>Ga0247740_1000836_pt1 | contig 13805 bp, 14 predicted proteins | sample UWRJL148409B2_FD_180942 | JGI IMG/M metagenome (GOLD analysis project Ga0247740, IMG submission 180942) | Plant litter microbial communities from Arlington Agricultural Research Station in Wisconsin, United States - UWRJ-L148-409B-2 | ecosystem: Environmental > Terrestrial > Plant litter >...
TGTCGACGGCGGCCATCGGGCTGGGCAATGGCGCATTGGCACTGCGCTGCCGGCGCGGGCGACGTTCGCTGCGTGAACTTTGGCGGCTCGATGCGTTTGCCAGCGCCATCACCTGCTGGATGCTCGCGGCCTCGTTCAGCCGTGTGCAGCCGCCGAACGAGGCCTCGATTTCGCTGCTGCTGGGCGTCACGTACGTGACGATGTCGCGCGCGCTGCTGTTGCCCAGCTCGATGCGTCGCACGCTCTCGATTTGCGTGCTCTCACTGCTGCCGAGCGTAGCGGTCGGCACTTGGTTGCGGGTGACGGCGCTGAGCCGCCCGGCGGAGGTGAGCGATTGGCTGGCACAGGGATATCTCGTCGCGCGCAGCCTCGCGGTGACCACCTTTTTGGCGGCGCTGGCCTCCAACGTGATCTACGGCTTGAGGCGCAAGGTCAGCGAGATCGCGCGCGTGGGACAATACGTGCTGCGCGAGAAGATCGGCGAGGGCGGCATGGGCGTGGTGTACCGCGCGACGCACGCTTTACTGCGGCGCGAAACCGCGGTGAAAATGCTGCTACCGGGTCAAGTGAGCGCGGGCGACTTGGTGCGCTTCGAGCGCGAGGTGAAGCTCACGGCTCAGCTCACTCATCAGAACACGGTGGCGGTTTACGACTACGGCCGTACTCCCGACGGCATCTTCTACTACGCGATGGAGTACTTGGAGGGCGGCGACCTCGAGCGGCTCGTGGGCTACGCGGGGCGGCTCGAAGCGGGGCGCGCGATCTGGATCTTGGAGCAGGTGTGTCGCGCACTGAGCGAGGCGCACGGGCTAGGCTTGGTGCATCGCGACATCAAGCCCAGCAACGTACTTTTGTGCGAACGCGGCCACGAAGGCGACGTCGCCAAGTTGCTCGATTTCGGCCTGGTGATGAAAGTAGAGGCAGAGCCCGCGGGAGTTTCCGGAGCGAGCGCCGCCCTCGAGGGTACGCCGCTTTACATCGCTCCCGAGAGCATCAACTCTCCGGCCGACGTGGGCCCCGCGAGCGATTTGTATTCACTCGGAGCCGTGGCGTTCTTTTTGCTCACGGGGCAGCCTCCATTCGGCGGCTCGAGTATCGTCGAAGTGTGCGCGGCTCACATGTATACGCCGCCGGGGGCGCCATCGGAGCTCGCGACCGTATCGCCGGGCCTCGACGCGGTCGTCTTGCGCTGCTTGGCCAAAGAGCCCTCGGCTCGCTTTCAATCCGCGTTGGCGCTGCGTGATGCGCTGCTTGCTTGCCCGGAAGCAAGCGGTTGGAGTGCCGGAGCCGCCGCGGAATGGTGGCAGATGCACCGCGCGCGCTTCGCGGCTGCCGAGCGCCGCACACAGCGGCGCGGCCACAGCGACACGGAGCAAGCACTGAAGCTCGAAGCGGAGGGCGCGCTGCGCATCGATTTCGAGCACCGCACATCGAAAGAATGACGCTCAGCGCGCGGCAGCGGGTCCTGGCGGCGGCATGGGTATGCGAAAGGTCAGGCCGAGTCGAAAAATCAGCTCGTTCGGGAGGGTGACATCGCCGCCGGGCACGCTGTTGCCCTGCGCATTTTTGAGGTCGTAACGGCGGAACAACGTGCGACCGAAGAAGGTGCCGAGCCACAGTGAAGAGACCAATCGAACCCGCGCGACCGCTCCCGCCGAGACGATCGAATACGCCAAATGGTCGGTGCAGCTCGCCTTGTCCGCTCGGCCTTCATCGACTGGCGTGTTGGGGTCATCCGCACCCGCGGCACATGGATGGCTTTTGCGGATCTCGGCCTTGCGCACCGCGTATTCGTTACCGCCCACGTCGGCCAGCGCGCCTACCTCGAAGCGATTGGCAAAACGAAATAGAGCGCTGGCAAAGAAGGGCAAGCTCGCTTCTAGCCGAAAGATCGGTCGCGGTTGCCAATCGACATACACCATGGGCAGCGGAAGCAGCTGGCCAAAGGCGTAACTCGCCAACGCGCCGCCCCCGAGAGTAAAGCGCGGATGCGGCGACCACGTGAGCATCGCCAGCGCACCGACGTGAAATGCGCCGGCGTCCACCGGCCGCAAGTCGCCCGCGATGCCGGGCCACGCGCGGAACGCCAGCGACCAGAGGTCATTCAAACGCTGCGCCAAAAGCAGCGTCAGGTCGAGCCCATGCAGCGCGTTCAGCGGGGTGAAACCCGGCGGTTCGTGCGCGTAGCTCACGCTATCGACGTGGTACTGCAGACCGGCGATCAAGAACGTCTTCTCGGCGAGCTTGGTGGGCACGTTGAGCGTGACGTCGTAGCTCGAGATTTGCGCCGTTAGCCCATCCGCGCCCGGCACGCGCGAGGAGGGCGCGTACTGCGTCATCCCCTCGGCGAGCGGCGGCAACTGAGCTCGCGCGTCACGCGAAAGAGACAGGCAACCGCAGCCCAAAACGAGGCCGGCCAGGGAGATCTGCAGCGAGCGCGCCGTGAATGCCATCGACGCCGTCCATTTCGGCTGCGACCTAGCACGTTGTCAACAACGCCGCGCGCGACGCCGATTCATTCGCTCGGCGTGAGGATCTCGTGGCCCGTCTTGGTCACGAGCACGGTGTGCTCGAACTGCGCCGACCACTTACCGTCAGCGGTGACGACCGTCCAGCCGTCGTCGAGGATGCGCGTGCCGGCGGAGCCGAGGTTGATCATCGGTTCGACGGTCAGCGCCATGCCCGCTTTGAGCCGCATGCCGCCGCCCGCGCGCCCCGTGTGCGGCACGTGCGGATCCATGTGCATTTCACGGCCGATGCCGTGGCCGCCATAGTCGGTCACCACAGTGCAGCCCTCACGCTTGGCCAGCTCCTCGATCGCGGCGCCGAGATCGCCGAGGCGCAACCCCTCGCGAATGATGGCGATACCTGCGTCACGGCAGCGGCGCGCGACGTCTACCACATGCCGCGCTTCGGGCCCGACTTCGCCGATCATGAAGGTGGCCGAGGTGTCACCGTGAAAGCCATCGAGCTTGGTCGTGATATCGACATTCACGATATCTCCATCGCCGAGCAAGGTGTGCGGGCTGGGGATGCCGTGGCACACGACCTCGTTCTTGCTCGTACACACCGACGCCGGAAACCCGTGGTAGCCGAGCTGACTCGGTGTGCCGCCGCGGCGCTTCGTATCTTCCCTCACCCATTCGTCGATCTGGGCGGTGGTGATGCCGGCGCGTAGTCGTTGCCCGATGAGCGCCAAAGTACCGGCCGCCGCGCGCCCCGCCAGCCGTAGCCGCTCGATGGAACGCGCGTTGTTGATCTCGATGCTCACGCTCTCCTTGCTAGTGGCGTCTGCGGGTCGCGGCCAATACCGTTTCGATCTCAGGCTTGCCAGCATGCCCGCCCTGGGGCACGCTTCCATGGTGAGTCTGTCGCAAATTCGCTACTTCGTGGCCGTGGCCGAGGAGAAGAACGTGGGCCGCGCCGCGCGCCGGCTCCGCGTTGCCCAGCCTCCCATCAGCCGGCACATCCGCAGCCTCGAAGACGAGATTGGCGCCACGCTGTTCACCCGCACGCCCCGCGGCATGGAACTCCTGCCGGCGGGTGAAGTGTTCCTCGAACGCGCGCGGAAGATCCTCGAAGCCGTCGACGAAGCCGCGACCGCCACCCGAAGCGCGGCCAGACCGGGCTGAATCAGCGATCGTTCATACCCAAGCCCGCGAGGATCTTCGGCACACACCGCTCGATGCGCGCGGTGCGCGTCTCTGATTGCTTGGCCGCGGTGAAGTGCATCACGTACGCACGCTGCCGACCGGGCGTCAGCGCGTGGAACGCCTTGGCCAACTTGCGATCCTCTTTTAGGATTTGCGTCAGCTCAGCGGGCAACTCGAGCTCGTCCTTCGCCTTGAAATCGACCTTGAGCCCAGACTTCTCGACCGCGATCGCCTGCTTCACGTAGGACTTCACCACCGCCGGTTTCACCTCGGCCTCGCTCCGGAACTCGAGGCGCAACGCAGACTGCGTGTTCTCGCCTTGGCTGCGCAAGAGTTGGTGCGTGTCCTCCAGCAGCGCGCCCTTGAAGAACATGAGCGAGCAATGCTCTTTGAAGGGCTGGATGATGGCGACGTTCTTGCCCTCGAACGAGAAGCAGGGCTTCCCCCATTTGATCTCTTCGTCGAGCCCACTGTCGAGCAGGAGCTGCCTAAGCTTCTGAATCTCGCCCTGCCAAGCCTTGGCGCGGCCCACGAACGCATCGACCTTGGGATTCTTGGTGCTCATCTCGAGCCAGATTATCCCGCGCCCGCGGCCTACGGGGCCCGAAAAAAAATGGCGCTTGCGGCAAGAGCGAGCCGGAACGCACGGCTCCGCGCCGAACCGGTGCTTTGCGCGCAAAGTACCGGCTCGCTACGAGAGAGGCAGGAGTTTGGGAGGGGGCGATCGCGCTCCCGCAATGCACCTCGCGTCACGCGCCTTTCCCGTTCAGGTAGTCGCCTCATTCCCGGCGGGAGCCGCCGGTTGGTCGCCCTCGCGCTGCTTCTTCTCTTCGCTGAGCCGCGCGTTCTCGCGAACGATCCCGACGGCGATCAGCAGCCAGAGCACGACCAGCACGATGTTGATCACCGAGAAGCTCTGAACGGGCAGTGCCAACCGCGCGCTGAAGATGAACACGAGCCCAGCCGACGCGACGTCGCCCATGCGCACGAAGAACGTGTCCACTGCCTGCTTTGCCTTGTATTTGATCTCGGTCGTGGTCGGCAGCCACAGCATGTTGCGCACGGTGTTGTTCAGCGAATAGTCGACCGCGTTCTCGCTCGTCTTCGTGACTCGAAACGCCGACAAGCGGTCGACGCCGAACAGGCCGGGAGTCAACACGTTGTTGAGCGACGAGCCGAGCGCGACGAAAGGATAGATGAAGAACGCGAGCTTGAGGCCGCCCAGCTTCACGATGCGCGAGACGAGGAACGTCTGCAACACGAGACCAATCAGGTTCACCCATAGATAAAAGCCGCCATAGTAGCTGGCGATGAATCCTTCCGTGAACTTCTCAAGCTCGCCGCCCGCGATGTGCTGGGCGGCCGCGGCCGTCTTCGCGCGCTCGGAAACGAGCGTCGAGAGCATGAACTCACCGTTGGTGTCGACAATCGTGAACACCAGAGAGAACGCCGCAAGCAGCAGTAGATACTTGTTCTTGCGAACGAGCGTAAAGCCTCCTTCGCCAGTCTCCGTGACCGCTTCTTCCTTTTTCTCGGCGTTCTGGTCCTTCTTTTCTCGCTCGCGGGCGGCCACGCCCAGGGCCTTCTCGCGCTGATAAACGGTGTGAGTGAGGAACGCGCACAGGACCAAAAAGCCGCCCGCGACGAGCAAGAGCTCGAACACGCCGAGGCCGATCGCATCTTTGAGGAACTTCGTAATGTACGCGCCCGCCGCGCTGCCGAGCGACGCGCCGATGCCGATGATCGCGAACAAGCGCTTCCCTTGTTCTTGCGTGTACACATCGTTTGCGAAGCTCCAAAACTGCGCGACCACCATCATGTTGAAGACGCCGACCCACGTGAAGAACACGAGGCCGAGCTGACTGCGGATGGAGGTGTGAGAAAGCAACCAGAACAGGGCCAGGTGGGACGCGAAGAAAAGCGACATCCCGACCACGAGCTTGTGCTTCGAAACCTTGTCGGCGACCTTGCTGTACGCCGGGACGGCAAAAAGGAGCGTGAGTGCGATCGCGGCCGAGGCGTAGCTCTTCTTCTCGGCACCGCCCTCCATCGCGAGAATCAGACCCTCGCGCACGGGCTTGATCACGTAGTACGCCACGAGCAGGAAGAACACGGTCACCGTGAGCAACACCGCGGTGATGCCTTCGCCCGTTCGAACCTCGGTGACGATGGAGAGCGCGCGCTCCAGGGCAGAACGATCGGACGACTGATTTTCGCTGCTGGCCATTTTCGCCCGGGACAATACGCCACTCCCGGCGATCTCGAAGCGCTCTCGCGAAAGTCCGCGCCGGTTTGGGCGATTTAGTCAAGGCGACGAAACGTCGCTGGCGGGTAGCGCCGACGCGCCGAGCGCAATGCGGCAAGAATGCCGAGTTCACCCGTCGCCATTTGCGACATTTTCATGGCGAGTCCGCGCAGGCTCACCCGTCCGTTTTCTCGCACAACCTCGTTCGCCGCGACGAGCTCGATTCGGACTCGTGTTTGCAAACTCGATTGTGCACCTGCAGTGACTCGAGCTCACGTTGGAGTCGACTCGATGTCAGCAATGCTTCTGGTATTCGGAGTTCGTGCCAGGTTGGCTCGGAGGTCGGAGCTCCGAGCGTGCCCGGGCGGGTTGGGAGGACGCGCAAGTTCTGCGGGTCGTCCGGGCTCGAGCTGCATATTTCGCGTTGGCGCAGCGCGTTCTCACCACGCAGAGTCGAACACGCACGGCATGGATGCTGCCATTCTCGAGCGCCCGGCCAGCGCTCGAAGCTCAGCTCTCGGACGACCCCATCGTGCGACGGTCAAACCAACGGACTTCGCCCTGGACCTCTGGCGCGACTTTTGCGTTGGAGGGTCCGAATCGAATCGATTCGATTCACCGATCCGGCCAATGAAGCATTTAGGAGAAAACGATGACCGTCCTGGTCGCGTACGCGTGCGCGCACGAATCGACAACCGAGATCGCGCGACAGCTCGCAGACCGCTTCGGCAAGTCGGGGTTCGCGGCTGTCGCGCGCCCGGTCAGTACCATCACTAGCATTCAGAACTATCACGCTGTCGTGCTCGGCAGCGCTCTCCGCGACCACGCTTGGCAGCCCGAGGCCACTGAGTTTTTGGCTAGGTTCGCCGGTGAATCGTCGCGGCGACCGGTCTGGCTGTTCAGCACTTGCTCCGTAGCGGACGACGGCAGATTCTTCGAGTCAACCGCAACTACCGCGGCTCATCGTCACGAGGTCGCAACAGCGGCCGGTTCACACGACCCGATCCCGCTTCGAGACTATCACCACTTTCCGGGCGGCTACGAACCAAGAAGGTGGAGTTTCATCGCCGATCTATGGTCGAAACTGTGTGGCGGGTTCTCCGTCGACCAGCGCGATTGGCACGATGTGAACGAGTGGGCAGATTCCATCGTTCGGCAGCTGCTGATAGCCGACCGCGTCAAGGAACGCCGACGGCTTCGTATCTCGGTTCGAGGTCGACCGTGACCGCGCGTGACGGGCACGCCTGAACTACGCTCTTGGCTCGACTCGGGCTGACCGTGCACTGAGGCAGAGGTTGGAGCAGGCGACGACTTCGGAGGAAACTGCCGGACTCGGCACTCTGAACCGGCCCGGTCACGTATCGTGCGAGTTCGACTCGCGCGTCGAGAAGGGCAACCAGGCTCTATGGCACGCGCTATGCCTTTCGATTGACCATGAACCTCAAGACCTTGCTCGTCAGAGACGTAATGACCAAAGACGTCGCGACCCTCGACCGGAACGAAAAACTAGCTCAGGCCGATGACGTGATGCGGCTCGGACGCATTCGGCATCTGCCGGTGGTCGATGAAGACGGAGGCTTGGCCGGCATCGTCAGCCAACGCGACTTGTTTCATAGCGGCCTGCTCCGCGCCTTGGGCTACGGCACACACGCAAAAGACCGGGCATTGGAGGTCTTGGTCCTGAAGGAAGCGATGAAAACGGACGTGCTGACCATCACGCCCGCCGCCCCCCTGGCAGAAGCCGCGAAGCTCATGCTGGAACGAAAAGTCGGCTGCCTGGTCGTCGTCGAGGGCAAGAAGATCGTGGGCATTCTCACCGAGAGCGACTTCGTCAAGCTCGCGCTGCGGGATTGAGAATCGGACGCACCGATTGCGCTCTCGAACGGCGCAGGTAGGCCGCCACACGACCGGCCTGCGCGTTGAACTGAGCGCAGGGTTTGCGCGGCGCGCGCAACCCGTGCACCCGGCAGGTCGTTTTAAGGCCAATACATCTGCTCGGGGGTATCGCTCAGCTTGGCACAACCGATGCACTGAGAGCCATTCGGAGGCAGCGATGAAGAGCAACCCGTACGTTCTTTTGGTCGGTGTGGACTTTTCCGATCTGGCCGACCGCGCGCTGCACGAAGCGTTCGCGTACGCATCGCAACGCGCGAATGCGGAAGTGCACGTGCTGTCGGTGTTGCCAGTGGCGGGCAAAGATCCCGGATATGCGATCTCCGTCTACGCGGCCTTGGAGGAGAGGCCAATCTTGGAATCGGCACTCGAAAGGCTGGCTTCTCACGTCGCCAAGCAGCGAGAGGTCTTTCGTCTCGCCCACCCGGAAGCGCAGCTGATGTTCCGCTTGTCCTCACATGCCTTCATCGACACGGCCGCCCACGGCATCGTGGAGTTGGCGTCGGTCATCGGCGCAGACTTGATCGTGATTGGCACACACAACCGCAAGGGGCTCGAACGCCTGCTACTCGGCTCGGTCGCGGAAGCGACGGTGCGCAACGCTCGCTGCCCGGTGCTCGTCATTCCGTCGCCCGTCGGTCCGGACGCGGACGCGGAGCCGAAATTCACGCCGCCTTGTTCGGAGTGTGTGCGCACGCGCGCAGCCAGCGCGGGCAAGGACTTCTGGTGCGCGCAGCACCACGAACGACATGGCCGCCGCCACACCTATCACCAGCACGATCGCAGCAGTAGTGACTCCAACTTCCCACTCGTCATCAGGTGATTCGCTGAGCAAAGCAATCCCGCCCGTTGAAAAGCGCATGACGACCAGTCCCCCACACCATCGTTGAGGATCAACCGATGTCCGTGGCTCAGCGTCTGATGCGAGACCACAAGATCCGTCATCTGCCGGTGCTGCGTGGAGCGGAAGATCGTCGGGCTAGTCTCGGATGAATCGTTGAGCCACCCCTGTCGCGCCTCTACCGCGTCGACCAAAATGGAGAGAAAACGTTCATGGCTAAGTCGATGAAAGCAGCCGTAGTGCGACAACTAGGCGCGCCACTGACGATCGAAGAACTTCCGATACCTGAGCTTGGTCCGGGCCAGGCGCTCGTGAAAATCGTTTCTACGGGGGTGTGCCACACCGACTTGCACGCGCTGGCGGGGGACTGGCCGGTAAAGCCGCACGCGCCATTCGTTCCCGGACACGAAGGCGTGGGCTTCGTGGCGGCAATCGGTTCCGGTGTCACGGCGCTCAAGGAGGGCGACCGGGTCGGGGTTCCTTGGTTGCATAGCGCATGCGGTCACTGTGAATTCTGCCTGACGGGTTGGGAGACCTTATGCAAGCAGCAAACGAATACGGGCTACTCCGTGAACGGCACGTTCGCCGAGTATGTCGTCGTGGATCCGAACTACGTGGCTCATCTTCCGGCAAACGTCTCTTTTTCGCCGATCGCGCCCATCTTGTGTGCCGGGGTTACGGTCTACAAGGGCTTGAAGGAGACAGAGGCCAAGCCCGGTGACTGGGTCGTCGTATCCGGCATCGGTGGGCTTGGGCACCTCGCCATCCAGTACGCAAGAGCCATGGGGCTCCACGTCGTCGCGGTCGACGTCGTGACAGACAAGATTCAACTCGCACATTCGCTGGACGTGGAGCTCGCTGTCGATGCGCGCGATCCCGGTGCGGCCGCCCAGATCATCCAGACCACCGGCGGTGGTGCTCACGGGGTACTCGTCACGGCCGCGTCACCCAGTGCTTTCAGCTATGGGCTCTCGGTACTTCGTCGCAAAGGCACCATGTCACTGGTTGGCTTGCCCCCGGGCGACTTCCCGCTCTCCATCTTCGACGTCGTGCTCAATCGCAAGACCATTCGCGGTTCGATTGTCGGCACGCGCGAGGATTTGGCAGAATCTCTAGCCTTCGCCGCTGAAGGCAAGGTGGCGGTCAACTACGAGACGGCGCGGCTCGAAGACATCAATCAGGTATTCGAGCGCATGAAGGCTGGCACCATTGACGGGCGCGTCGTCGTAGAATTCAGCTGAGAGCGCTCGTACGACTACTGCGGACGACCGCCAAGATTCGGCATTTGTGCATCAAGACGACTTCGAGCACACACCACCGTTGACCCCGCCACGCCTGAGATGGAAGGTCGCGCAATGCAACTCTCCGGGAAAAATCAGGATATCTACAAGGCGCTGCTCGCGCAAATCACCGGTGACATCAAATCAAACCCGCGGTTGCGCGAATTTCGAAAAGCGACCACTGAACCGCTCAAGTTGTCGGGCCTCGGCAAGCTGACCATCCCGGTTGTCGTTTGGGATGCACTGCTGGCCGAGGATTCGTTGACGGACGAATGGGATGTCCGCATCGAGGATGGCAACGGCAGCTCGCCTGAATTCGCAATGAACAAGCGCTGACTCGTCTCGTGATGCGCAACACAGCTGAGTCAGCCATGAACGCATCGACGCGAAGGCGGTGCAACTAGCTCACGGGCACGGTCCCTCCGTCGATCACGTACTCCGCCCCGGTGATCGCGCTCGCGCGGTCCGAGACGAGGAACCCGATCAGCTCGGCGACCTCGGCCGGCAGCGCGGGGCGCCCGAGCGGAATCCCACCGAGCGCGCGCATCACCAGCTCCTTCGCGCCCGCCTCGTCGGTCCCGTTCTTCGACGCGATCTCGCGCAGGAAGTCGCCGGCGGCCTCCGTCTCGACCCAGCCCGGCGACACGCGATTCACGCGTACGCCATGCGGCGCGACCTCCTTCGAGAGCGCCTTGCTGTAGTTCGAGAGTGCGGCCTTGGCCGAGGCGTACGCGGTCGTCGACTCGTGAAGCGGGAGCTGCCGCTGGATCGACGTGACGTGCACGACCACGCCGGCCTGGCGCTCGCGCATCCCGGGGACGAGTGCCCGATCGAGCCGCACTGCCGCCAGCAGGTTCAGGTCGATCGCCTTCTGCCAAGCGTCATCGTCGAGGACGGAGAAACCACCTGCGGGTGCCGACGATCCGCCCACGACATGGACCAGCACGTCCACCGCGCCCGCGGCCTTCGCGACACGCGCGCAGCCGTCGGCCGTCGCGATATCGGCGGCGATGAAGCCCTCGCCGGTTCCCTCGCGCGCAGTCGTCAGCACCGTCGCGCCGGCCGCGCGGAGCCATGCGACCACCGCCTTGCCGATGCCCTTCGTTCCGCCCGTCACGAGCGCGCGCTTACCATCTAGTTCTTTCATCACGACCCAATCTCCAAAGCCGCGATCCGGTCGTCCTTCATCCGGAACGCAAAGGTGAGCGTGATGGGACTGCCGGGAAACTGGCCAGTCACTTTCGCGCGAACCTCGTGCGCATCGTCCTTGGTATTCACCTCGAGCGGCTCCGCAACGGCCTGATACTTTGCGGTCACATCAAGCCACCAGGTGTCGATGGCGGCGTGCCCGATATGCCGATGTCCCTCGTCCCGGACGACGGCATCGGGCGTGAAGGCGGCGAGCGGCGTGGCGCCGTCTGCGTCGAAGTAGGCTCGAATCGATGGGTGCAGTTTCATGACCCAAGACGTAAGCCCACGCGATTGACCGTTCAATAGGGACGAACTAGGATGCGTCATCCCGATTTTCGGGACTATCGATGTACCGCCCCGGACTAAACGATCTCGATGCCGTCCTCGCCGTTGCGCGCCGCAGCTCTTTTCGCGGCGCTGCACTCGATCTCGGCATGTCGACGACGGCGCTCAGCAGCGCGATCGCGAAGCTCGAAGCACATCTTGGCGTACGCCTCTTCAACCGCACGACGCGCAGCGTTTCGCTGACCGACGCCGGCAGAGCGTTCGTCGAACAGGTGGCTCCGGGACTGGAGGACATCCGCGGCGCGATGGACGCTGCTCGCTCCCAGCAGGCCAAGCCATCCGGCATGCTACGCATCAACACCTTTGCGATGGCGGCGCGCGAGATCCTCGCGCCACTGGTGCTGGAGTATCTCCGCCGCTATCCCGACGTGCATGTCGACCTCGTGACCGAAGGCCGGCTGGTCGACATCGTCGCCGACGGCTTCGACTTCGGCGTGCGCATGGCGGACCTCGTGCCCACCGACATGATCGCGATTCCGCTTGGAAAACCCCAACGCCATGCCATCGTCGCAACGCCTTCGTACCTGAAGAAGCACGGTCGACCGCGCGTGCCTGCGGACCTCCTGCGTCATCGGTGTGTTCGGGTCCGCCTGCCAAACGGCAGTCTCTTTCGCTGGGAGCTCCGCAAGCGGGGCCACACGACCCTGATCGATGTGACCGGTGCAATCACGCTGGACGAAGCCAGCCTCTCGCGGATCGCGGTCCTGGACGGCATCGGGCTCGGCTTCTTCATGGAGCCGGACGTCCGCTACGACATCGAAGCAGGGCGTCTCGTTCGCGTGCTCGAGGACTGGACACCGGAGCTCACTCGGCTCTGCCTCTATTACCCTGGCCGGCGCAACGCCTCGGCCGCTCACAAGGCGTTCGTCGCACTCGCCCGCGAGGTCGCAGTAGCTCGCAAGTGAGCCGAACCAACTCTTGGGCGCGGTCGGACAGGCGCGGATTGCAATTTAGCATGTGGCTCTCGCACGAGCTTTGGGTGACCCCGACCGTAGCCAAAACCAGCCGATTGGTTCCTAATGCTTCAGGCCACTGAAGGCCTCACGGCCAAGACCGAGCACGGCGCGCCCTCGACCATGTGGGTGGCAACACCGCCCAGCATGATTCGCCTGACGTTGCTTCGACCTCGTGTTCCGAGCACCAGCAACTCCGCAGGCAGGGAAACGACCAACCGCACGATCTCCTCCGAAGGATCGCCATTGACGAGGTAGATGTCTGCTTCGGCGCCCAGGCCCTTCAGCGAGGTTTCGATGATCTGTCGAGCCAAACTATCGCGCTGTTGCGTGACCTCGGGCGGCTCGACGGTTGGGTTGGCTCCGAGCAGCGCCATGGCCGGCGCGGTGCGGCGCGATAACGTGTCGCTCACATGCACCACGACGAGTCGGCGCTTACGGCGACTCGCCTCTCGCGCGCCAGCGGTGAGCGCTAGCTGAGCCGGATCAGACAGATCGGTCGCCACCAAGACGACACCCTCGACGTCCTTTCGCGCGATGAGCGCCGAGCAAGGCGCGTAGCGAGCGACTTTTTGCGCAACACTGTCGAGAAAAAGGTGCTTGAAATCGGCGCGCCCGTGGTTCCCGACTACGATCAGATCGGCTCCCCACTTTTCAGCTCGATCCACGAGCTCGGAGTACGCTGAGCCTCGCTCCACGAACAGCGTCAATGGGGGCGTTGCCCCGCCGCTCAGTCGTTCGATCTGCTCACGCAGCGCAGCGGTGATTCGAGTTTCGAGATTAGAAAGTGCCTCGACGTCGCGCTCGTGTTCTGCAGGGAACAAGGAATGGAGCTGCGGCTCGGGCAAGACGTGGCACACCGCCAGCTCGGCCTGTTTCGCGAGAGCGAGCGAGATTGCCTGACTCAACGCCTCGTCCGACGCGGCTCCTAGATCAGATCCGGCGAGAATGCGCATAGTTGACCTCCAGAAGTGAAACTCGTGAGCCAGTGACGGCCCACGCGGTCACTGAAAGCAAGACCCGGACCGTGCACGAACTTCGCAGGGGCATTCCAAAAAGAGCGGCCCCGGCATGGCCGCTGCACTTCGCAGGCAATGTCGTCCTCGAAACGAACGGAATGCTTGCACCGGGCCTCTGCTGGCGCGCGTCTGCTGGGTCGTCGGTGAATGTGCAGCTCCCGAACGACTAGCAGGCTCGCACGAGGGCTACGGCCGAATGGCGACCTTCAACACGCCATCCTGCTGGTGCCCAAAAAGATCATACGCTTCTTCTATTTGATCGAGCGAGAACGAGTGCGTCACCAACGCCTCGAACGGTGCGCGCTTCGCCGAAACGATGCTCATCAAGCGTCGCATACGCTCCTTGCCGCCTGGGCAGAGCGAGGTGACCAACGTGTGATCGCCC
>Ga0247740_1000839_pt1 | contig 13792 bp, 6 predicted proteins | sample UWRJL148409B2_FD_180942 | JGI IMG/M metagenome (GOLD analysis project Ga0247740, IMG submission 180942) | Plant litter microbial communities from Arlington Agricultural Research Station in Wisconsin, United States - UWRJ-L148-409B-2 | ecosystem: Environmental > Terrestrial > Plant litter >...
TGATTGATGGCTTGCCAATTGTGCCGAGAAGAAAAGTTTTTTATAAAGGAAAACAGCTTGATGAACTGGATGTACAGGCAATTCTTTTATTGCATCCGAAAGTGGTAATTGTGGATGAACTGGCACATACCAATATTCCGGGAAGTAAAAATGAAAAGCGCTGGCAGGATGTATTAGATATGCTGGATGCAGGTGTAGATGTTATTTCTGCAATTAATATTCAGCACATAGAAAGTATTAATGAAGATGTAAAGTCGATAACTGGTGTGGAAGTAAAGGAAAGAGTGCCGGATAAACTGCTTCAGTTGGCGGACGAAGTAGTGAATATAGACCTGACCGCCGATGAACTGATTACCCGGCTGAAGGAAGGAAAAATATATGACAGCAGCAAAGTGCAGCAGGCACTGAGCAATTTCTTTCAACCAGAAAAAATTCTTCAGTTACGGGAATTGGCATTGAAAGAAGTAGCCGGACAGGTAGAAAGAAAAGTGGATTATGAAGTAAGTCCTCGGGATAAGAATTGGAAACATGAGCGGTTTTTGGCTTGTATTTCTTCCAACCACCAAATTGCACAAAACATTATTCGTAAAACAGCCCGGCTTGCTTCTTACTACAACAGCAAATGGTATGTGCTATATGTACAAACCCCAAAAGAAGCGGCAGATAAAATTCCTTTGGCGGCACAACGGCATCTTATCAATAACTTTAAAAATGCAACGGAACTTGGAGCAGAACTACTACAGAAAAAGGAAGATAATGTTGCCAGTGCAATCATTGAAACTATCCGGGATAAAGAAGTGACAACAGTTTGTATCGGCAAACCGCATCTTACATTGTGGCAAATTATATTGAAAACAAGTGTTTTTAAAGAGCTGTTGCAAACATTATCTGAAAATGATGTGGACATTGTAATTTTATCATAATGACAAGCACTGTAAAACAAAAAATACGCATCGGAACATTGTTTCTTTTTTTGCTGCTGTTACTTTCCGGTGGCGTAAGTATCTATCACCTGGTGCAACTGAAGAATGATGCAAAAGAAATATTGAAGGATAACTATGAATCATTAGCTTATTCGCATAAGATGCAAAGCATTCTTGATAGTTTTTCCGGTAACCGGAATAATTCCATTGCCCAGTTTGATAGTGTGTTGAAATTGCAGGAAGCTAATATATCTGAACCGGGAGAGAAGGCAAGTACCACGGCTATTAGAAACTATTTTACTGCTTATGTCGGCGACAGTACTGTTGGAATACAACCTATAGAAAATGAAATTCAAAAAGTGCTGGCATTAAATATGGCAGCTATAGAAACAAAAAATATAAAGGCCGGTAAAACGGCCGATAAGGCACTGAGTTATATTTCATTTATTGCAGGGCTAACATTGCTTATTGGGTTTACATTTTTATTTAATTTTCCTTCTATCATTACTTCGCCTATCAGTTCGTTGATAGCAGGCATACAGCAGATTACCAATAAAAATTATCATCATCGTATATACCTGGACCGAAAGGATGAATTCGGGCAAGTGGCAGATTCCTTCAATGCTATGGCAGAAAGACTGGAATATTTTGAAAGCAGTAACCTGAATAAAATAATATTTGAGAAGACAAGGGCGGAGGCAGTAATTAATAGTTTGAAAGATGCCAGTATTGGCTTGGATAAAAACAATATGGTTTTGTTTGCAAACGACCAGGCATTGCAGTTATTGGGTATCCACGCAAAAGACCTTGTGGGAAAACCTGTAAATGAGGCGGCGCAAACAAATGATTTGTTGCGCTTTCTGTTGGAGGAAAAAGGCACTATGCCTTTTAAAATTGTAGTAGATAACAGAGAAAATTATTTTACCAAAGAAGTAATGGACATAGCCCAGGATGGTGCCAGCAATAGAATGATTATACTCCGTAATATAACTTCTTTCAAAGAACTGGATGTAGCTAAAACTAATTTTATAGCCACCATATCACATGAATTAAAAACTCCGTTGGCTTCTTCCGACTTTAGTATAAAACTGCTGGAAGACGAAAGAGTAGGGCAGCTTTCAACAGAACAAAAGGAATTGATACAGAATTTAAAACAAGACAACCAACGGATGTTAAGGATATTGAGTGAGTTGCTGAATATGTCGCAGGTGGAGGCAGGTAAAATACAACTGGATATTGTTGAAATCGATCTGGCATCCCTTGCTGATAAAGCTATCGATGCAGTCATGAGCAATGCCAAATCAAAAAATATAAGCATTCAGAAACAGTACGATGAAAATAGGGAGAATGTAAATGCAGATGCAGAAAAAACGGGATGGGTAATAAATAATTTTCTGACAAATGCGATTAAGCATTCCCCGGAAGGAGGAGTAATTACAATCGGTATTAATAAGACTGATAAGAATATTGCGTTTACTGTAACAGATATGGGGCCCGGTATTCCTTCGCAATATGCAGACAAAGTGTTTGAACGTTTTTTCAAAGTGCCCGGTTCCAAAGCAGCAGGCACAGGGCTCGGTTTGGCAATATCAAAAGAATTAATTGAAGCAGAAGGAGGGCAGGTATGGGTACAAAGTGAAATTGGATCGGGCAGTATATTTGGATTTTATCTTTCAGTAGTTAAGTAAGTACATTATATTTTTATTTAGTCAGCTGTAGTGCTACTATCAGCTGTGGGCAGCCTGTGCAGAGCGAAGCGAAGTAACGCACACTTGTACAGCAGTAATTCTATTCGGCATTGTGCCGCACCCCGATGTATTTTCAGGAAGTTGTCGTTCATCTCCGACTATAGATATTACCTGCCAAACCTTTCCACGTTATTTACAAAAGTCCTATTATAGAATAGTTGAAGTAAAACCTATAAGCCATGCTCAGGACTTTCTACTATATGTCGAATAGCGATATGCTGTACAAGTGTGCGACGCAAGGGACGATGATAGTAGTAATGCAGATGGTCAAAAAATCTATATTAGGATGTCAAAAAATGCTCCGTCCCGATTTCATCGGGATTCCGCTTCGCTTCACAAGGGACGATGATAGTAGTAATGCAGTTGGTTACACAAATCAAAATCTTGGACAAAGAAGATAGCCGTCATTTCTTTTTAAGAAACCAATATAAGAGATAGAAAGCTCCATACCACCGCGCCCATAGGTAGATGGTTTTAGTTTGGAAATATTTACATCATAACTTAACGCTATGGAAAAAGGATTGTAATCCAGTTTAACAACAGGAATCAACGCATCGTTCCAGCGAATGAAAGTACCGAGGTGAATGGTGTAATCAGGATTATCTACATCCTGTCCCAATTTTAAACCACACATGGCACCAGCCACTGTTTCAGAAAAAGAACCTTGCATTGTCTGATCGGCCTGTATAGTTAAATAGGCATTTTCTGCTACGCCTAATTTTAAACCACCCGAGAAAACCCACTTGGGATTCAGTTCAATAGAACTGTTACGATAGAACGATTTATTGGGTCTATTGAAATGATGATATGCAGCACCCAGGAAATACGTGTTATCAGGATTGCCGTTGAGATTAGAGTTATAACTCATGCCGACACTGCCATCCAGGTAATTGTATTGCATATTTTGCAAGTTTTCACCCAGGCCCACACCATCGTATTGGCTATTGGTGGTCATTTTAGAAATATCAAAACGACGCTGCACCCAACCACCCATAAAGCCCATGGAGAGATAACTGTTTTTTTCGGAGCTTAATGATTTATGATAATTTAAAACGGGCAATACCTGTGTAGTAATCCAACCAATGCTACCGGCTTTATCATTCAACATCTGCAGGCCTGTCGTAAAGAAGTCATCGCCCTTACCTATAGGAATTTTATATTCTGCATTTAAGGAGCCTGTTTTGTAAGCATTGGTGATACTGTTCCACTGGTCACGGTAAACAGCCTGCACTCTTATATCGCCTTTAAATATACCCGCCAAAGAAGGGTTTCTCCAAAGCGGTGCTTCGAAGAATTGCGAGAAGTGAACATCCTGCGAGGATGCTGCAAGCGGGCAGCAGTAAGCCGCCAGCAATACGAGAAAAGATTTTATAAGGTTAGTCCATTTCATTTTTCACATTTTCATAGTTCGGGTTCACGGTTGAACGATATTATAATATCAGTGCAATGTTTCCATTTACTTTGATCAATTCACCATTTATACAAAATACTTCAGCCTGGTACACATATACATCAGCTTGTGGTCCTTTTCCTTTGAATTTTCCATCCCAACCTGCATTGGCATCGTTTACTGCAAAATCTCTTTTTTCAAATACAACTTCGCCCCACCGGTTGAAGATGCGCATTACTTTTACCCTGTCGAGTCCTACGCCCCTTGGATAAAATCTATCATTACTTCCATCACCATTCGGAGAAAAAGTATTCGGAATAAATAAGTTGGAATTTTGACAGACCACCTGCACCAATATAGAGCCAATATTACGGCAACCATTATCATCGCCAAACGATACCTGGTAAAAAGTATTGAAACTTGGTCCTGCGACAGGATTAGCACAATTCGTACAACTTAAACTGGTGGCTGGCGACCACAGCCAATTAATTACATTCGGTGAATAAGTAGCAGGTATGGTAGCAGAGGTTCCTGCCTGTATGGTCATGGTAGGTGGTATGGTAATAGTAGGCAAAGGATTTACCAGCAAGCTCTGATCGGTGGTATCAATACAGCCGGTACTATTGGTAGCGTATGCCGTCACTGTAAAATTGCCGGCAACGGTATATTGCTGTAAAGGTGGATTTTGCAAGGTGGATGTATTGCCATTCGGGAATTGCCAACGCCAGGTAACAATTGAAGTATCTGGCTGCAGGAATATTCCGGAATGTAGTAATGATGAATTGACACAGACTATTGAATCGCCACTGATATCTATTACAGGTCGTTGTACTACTTTAACAATATTTGTTTTTATTAATGTATCCACACAGCCTAGTTGTGTTCGTATAGCTAATCGTACGGTGTATAAACCAGGAGCAGCATAATAGTGTGTTGGATTTTGTACTAAAGATGTACCTCCATCACCAAAATCCCACATAAAGTCGGTAATAGGATCATTGAATTTTGTAGAGTCGGTAAAGTTTACTGTTCCAAAATCGCAGAATAAACTATCATCGTTGCCAAAATTGGCGGAGGCCCCCGTTACATACACCGTGTCCGCTCCCTGAAGTGGAATAAGACAGCCAGAAGGATCTTCCATGATGATCTTCGGTAAGAAATTACCAAATGAATTATAAATATGATTGATAGTTGGGGTAGTGGTCGTTTGTGTAAAACCATCACCAAAATCCCAATAGTAAGAAGTCATAGAAGGATTGGATGTAAGAATATTAAGTGATACATCCAATGGCTTACAACCGCCAACGGGTAAGTAATTCAGTCTTGATCCTGCTGTATCGTATACGTAGATAGTATGGAAAGCAGAATCCAGGCAGCCACCCGGACTTGTAATTAATAATTTTACAGGATAAGTACCCGGAACAGAATAATAGTGCACAGGGTTATTTATAGTAGAAGTTCCTTCGCCGGGGCCAAAGTCCCATACTACTGAAGTAAAATAAGTAGATGTATTGGTAAACCTTGCTTCAAATGGAGTACAGGAAGTAATTGTATCGTTCACGGTAAAGCTTGCATTCGGTTCTTCCACATGTATAAAAGCTGTTTTGGTAATAGAATCCAGGCAACCAAAAGCATCTCTGATAACCAGCTTTACATCATAATCACCCGGTAGTGCATAGCTATATGCGGGAGAAGTTATTCCCGAAGTGCCACCATCACCAAAGTACCAGGTACTGGTAACACCCGCTGGTGTAGAAGTATTGGTAAAGTTGACAGTAGAAGCGGGACAGGTACGTATATCATTCGAAGTGAAATCCGGAACCGGATCGGTAGCATTAATTAAATTATTAATGGTAATGCTATCCTTACAGCCAGACGCATCGGTAATAACCAGTTTTACAGAAAAAACTCCGGTGGTAGTATACACATGCGTAAACGGTGGTGCTGCAAAATTCTGAATATTGCCATCTCCAAAATGCCATTGCCAGTTCACAATATTGTTAACACCATCGTTGGAAGAAAGATCCTGGAAAGTAGTGGTAAACTGTCCCGTGCAACCTCCTGTATTAGTAGCCGTAAAGGCCGCCGTTGGACCGTTGATGCGTACGCCACCGGGCAAACTATAGGTATCTGTACATCCATTAATATCGGTAGTAGTTAGGGTAACTACAAAATTACCCGCAACAGTATAGGTGTGGGATACAGTTGGCACCCCTCTGATAATAGTAGGCGAACCATCGCCAAAGTTCCAGCTATAAGAAACAATGTTGGATAGGTTTTGACTGGTAGCTGTAAAAATAAGGGTAGCGATTTTACAATCAGTGGGTCTGTCTACCGTAAACTGTGGGTTCTCATCTACCACATTCACCGTTTGGAAAGCGGTATCGGAACAGGAGCCATTCCAGACAATTAATCGTACTGTATATAAACCTAATGAAGGGAAAGTATGGGGACCGGGGTTGGCAACAGTTACCACAGGAGAGCCATCTCCAAAATTCCACTCAAAATTTAAAGGCGATTTAGCAATATCGTAAATAGATTGATTGGTAAATGTAAATGTAAGACGGCTTATGTTGCAATTGGTTATAGCATAACTAAACCTTGCGATAGGCGGTGATATATGAATATAATCTGTTTTTGTAATTGTATCAGGGCAGCCATTGTTGGTGGCAATTAATTGAACAGTAAAATAACCCGTATCAAAATAAGCATGTGTTGGGTTTTGTATTGCAGAGCCACCCTGCCCACGACCCACTCCAAAATCCCATAACCACTCATCTACAGTAGAAGGAGAATTAGGAGGTGTGGTTGATTGATCGAAAAATTGGACTTGTTCCGTAGCACAAAATTCTGTTGGCCCGGTAAAATCTGCCACCGGTTTGGAACCTGTTCTTACAGCCGCAGGCAAGGTCAATGTATCCTTACAACCTGTAGTGGTAGTAATGATCAGCATTACGGTCCAGGTTCCCTGCAATGGATAAACATGTACAGGGTTCGGACTAAAATCTCTCGGGCTTCCGTCACCAAAATCCCATTCATATGATTGTATCGGATCTACTGCAGTTACTACCGCTGCTGGTCGTATAGTAAATGGTATACAACCTCTATCAGGTAAATTAGGAATAGCAATAGTAGTTCTTTGAACACGGATATAGTTCGGCATTGTTATCGTATCGGAACAGCCTGCTGCATTAGTGGCTATTAAGCGAACGGTAAAAGCTCCATAAGCCGTATACGTATGCGAAGGATTAGGAGTGTTATCGACTGGTGAACCATCACCAAAATCCCATTCCCAACCAGTAACAGCACCTGTAGATAAATCCTGAAAATTGACTGTAAGTGGTGGCTCACACCTGGATCTTATGGGTGCAGTAAAGTTGGCGGCCGGTTTAGGATCCACGGTTATGGTTTGCGAAATAGAATCTATACAGTTGCCATTATTATTATACATCTTCACGATATAGCTGCCGGCTACAGTATAAACGTGAGTAGTAGTTAAACCTGAAGCAATAGGGCTGCCATCACCAAAATTCCATGTAGAACTAACCGGCATAGGGCTGGATGTATTGACAAAGGTTGCCGGTTTATTGATACATACATTAGCCGGATAGGTAAACATAGGTTTGAACCCTCCTATAGTTATCGGAGCACTCCATGCTGTATCCTCGCAGCCGGCAGAACTTCTGGTAATTAATCTTGCTATAAAAGTTCCATTGGTATTAAAGATATGTACCGGACTGGCTGCTGTTGATATAGGCGAGCCATCACCAAAATCCCATTCATAAGTAAGAGTAGGCGGCCCCGTAGAAGTATTGGTAAAGTTAACTGATGCCGGCGCTGCACATAGGGTGGGTTGGGTATTAGTAAAAGATGCTTTTACACCAAATGTGGCGGCAATATAATTTGGCCTGCTAATGGTTTTTACACAGCCTTTATCATTTGTTACTCTCAAGGTTACATTGTAGTTACCAGTGGCGGTATAGATAGCCAGCGGATTTTGAATAGTAGAAGTAGTTCCATTACCAAAATCCCATTCCCAGGAAATATTAGTATTGCCGGTGCCGGGCGTAGAAAGGTCAGTAAACTGAACTCTTAACGGGAAACAGCCTGAAGGCGGAGCAGCAGAAAAATTAACCGTTGGATTATCGTATACAGTTATGTAGGCCGATCTGGTTAATGTGTTTGAACCCGAAGTATTCGTGGTGGTGAGTGTAACAGTATAGGTACCTGGTGTAAAGTAAGTAGCCGATGGGTTTTGGATGGTAGAAGTATTGCCATTACCAAAAGCCCAGTTCCAGGTAGTGGGATTTCCGGAAGAAAGATCCCGAAAACTGACAATTAAAGGCGAACAGCCGGAAATAGGAGTGGCAGTAAAATTAGATACAGGTGCCTGCCCATACGAAGAAGTATGAATGGCAATAGCCATCACAACAAATGCAATTAGTTTCGTAAGGATGGTGATTGGCCTTGTCCTCAATGGTTCATTCTTTAAAGTTCTTGTTATAAAACGCTAACCTTAAACAAAAATTATTCCTAATCACATTATTTACAATAGTAATTTCTAATTGTAAGAGTTTACTCCAAAGTACAATAAGGATAAGGTTGATAACCCGTTTGTTAAGAAAGCGATACGGTTATAAAGTTTAAGCAAATGTCAGTGAAACTGACCAGAAAGCGGAGATATTTATAGTTTATCCAGGCGCATTGTTTTTGTTTCACTTCCATTGGTTTGGCTGGCTTCCACGTAAGTCCAACTGTTCTTAGTAATATTCCAGGTCCCGTTTATAAGATTGAGTGGATAAGAGGCCCCGGCAAAATTGGCCCAGGTCGTATTTGCACTGGCATTACCATCCCATTGACCTGTCATTTCAGTAATGTTGTTTTTTATGGCATCTACGGTTTTGTTGCTATAATATTTGAATTTATAGGCCGAAAAATCGGCAGTGACCGTAGTAGTATTAATTTTAAAACTTGTAACACCCCATTGTCCATCTGTCATGGCCTTGATTACAAGGTCTTCCTGTACACTTTCCACGGTTTTAGTACAACCCATAAATAAACCAATGAGAATAAATGAGAAAACAATTTTTTTCATATATAGCACAAAATAGAATTTTTTTAGGCGTTATCCTATAAAGAATGTACGGAAATGTTAAAAAATTCGATTCTTTGAATAACAATACATTGTATTAGTATCTTTCAAACAACGATTTTTAGTTGGCCGGCTGTATTGCTACTATCAGCTGTGGTTGCGTCGCACTCTTCGGGGTTCTGTTCGCTACTGAGCTGGTCATATCAGCAAAAAAGAATGTAACCATATAGATGGGAGATGCAGATAAGAATTGTCGTGGCACAAAAAGACACACAATCAGGGGAATGGGCTGTTTGTTCATCCGTGTTTCTACAGTACAAGTGTGCGACGCAACCACAGCTGATAGTAGTACTGCCGCTTGTACAAAAAAAATAAACTAAACGTCGTTTTTTATAATTTCAGTTTCAAATACTAACCTGTTTATGATCCGAAAGTTCAATTGCCTGATATTGCTGCTGTTTTTATTTTCAGCGGTAATGGCACAAAAGCCCGAAGAAATTTTAAATAACTGGTCTGCCAAAACTCCCATAGAAAAAATCTACCTGCACCTCGATAGAGAAAACTATATAGCTGGTGAAACAGCCTGGTTTAAATCATACTTCTATTCCGATTATTTGCCCGATACTATAAGCACAGTAATGTATGTGGAACTGCTTGATAAAAAAGCGGCCATTATTAATCGCAAAACAATTCCGGTAGTGTTAAGCAATGCAAGCGGCCATTTAGAATTGCCAGATTCTTTGGCCAGCGGATATTATACGCTGAGGGCTTATACACCCACGATGCTTAACCAGGATGCTGCATTTGTTTACAACAGGAGCATTTATATTTATGGGAATAAGAATGTATCAACCTCAAAGCCTTCACCGATGCTGAGGTTTGAATTTTTTCCGGAAGGTGGTAATCTGGTGAGTGGTTTTACAAATACCATTGCATTTAAAGCCACCAATGAGTATGGATTGCCGGTAAAAGTTAGTGGTACTGTACGAAACGAAAAAAATGAAGAGCTTTCTACTTTTAATAGTTATCATGATGGTATGGGTATGCTGGAATTACAGCCTGTTGCCAATACCCGGTATCATATAACTGTGAATGGAGTAAATGGAGCAGTCGATTATGCATTGCCAACTCCTACCGACAAAGGAATTGCTGTTACTGTAATTCCCCATCCCCAAGGTCATTTTTTCGAAGTACGTCAGCAAAAAACAGACCCTGCGTTTCAGGCGGCTTACATGATCGGGCAAATGCAACATCATGTTGTGTTCAGACAAAATTTTGCAGCAGGCAAAGATGAAATGCAAGGCGTAATCAATACACAGAAATTGCATTCGGGAATTTTACAAATAACTTTTTTTAATAAGGAGGGGATGCCGCTGGCAGAGCGATTATGTTTTGTGAACAATAGGGAGTATGTGCAATTGGCAGAATTGACAGGAGATACCGTTAATTTTTCTGCCCGATCAAAAAACAAATTCAGTATTGTAATGAAAGACACAGTAAAAGCAAACTTCTCTATTTCTGTGGTAGATCCTGATTATAATACAACCTCCATGCGGGAAGAGAATATACTTTCTACGCTCTTGCTTACATCCGATTTGAAAGGCTCTATTAATAATCCTGCTTACTATTTTTCGGCAGATAATGATTCGGTAAAAACAGCACTTGATCTGGTAATGATGACGAATGGCTGGCGGCGGTTTAATTGGACGGAGCTGGCGAAAAAGCAAATACCCCCGGCAAATTATAAAGACCCTGCTTATATAACACTTTCTGGAAAGATAAATCTCCGTGACTCGAAAAGGCCATTTGCTGATAAAGCATTATTGATGATGCTGATAACTGCAGATTCTACCCGTAGCATACAAATGACAAAAACTGATGATAAAGGTGCATTCCGTATAGATTCAATGTTGTTTTTTGGAAAATCGAGGCTTTTATTCAGCGATACGCGGGGTAAGAAGAATCAATATATAGATGTAGTGTTAGCTGGCGATTCATTGATGAAATCCTTCATGTTGCCTGCTCTTGCAGTAAAACCCTTTTTAGACAATGTTACTTTTCTAGCTGCGACCCAAGCAAAGATGGGAATGGATTATGATGATATACAAAAAGCGAGTGGTATTACACTTGCCGGAATTACACTAACAGTAAAAAAGAAAAATCCTATCCAGGAACTGGATGAAAAATATGCTAAAGGAATGTTTTCGGGGGAGAGTTCTAGAACACTTGATCTTGTAAATACTAAAGAGGCGGATTCTTACCTGAACATTTTGGATTATCTGCAAGGTAGAGTGCCTGGGATAACGGTAGCTACAGATGGGGCCGAATATGGAGTCTACTATAGACAAACAGGATCAGTTAGCATGATGGGATTAATACCAATGACGATATATCTGAATGAAATGGAAACAGATGCTAATGTAATTGCCAGTATTCCGGCCAACCAGATTGCAATGGTAAAAGTGTATAGCAATTTCGTTGGAGCAGCTGGTAATGCACCTGGTGGAGTATTATCTATTTATACGAAAAAAGATGCAGATATGGCTGATGTAATGCAGAGCTCTACCGATATGGCTACTTACAATGGATTCTCTGTTACCAAAGAATTTTATGCCCCTGATTATTCAGTAAGCAAATCGGGTAATGGAAAAGCTGATCAACGTATAACCATCGATTGGCGCCCAACTATTTTTGTAAATAATATTAATCCTAAAATCCCCTTCAGCTTCTATAACAACGATCGCACAAAAAATTTTAAAATAGTGGTAGAAGGAATGACGAATACAGGAAAGCTGATTTTTATAGAAAAAACCATTTCTGCAGCAACTTTAAAAGGATTTTGATTGTCATTAACCAAGCCAATAATTATCACCACAAAGCACCATTATATAACCTTATCAGGAATTTTATGAAAAGAAACTTTGCATGGGCCTGTGTGGTATTAGTATGTATAACTGCGAAAGCCCAGAAACCTGAAGAAAAGCTGGCCAGCTGGGCTGTAAAATCTCCCATTGAGAAAGCCTATCTCCACTTTGATAGGGGTAATTATATAGCAGGGGAAACGGCCTGGTTTAAAGCGTATCTCACATCCGATTTTTATCCCGATACAATTAGTACTTCTTTATATGTGGAATTGGTAAACGATTTATCTGTAGTATTAGATAGAAAAATTGTACCTGCCTTTTGGGGTGCAGCCCGGGGTTATATAAGCATCCCTGATTCACTAATAACCGGTAATTATACAATCAGGGCATATACTGCTACTATGCTCAACCAGGATGAAGCCTTCCTGTTTAAACGTCCGTTTTTTATTTACGGTAAGAAAGCAAATGCTCCATCGCTTGTCTCCGCACCGAATAAAACAAGGCTCGAATTTTTTCCAGAAGGCGGCAACCTTGTAAATGGGTTGATGAACGCCGTAGCATTTAAGGCTACCGATAGTAAAGGATTCCCTGTTGCGGTTACGGGTAGTTTACGCAATCAAAAAGATCAGGAACTGGCTTCTTTCAGTAGCTATCATGATGGTATGGGCATGTTCGAATTTATTCCGGTTGCGAATGAACAATATTATGTGGTATTAAGCAGTGATTTGGTTAACAGAAATTATTTACCAGCCGCTTCTGATAAAGGAATTGTATTGGCTGTAGAAACAAATCCTGTTCAATTAGCTTTTGATATTCAGCAACCATTAACAGACCCTGGTATGCAGGCGGCTTATATTGTGGGGCAGATGCAGCATCGAATTGTATTCAGACAATCGCTGGCGGCAGATAAAGTGCAGCTAAAAGGGATAATAAATACTTCGAAATTAAATTCCGGTATCCTGCAGATAACTGTTTTCAATAAGGATGGAATACCAATGGCGGAAAGATTATGTTTTATTGATAACAAAGAATATGTACAGAAAGGGGAATTAATTATTGATACGGTTAGTTTTTCTGCCAAGGGTAGAAATCATTTGAGTTTGCAAATGAAAGATACTGTACATGGAAGTTTTTCCGTTTCTATTACCGACCCACTTTTTGATGTGTTGCCTGTAAGGGAGCACAATATTTTTTCGGGCTTATTACTTACTTCGGATATAAAAGGGTATGTACACAATCCAGCCTGGTATTTTACAGCTATCGAAGATTCAGCCCGAAGAGCTATGGATCTGGTAATGATGGTGAATGGCTGGCGCAGGTTTAAATGGGAAGAACTTGCTGCTAATAATAGTACAAGCGATAAGTATAAAGATCTTTCTTATATCAAACTTGCAGGCAGGGCTAATATGCTCGATTCGAAAAGGCCTTTTGCAGGGAAAGAATTACTGATTGCAATTTATAATGCAGATTCTACCAGTACCATGCAATTGGTAAATACTGATGGTAAAGGTTATTTCAAACTAGATTCTATGTTCTTCACGGGTAACAATCGCTTACTCTTTAGTGATCCCAGGGGTAATAAAAGCTCCTATATAGAAGTAACAATGTCTGCCGATTCATTATCCAGATCTTTTCCTTTAAAACCAATGGAAAAAATGCTCACATTAGCTGACCCAACTTCTATCGAAGCTTTAAGGAAGTTTACTAATGATTATGACGAAATACAAAAAGCCAGTGGGCTGATGATGGATGGTGTTACCATAAAAGGCACCAGG
>Ga0247740_1000841_pt1 | contig 13776 bp, 12 predicted proteins | sample UWRJL148409B2_FD_180942 | JGI IMG/M metagenome (GOLD analysis project Ga0247740, IMG submission 180942) | Plant litter microbial communities from Arlington Agricultural Research Station in Wisconsin, United States - UWRJ-L148-409B-2 | ecosystem: Environmental > Terrestrial > Plant litter >...
TGGTACCATCCCGGTCTGTTTGTCTTAAGCGCAAGTCTATTTCAGAGCAGCGGCAAGCATTGTCTGGCTTCGGGCAATGCCTATGGCCAGCTGGTGCACGGACGGCCGGTGCCCGTCCAAGCATACAGCAATATGGTTCTGGGCGTCAACGGCGTCAGAATGGTATTGCCGAGAGAAGCAAGCAGCAAGCCTTCGGGGTTTCGCATGCATAGTACTGCTATGGGTCGGTTGGTGGACTGCATCTGCACTGTTGCCGAGCTTCTCCAAAGCCTGTTCAAGTTGACACGCTTTGACCAACGAACTGAGAGGTGAGAAAGATGGCTTGAGGCTCGCTGCACACTCCTGCGACTTCGAGGCTGCATCCTCTATCAACGTAGACGCATGGCCGCTTACGAGGCTTCTACTCTCAACAGTAAGCCATGAATGGCTTTGATTCTGGGTGACTGCACGTTATCGTTCCCCGACAGATTCCGTTTTCTGCATATGGGCGTCCCAAGCTTTCATTGGTCTCTTCGCCTCATATGACTGCAGACGTGCAACGATTTACAAGCACTTCTTACTACCGGCAGCTTGAGATCCTGTGCTGATAAATTACAATGGCTGTGTGGCTCGGGAGGATACCGTTGCGTTTGCAACTGTATGGAGCTCAGAACAATGCAACATGGGTACACTTTCCAGAGTGGAATTCCACTCTATCTGAGTCGGCCGTCATCACCTCGAGAACAGCCGGTCAGCAGTATGCACCAGAGCTCAACAACAAGCTCCCTCTCGTATTGGTGTCTCGAAGCGTTACATGCTGCAAGCCAGTGCAAAACCAAGAATCGAACCCTGCCGACCATGACTCGGCTTGCCCGCTCGGCGCTTCTGCCTCAACCAGGGCGCATTCGGGGAGTAGGAAGTAAACGACGATGGAGATCAAAGAAGATCGGAAAACCAATCACGCCTCAAAATACCGAAAGCCTGCGGTCAGCGCGTTGCCCACCCCAGACACCTAGGCATCCCACCACACGCGTCCTCCCGCCCACCTGCCATGCAGCATTCCTTCGCGGGCAGCGCCCTGCTTTCTTACCCCCTCAGTTCCGGGTCGTGGACTTGACCAACCAGACACCGGCTAGTCTTCACAGGGCATGCACCGCTAGGGTACAGCAGTCATGGTGACCATGCCTACATGCCGACCCTGGGTACCCATTCGATGGTCATGCTTACGCCCGCCCCCCGCGTCCCTGAGCAAGCATCTCCAAGCCTCAGCCCTTGATCTCATCTCCTGCTGGGGGTTCACCTCCACCGGGCTTCCTCCTGTCGGTGGGCTCGTAACTGCCCCAATACCCGTTCCCCACACCCTCGTAGTCACCACACTTCGGCGCCTTGTGGTTTTCCGCTGACCCCATTGGCCAAATCGGAATGAAGCATACCTCTTCGTCTGCACATGTGCCACACTCCTTCCATGCAGTCCACTGCAGATAGTCGAATAGACCATCTACCAAGTCAAGAGCGTGAGGTGGGGGCGAAGCTGTGGATACTAAGGCTTCGACAAGAAAAAACGGAGTGGTTGCGTCGAGGGCGGAGATGAGGACACTGCATATCTCTGAAGTGATGGTGTGGATGGTTGTATGGGCCAGTGATGGCGCCTGAGATGGCGATACTGGAAGCCGAGGAACATGTTGCGATATACAACGTTCCAGCTCGAGCGTGCCGTTCCGTTCCGAAGCCGAGATGAACGGCCGAAGCAGAGCATTGAGGGAGGTTGCGAAAGCCTTCCTGCTTCCTCGTACCTCTTCATCCGTGTGCAGATGATGCAGTGGAGCACTATACCGCGAGACCACCATATCAGCCACTTCTTGCCAATTCCTTCCTTGCCGCTTTCCACCACTGTTCAATATCATCTTAGTAACCTCGCCTCTAATCTGCCACAACTGCTCGGGCGACGCATTCTTCAACCGCGGATGCGGCGTATCGCTCACAACATCATTCGCCCACAAATCTAGCCCCTCATACTCGAATACACTAACAAACCTGTCGTAGTCCAACGCTACCCGCCCACCACCAATGCCATGATATCTCGAAGCAATCGCTTTGATATACTCCCAGTCACCCAACATCCTTCGCCCGGCCTTTTCTTCTATCGGCCTCGCAGCGATGACATCCAGCCGCTCTACACTCTTCTCAAAATCGCAAAGAATGATTTCAAACCCGCCCTCCATCCTCAACACGCCATCGATCTTCCCCTCCCATAGCGTGGAAGCTAGATCACAAAGACCCCGCGCGCGTGCGAGTTCGCCTCCCATAGGGCCGCCGCGGTCGGGGAGAGATAGGTTGAGCAGCAGAAAGTCCTGCGTGTCGAGCGTGCCGTTTGAAGTTTTCCCCGCGCTGAGACCATCGATGTAGAGGAGAGTAAGGGGATGCTTGGGTGTGTAGGTGTGCAGGTAGCCGGAAGGTGCGTGGGGGGTGCTGGGATGGAGAGGGGCTTGGTCGTGAGCCGGAAAAAGATAATCTTCTTCATGTCTCACACGCCCGTGTGGGTGGTTCAGAGCTGAAGGTGATGGCGGTGTATCTGCCCACTCTTTCCCTCTCCCACACCGTACACATCCCCGCACCATCCCCTCTTCCAGCTCCTCTCCCTCCTTGCAACATCGCATCATTGGCCTTGCAAAAACAAGCGCATGTTCGACTTCAAAAGCCAACCACTCCATGCCTTGCACCACCTCGGCACTCGGCGTCCCATGGTACAATTGCGTGCCTATCGGTACGCTAGCCATGAAGAAAGACATGCCGTTGTGGTTGAGGGAGGAGCCCCATTGGCGCAGGGAGGAGTGGATGGCGTTGAAGATGTGGGGTTCGTTTTGGGTGGCGGTTGTGGCAGCGAGGGTGAAGAAGACGGAGAGTAGCGTGATTGGAAAGGTTTGGAGGTACATGGTGAGGCTGTTAGGGGTGGGTTCCGCAGGGCCTTTGCCAGTATGCGAAGAAGGCGCGCGATTCTGGCGGCTCAATTTGCGTTGCACGGGACAGAGTAGGAAGAGTAGACAGATGCGCAATCAACCGAGTAGCTTGCAACGCGTTTTCGCACCCAACCTCTAGATTCTTTCGCTAGTCTTCCCACGATGACTCTTCGTAGATGGTTGTGTTACGCGTGTCTTGGTGACGAAGTGTTGGTGGGGCGATGCCGCGATCGGCATAGTGAGTCTACCCAAGATAAGATCGTTTAGTCTCATTGGCTGGGCGTGGGCATCGTGCCGTGTTGGCTTTTTGATTCTGCATCTTTTCTTCTATACGTGGTTGCGTGGCCTTGTAGAGACTGTTATCTTCTTGTGGAGTCGTTGCGGCATTTGAAGCATTCAGAGCGATGGTTTGTATTGCTTCCCAATAAAGCTTTCGATTGGAATTCGGTTTCGAAGTTTGATAACACCATGAGCCTAGCTATGCCTTTACCGAGAGCGCTCGACTGTAGCACTTGACTCTCACGTCGTATACTTGATCAGCTGGACGTTTAGTGTACTCTTGACTTGAGGTGACGAGTACCGTCGTGCATGCAAAGCAGCACATACCGTAGTTCACAAGACATCCACGCCCGAAACATCTCTGAATAGGCTTCACTGACGGTGCAATCCAGCCTCAGGACTCAGATAGCAGCCATTGCGATTATAAATCAGCATAGCCCATAGCGTATGAGACATTGGAGTTTGATACAACTCAAGAAGAGACTTCCCCCGAGCGTACTTCGACCCAGGGGTTCTGGTAGGCGACCGTCGTGTTTGCAAAACAGTACATCGCGTAGTACACGGAACGCCATATATTGAGACACCTGTGAACAGACACAGCTGACGTGGACCTCCGAATCCAGAGCTCTCGTAGCTATAAGGAGCGTATTGCCAACATCAACCCATACTTGGGGCAGAAGACACAACTTGGCTCATCGCGACATTGGGAAGCATCGCCGAAGTGATAGTGGGGGCCATACACATGGCCCTCTCCTAAACGGTTTCCAAAGGCCTACCGTATATGCAAGTTAGGCATTTGGAGGTTAGCACAACGGCGGCGGCGGCTATGTTGGAGATTCGGGATACATGGCATATTTACGCCCGACGCTGTCTGATGTAAGGCTGGTGGGGCTGCGGCTGGTGAGGCTGTTGAGGTTGTTGCCTGGAAGCTTGGACGCCGCCACGGGGATGTTGTGAAGAGAATTATGAATACTCCTTTCGCTACTGATCGAAAGGGGCTGCAGTTGCAGGCCTGTGAAATGAACGACGCAGCTGTTTTGAGACATGCTTGGTAGCTCAATGCAAACATCTGGACGAGGTTTAGTTTTACATTTGCGCTAACGTTTACTCCGAAGGAATGTCCGCGGTGTCTGAATGGCGATGTCGGAGTGCTCCTCCTTCTGCTCAAAGAGCATAGACGTATGCTCAAACCCTACATGGTCGGACACCGCCTGCAGTACGCACCGAGACTACTTTATGCCGTCAGACCGAAGGGTTGCATAACGAGAGTATTTTCATAGGCTATGGGGTACGACTTCTGTGATCGGTGACGCGTCACGATTCCCAGGTGGTAAGGTCAAACTAGCAGGTACAGGCAGCCCTACAGATGAGCTGCGCGTTCCCGTGCCTCGACCTTGGACCCCTTTGGTACGGCCCGGCCATGACCGAGAGCAAGCAAGGCTTATGGTGCGGCAGTTCCGAATGTAGCGTTCCGCTCACGTGCCGTGGAATGTCGTACACCCAGAAGCGAAGGCCGAACCTCGCTCGCAAGACCGTTTCTGCATCCCAACTCCCAGCACGGCAGCCTCAAGCTAGCTCGGTAGCGAGCTAAAGGTAGTCTCTTCCAAATTTCGCGCTGCGCCTTGTATCCCAGTGCTCGACTCAAACAACGGGGCCGCGAAAGACGGTCCTGGACCCACCCATGCCCATTGACGCGGGTTGGAAATGAGTACGACCCAATTATGGTTGTTGAGATGACGGAGGGGGCTAGTCCTGCGTCGTGGTCGGGTCGCTATGATGGGGGCCGATTGTGTGTGTGTGTGTGTGTGTGTGCGTGTGCTGTTGATGCAAGATGCAAGAGAGATGGGTTTGCATCAAGACGCGGTGACGAGGGGGTGGGTGGACTCCATTTGAGTGGAGCATTGGAGATCACCACAGACGCTACTGCAACCTAGTCAAAAGAGGTAACGCTCACCCGACCAAAAGGGTAAGACTTACGCTGACAGGGGCTGGACGAAAGCCGGAGACTTTTCCGGGACAAGCGACGACTTTGGGGACAAGCGAGTGACCAGTAGGCGGCCACGGCGCATCCCTGTTGCCTGAGATTTGAGGAATGTGGCGGCGTGGCGGTGTTGTGATCTCGAGGTATGCTTGGATGTTTCGTTCACTGAAGGATTCGAAACGTGGCGCAACCATCTTTTCCGAGCAAATAGCAGTCTACACATCCCGGGTGCCGCTGCGCACATCATCCTTTGATCGATGGAAGTGTCCCGAGTGCCAAATAGCAGTGCCACGAGGAAGGTTACCGGTATGCTTAAATCTAATTGAAGATAACTAATGGCTGGCCTGAAGGCTTGACTGGATATGCTGGTTATAGAAGAATTTGTTGGGGTAACAAGGATCTTAAGTGTGTACCTTCGGCTGATCAGTAATTGTGTGGGGAGTGCGGGAGATGCACAGCATCGTAATAAGTGAGTGTGTAGCCGAAGTTGCTGACAGTAACAATGGTACATTTGTATAACCGCTGTGGGCGGTCTTGTGGCTGTCGATGTCTTATGGGCTCCAATGCATCTTGTAGAAGTTCACAAGCTCGCCCAATCGTAATCCTAGGTAGGAAAGGAGGGAGGTTGCTACCGACATCTCGTAGGACGAGTTGCCGCCGGTGACGTACCGGGACGCAGCTCCGTGCAGTGTGGTATCGGAGGCGTTACCACAGGCACTGGCCCGCATCTTGGCTGCATATGACGCGAGCGTTTCGAACGAAGAAAGCTCGTAATTGGGTCATTGGTAATGTTGGTTGTGGTAGAGCTGTGCTCATTTCATACCGTGACAGCGCTGTGGCCCAAGTGAGTGGTCAAATCCCAAACATCCGGCCACTTGTCACTCAAGGCCGAACACCGAACCGACCCGTCCTCTATTAACAACCAGACGTCTTGGCCGAAAGTTATGCTTATTTCGAACCTTGCCACATGCATATGGTGGCGGTCTAGTAGTTTCCGAGCGGCCAACGGTTCCCCTATTCCGTTACTATCGATCGGCGCAAATGCAGGCAATGCTCAATATACGGCGACCAGTAACTCGAGGTTTTGAAGCGCTCACAAGAGCCACAACTCAGCTCCGCAAATTAGTGCGATTGTCGAATGTTATTAGCGTCAAGGGTAGATCCACTTGTGAGGCATGGGCAAAATCAGCCTTGTCAGAATAAGGCCCCCCACAGAAGACGGGAGTTTCATGCCAGGTTGGTTTGACACGAGACCGAAAGGCCGGGTGTAGCGGACTTATATGAATTATCCGATTCGGAGATACTGTGGTTGCATGCTTCCGTGCTGACAGCGCACAACGGCTCAAACGTAATCCGTGGGTAAGAGTGCTGGTGCGGTTATGTTCAAGGTGACTTGTTGAGGAAGGAGATTGCGTTACGGAAGCGTGCAGAATGAGCGGAAAGCAAATGATTCTGAATAGAGATCCGCTTGCAGCAATCGCTGCTTGTAAAGCGGTGTTCTAGAGTCGCAGCAAATACGTTGTTCCTTCGTAGTTCGACACTCCTGTCTGAAACCTCCGAGCGAGGTTCGAGTCCGCTTGAACGCCATTGCCATGCAGTTGTGAAAAAAGAAATGTCTAAGCCTGCGCACCGAGAAGCATCGTAGCGAGTGAAAAGGATCGCGAAAATTGGGTATCGTAACAGCCGGCTACAAGAGAGAAGGTCCGCGACATTGCTTGCCCGGATGGAGAGCAGTCGTGGACATTCACATTGAAGATCCCGACTTGGTTCGTGAAGCCTTAAGGTGTATCCGCTTGACGTGATCTCTCTGAACGGTTGATTAGCCTTCTTTTGCGCTAGTGTTCTGCCAATGTGCTACAACTCACCATGTTATCAACACGGCTGAAGACTCTGTCGCAACCATCCCAGTCGCATAGCACACCAGGATTGTGTTTTGCTTCATGTCTGGCGAGGTCCTTCTTACTTGAAAAGCCTCCACCGGTAGCTTGTGGGCAGCCTTCATGACGGCAGAAGAAAGATTTTGTGTGCCTCTTGTGGTGTTTCCTAAGATCGCAACCCCGCGTGAAAACAGCTCTTGAGGTACAGCCTGGGTAGGCGCAACTCCATGTGCCGTTCTTGTTAGGAAATCCATAAGCTCTAAGATCCGGTGAGCTAGGCGAGAGCGATCGAGAAAGCGGCGGTGGTGATCTTTCGCTTGTACCGCTCGATGCAACGCCTAACGAAGACGCCGCTGAGTGCGATCTCGACGGTCGGGTGCCACCCAGTGCTGAACCAGGTCCTAGTGTATGTCCCGAAGTCATAGCGGGAAGCGATGGGTAGGAGGAGTAGGTGACACTCGTTGGCGGCATAGCCGGGTGCTGCGATGCCCAGAAGGAGTGCGGTGGGTATGGTGAGTTGACAATCGGTCGATAGCTGTGCGTTGTCGGGTAGAGCTGCCCACTTCTGGGCGGTGTTGAGGGACCTCGATGTGCTGCGTGTGGCAATGTCGGCGAGTAGATGATGTTTTGAGGCGATTGACATGTGCTTGAAGGGAACAGATGGCCATGCGCAATGTTGCCGTCTTGAACCATGAACGTCATGTCTGCCTCGGGAGAGTAGAAGGTCGTCATGACGGTATGTGAAGCGGAGTGTACAAACGCCAGGATGCGAACGTACGATGTGCAATGTAAAGAGCAAAGTACCTAGAGTCCAAAGATGGTTCACTGTTTGGGAGTCCGACTTCCGTATATGCTGTTGTGAGGGAAAGCCAATGCGCTTAAGCGGGATGGTCAAGGAAGGAAGGCAGCGATGGAGATATAAGTGGTAAGCCAAGCCACAGGCGGTTAGGACATGGGCAGGGCTGTAGACTGGGGCTGTATGGACCAGTTCCACAACGCTTAGCGGCGTATGCCCGTAGAATAAGGCTGAGGTACTCAAGCTCGTGGAAAGGAACAGCGTGGCCGACGTGGCGGAGTTGTTGTGTCTCGCAGTTCCAGGTGCAGGGTGATTGGTCCGTGTTGCTGGGCCTTAAACGTGGAGGTTAAAATGGAACACAGGCGGGTTCTTGCAAGGCGATGGGAACGCCTGAACATGAAATACACTGGTAGATCTGGGGCGCAGACGGGAGCTCATGACACCCCGGTATCATGAAGCGTCTCACTCAGGCCTTCCGATGCCGAATGCACGCTACTCAAAGAGGACAGCGCTGGTCTCAGGGCTGGCCTGTAGTTATTTCCTATTCGGCGCTGCATCTTGGGTCCGCTTGGACGAAAACGCACAAGTGTCGACAGAGCGGTGCGTGAGTGAGCCTTGAGCTTAACTAGAGAAACCCTGTCCTGACGAGCCATACCAAGAGGGCGGTCGGTACTAAGCTCTAGCTCCAGCCCTGTCCTCTGACGGGACTGACCAGGGCCGTTCCCACGGGCTGCATATGAAATCATCAACGGTATTCGCGGGCGCCGCTGCGGCCATGCGGCTGGGGATGAATGCGTGCCGCACGGGGACGGGCATCGGTTATGGAAGGCTTCCAGAAGAGTTGGAGGCCTGAATGCGTCTCCCGCTCAGACGACGGTGAAGCATGCCCTGTGTTCGCACACTTTGCGTGCAGTAAATCGACATCGGCGGCGGACCACTGCAGCAACCCAAGAGCCACGCCAAAACATGGCATCTGATGGTACGGGCGATCGCAGCGCAGATAGGCGGTAATGTCGGTACGCGATCTGCTTATGATTAGTGCTTACGACGGTCGAGGACAACACTGGTGGTCGTAGCTCCGGCAGAAAGTATCCGGCAATGTGATGTGCGTTGCACTGGCGAGCGGGGCCCCGAACAGGGAAAAGATGTGGCGGGTGGTGTATTATTAGGAGTGATAGGCCGAATAGCGCAATGGCGACCACTTCTTCTGGTGCTCCAAACACTCGAGGTCTGAGTCAGACGGTTTGCGAATGAGTTGCTCCATCCGTCCATCGTCCATGATTTCGGATCGCGCAAGATTGCGATGCTTCGACTCCATGATGATGATGGAATTCCGTTGCAGCCTCAGCTGCTCGTCGTCGCCATCGCAGGTATCGATCCTGCGTCGCTGCGCGCCATCCTGCTGCGTAGCGCGCCATGTTACCGAATGCGCATACGTATGCCATGTGCCCTTGGTGGTGTTGGTGCCCAGGTCGGCAATCTCTCGAAGCGCGAGACATAGGCAGCTCTGGTATGCTACACGTCAGGCGGCCCAACACCAGGGCTGGCACGCCGCGCAAGTAACCGGTCATGGCGCGTACAGCGTGGGAGTGCAAGTTGGCGAAAACGAGTGCCCGAGAGACCGCGAAATGAACTCGGCGAACCACCTGCAAGTAGCATCTCGGGCTACGCAAGAGGAAGCAAGGCCCGGTCGAGACAACGTCCAGCAGGCGTGGAGCCGTTGAGGCTCTGTCTAACCCTCCGTCAGTAAAACACACACTGCATGCAAACGCTAAGGACGGCCACGCTGTGCTGGAGACTAACTTGATCGTTGCGAGTCCTGCATCTCCTTCGTCATCCCGTGCGGCTTGAGCTGCTGTCCCGCCTGCTCCGTACGGTCAAGTAAACGCCGCTGGGCTGCATCGTCCCGTTCTTTGCCGGGTACCGAAGAGATGCTGCACGGCGGCGCCTGAACTGTGTCGACGGCACGGTTGAAACGGGGGCGTACCGGTGGCCGCGCACCGGTAGTTGGGTCTGGCATGTCACGTCTGTCACTCAGGCATCCAGTCGCGGTTTTCTTCTAGAAAACGTCAGGCGGGCGAGGCCTACGAGCTTTCTTTCAACGTCAATCCATCGTTGCCATCGTCAGTCTCGACACTCGGCGACACCATGCCATAATCTCCTTGACCTGTGCCGTCACTGTCACTTAGTCACAATGCCCACTGCGATTCCTGACCGAACGTCGCGGATATCGCCCCTTGCCAGGTTCACTCACCGTTCCAAGCGTGCATAGGGGACCACAGGATAGCGAGCAAGCGTCGGATGGCCAACGGCCCCGAGATTTGCGCAAAACACGAGCATCACGTTACGAATGCGCAAATTGCCCTTCGAACAGCACTCGTAGCGCAAAGGAAGGGCTAGTGGCCCTGAGTGAGCGAGGGTCCGAGTCCGAGTCCAGCATCATCCCAGCGTGGGTCCAGATACGTATGGTACGCATAGTCCTTAAAGGGCACTTGCGACACTAAAATGACTTCGGCCTCGCCGACCTTCCCGATTGTCTGCCCGTCACATCGCAGGCCTGGGGTTTGTTCAAGCTTGCTTCACTAACGACGTCTCTAGTACTATCCGTCGTCCGAGACAACCAGTTTCAACCCAAGCGGACTCCGACCGTTCTGCAGACCAACCTGGTTATGTGGCTGTGTTCCCGTCCATCGCCTGTAAGAATCTTCTACCTTATTCATCCTTCCTGCTCGAAGGATCCTTCGTAACAGCACCCACACGCATATTCCTCGTGGGGACATCGCGTGCACCACATGCCGTTGTCGGAACATCACATCAGCACTCTATTTCGCGGGAAAGGCAATACCACATACTCCTACGGGCAAAACGGTCGGTACTTGCACGATAAGTGAGCATGCGGGCGTTCGCTCAGCCTTACGAATCTGCCAGACTCGCTCATTGTTCACTAGCACACACCTCTTCTGTGTAGCGCTCTCATCTCGCACTGTGTCAGTACCAAAGTCGTCGCAATCACAGGACTTTACAGAGTATGGTATAGCACAATCAGGTCTACTCGTAGAATGGCACCTCGTGTTCGTTCGAGATACATGTGTTGCATTGCTCCTTCCCTCACTTCGGTCCGGACCCGAGTGCAGAGTTAAGTCAAAACTGAGGCAAGAGCGCCGACCATGTAGCGAACATTTCAGTCCCAAGATTGCGACAACACTGCTCCCTGTACAGGCGTCCCTTGAGAGCTCGTACCGAGTGTTCGTCGGCCGATACCCCCGTTCCTCTCAAACAAACAGCGGGATGCTCTAAGGTTCCCTGAATGAGACCGAAACAGACACGTCGCATGATGCTTTTTGTTGGAGTCAAAAGCACGCAAGGCGATCGTTTGAGTGCGCGAGAATCTCTACCAAACTCGAGTATGCATTGACATCGAGCGCCGCATAATCGGCACACCAGGAAGCTTGTTCATAGTCCTGGCCGTGTTCGCAACCGGCGTTACCACCTTCCACCAGATATGAGAGCGACGCTCCAACCCTCTCCAAGCCTGCCCCCTGCTCTATCTTAACTTGTCTACCCGCAACCAGTGCGGTGAGATCCTGCCTGAAGGAAGCATACCCTTTGATACCAACTCACTGGTTGGATTGGGTCGACCTCAGGGTCAGTTGAAGCATATATTTGAACGCAGGATCATCCGGTTGCCTGTCATGCCAGTCCAACACCTTCGAGTCCGCCGCATTGCTTTCCGATACAAACTCGGCGTTATCGGAACTCTCATTGCGTATTCTTCTGCAGGCTACATCTTTCGCAGACTAGTCGTGTGTTCCTCCGATGTCCCTAACGTCCGTACTAAAGTGCCCGGTCACGTGCTCTCTCTGATATCTCATTAACGACTCCCAAAAAGGACGTCACCATAGTCATGCTCAACATTGACTTTAAGAATATCATTCTCGAGCATGGTTGCGCTCTTTTGACATGCTGGCTAAGTTCTCTCTCTGCGAAGAGGTCGAGGTCTCGAAGCGGCTCTAGTTTTCCGACACAAAGCGGAGATTTTGCGGGGAGACCTTTTCCCCAGAATGAAGGATAACACGGGGATCTTGGTATACAACAGGCTAATACACATGCGAAGAGTCTATTTGAGCGACAGTTTTGCGCTTGGATATTTGTCGCTCTTATTGTACTGCACTCTTCCACCTTGCCTTACTAGTAGCTTACTTTGATCACAAAACAACAGTCTCGATTACAGAATGGCGTCGAATAAAGTCGCAATAATCACGGGAGGGGGTATGTAGACTTTCTTTCCTTTCGGGACTCCCCTCAACGCCGAATTATAGCCTTTTTGCAGTGTACAAACCTTGCATATTGTCTTATGGACCACCATTGCTTCTTCGCTAGTTCAAAAAACTCTCGACGTTGAAGTCAGCCAATCCCATACTGACCTTCTGCAGCGTCCGGCATGGGCCTCGAAGTAGCAACGTGCCTCTCCAAACGCCCCAACTGGTCCATCCACATCCTCGACCTCCACGCGGAACGCGGCCAACAAACCGCCACCACCCTAAACGCCACCTTCCACCAATCCAACGTAACTGACTCCACCTCCCTCAACACAATCTTCAAATCCATCTACGCCATCTCCAACCGCATAGACTTTGTGTTCGCCAACGCAGGTATCGGCGAACACGCAAACTTCTTCCAGGAATGGGATACCGAGGACCCCGAACTACCCATCAAGGACCTCCATCCGCTCGTTGATATCAACTTAAAGAGCGTGATAACCACGTGTTATTTGGCGCTGCATTATATGCGGAAGACGGAAGGGGACGATAAGAGTCTGGTCATCACAGCGAGTTGCGGCGGTTTGTACCCGAGCTACTACTCTCCCATCTACACGGCGACCAAACACGCCGTCGTAGGCTTCATGCGCAGCATAGCGCCCTACTTCCGATCCAAAGCCGGCATCCGCGTCAACGCGATTTGTCCTGGTACCGTGAAGACCAATCTCCTCTCTTCCAAAGAGTGGGAGAATTTTCCAGAGGAGTATTTCACGCCGGTTGAGAAGATTGGCGAGGTGGTTATGATGTTGGTGGATGGGAAGGATGACGGTACGGGGAAGGTGGGGCAGGAGGTACAGGGGGAGGGGGGCGTGGAGGCGTTGTTGGGGAAGGGCAGGTTGAGTGGGAGGGCTGTGGAGATCAGTGGGAGGCAGCACTATTATAGGGAGATGGTGGGGTATTGTGATGAGCCGATGAGGGCGGTTATGGGGTCGACGAATATTGAGGCTATTGAGCAATGATTGAGGGAGGGAGTTTTAGTTTGGGGTTTTAGACATGGGTCACTGGCAGAATATATTTGTGGTACAGGCTCTGACCATACGCGATATTATGGCAAGTAGCAAGCCGTGGTTGAAAGATAACGCCATTGTTACGTCCCGAAGAGCATACACCCATGTGAATGCAAGCGACTGTTCCTATATAACGCGAGTTCAAACCACCCTCCACTCAGCGGTCTCCACCACTTCCCCAGGTACATCGCCATACCCCCTTACAACCTCCTCGTAGCGAAATTCTTCTCCGGATTTCGCACCAACTCGTCGAAATTCGGGCCCGTAATAGGTTCCCGGATGATATGCTTCCTTCCAGCCGCACTAATTCCCGCACTGAGCCTGTCCCGGAGCACGCTTTTGGGGTTCTTGAAACGCGACTCTAGTTGGTCTAGGCTCTGGATGTGTATGTTGGTGTCGATTATGGGCGGAGCTGGGTTGGAGCAAGGTCGTGTGCTGCTGTTTTGCGGCTTTGGCGTGGTTGACGCTGCGAGTCGTGCAGCGTTTGGTGCGGGAGGTATGTGATCAGCATCTCTTTCGCGCATGTCCTGCTCACGGGTCCACGCTAAATGCCTGACAGGTATCACGGCAGCGCGAACAGC
>Ga0247740_1000844_pt1 | contig 13766 bp, 9 predicted proteins | sample UWRJL148409B2_FD_180942 | JGI IMG/M metagenome (GOLD analysis project Ga0247740, IMG submission 180942) | Plant litter microbial communities from Arlington Agricultural Research Station in Wisconsin, United States - UWRJ-L148-409B-2 | ecosystem: Environmental > Terrestrial > Plant litter >...
TCGGGCTAATCCAAGGCCTTTTGATCACGAGACTGAAGTTACAGCCCTTCATCGTGACCCTCGGCGGCATGCTGCTCTTCCGCGGCGTGTCGCAAACCATCGTCGACGGCGGGGTGATCAGCCTGGGTGATTCGCCTTTGCTCGGCTTGACCAGTGGCGGTCTCCTGCACGTTGGACGTGACGCGCTGATCGGCTGGCCCACGCTGATTTTCGCTGCCGTGGCGGCGGTGGGTGCGTACGTGCTGCACTACACGGTCCTCGGTCGCTACGTGTACGCGATCGGCGGCAATCGCGAGGCTGCACGCTACTCCGGCATCAATGTGAACCGGGTCGAGCTGCTCACGTACGTGATTTCGTCCGGCACCGCCGGCATTGCCGGTGTCTGCTACGCCGCTTACATCGGTCAGATGTCGCAGCAAGTGGGCGTGGCCTATGAGCTTTACGCCATTGCCGCTGCCGTGCTCGGCGGCTGCTCGCTGCGCGGCGGTGAGGGCAGTATCTTCGGCATTCTCATCGGTGCTTCGATCATGCGAGTGATTGACAATGGCATCAACATGTTCCAGCTCCAGTACACCGAGGCCGACGGGGTACGCCGCATTTGGCGTCTCAATCCCAACTGGAACTGGATCATCGTTGGCGCGGTGATCCTCGTTGCCGTCATCCTCGATCAGGTCGTGCACATGGTGCAGGCGGCGCGACGCCTGAAAGAGGCAAGCGCGCGAAAGCCCGTCGCAGGCCCGCCCAGCAGCACGCCCCCCGTAGCCGCAGATAGCCCCGCGGCTTAGCGGAACCCGCGAAGCGCACGCTCCCCTGTGGGCGGCTTGCACACACCGCGCGCTCTGTCACGAGAGGGCGGGCGCTGCGCTGCGCTCGAGTCGCTGCAGCATTTGTCGACGGAATCCGCTGCTCCTCGACATTGAATAACTAAACGTCATCGCGCGCAGCCTCTGCATTCGCGGGTACGCCGTGGTGAAAAGTTTGAATTGTGGGCGCTCTAAACGCGGTGCGTTGGGGCACTCCCGATAGGCCACGGTCGAATCTGCTGCAAATTACGGCGCGTCATCGCAAATGTTGGAACGTTTTCCCGAGCGTGAAGCCCTTGATCACTTGAGAACTTGGATGCGAACCAGGCCGTTCCGCTCGCAGTTGTCTCTGCCGACCGTGTCTGCCTCCCGAGCGAGCCACGAATGACAAGAAATCTCGAAGCAAAGATCCTGAGCAAGCTCTCCCTGGTGGGCCTCCTGTGCGCCACAGTGAGCATTGGTTGCGTGAACGGCGGGTCCGACGGCGATTCGGACACGGCTCCGCCCGGCGCATCCGGAAGCACGGGCGCGGTCCCCGGTGCGGGTGGCGGCCCTGCCGCTGCCGGTACGAGCGCGATTCCCGGTGCGGGCACATCGAGCGGTGGCGGGGGGAGCCCCACGACACCTTCGTCGTGCAACACCGATTCGGACCAGCCGACGGCCGCGCCGATTCGCCGCCTGAGTCGCAACGAGTTCAACAACACGGTCGCTGATCTGTTGGGTGATACCACGTCACCCGCGGTCAATCTGCCGCCCGAGGTACTCGGCAACGGGTTCAGTAACGACGCTTTACAGCAATCCGTGTCGGCTGACCTCGTTTCGGGGTACAGCGACATCGCGGGTGACATCGCCAGCCGTGCTGTGCAGGCGACTTCGCTCGCCAAGCTCGCGCCTTGTGCAGCCAGTGCCACCTCGGCCGCGAGCCAAGACAGCTGCGCGCAGTCGTTCATTGCCAGCTGGGTGCCGAAGGCATACCGCCGCGCCCTGGTCGCAGGAGAGGCGGACGCGCTGCTGGCGCTCGCGAAGACCGTAACGACCGCAGACACCTTCTCTTCCGGCATTGCCGCGGTGATCGAAGCGGTGCTGCAATCGCCCGACTTCTTGTACCGACCCGAGTTCGGCGTCGCCGATCCGAACCAACCCGCTCGCCGCCGCCCCACGGGCGAAGAGATGGCCACGCGCCTTTCCTACCTGTTCTGGGGTTCTCCCCCGGACGACGCGCTTCGCGCGGCCGCTGCCAACGGCGAGCTGCTCACGTCGGACGGCATCCTGAAGAACGCCCAGCGCTTGCTCGAAGGCGAGAAGGCGCGCGGCGTCGTGAGGTTCTTCTTCGACAGCCTGCTGCCGATCACTTCGCTCACCGACCAGACGCGCGACCCGAGCAAGTACCCTGGCTTCTCGGCGCAGATCGGTAGCCTCATGAGGACGGAGACCGAAACGTTCCTCGACAACCAAATCTTCACTGAAAAAGGCTCGTGGCCTTCTGTCTTCACCGCCAACTACACGTTCGTCAATGAAGCATTGGCGAAGTTTTACGGCATTAGCGGTGTCACCGGTACCGCGTTCCAGAAGGTTCAGCTAGACCCGACGCAACGCCGCGGCTTGCTGACCCAAGGCGCCATCATGACCGGCACGACGGTCACGAACTCGACCAATCCGGTGCTCCGCGGGACGTTCGTACTCAACAAGCTCATGTGTCTGAACATCAGCTTGCCTTCTGACCCGGCGACCCTAGCTTTGGTTGCAGTGCCTTTGGACGTGACGGGCGCAACTGCTCGCGAGCGCTACACTGCTCATTCGGAGCAAACACTTTGCCAGGGCTGCCATCGCCTGATCGACCCGGTCGGCTTTGCACTCGAGAATTACGACGCCGTGGGTCAGTACCGGACTACCGAAAACAACGCGACTATCGACGCGAGCGGCAAGATCCCCCAAGCCACTGAAACGGTGGTCGGGGCGGTGCAGTTGGCTCAACAGCTGGCTGACTCGGAGATAGTGCAGCGCTGCTTTGCCCAGCATTGGCTGGAGTACGGGTATGGGCGAACGATTCGCAGCAGCCCCGAGGACCAGTGCCTGCAAGAGAAGATCAACACCGCCTTCAAGGCGTCGGGGTACAACGTCAAGCAGTTGCTCCTGGACCTGACACAGACCTCGGCTTTCCAATATTTGCCCGCTCAGGAGTGATGAATGCCGAACTTTCGTTTGAGTCGCCGAGCCGTGCTGCGCGGGGCAGGGAGTATCGCTATCGCCTTGCCTTGGCTCGAGATCATGTTGCCCGAGCGGCGCGCTCAGGCGGCAACGGTCGCGGGCAGACCGGCCAATCATTTCTTGGCCGTGTACCAACCTGGCGGCACCGTCCGGAATTACAATGGAGTCGATAAGTGGGCCCCCACGGGCAGCGAGTCGAACTTCACGCTCAGCCCGATCCTGAAGCCGCTCGAGCCGATTCGAAGCAAGCTGCTCATCGTCGACGGCCCCGACATGAAGAGCGCAATCGGCGAGCAGCACCAAGCCGGTATCATTGCTTGGCTCACGGGCAGCACCCAGGCCGCTAACTTCGGCTACGCGACAGGCCCCTCGGTCGATCAGGTGATCGCGAAGAAGCTGTTCTCGAACCAGAAGAAGAAGAGCATTCAGTTGGCCGTCCGCTGGGCGACTGGCAAATCACACGGCAGTTTGAGCCCCATCAACTGCGCAAACTTCGACGCCGACAACAACAGCCCGATCGGGCCCCTGGTCGACCCCCAAACCGTGTGGAAGGACCTGTTCGGTTCGCTCAGCACTGGCGGTGTCGTCGATCCGAAGGCGGCCGCGGCGCTCAAGCGCCAGCAGTCCATTCTCGATTTCGTCGACAAGCGTTACGACACTCTCTCCCAACGCCTCGGCGCGGCCGATAAGCTCCGCCTGCAAGAGCACCTGAGCAAGATTCGAGAGCTCGAGAAGAGCTTGATGGCGATCCCGAGTACCTCCTCCGTATGTACTCAGGTGCCGAACGTGGGCACGTCGGACTACAATCCTCACCCCGCGTACTCTGACGACGGGAAAGTGGTCGACTCGACCACGGACAAGGCGATCCCCAAGGTCGGCAAGTTCATGATGGACATGATGGTCATGGCCTTTGCCTGCAACCTGGCCCCGGTCGGCACGCTCCAATGGAGCGACACCGAGGCAAAGCACACGTTCCCCTGGCTGTCTTTCCCCAACAACCAGCATCATCATTTCTATCAGCACGACGGCGGTTTCCAGCCTGCGCAATGCGAGCAGATTGCGACCTGGTACTCCCAGCAGCACCTCTACCTGCTGCAGCAGCTGGACGCGGTGAAGGTCGGCGATCACACCTTGCTCGACGAGACGGTGGTCTTCTTCGGGTCGGAGTTGCAGGAACCGCCGACCCACAAGAAGAACAACATGCCGTTCATGCTCGCCGGTGGCGGCGGCTTGAACACCGGCACCAATGGTCGCTGGATCAAGAAGACTGGCGAGTCGCACAACAACCTGCTCGTCTCCATCCTGAATGTGTTCGGCGACACGCGGAAGACGTTCGGCACTCCGAGTTACTGCACGGGAGCCATGACTGGCCTCGTTTGATGCACTGGGCTCGCGCCGTCGCTGATGACCGGTGCTGGCGAAATCGAACTAGAACGCTGCGGCTGCGCGCAAGTCCCGCGTAGGGTCTGCGATCTGTGTCGCACACCGCAGCGCGCTTTTCTCGCCTGCTCGCTGTCGTGCCTGCGAGCGCACCAACAGGCTCGACATGGCGCTGTGCCCGCCGAGACCGCCCGCAGGGTTCGTCAGGCGCAGCGCGAGATGAACCGCCGGGCGCCAGACGCGTCCGACTGGTACTCGTCCCATCGCCGCCACGTGATGGATCAACTGCACGACGGCACGGGAGACTTGTGCGTGCTCGGTGCCGGCAACTGCGCCGACATCGACCTGGAGTACCTCGGGAAGAGGTTCAATCAGATCCATCTCGTCGATCTCGATGGCCTCGCCATCGAGCGTTCGAGAGACCGCCAGCCCCGGGCCTTGCGCGAGCGGATCTTCCTGCACGGTGAGCTCGATCTTTCGGGGATGCTCGAGCACCTGGATGACTGGAGTGAGCAGTTTCCCAGTGATGCCGAGCTCGGGCGAGCGGCGTTGGCCAGCGCTCACACGATCGTCCAGAGCTTCGGGCGCCAGTTCGATGTGACCCTTTCGGCCTGCGTACTGAGTCAGCTCGTTCTCCCGTTCCAGGAGACGTGGGTCATGACCGAGGATGAGTGGGGCAAGCTAGTCGCTTGCACGACGGGGGTGCATCTCACCACGCTCTTCGGTGCGACGCGCGAGGGAGGCCGCGGCTTCATGGCCTTCGACGTGGCATCGTCCGATGACCTCCCCGGATTACTCGACTACCGCGAACGTTCGAGGGAGGAGCTGCAGGCCTTCGTCGAGCAACAAGTTGCCGCCGAAAACGTCGCGTTGAATCCATCACCGGCTGAGTTGCTCGCGGAGATGACCGGCTCGGGGGCGGGCAGTTCCTTGGCAAGCGCGAGCATGACGCTGCCCTGGCTTTGGGACATCAAGAGCGCGCATCAACTCGTGTACGGCTTCGCTTTCCACCGACTCTGAGCGCCCCCCGGCTGCACTTTTCAGCCATTCCGCCGCGCGCGGCCACGACGAGAGCGGCCAAGCGAAAGTGCGATCGTCGTCGCCAGCAGACCGAACCCGAGCCAAGCGCCATTCGCCGGCTGGCGCGCTCCGACTTTGCAACTGCAGCCAGTTGCATCGGAATCGCCGTCAGTCGGCGAGCTCGCGGCGCGACCGCCACTACCTGCAACCGCGTTCGCGGGAGCGCCCCCGACGCTGCTCGAGCCTCCAGCCGCGGGTGAAGCGCCTGCGGTCGCATTGCCGCCGCCGGGCGCGTTTCCCTGACCGCCCGCCCCGGACGTTCCGGCTGTGCTCGCGCTAGTTCCGCCTGCGCTAGTTCCGCCCGCGCTAGTTCCGCCCGCGCTGACCCCGCCCGCGCTGCTGCCTGCACTGGCCGTGGACCCGCCGAGACCGCTCGACCCGCCCGCACCGGCCTGTGAGGAGCCGCTGCTGCCTCCCGCTCCCGCGCCTGCGGCACCCCCTGAAGAGCACTGTTCCACCTCCGGATCCACGGGGCCCGCCTTGTCCAACCCGAGGAAGGGAATGACATGCTTTGCCACGAACAATGTGTCGGAGGGGCCGTGGTCCCCGTTGATCGACGTGAACGCATCGAGCGCGACGAAGCCACAGGAGTTCTTCCACGTTTGGCGTTTTGCTTGATGGGTTCCGAGCGTCAGCGTCGTGTCCGTCGTGGTCGGACTGGCGTTGAGGCTCAGGACGTTGGTCCACTCCTTGATTGCTTCGGTGAAGTTCGGATACTTGATGGTTGAGTCCGCGTCGCCGTGGAACAGCTGCACGCGTGGTCGACGCCCGGTGTATCCCGGGTACAAACTACGAGCGATGTCGCCCCACTCCTGGGGGGTGTGGGTGACGGACCCGCCGGCACAAGCGTTGCTGTATCCGCCGCCGCTGCCGGTCTCGTTGCTCCCTCGGCAACCCGCAGGCATCCCTGCGAACGCAGAACCTGCCTTGAATACGTCGGGATACACGGCCAGCAGCAGTTCGGTCATCATACCGCCGGATGAGTCGCCGGTGGCGTAGACCCGGTCCGGGTTGCCCTTGTACTTTTCCACCGCGTACTTGACCATTTGCCGAATGGCGTGGCTGTCGCCTCCGCCATCCCGTTGGCGCGTCTTGTTCGAAACGATGTCCCAGCACCGGCCGCTGCTTGGAACGACCATGATGAACCCGTACTGATCTGCGGCTTGGACGAGCCCTCCGCCCTGCGCCTGGCCAAAGACCGCCGAGGCCGTGCCTCCGCAGTAGTGGATGAGCGTCAGGATTGGCGGATTAGTGACTACCTTGTCGGGGACGTAAACGTACATGCTCACGTCCGAGGGGAGCCCCGTGATTCCCCAATTGTTCACCTGCTGCAGCGAAGCCGCGCTCGCCGAGGTGGCCACCATGAAGGCGGCCCCGGCAGCCGCCACGCCGAGGCAGGCAGAAAGACGACGGTTCGCGACCACTCTGTCGCCAAATAGACACCGGAGGACGTGACGCATACCAGCGCAATGGGAGCATGTCCCGAGTTCCGTCGGAAAATCGCGCAGCGAGGCGGCTCGTGGCCTTGCGTGACCCGCGAACGGCGAAAACTAGCCGGGGAGGGGGGGCTCGAACGCGGTCAGGGGCACGTCGCCTGCCAACTGAGCGCCGCGCCCGTCGCGGTGGTGTCCGTGGCGCCAGCGTTCAGCCAAAGCGCCTGGCCGGGCGCGTTCGTGCTCGTCGGTGTGGTGTACACGGAGCTGGTCGCGTCGAACGCGAAGGTGCGGCTGGGCGTCGCCAGAACGATGGAATCGATGAACACGACCGTGGGGTTCGACCAACTGCTGGCCGGCTGCGCGTTGATCTCGATTCCGATGTTCTTGATGCTGGTCTTGGCGATGCCAGTGGCGGCTGAGTCTGGCTCCGCGCCCACATCCCAATCGATTGTCGACCAGCCGCTGAGGCTATTGAGCTGCCGGCGTTTTGCGGTTGGGACTCCCAAGAAACGATACGTGTTGTTGTCCTGCACGTAGTTGAAGATCCAGCCGCCTGTTCCAGCTTGCACGTACACGCGCATGCTGAGGGTTGCGCCGCTCATGTCGACTGGCGACGTCAGAGAAATCACGAAGTGCGCTTTGTCACTCGCACTGGCCAGGGGCACGACCAACTTCGCGCAACCGTTGGCTGTCTGAAGCGCACCGCCAACGCCACCCGTGCCGCCCGCGCCCGCGCCACTCGTGCCGCCCGCGCCCGCGCTGCTGCCTCCGGCGCCACCTCCGGCCGCGCCGCCCTGACCGGCAGCGTTTTGCGGGTTGCCCCCGCTACCGCCGGCCGTCATTGCGCCACCCGTTTCAATCGCGCCGCCCACTTCTGCCAGCCCCCCGAAGCCCGCGCCTCCTTGTTCGACGCTGGGCTCGCCGGCTGACTCGCCGTCATCCGCTCCGCCGCTCGCGCCGCCAATCGTGCCCGCAGTTCCGGATTGGCCGGTCGGCACTCGGCCGCCGATACCGCTGGCTTCAGTGCCGAGCAATGAAGCGTTGTACACGTTGCAGTGCGCCGAGAACAGGAGCGCAAGCGAAGTCGCGGCTGCGTAGCCAATGCTCGGCGTGCGTGCGGTCCTCATGCTCGCGTCCTCGAACTCGCGTGCTGCGCGGGAGAGGTGAAGGCCCGGGTGAGCGGGCCTCTCACTTCCGGGCCAATCGGAGCCCCCAGCTCGAGGCAATGCTTCGTCATCGCCAACTCATACGACCTGTTGGCCGTAGAGTTGCGATCGGCATTTGCCGGCGTGTCGCCAGTAGAGCAAGCGGCGCCGCCGCACGGAGCCGCCCTCGGTCAGCCCTGTCCGCCCCGCTCGTATTGCGGCAGCGGCTCGGCCGATTACCACCAGGTTTCGGCCTGGAGGCCAATAGTGGAGCCGCTGAGCTTGTTAGTGGTGGTGTAGATCCGGCCGGAATCAACGGTGGCCGTTCGAGCCGCCTCGTTCCACATCGCCCAGGTGTAGAAGAGTCGAATCTCCGGGCGGGCCAGAAAACCCCTCGAGGCGGTGATCGCGGGGGCGATCGTGAACTTGGCGAGCCACTGCGGGTCGGCGCCATTGTTCTTCTTCACGCGGTCGAGACCGACTTCGCCGAGCAGCTTGGCGTGCTCGGTGAATGCATAACCAACGCGCGTACCCGCCGAGTACCAATCCGTCTTGCCACCGGGGCCAGGCGTTCCCAAGTCGTCGTGTTGGTACACGAGTACGGCTTGCGCGCCGAGCCACTCGGTCGGCTGGATGGTGAGCACGTCCACGAGGCGGATTCGCTCTTCACTCAGCTCATGACGCAGTGAGAAGTCGGGATAGTAGAAACGAGACAGCGTACCGAAGCCCGTTCCACCGCCTCGACCGTATTGGAAGGCAAGCTTGTTGTCGCCGCCGAGCAGCTTTTGAACGTGCTGCAGGGTGACGCCCCAGCCGCCGTGAGTCGCCTCATCATTACTGTAGTTCGCGATGTACTGAAGACCGACCTGGAATTCGCCGCCGGCGTAGGGGCGGATGCCGCGCAACTGCAAGTCGTTTCGAACGCCGAAGTTCGCCTGCTTCGGCAGTGATGGAGACGGCGACGGCCCGGTAGCGACGGGCTCGCCATCGACCGCGAAGGCCGCGTAGCTGAGCGTGAGGTCTTTGCCCAGCCGGATGTCCTCGATACCGCCACCGACGCCGGAGGGGTTCCAGTAGAAGAAGTCGCTGATGTAGACGGACTCACGCTTGTAGTAGCGGCTGCCGGCCCACACCGTACCGCCCGCGAGCCAAGGGATGCCTTGGATATCTACGTACAGATTCGGAAAGGAGACCGTCGCACCGTTGGCCGTCGTGAACTCCGGAGACGACGTGGTTCCGTTCGGCGAGTAGCCGATGCTCGTGGTCGGGATGTACACGGTCGGCATGAAGTGCAGGTGCGCAACTGCGCCATCGCCACCCGCGTAGACGACCGTGGTGAAATGGGTCTCGGACCACACCTCGCACTCGTTGCCGAGGCGGTACTTGGAAACTAGGCTTCCGGGTATGGCGAGCGCGAAGCAGGTCATGCGACCTTTCTGATTGCTCGCACCGAAACCGCCGCGCAGGTAGCCAGTAATGGTCGTGTCGCCGAACTTGGGTCCGGCGGCTGGCGTATTGGTCGGCTCTACTGGCGCCTTGGGTTCGGCCGGCCGCGTGTCCGCGTCTGCTGCCGGCTTTGCTTGCAGCACCGGGGCGGGTTCTTCGGCTTGCTTGGGTTGTTGCGTATTGTGCAGCGCGTCGCCGTCGTCGTCGTCGTCGTTCGGTTCCTGCGCGAACGCGCGAGCCGAGCCGAAGGTCGCTACCAATATCGCTAGGAGGCTCAATAAGTGTAGTTGTCGCATGATTGACCCGTCCTCTCGGGCGCTGCAAAGGTTCGGTGCCGGTTATCGGCGGACCGCAACCAGCTATTGTCCGTAGTAGGCGCGCTTGCCGTGTTTGCGCTCGAAATGCTTGCGTACGAGGTGGTTCGGGAGCCTGGGTGTGTTGGGGGCGATTGCGTGGGTAATCGACGCCATCTTCGCCAGCTCCTCCAAGACGACCGCGTTGTACACTGCCTTGTCTGCGGTCTTACCCCAAGTAAAAACGCCGTGCCCGGCTACGAGGACCATCGGAGTCTGGAGCGGGTCGCGAGTCCGAAAGCAATCGATGATCTGAGTGCCTGTCTCGGCTTCGTAGTCTCGACCCACGGCATCTGCGGTCATCAGCTCGGTGCACGGAACATCTTCCGCGAGATGGTCGGCGTGCGTCGTGCCGTACAGCGGAATCGGGCGGCTCGCCTGCGCCCAAGCCGTGGCATAAGTAGAATGGGTGTGAACGATGCCGCCAATGCCCTGAAAGGCGCGGTACAGAGCAGCATGGGTTTTGGTGTCGGACGACGGCCGTAGCGGGCCCTCCACGATCTCCGCGTTCAGGTCGACGATGACCATGTCCGCAGCGCTCAGGTTCTCGTACGCAACACCGCTCGGTTTGATCGCAAAGACAGCGCGCTCGGCATCGAACGCGGAGACGTTGCCGAACGTGTAAATAGCCAGGCCTCGGCGCGGGATCTCCAGATTCGCGCGCCACGCTTGGTCTTTCAGCTCGTCGTAGTTAGTCATTGGGAGCCTTCCAGCGTCATCCGCTGAGTTCTTTCGGGAGTGAAGCGCTGACGCGGTGACGAACAGCCGAATCGAAGTCTCAGCCCTCGTGCTTGAGCCCGGCTTCGACGAACGCGCCGAGTGCACGATACTCGTCGTAAAGGCGGTCGTAGCGCTTCACTTGCTCTGGATTGGGGCGGTAGGTCGATTCGATACCTGACGACATCGCTCGCTGGGCATCCGCAATGGTGCGGTGAACGCCCGAAGCCGCAGCCGCAAACATCGCCGCGCCCAGGGCGACCGTCTGGTCGCCCGCGGCGACCGTGACCTCGAGGTTCAGCACGTCTGCCACGGTCTGCATCACGAAGCGACTCTTCTTCGCCACGCCGCCGATCGCGATCGCGCTGTCGATGAGCGTGCCTTGTGCACGGAAGCGCTCGACGATGGCGCGAGAACCGAAGGCCGTGGCTTCGACCAGGCTCCGGTAGATGCGAGGCGCGTCCGTGCCGAGACCAATCCCGGTGATCGCGCCCTTGAGGCGCTGATTGGCATCGGGAGTGCGGCGGCCGTTCATCCAATCCAAGGCCACGAGCGCCGTCTCATCACTGCTCAGCGCCGCCGCGGACCGCTCCAACGCCGGGATCATGCTTTCGCCGAGGCGCGTCGCGACCTCGCGCTTGGTCTCCTCGGAGAGGCCCGTCAGGGACGGCAAGATCGCCTCTAGAGGCCAAGAAAGGACTGATTTGAACCAGGCGTACACGTCGCCGAAGGCGGACTGCCCGGCCTCGTACCCGATCATGCCCGGGATCACCGAGCCGTCGACTTGCCCGCAGATCCCGGAGATGAGCCGCTCCGGAGCCTTGCCCGACGGTCCCACGACGATATCGCAGGTACTCGTCCCCATCACCTTGAGGATTTGATTGGCACCGATGCCCCCGCCGACGGCACCCATGTGCGCATCGAAGGCCCCCACTGCGACCACCGTGTCTTGACGCAGGCCCAGCTTCGATGCCCACTCACTGGACAAGGTGCCGAACGGGGTGTCGGACGTGAACGTGTCCCGGCCGAAGGACTCTTTGATAACGGGCAGCAGCGGGTTCAGCTGGGCGAGAAAGTCATTGCTCGGATAGCCACCGAACTCCTGGTGCCAAAGCGCCTTGTGGCCTGCCGCACAGCGGCTTCGCTTGTACCGCCACAGGTCGGTGGTACCGGTGAGCAAGGCTGGAATCCAGTCACAGTGCTCGATGATCGTGAAGGTCGCCTCTGCCACGGCTGGATCTGCTTCGAGCAAGTGGATGGCTTTCGCCCAAAACCACTCAGACGAGTAGATCCCGCCCACGTATTTCGTGTAGTCGACCCCACCCCAGGTGCGGGCGACGTGATTCAAGCGGTCGGCTTCCGCAACGGCCGTATGGTCCTTCCACAGGACGAACATCGCGTTGGGATTTTCCGCGAATTCCGCGGTCAATGCCAACGGCCTGCCCGACTGATCGGCCAGTACGGGAGTCGAGCCCGTCGTGTCCACGCCGATCCCTCGAACCCGCAGCGCGATGTCGGAGCCGGCCAGTTTCAGGGCTTCACGGACCGAAGCCTCCATGCTCTCGACGTAGTCGAGCGGATGTTGCCGAAACTGATTGACCACCGGGTCGCAGTACAAGCCCTTGGCCCACCGCGGGTAGTACCGCACCGAGGTGCTCAGCACTTCTCCCGTCGAAGTGTCGACCACGACGCTTCGCACCGAGTCGGTACCGAAGTCGACCCCCACCACACATGCAGAGCCGCTCACGGGAGTTTTCGCGTGAAGGTGGCCGCTCGCGCAGCGTCTCGACCGGGGCGGTATCTGCAGTTCCGTGGCATCACCAGACGCAATGTAGGGAATCGACCTTTCCCGTCGGGCAAAAGTTCGTCGTACGGCGAATTTTCGCGAGCATCAGATATCGTGACAAGATCTCGCTCAGCCGACAATCCATCCCCGATGCGAACACGAAACTATTGGCACGGACCTGCTCTTGGCTTGCTTTTCACGGTGTATTGCTCGAGTTGTACGTTGACTTCGGCCAACCCGACCGCCGCGGGCGGCGCCGGAAACACCGCAGGCGCTACCGGCGCGGGCGCTCCAGCAGTGGGAGGAGGCAGCCCGGGCACGAACGCATGCGTGGGAGACCCACCACCCGTCACCGATCCAGTGGCCGTTAACAAGGGGCCCTGTGATATCTATGCCCTGGATGGCGGACCTTGCGTGGCCGCGCACAGCACGGTTCGGGCCCTGTACGCCTCGTTCGCGGGGCCGCTTTACCAGGTAAAGAAGGCCGACGGCACGACCAAGGACATCGCACCGATCGCGCCGGGTGGATTCGCCAACTCTGCCGATCAGGACACCTTTTGCGGCACGGACGCCTGCACTATCTCGATCATCTATGATCAGTCAGGGAAGGGGAACCACCTGACCAAGGCCCCCGCCGGCGGCGCCAAGATGACCCCTGGTAATGAGGCCAACGCCAAAGCGCTGCCCGTCACGTTCAGCGGTCACAAGGTCTACGGGGTAAAGATCATCCCCGGGGTCGGCTACCGAGACAACACGCCCTGCGGCACCGCGACTGGTGACGACCCGGAGACCATCTACATGGTCGTTGACGGCACTGTTTTCAACGGTGGGTGCTGCTTCGACTACGGAAACATGGAGACCAGCAGCCGGGATGACGGCGAAGGGACGATGGAATCGGTCTACTTCGGCACTTGCACCATCTGGGGCAAGGGCGCCGGCACCGGCCCCTGGATCATGGGCGACCTCGAAAACGGCCTTTGGGCGGGCAATAGCAGTCCATACGAGGCGAACACGCCGGTAACTTCGAAGTACGTCACCGGTATGGTCAAGGGCGACGCGGCCGGAAAGAACCACTGGACGATCAAGGTGGGCGATGCCCAGTCCGGTGCGCTGAGAGTCCCGTTCGACGGCCCGCGACCCAATTCCCGCTACAACCCCATGCGAAAGCAAGGGGCGATCGGCCTGGGTACAGGCGGCGACAACAGCAATGCGGGCATCGGCAATTTTTTCGAAGGGCTCATGACTGCCGCCTACTCGTCGAGCGCCGCGGATGACGCCGTGCAGGCGAACATCGTCGCGGCCTACGCGCAGCCGTAATCGTCGGTGGAGGAGCGGGGTGCATCCGTGCCATCTCGCTCCTTTTTCCCTTAGCGGGGAGCAAAATAGCTGACCGGTTCTTCTGCGCGCGGGTC
>Ga0247740_1000845_pt1 | contig 13759 bp, 3 predicted proteins | sample UWRJL148409B2_FD_180942 | JGI IMG/M metagenome (GOLD analysis project Ga0247740, IMG submission 180942) | Plant litter microbial communities from Arlington Agricultural Research Station in Wisconsin, United States - UWRJ-L148-409B-2 | ecosystem: Environmental > Terrestrial > Plant litter >...
TGGTCGCGAATCCCGACGGCCGCCGAGACGCCCGGCGCGCTCGACTTGCGTCCGGTGTTGGTCGCGACGACCGATACCGTGTACTGGCCCGCCGGCACGCCCGTGATGGTCGCCGTCTTGCCGGTGCCCGTCGCGCCGTTGCTTGCCGTCCAGGCGTAGCTGATCGATCCACCCGCGGCGTTGACGTCTGGCCAGGTCCAGGTGATACTCGCGGTCGCCCACTTGTCCTGCTTCTGCAGGGTGGGAGCCGGTGTTCCGGGCGTGCCGTACGGGGTGACCTGGTCGCTCGCGACCGACCAGGCGCCGGCACCGTGCACGTTGATGGCGCGGGCCATCAGGGTGTAGGCGGTGCCGTTCTGCAGACCGGTGATCGTGCAGTCCGCTCCCGCGGTGCAGTTCGTCGGCACCGCGACGGCGGGGTTCGTCACGACCTCGTACGAGGTGATGTCCTTGCCGTTGGCCGCGGGCGCGATGAACTTGAACGTGGCCGTTTGGTCGCCGCCGATATCGCTCGAGCGCGTTGGTTTCGCCACCTGGTCGGGCACGTCGCTCACCACGAGCCGCACCGTACCGTTCACCTGTCTATCGGGGTCTTCGGTGGCGTCCTGAACCGAGTAGACCACGTCGATGACGCCGCTCTTCAGCGTCGGCGAGGGCGTAATGGTGATCGAAGTCGCGGTCTGCGAGATCGACGCCGGCTGCCCGGTGTTCTGGACGACGGCGTTCACGACCTTGAGCGCTTCGCCGGTCGTCTGATACGGGTTCGAGTCGTTCACGAGCGGCTGCAGAGTGATCGACCCGTTGCCCGAGCCGCGACGCATCTCGAGGTTGTCGGTCACGGCGACGGCGAGCGGGCGCGACGAGCCGACGACGGTCACGTTGATCTTGCCCGGAACGGTGAACTTGTCCCAGCGCAGCGTGACGCCGTAGCTGTGGGTCTGCCCCTTCTTGGCGTTGCGCGGTGCTGTGAAGGTGAGTTGCGATCCGTTGAGGCTGGCCTGGATCGCGTCGGTGTTCACCGAGAGGTCGGAGTAGGTGACCTCCTGCAGAATCTGCGGGTTGTTGTGGCTCGTCGACGCGCGCAGGTCGATGGTGGTCGTCTCGCCGACCTCGACCTGGGTGTTCGGTGTGGTGAAGACGGGCGGCTCGTCGCGGAACTCGGGGTCGCCGACCACGATGTTCAGGCGAAGCGGTGCCGAGACGCCGGCGGGGTCGTTCTTCGAGGCGCCGTCGAAGGCGGTGAAGCTCACGGCGGCGGGGCCGCGGTAGTCGAGCGGCGGCGTGAAGGTGATCGTGTCCTTGTCGACGAAGTTCGGGGTGCCGTCGCTCTGGATGGCGCTGACGCTCTTCTCGTCGGGAATCCAGGCGTCACGGCCAGACGGCACCTCGAGGATGTCGGCGAGGTCCCACGACTTCGTCTCGTTCATGTTGACGTACTGCACCGGCAGGTTCGGGTCGATGCGCGGCGGATCGTCGAAGCCCTCCTCGACAGCGGCGGGAACAAGGATGAACGCCATCGCGCTCAGCTGGTCCTCCTCGTTGGTGACCCGGTAGGCGATCGCCTGGCGGTTCTCGGCGGGCGTCACCTCGATCTTGCCCGCGGTTTCGAGCTGGGTGGCGGATGCCGCGTTCGGACCCTCGATCGACACGACGAGATCCTTTGTCGGGCCGGAGGGGTTGAAGGCGTTTCCGTCGAAGATGTCGACCGTGAACGTCTGCTTTCCGGCGATCTCCTTCTGCAAAATGGGGATGTCTTCGGCGGTGGGCGGCAGGATCGGGGCGTCGGGCGTCACCTGCACCAGCACGTAGCTCATGGTCTTGCCGCCGAGGGCGTTGGTGAGCTCGTAGCGCAGCGAGAACGACTGCTCGGTCTCGGGTGCCGTGAGCACGAGGTAGCGGGCCCCGACGACCTCGGCGTCGATGCCTTCCGGCACATCGACGAGGCCCTTGGAGACCTTGATCGGCGAGCTCTGCGGGTCGGAGTCGTTGGCAAGCAGGTCGACCTGCGCGATGCGGCCCGGACGCACCGACACCGCGTCAGGCACGGCGTTCGGCTGCTGGAACTCGACGGGCGGCGGAATTACCGCGATCTTGATCTCGGCCGTGCCGGTCGCGCCGAACGCGTCGTAGACCTCGTAGCTGAAGACGTCGGTGCCCGCGGCCGCCTCGGATGATTCGTAGACGAAGTAGTCGGCGCCGGTCTCGACGACCGCACCGAACGCCGGATTGGTCGGGAAGTTGAGGATCTGGGTGGAGTCGCCGTCGGGGTCGATGCCGTTCAGTGGCACGTCGACACGGATCGATCCCCCGGCGAGCACCCGGCCGACGAGGGGTGTCGGCACCGGGTCCTGGTTGCCGTCGGTGTCGAGGGCCGTCACTGTGAAGGTGGCCGTGGCCGTGGCTGTCTCGTTGAACGGGTCGAGAACGCGGTAGTCGACGCGGTACTCTCCGGGAGCCATCGGTGCCTGGAAGCGCAACTGGCCCTTCGCCACGAAGGCGAGTCCGTCGACCGGCGGCGTGACCAGGTTCTCATCGAGGGTCATGGTGGAGTCGTCGGGGTGGAAGTCATTGTCGAGAACGTCGAGCGTGGTGATGTCGCCTACGCGCACCCGCGCGGTGTCGTTCGCCGCGACCGGCGGCTGGTGCTTGGTGAGCGCCGGAACCGGCACGACAGTGATGCCGGCCGTCGCCGTCGAGATGCCGTCGCTGATCGTGTAGGCGAAGTTGACCTGTTCGGTGAGCGCCGCCGGCGAAGTTACCCGAATGAGGGTGCTCTCGAGCAGCTCGACGACGAGTCCCTTCGCGGTGAGTTCCGGCGCGACATCCACCGACTGGACGGCGAGCACACGGCCACTGGGGCTCACGTCGTTGGCGAGAACCGAGACGGTCACGGGTTCGTCGCCACGCAGGTAGGCGGTGTCTTTCACCGCGACCGGCGGAATGCTCGCATCGGCCGGTTTCTCGCGCACGTCGACGCGCACGATACCAACGCTGTTGTTCGCGCCCGCCTGCAGCGTGTACTTCACGTAGTAGACGCCGACGTTAGCCGACGAGAAGCTGATGGTCTGGGCGTCGGGGTTCGACGATGCGACGGCGCCGCCGCCCGGTTCCTCGATCGCGACGAGTGCCAACTGCGCACCCGAGGGCGAGAGGTCGTTGTCGAGCGGGTCGACCACGACGGTCTCGTTGACGAACGCGGTCGCATAGTCGGGGGTGCCGATCGGGTTGAGTGTCCCGGTCGCCTCGACCTTGACGGTCAGCGTGCCCTGGGTCGGGGCGCCGCGGCCGTCACTGACTTGGAACTGCACCTCTTTTTCACCGAGTTCGGATGTCGCGTGGGTGAAGGTGATGAATCCGTCGGGGGTGAACCGCACGAGGTCGCCCGACTTCGGCGCGGCACCGACGAGGTAGAGGTCGTCGCCGTCGGGGTCGCGCCAATCGGTGAGCACGTTGTAGCTGACGGTCTGGAAGGCTTCCACGCTCACGCCCGCCTCGCGGATCGCGACGGGAGGTTCGTTGCTCGTATCGGGAACGACCCGCGCGCTCACCCGAGCCTGCGCATAGCCGCCACGGCCGTCGTCGACAGTGTAGGAGAACGCGATCGTGCCGATGAAGTCGGCAGTCGGGGTGAACTGCAACGCGCGCCCGCCGTCGATCGACTCGAGCCGCCCGGTCGCCTCGGCGACCGGGTCGAACGCCGAGATCACGAGCACGTCGCCGTCGGGATCGGTGTCGTTGTCGAGCAGCGGCAGGATCGTCGTGCGGCCGGGGCGGATGCCGTACTCGTCGTCGATCGCGGTTGGTGGCCGGTTGATGTCCGACCGGTCGGCGAGGGTGTCTTCGAACGACTGGATGGCCGACTTCTCGTCGCCTACCTCTTCCGACTCCTGTTCTTCGGGCGGGGTGATGTCGTCCCAGTTGTCGACGAGGCGCATGTTCTCGTCCATCAACCAGGCATTGCCGTTGTACAGGTCGTTCAGCGCGATCACCGAGCGGTTTACGCGGAAGACGATCTGACCGCCCTGCCCGGCCTCCGGGATGTCCTGCACCGCCGGCTCGCGGCCGTCGCACGCGGCGAGGTACCTCTGCGCACCGCCCCACGCGGCGTGGGCGCAGCCGTCGAGATAGACGGGAGCCGACACCGACAGCGGGTCGGTGATCGGCGCCGCCACCTCTGGGTCGAGTCTCTCGACCGAGCCGTCTCCGATCGCCATGCGCAGCAGCGCGCTGCCCGTCGAGACGAGAACGCTGTCGTTCTCCGCGCTGACCTGCTGCACCCAGAGGGCCGGGTCGTCGCCGAGGGGGTAGACCGTGCCATCCTCTTTGACGATCTCGTTCGTCGACTGGTCGAGGACGATCGGGACATCGCCGACGGCGGTGAGCTGGAACTCCCCAACCGCGGGAAAGTCGGTCTTCACGGGCGCGTCGGCGAGGGTCGCGACGCGGTAGAGCGCCTTCTTCTCGGGCGACACCGCGAGGATCTCGCCGTCGTGCGTCACGACGGCGTGGCCGCCGGTGCCGAGTTCGATCAGGGGTTCGGTCGAGACGAAGTTGAACTGCAGGTCGCCGACCGCGGGGATCGCCCACAGGTCGCCCTCGGGCGAGACGATCGTCAGCACGGTGCCGCCGTAGGAGATCTCGGCGTCCTTCGGCACGTCGATCGCCGACGTGACCTCGGTCGTGGCGGGGCTGACCGACTCGACGCGGCCGCTCAGCGGGTCGTACATAAACAGGGTGTCGGCGTCCTGCAACACGTCGAAGCTCGCGGAGGACGCGGTGACCGACCCGTTCAGCTCGTCGATCTGCCGGTTCAGCCGTCCGCCGAGCAACTGCGAGCCGTTGGTCACCCAGACGTCGCGCGAGTTCAGCTGCACGTCGGAGATGGGGAAACCCGGATGCAACGCCGCCACCGTGAGCGGGATGCCGGCGATGAGCGCGATAACGAGAGCGGACGCCGTGGTCTTATGGCGCTTCGTCCACGCACCCAGCTTGGTGACGCCGCTCAGACCGCTCAAGCTCTATCCCCCAGCATTGAATGATCCTCGAAAAATGACCCGGCTTCATCTCCCCGCCGGTCATTTTCAGGCTAACACGGGGGTCGCCCGGGCATACCCCCCGAAGATGGGTAGTTCTACCCATGCGCCCTACGTGCAGTATCGGATAGAGCCGACCGTGCCGGGCTCGGATTCGTATAGCGTTCCGCCGTTGAAGGGGCGCATCGACACGACGTGGGTCTGCCCGTTGACCGCGGGCGTAATCAGATTCTGGGTGCCGTTTCCGTCGTCCGTGGTCTGCAGATTGGTCTGAACACCGTCGACCATGAGCCGATAGGGCCCGCCTGGGGTGCCGAAGTGGGCAAGGCCGATAGAGTCGCCGACGCCGTCCTGCCCGCGCGCGATACAGATCTCGACGCGCACATCTGCCAGCGCCGGCTTGATCGTTATCGGCGCCGAAACCTGCGCCGCGGTCTTGCCCCCCTTGTTCTGGGCATAGACAGAGATCGAATAGGTTCCCGCGGCGACGCCGGTCACCGAAGCGCTCGCCGTCGCCGACTCGCGCAGCCCGCCGCCGTTGAGCGACCAGTAGTACCTGATGCCCTCCGACGCTTCGCCGACGGTCGCCGCCCAGGTCCAGGCGAGGGTGGCACCAGCGCGTTCGCCCGAGGCCGTTCCCGCCGGCACCCCGGTGTCGGCGGGCGCCGGTTGGTCGCGCACGTTCGCGGCCTGGCCGGTTCCGGCGGCGCTCGACTTGCCGCCGGTGTTGGTGGCGACAACGCTGATCGTGTGGTTGCCCTCGCCCAGTCCGGTCAGCGTCGCGGTGTGGCCCGTACCCGTTGCACCGGTCGACGCCTGCCACGCGTACGTCGTCGACCCACCGGCCGCGTTCACCTCCGGCCAGGTCCAGGTGGCCGTCGCGGCCGCCCACTTGTCGGCGCTCTGCAGCACCGGTTGCGGAGTTCCGGGTGTGCCGTACGGCGTCACCTGGTCACTGAAGTCAGACCACTCGCCGGCACCGTGCTGGTTCACGGCGCGAGCCGAGAGCCGGTAGGGCGTTCCGTTGGCGAGGCCGTTCAGCGTGCAGTCGGCACCGGCGGCGCACGTCGGCAGTGCCGCGACCGCGGGGTCGCTGCGGATCTCGTAGGCCGTGATCGGCTTGCCGTTCGTCGCCGGGGCGATGAATCGGAACGTGGCCGTCTGGTCGCCGCCGATGTCGCTCGCGCGGGTCGGCTTCGCGACCTGGTCGGGCACGTCGCTCACCGTGAGCGTGATCGTGCCGTTCACTCTGCGGTCGGCGTCTTCCGTCGCATCCTGAACCGTGTAGACCACCTCGATCACGCCACTCTTCAACGCGGGGCTGGGGGCGATCGTGATCGAGTCCTTCGTTTTCGAGATCGTGGCGGGTTCTCCCGTGTTCTGCACCACCGCATCCACGATCGAGAGCTTCTCCCCCGTCGTCTGATAAGGGTTCGAGTCGTTCGCGAGCGGCTGCACCACGATCGCTCCGTCGCCGCGCTGGGTCTCGAGCGTGTCGGTGACGGCGACCGCGAGCGGGCGCGACGACCCGACGACGGTCACGGTGATGCGGCCGGGAACCTCGAATTTGTCCCAGCGGAGGGTGACGCCGAGCGTGTACGTGGAGCCCTTCTTCGCGTTGCGGGGGGCGGTGAGCGAGAGCTGCGACCCGCTGAGCGACGCCGTCATCGCAGCCGACGAGCCGGTCAGGTTCGAGTAGGTGACCTCCTGCAGAATCTGGGGGTTCGGATGATCCGTGGAGGCGCGCAGATCGAGGGTGGTCGTCTCGCCGACCTCGACCTGGGCGCTGGGCGGGGTGAACACCGGCGGGGTGTCGCGGAACTCGGGGTCGCCGACGACGATGTTGAGCCGCAGCGGCGCGGTGAGCCCGGCCGGGTCGTTCTTCGATGCCCCGTCGAACACGGTGAAGTTGAGGGCGGCGGCGCCGCGGTAGTCGAGCGGAGGCGTGTACGTGACGGTGTCTTTGTCGACGTAGTTCGACGCGCCGTTGCCCTGCAGGGCGCTGACCGTGGCGGGGTCGGGGATCGTGACGTCGCGACCGGAGGGCACGTCGACGATGTCGGCGAGATCCCACTCACGGGTCTCGTTCATACTCACGTACTGCACGGGCAGGTTCGGGTCGATGCGGGGCGGGTCGTCGAAGCTCTCGTCGACCGCGGCCGGCACCAGGATGAACGCCATCGCGCTCAGCGAGTCGACCTCGTTCGTCACCCGGTAGGCGATCGCCTGGCGGGTCGCCGCCGGCGTCACCTCGATCGACCCGTTCGTCTCGAGCAGCGTCGCAGCGCCGGCGTTGGGGCCCTCGATCGTGACGACGAGGTCCTGGGTGGGGCCGGACGGGTTGAAGGCGTGGCCGTCGAAGATGTCGACGGTGATCGACTTCTTTCCGGCGATCTCCTTCGAGAGGATCGAGACGTCGTCGGCGGTGGGCGGCAGCAGGGGCGCGTCGGGGCTGACCTTGACGAGCACGTAGCTCATCGTCTTGCCGCCGTGGTCGTTGGTCAGTTCGTAGCGCAGCGAGAACGACTGCTCGGTGTCGGGGGCCGTGAGCACGAGATACTGGCCGCCGACGACCTCGGCGTCGATACCCACCGGCACGTCGACGAGCGTCGACGACACCTTGATCGGCGCGCCCTGCGGGTCGGAGTCGTTGGCGAGCAGGTCGACCTGGGCGATGCGTCCGGGGCGGATCGAGACGGCGTCGGGCACCGCGTTCGGCTGCTGGTACTCGGCGGGCGGCGGGATGACCGCGATCTTGATCTCGGCCGTGCCTGTGGCGCCGAACGGGTCGTAGACCTCGTAGCTGAAGACGTCTGTGCCGGCCGCGGCGCTCGACGACTCATACACGAAGTAGTCGGTGCCGCTCTCGATGATCGTGCCGAAGGTCGGGTTGGTCGGAAAGTTCAGCAGCTGGGTCGAGTCGCCGTCCGGGTCGATGCCGTTCAGCGGCACGTCGACCCTGATCGACCCGCCCGCGAGCACCCGGCCAACGAGAGGCTGCGGAACCGGGCTCTGGTTCGCGTCGTCGTCAATAGCGGTGACCGTGAAGACGGCCGTGGCCGTCGCGGTCTCGTTGAACGGGTCGCGCACGCGGTAGTCGACGCGGTACTCCCCCGGCGACATCGGTGCCTGGAAGCGCAGGCGGTTCTCGCTCACGAACGCGAGACCGTCGGCCGGCGGGGTGACGAGCGCCTCGTCGAGCGTCATCGTTGTGTCGTCGGGGTGGAAGTCGTTGTCGAGCACGTCGACCGTCGTGATGTCGCCGACGCGGATGCGCGCGCTGTCGTTCGCGGCGACCGGCGGCTGGTGCTTGGTGAGCGCCGGCACCGGCACGACCGTGATGCCGGCGGTGGCCGAGTTCACCCCGTCGCTGATCGTGTAGCTGAAGTCGACCTGCTCGGTGAGCGCGGCCGGCGAGGTGACGCGCACCAGCGTGGATTCGAGGAGCTCGACGACGAGCCCCTTCGCGGTGAGTTCCGGCGCGACATCCACCGACTGGACAGCGAGCACACGACCCGTCGGGCTCACGTCGTTGGCGAGAACCGAGACCGTGACCGGCTCGTCGCCACGCAGGTAGGCGGTGTCCTTCACCGCGACCGGCGGGATATTGCCGTCGGCCGGCTTGGCCTTCACATCGACGCGAACGATGCCGACGCTGTTGTTCGCGCCGGCCTGCAGCGTGTACTTGAGGTAGAAGATGCCGGGGTTCGGCGACGAGAAGGTGACCTTGCCGGTGTCGGTGCTGAACGACGCGGCGGCGCCACTGCCCGGATCCTCGATGGCGATGAGAGCGAGCTGCGCCCCCGACGGCGACAGGTCGTTGACCAGCGGGTCGACGCTGACCGTCTCGTTCACGAAGGCGGTGGCGAAGTCGGGGGTGCCGATCGGGTTGAGGGTTCCGGTCGGTTCGACCTTCACGGTGAGCGTTCCCTGCGTGGGCGCGCCGCGGCCGTCGCTCACCTGGAACTGCACCTCTTTTTCACCGAGTTCGGATGTCGCGTGGGTGAAGGTCACGAACCCGTCGGGGGTGAACCGCACGAGGTCGCCCGATTTGGGAGACGCTCCCACGAGGTAGAGGTCGTCGCCGTCGGGGTCGCGCCAGTCGGTCAGCACGTTGTAGCTCACCGTCTGGTTCGCCTCGACGCTCACGCCGGCCTCGCGGATCGCGACCGGTGGCTCGTTGCTCGTCGCCGGCACCACTCGGGCCTCGACACGGGCTTGGGCGTAGCCTTCGCGACCATCGTCGACCGTGTAGGTGAACGCGATCGTGCCGACGAAGCCGATCGCCGGGGTGAACTGCAGCGCGCGGCCGCCGTCGATGGGGTCGAGTCTGCCCGTCGTCTCGTTGATCGCGTCGTAGGCCGCGATGACGAGCACGTCGCCGTCGGGGTCGGTGTCGTTGTCGAGCAGGGGCAGGATCGTCGTGCGCCCGGGGCGGATGCCGAAGCTGTCGTCGATCGCGGTCGGCGCACGGTTGATGTCGGAGCGGTCGGCCAGGGTGTCTTCGAACGACTGGATGGCCGACTTCTCGTCGCCCTCCTCCTCGGACTCTTGCTCTTCCGGCGGGGTGATGTCGTCCCAGTTGTCGACGAGGCGCATGTTCTCGTCCATCAACCAGGCGTTCCCGTTGCCGAGATCGTTCAGCGCGATCACCGAGCGGTTGACGCGGAAGACAATTTGGCCGCCGAGACCTGCCTCGGGAATGTCCTGCACCGCGGGCTCGCGACCGTCGCAGGCCGCGAGGTACTTCTGCGCTCCGCCCCACGCGGCGTGCGCGCACCCGTCGAGGAAGACGGGGGCCGATACCTGCAGCGGGTCGACGATCGGCGTCTCGACACCGGGGTCGAGGCTCTCGACCGTGCCGCCGTCGAGCTGCACGCGCAGCAGTGCGTCCCCGGTCACCGCGAGCACCGTGTCGTTCTCGGCGCCGACCTGCTGCACGTGCAGCACCGGATCGTCGCCCAGCGGGTAGACGTCGCCGTTCTCGGTGACGAGCTCGTTCGTCGACTGGTCGAGCAGCACCGCCCGTTCGCCCACCGCGGTCAGCTGGAACTCGCCGAGCGACGGCAGTTCGGTCTTCAGCGGCTCGTCGGCGAGGCTGGCCACGCGGTAGAGCGCCTTCTTCGCCGACGACGCGGCGAGGATCGTGCCGTCCTTCGTCACGACGGCGTGGCCGCCGGGGCCCAACTCGATGAGCGGCGGGGTGGCGACGAAGTTGAACTGCAGGTCGCCGACCGCGGGGATCGCCCAGAGGTCGCCCTCGGGCGAGACGATCGTGATGACCGTGCCGCCGTACGCGACTTCGGCCCCCTTCGGCACGTCGATCGCCGAGGTGACCTCGGTCGTCGCGGGGCTCACCGATTCGACGCGTCCGCTGAGCGGGTCGTACATAAACAGGGTGTCGGCGTCCTGCAGCACGTCGAAACTCGCCGACGACGCCGTGACCGAGCCGTTGAGCTCGTCGATCTGCCGGTTCAGCCGGCCGCCGAGCAGCTGCTCGCCGTTCGTCACCCAGACGTCGCGCGAGTTCAACTGCACGTCGGAGATCGGGAAACCCGGATGCAACGCCGCCACCGTAAGCGGAACACCGGCGATGAGCGCGATGACGAGAGCGGTGGCGGTCGTCTTATGACGCCTCGTCCACCCCCGTACCGAGATCAAACCGACGACTCAGACGACGCGTGAAGTTCTGCGGTCTTGGCCTTCTCCGCTTCGACGTGTTCCGTGTCGTTGCGATTGAGAAGGTAGAGGTCGTCCTGGCTGACGAGGCGGGTGGCGACGGCGTACTCGACGAGCCGCAGGCGGCGGTTGGTGGCGAGATTGCCCTTGCCGCCGCGCAGCCCCTGCACGCCGATCTTGTCGAGCTTGTCGCAGACATTGTCGAGCTTGCGGTTGAACGTAGTCATCGACCAGTGCAGCCGCTCGGCGGCGTCGGCCGAGGTGGGGATCTCGCCCCGACCCGGCGACGACTGTCGCAGCACGTTCTCGGCGAGCGCGACGATGAGCAGCCGCTGCGTACTAGTGAGCGGAACCGGTTCGATGGTCGTCGAACCGCCCGAGCCGGCGATGGCCGTCGAGGTGTTGAAGTAGTCGTCGGCCGAGTGAATCGTGAACTCGTAGGTCGTGCTGCCGGCGCTGAAGAGCACCTGCATCTGCGAGAAGACGATCGGCAGCTTCGCGCCGGGGGCGAGCCACGCCTGCACCTGGCCGGTCGCGTCGGTCACCGTCGCCGAGAGCAGGTTGCCCACGTTCGCCAACCACCACATGCCGAAGTCCTCGTAGATGCGCAGGAACCGGCGGTGCAGGTAGGGGTTGTCGTCGATGACCAGATCGGACTCGCGGCCGATGTGGAAGTCGGCGGGGTGCTCGACGTCGTACCACTCGCCGCAGAATTCGATCTTGAGGGGATTCACGAGGGGTAGCACTCCTGCAAGGGATCGGCCGACGTCTTGGTGCCACGCTTGATGCTCACTTCGATGCAGACGGTCTCGCCGGCGACGTAGTTGTCGACGACGATCTGGTCGCCGGCGATCGCGCGCAGCGGGTCGCCGGGACGGTCGTAGCGCTTCCACAGAAACTCGTCGCCCTCTTCCGGCGCGGGGTTCACAACCGTGAAGGTGAGTACGGCCTCGCCGGGAACCGCGGCTCCGATCGACGGCGTGGGGATAGCCGACGCCACGATCGCGTCTCCCCCGCTGCCCGGTGACTGGCTCGACGCGGCCGTGGGAGCCTCGGGCACCCCGCCGAACACGATGCCGGCGGTCACCGCTCCGGCGATCAGAACCACGGCGGCGATGCCGCCCCAGAGCAGCATCCGGCTGGCCGATCGGTTCGCCTTCGCGACCACGACTTCTACGGGCACCTCGGTCTGCACCGGCGCTTCGACGACGGGCGCGGACTTGCGGCGTACCACCGTCTCTTCCTGCACGGCGCCGGGCGGCGCAGCGACCGGCTGCGCGACGATGTTCTTCGCCCCGCGCACCACTGTCGAGTCGTCGTTCAAGGCGGTCACGGCGGCCACGGTCGGCCGGTCGGGCTGCGCCTGGATCGTCGCGACCGTGCGCGCGCGGGTTGCATCGTCGTCGTCTGCCTCGCCGTCGCGTTGCGGTGCCTCGATCAGCAGGTTCGGCACGTCGATGGCCGTGGGCGTGTAGCCGAGCTCGAGTTCGACGCGCTGCAGGGCGCGGGCGAAATCGACGGCCGTGGCGAAGCGGTCGTTGCGGTCGCTCGCCATGCCCTTCTGCAGCACGGCGGTGAGCGAGCGCGGGATGTCGTCGCGCGACATCGGCGTGATGGCTCCGCGCTCGATGCGGCCGATCAGGTCGAGGGTGCCGTTGGAGCGCCCGCGCACCTCAAACGGAGTCTGGCCGGCGAGCACGGTGTAGATGGTGGCAGCGAGCGAGAAGACGTCGCTGCGCACGTCGGGCTGCGGGTCGTCCTCGAACATCTCGGGCGGCGACCACGGCACGGACATGCCGATCGATGCGCTCTCCGTGCCGCCGGTTCCGGTCTCGCCGAGTGCGTCGGCGAGGGTTCCGGTGTGCACGGGCAGCAGGTCGTCGTCGAGCGCGCTCGAGATTCCGAAGTCGGTGAGCGCGGGCCAGCCGTAGTCGTTGCCGAGCACGTTGCCCGGCTTGATGTCGCGGTGCAGGATGCCGGCGGAGTGGGCTGTGGCGACGGCGCTCGAGAGCCGCACACCGGTGCGCAGCGCGTCGGCGACCTGGAACGTCTCCTGCTTGTAGCGCTCGGCGAGGCTCGGGCCCGAGCAGTACTCCATCACGAAGTAGGGTCGGTCGTCGCTCGCGACGTCTGCGTGGTAGATCGTGACGATATACGGATGCGCAGAGAGCTGCGCCATCAGGTTCGCCTCAGCGACGAACGCGGCGCGGTTGGCCCCGACCAGTTCTTCGGTCAGCAGGACCTTCACGGCGACGCGGCGCTTCGGCAGCTTCTGTTCGTAGAGGAACACGTCGGAGAAACCGCCGGACCCCAAAAGCCGCACGAAGGTGTAGCCGGGCAGTTCCGGCGGCTGCGAAGCCGGTCGCCGCATCAGCGCCTGTTCACAATCAGGCCGAAATCAACTGTCACGCGCTTGTTCACTATCAGGCCTCGTCCACGGTAAATGTCACGCCGCCCCCCAGGTCGACCAGGGTTCCTACGATAACCGAGGTCGGCTCGCCAGCGCGCAGTTTTTGAGGATCTTTACCGGGCATTGCAATAGTCGTGCCGTTGCGCGAGTGCAGGTCGGTCACCACGACGGTGCCACCCTCGAGCACAAAGCGCACGTGGGTGCGCGAGATGTCCTGGTCGGTGCCGCCGACGGTGATGAGTTTCGGCATCTTGCCGCCGGAGACCTGGCTGACACTCGGCGAGCGTCCGACGAGGATCGGCTGGCTCAGCGGTTCGCGGCTGCCGTCGGCGAGCACGAGAGAGACCACCGGTGCGACGGGAGCGGGCGGCGGGGCATCCGCGGCCGCTTTGGGTTTGCGGCGCCCGCGCAGCTTGGCGATATCGGAGGTGAGGACCGTGTGTCCGTCGTGGTCGCCACTGCCGGTGTCGGCGGGCGCTTCGGCGGGCGCTTCGTCGGGCGTCTCGTCGGGCGTCTCCTCGTCGTCACGCACCGCTGCGTCGGACACCGAGCGGTACATGGTGTCGCCGAACAGGTAGTCGTAGCCCTCGGGCGACGTCTCGAGGTTGTCGATCGCGACGGTGGGTGTCTCGGCGGT
>Ga0247740_1000846_pt1 | contig 13758 bp, 12 predicted proteins | sample UWRJL148409B2_FD_180942 | JGI IMG/M metagenome (GOLD analysis project Ga0247740, IMG submission 180942) | Plant litter microbial communities from Arlington Agricultural Research Station in Wisconsin, United States - UWRJ-L148-409B-2 | ecosystem: Environmental > Terrestrial > Plant litter >...
GCTGGTCGTTGCAGTGGGCGCAATCGCGGCTGGCCGAGCCGAGCAGGTGCTGGTCATCAGCGCCGATCTGGACACCATCTACGTGACGCGCTTGCGCCGCTACGAGGCGCGCTCATGAGGCCGATCGCAATCATCGCGGCTGGCGTGATCTCGCCCCTGGGCGAAGGCGCTGCCGGCTATTCGGTGGGCGGCTTCGGAGCTCGTCCGGAAACGCGGGTGCGGCACGACGCGGAGCTCGCGGCCGCCGGCCTACGGCGGCCGAATGCGGCGCGCGCAGTGCTGCCATCGCTCACGGGCGACCGCGCGCACGCGCTACTCGAGCGCGCCGCGCGCGGGCTGCTCGAGGACCTGGAGCGTGTACGTCCTAACTTTCGCGAGCTCAGGTTGGGGCTGGCGCTGGGCACCTCTTCCGGCGGGCTCGGCTCGCTCAGTGAGTTGCTGGGTCTGCGCGCGCGCGGCCACGCGGCAACCCAAGAACAAGCGCTTTCAGCGAGTTATTTCGGCCCATTGCGCGCACTCGCAGACCTGCAATTGAATTTCGTGCGCGTGACCCAGGTGCTCGCGGCGTGCGCGTCTTCGACCGTGGCCATGGGCGTCGCTTGTCGTTGGCTCGAAGCCGGCGTTTGCGATCTGGTCATCGCGGGTGGCTACGACGCTTTGACCACGTTCGCGGCGGCGGGCTTCGAGGCCTTGGGCGCGACCACGGCCAGCGTACCGCGTCCGTTCCGCAAAGATCGGGATGGCCTCGCGCTGGGCGAAGGCGCGGCGCTCGTGGCGCTGGCTCCCGCGTCCGACGCCGCCGCGCTCGGCTACGTGCTCGGCTTTGGCGTGGGCTGTGATGCCGTGCACGTCACGGCGCCCGATCGCACCGGTGGCGGCTTGGCGCGGGCCGCGCGCGCGGCGTTGCTCGACGCCGCCGTCGAACCCGCGCGGATCGATCTGATCAGCGCGCACGCTACGGCCACGCCCTTCAACGACAGCGCGGAGGGCCACGCCATTGCCGCCATCATCGGCGCGACGGCGGAGCGCGTCGTCGTGCACCCGTTCAAGGCCGTCGTCGGCCACACTTTGGGTGCCGCGGGCGCGCTCGAGGCGCTGGCCGCGTTGTCCGCGGCGCAGCAGGGAATGCTGCCCGGCGCACTCGGTGAGGGTGAGCTGGAAAGCGAATTTCCCGCGCGTTTATGCAGCCAAAATCAAGCCGGCAACGCCGCCCACGTGCTCAAGTTGTCGACCGCTTTCGGGGGCGCGAACGCCGCGCTCGTGCTCAGCCCGCATGCACCACGGCGGGCCGCCGCCGCCCGCTGCGCGAAGCGCGTGCGCCTGCGCGGCCTCGGTGAGGTGCAACTCGCGCCGGACCTGGCCCTGATCGCGCGGGCGACGAACATCACCGAGCAAGACTTGGAGCGTTTCGATCGCCCGTCGCTGCTGTGCTTGGGCGCCGTCTCTAGCCTGCTCCAGAGCCAAGCGCTGAGCGCCGAGGCGCGCCAATCGTGCGGCGTAATCGTAGGCACGATGAGCGCCACCCTCGAGGTGAACGAGCTGTTTGCGGCGCGCCTTCGCGAGCGTGGTTCGCGTGGCGCGGAGCCGCGCCGCTTCCCGGCAACCTCGCCGAACCTCGCGCCCGGCCGGGCGGCGATTGCGTTCGGCTTGCAAGGGCCGACGTTCAGCGTGGGCGCGGGGCCCGCGGCCGCCCTCGAGGCGCTGCTGCTCGGCATCGAACTGCTGGCCGCCGGTGACGCGGAGTCACTGCTGGTCTTGGCGGTAGAAGACGTGGGTCCCGTGGTCAGGGAGATCTTCGGTGCCGCGGGCTTGCCGCAGCCGGAACCCGGCGCCATCGCCGCGTTACTCGACACTGGCGACGTCGGCCTGCCGCTGGAATCCGAGGCCCTGGCCGCGCGCCTCCGTGAAAGCGCCGATCGCCCCTCGAAAACTGCGCCCGGCTGGCCCTCGCTGAAGCGTGCTTTGAGTTCGGCCCAGGCCTGAGCTGCGGTCTTTTGGCCGTGGCTTGCGCAACCGGGCGCCCTTTGGCAGTGTCTCGCCGGAATACGCTCCCGTCCGGCGGCGTTTGGCTGAAAAGAATCCCGTGCCCTCACTTCGCTCGCTCCTTCCGCTCCTCGTTTTGGCCCTGTTGCCGAGCTTCGGCTGCACTCACCAGTACATCCTGAATACGGATGTCGAGGACACCGAGTTCAACCGTCGGGTAATCGAGTACTGCGAGCAGTACCGTCATGCCGTCGAGCAACGGGCCACGGCGCGCCTGTTGAAGATGGCGCACCCGAGCTACTACGAAGACGGTGGCAACGTGGATGCGAGCGATGACCTCGACTACGAGGGCCTGGAAAATTACCTGAATACGGAGTTCAACCAGACCCGCGCCATTCGCTACGAGATCCACTACCGGCGTGTGACCGAGGGCCGCAAGGACACGATCCTGGTCGACTACACGTACAGCGCCAGCTACAAAATCCCGACGGTGCACGGGGACGTTTGGCGTCGCCGCGTGGCCGACAATCGCATGGCGCTCGCGCGCGAGGGCGAGGGCTTCCGGATCTTGTCCGGGATGTGAGCTCAGGGCAGGCGAAAATCTTCTTCTATCTCTGAGATTTCGTAGCCCGCTCCGGTCGGTTGCAGGCGAAATAAGAGCTCGTCACCGAACAGCCGCGCGCGACCCGTCCAGGCCACGCGGATAGGGACGCGCACGGCAAGTTCGTCCGCCGCAAGTTCGATCGACGGTCGGCGGGTCGAAGGCACGCGGGCGAGGTCCTCGGCGCGGAAAGTTTCGAGATCCGCGTCACGATAGAGCAGCTGTCCCCGAAGCTCGGTGTAGTCCAGCACGGTGAAGCGCGATTGCCAGAACGCGCGCGCCGGTTGTCGGCCGGAAGGCGTGTTGACGAAGGCCTGCGGGGCGAGCAGGGGATCCATTCGCTCCAGCGTCTCGTTCACGGCGGCACGCAAGAAGTCGCGCACGGCGTCGCGGGCGAGTCGACTCGCGCCCGGCGTCTGCAGCACGAGCCACTGATCTCGACTGTTGCCCGCGCGGGCGACTTCCGGCAGCGCTTCGGAGCGCAACTCGGCGACACCCGGGGCGCGACGGGGAACCGGCGGCGGCGGGTGAGCCACGGCCGTGGGGCGCTCGCCGGCACAGCCCGAGCACAGGCCGAGCGCAACGAGCGCGGCGCTAAAGCGCTTCGACCCGCGGCTCATCCGTACGCGAGAGCGTGACGATGGACTGCGGCGCGACTTCACGGAAGCCGACCGGGGTTGCGTCCAGTTCCGACGCGATCAGCGAAAAGTGCGTGCTCTCGATGCTGGGGATGCGCGCTTTGCGCACGCCGTCTTCCCCCAGGAGCTCTTCGATATCACGCCGGCCGTTCCAAACCCGGAAGCCGAGGGTCCCCTCACGGTGCACCGCCAAGAGCTGCTCACCATTGGTAACCAGGATGTCCCCGCTGTTGGCTGGGTGCCCCTCTTCCGCCGACAAGCGATCGACCAGGCTGATCGACGCGCGCAGCGCGCCTGCCACGTGTTCTGGCGCGACGTGCGCATCACTCAGGTGACCCGCGTCGTGCAAGAACGACAAGAACAAGTAGAAAAACAGCTCGCTGTCCGTTTCACCGCGTACGTTCTTGCGCAAAAACTCCGGCTGAGACGCGAGCAAACGCTCACGCAGGCGCTCGAAGCCGAAGATCGTCCCGGTCTGTGCGAAGAGCCACATTCGGTAGCGGAACGGATGCGTGTTCTCGGTACGCAGACCGCCGACCGACGCGCGCCGCACATGCCCGATCAGCACGTCGGTGCGAATGTCTCCAGCCGCCTCCACCAGATCAATCTCGTCTCGGTCGTCGATCGGGCGGCGGCGGAGCAGCACCTCACCGGATTGGTAAAAGCCGAGACCCCAACCGAGTGGGTCATTGGCGCCGCGGCGCGCGCGGAGCAGGGACGCGTTGGCCTCGAGCACGCGAGCGCCGAGATCCGGGCGATTACCGATGAAGCCGAACATGCGTGCCATGCGAGTCTCCGTTTACGTGCGAGGAGCGCGCTGTGCGCAGTGACTACTAAGCATACCGCTCCGCGCCGCGCTTCGCACGTTTCTCAATGACAAAGGTGAGATAGAGACGACTTTGGCCGCGCCTGTCGCGCTCGCGGTTCGGGGGTGTTCGAGCCTGCCGGCCTGGTAGCCAAGCGCCCGCTTCGCGCTGGCGTTCGTGGCGCAAGTCATGTGCCCGCCCGCCTGGTGAAGCGCCTCGGGCGGTAGTGGTAACGTGCTCTCGGCATGCATCGTGACGACTTCCAAGAAGCGCTGCTCGGGATCATGGAGCGCAAGAGGCACTGGGCGTGGTCTTCATTTACGAATGGGCTGGTGCCAGCAGATCGCCTGCACATCCACCTCGAGCAGGAATACGCCACGTACGTGCGCGACTTCCCGATCTTGGTGGCCCGCGCCTACATTGCCTGCCCGATCGCCGTCGTGCGTCGCGAGTTGATCGAGAACGTGTACGAGGAAGAGACGGGAGGCATCCAAGCGGGCAAACCACATCCAGAATTGTTTTTGGAGTATCCGCGCGGGCTCAGTATGGATCTGTCACGTTTCGAGCAGGTTGCGCTGCTCCCAGCGGCGGGTCGTTATCGAGCGTTTTTGGATCAGACGACGCTCGAGGGGGGGTGGGAGGTCGCGGCCGCGGTGACCACACTGTTCATCGAAGGCACGGCGCATGAGCGCGGCGAACTCGACCCTAGCGCGCCGCGTCGCCCGAACCCGCCGCTCGAAGACCACCCACTCGTGCGGCACTACGGGCTGCCCTTGAGCCACCTGCAGCTGACCAAGGCGCATCGCGCTGTCGAAGGCGAGCACCGCGCCGCGGCCTGGCGCGTCATGCTCGACCACGTGCCGGAGGCGCGTCAGGCCGCGGTCATTTCTGCGATGGAGACGGCCCTCGCGCTTTGGCTCGGTTACCGTGACGGCGTAGCGGAAGCCTGCGGTCTCTCCCGGGCTGAGCCGTGACTGGGTGGGCTGTGCTAGCCTGCCGGCCAATGGTTTCCGTTAGGGTTCACGGGTTTGCGCAGGGTCTTGCGCTCGGGCTGCTGGGGTTGGGTGCGTTGGGCTGCGGTGCGGTTTTCCCGGAGGTGAGCACCCCCGTGCGCCCCGTGGGCGCGCGCAAGCTCGATCCGCCTCCGCCCGAGGATCTGATCTACCTGAAGTTCGCCAGCGCTCACATCCCGACTCGGACGCGTGATGGCCGGCAGTGGGACTCGGTGGGCGGCTCGAAGCCCGACCCTTTCGCCAAGCTCCTGATCGAGGACAAAGAGATCTTACTGACGCCCGTTCAGGCCAACACGCTCAGCCCGACGTGGCCCGATCAAAAGATCGGCAACTATCGCATTCCTCATGGCGTGCCCGTGCGCGTCGAGCTGTGGGATTCGAACGCGATCAACAATCACCCGATTTGCGTCGAGTCAATCGGGAACATCTTGGCGGAGGCGAACCAGGAGCAAAACCTCGAGCTGCGCTGCGACAGCGGTGCTTTGATTGAAATCGTCATTCAGCCGGCCCACGCGAAAATCGGCCTCGGTCTGTACTATGAGCTCGGCAACGATGACGTGCACGTCACCCGCGTGGTTGGTGAGTCGCCCGCGGCTCGGGCCAAGCTCACGCGCGGCGACCAACTGCTACGCATCCAAGGCCGGGACGTGAAGGGCATGGACCAAGCCAGCGTCCGCAGTTTGATCAATTCCAACGTCTCGACCGGCGTCACCTTCGTCGTCAAACACGCGGGCGGGTCGCAAGAGGAGATCACCCTGAAAGACGGGCCCATGTACCCGACCATCGACGAAGAGGTCAAAGTCGACTGAGGCGGTGCAGCGAGTGACCGCGCCCGCACGCCTCCTCCCGGCCGCGGCAGCTTGCTTCGCGGGGTGAGCGGGCTAATGCTTGGTCGATGACTACCGCAGGCCCCCCGGATCCAGTGCTCGTCGTGCTGCAGCCGGCGCGCGGCACCCTGCTCGTCACGGGCAGCGAGGCAAAAAGCTGGCTCAACGGGCTCGTCAGCTGCGACGTGCTCAAGGTCGAGCCGGGCAGCGGCGCTTTTGGCTTGGCCTTGAACAAGCAGGGCAAAATCCAAAGTGAGGTCGAAATCGTCGCGGGGGAAGAGGGGTTGCTGGTCGGCGTGTCACCGGGCGTCGCCGAGCGGCTAGTACCCGCGCTCGACAAGTTCTTGGTGATGGAAGACGCGGAGCTGAGCGACGTCAGCGCGGAATACCTGTGGGCCGACTTTCACGGGTTAGGCGCGGCCGCGCTGGCTGAAGCGGCCGCCAAGGTGTGTGCCGGCACCGCTTCGGGCATCCGCTTCACGTCCGAAGCGGCCGCCACCCTGGTCTTCGAGCGCGACCAACTGCTCGAACTCGAGCGCTTCGTCGAGCGCACGCCGACTCTGCGCCGCGCCTCGGATGAAGACTGGGAGGCCCGGCGCATCGCGCTGAACTTCGGACGCTTTGGGGTCGATTTCGGCGAAGCCGACAATCCGCACGAGGCCGCCCTCGACCGGCGCGCCGTCGCCTGGAGCAAGGGCTGCTACCTCGGGCAAGAGGTGGTGTGCATGCAAGACATGCGCGGCAAGTTGAAGCGTCGCTTGGTCGCACTCGAAATCGAGGGCAGCGCCGAGGCCGCATCGCCCGCGGTGGGCAGCCCGGTGACGGCCGCCGACTCGGGCGAAGCCGTCGGAGAGCTCACCAGCGTTGCCCGGAATCCGAGAACCGGCACGCTGCTCGCGCTGGCCCGGCTCAAGAGCCCCTATTTCGAGGGCAAACAGACGCTCGGCGTTGCCGGAAGGCCAGCCATGTTTGTCGCCCACGGCAGCTCGGACGTAGAGTAGTTTCGAGGATCGATGAGCTCAGACGCACACAAAGGTTTGGTCCACTCGAGTCGCTTCACCGAAAACGGCCTGCGCGTCGCCGATGACGTGCTCGGCTTGATCGAGAAAACGCCGCTCGTGCGCTTGGGGCGCGTCTCGCCTCAAGGGGGCGCGACGGTCTGGGCCAAGGCCGAGTTCGTGAACCCCGCCGGCAGCGTGAAAGATCGCCCCGCGCTGTCCATGGTCTTGACGGCGGAGAAGTCCGGCGAGCTCAAGCCCGGTGCCACTTTGGTGGAAGCGACCAGCGGCAACACCGGCATCAGCCTGGCGATGATCGCCGCCGTCCGCGGCTATCGCTGCCTGCTGGTAATGCCTGAAGACATGAGCCTCGAGCGCCGTTACATCTTGCGCGCATACGGCGCCGAGATCGTCCTCACCCCCGCGGGTGATGGGATGTCGGGCGCGGTGAGCCGTGCGCTGAAGGTTCTGGAAGACACGCCGGGCGCGTTCATGCCTAGCCAATTCGACAACGCGGCCAATCCGGCCAGCCATGAAAATGGCACCGCCTTGGAAATCATGGAACAAACCGGCAATTCCTTGGCTGCATTCGTGGCCGGCGTGGGCACTGGTGGCACCGTTACCGGCGTGGGGCGTGCGCTCAAAAACAAGCTAGGCAGTGCGGTCAAAGTATTCGCGGTCGAGCCCGCCACGAGCGCGGTGCTCTCCGGCAAGCCCGCCGGTATGCACGGCATTCAAGGCATGGGCGCGGGTTTCGTGCCCGACATCCTCGATCGCAGCGTGATCGACAACGTACTCGAGGTGACGGATGTGGCCGCCGAACGCATGGCACGTCGGCTCGCGCGTGAAGAGGGCCTACTCGTGGGGCCGTCTTCGGGCGCCAATGTACATGCGGCTTGCGAGGTCGCAGCTCAACTCAAGAGCGGCAACGTGGTCACGATCTTGTGCGACTCGGGCGAGCGCTACCTCTTCTAACCGCCTCGCGATAGCCGAACCGGAGCTACTTGCCGGAAAAGTCGGGGCTGCGCTTCGCGTTCCAAGCGGCGACCCCTTCACGAAAGTCACGCGAGCCGAGCAGCGCGGTTTGACCCTGCTTTTCGCGCTCGAGAGCGGCCTCGATGCCGCCCATAGCCGACTCGCGCACGGCGTTCTTGATCGCGGCCAACGCCAACGGAGGACCCGAGGCGAGCGTTGCGGCCAGGGCCCGCGCCGCGGCGCGTTCATCCTCGGCGACGCGATTGGCGAGGCCCAGGCTCAGCGCCAGCGTCGCGTCGATGCGCGTACCGAGCATTAGATACTCCAGCGCGCGCCCCACGCCGACCAACCGCGGTAGCCAGAAGCTGCCGCCCCCATCTGGCATCAAGCCGATGGCCACGAATTTCTCCTGCAGGTAAGCATCGGGCGAAAGCACGCGCAGATCGCAGGCCAAGGCCAAGTCGGCGCCAAAGCCCACGGCGGGCCCGCGCACGGCGGCGACGAACGGCTTTTGCGCGTTCACGATCACGCGGATCAGCGCGTGAAACTGAGCGATGCGCGGCCCCAAATCCGCACCTGCGTCCAAGTCACTCAGCGCGCCTTTGAGATCTGCGCCGGAGCAGAACGCGTCGCCCGCGCCGGTGAGCACGACCGCGCGCACGGCGGGGTCCGCGGCGGCGTCCTGCAACGCCGCGGCGAGGGCCAGCAGGAGCTCGGGGTCGAGCGCATTCTTGGTCTTGGGGCGATTCATGATCAGCGTCGCGACGGGACCTTCACGCTCGACGAGCAGCACTGATTCCATATCTTCCAAGCTTAGCAGGCTCGCCACTGAACCAAGCCAAAATCCGGCGAGCCGCTCAGCCAGGTGCGTGCTAGTGCTGGCCCGAACGGAGCCCCGCTGTCGAGCTCGTTGGCCCCGTCAGCTCCGTTAGCCCATCATGAGTAGTCGATCTTTCACCATCCCCGAGGCCCTGCCGCTCGCCGAGCAGCACGGGCAAACGTATCCCAGTCTCGTCGCGTTGATGCAGCGCTTGCTCGGGGAAGGGGGCTGCCCGTGGGATCGCGAGCAGGACATGAAGTCCCTGCGCCGCTACGTCTTGGAAGAGGCGTGTGAAGTGATCGACGCAATCGACGAGAACGACCCCGTGCACATCCAAGAAGAGCTTGGAGACCTGGCGCTGCAGGTCGTGTTCTTGGGTGAGCTCGGGCGCAAGCAATCCGCGTTCGGTCCGGACGACGTGATCCGCGGCATCGTCAGCAAGCTGGTGCGTCGTCATCCGCACGTGTTCGGTGACGTCGAAGTCAGCGGCAGTGAAGAAGTGCTGACCAATTGGGAAGCCATCAAGTCCGTCGAAAACAAGGACCGCGGCGTGCTCGACGGCGTGCCGCGCTCGCTGCCGGCCCTGTACCGTGCGCAACGCATCAGTGAAAAAGTCAGCCGCGTGGGCTTCGATTGGCCCGACGGGCGCGGTTCGCGCGACAAGGTGAGTGAAGAGCTGGCCGAGGTCGACGAAGCCATCCTCGGGGGCGACAAGCAACGCGTCGAAGAAGAGCTCGGCGATCTACTGTTCTCGTTGGTCAACCTCGCGCGCCACCACGGGGTGGATGCCGAGCTCGCGCTGCGCAACACCTCGGACCGCTTCGCACGCCGCTTCTCGCACGTCGAAACCCGGGTCAAAGAGCAGCACGGCGGTTGGCCGCGTGGTGCCGACGGCAAACCCACGGCCGGCCTCTCGCTCGAAGAGCTCGATGAGTACTGGGACGAAGCCAAGCGAAACGGCGCATGAACCACCCCGATCCCAGTCCCGAACCACTGAACATCGAAGATCCCGTCGGTCGCCTGCCGGAGGAGTGGCAAAGCGCGCTCACGGCCCTCGGTGAACGGCCGTTTCGCGCCAAGCAGCTGTTTCGCTGGCTGCACCAACGCGGTGAGTTCGAGCCGGACAAGATGAGTGACCTGAGCGTGCCCTTCCGGGCGCGGCTGGTCGAAGCGGGTGTGAGCGCGCCCTTTCGCGTCGATACCGTGCACGAGTCGAAAGACGGCACGCGCAAACTCGTGCTGGAGGCCAAAGACGGCGCACGCGTGGAGAGCGTGATCATCCCAATGACCGACCTGAGCGACGCGGATGCCAGTGCCGCTCCTGCGGATGATGACGAAGACGTCGCGCTCGGGTCGAAAGCGCGCGTGACCTTGTGCATCTCCACGCAGTACGGCTGCGCTATGGGTTGCGTGTTCTGCGCCAGCGGCCAAGCCGGCTTGGTACGCGGACTGCGCGCCTCCGAGATCGTGAGCCAAGTGTATTTGGCCAAGCGCTACCTGCGGCCTGATGAGCAGCTGAGCAATCTGGTGTTCATGGGCATGGGCGAGCCGCTGCACCACTACGAACAAACCGCGCGCGCGGTGCGGCTCCTCACGCACCCCGAGGGCTTGGGCATGAGCCCGCGCCGCATCACCATCAGCACCGTCGGGCTAACGCCGGGCATCGAGCGCTTGGGGCGCGATTTTGGAGGGAAAATCGGCCTGGCCGTGTCGGTGCACGCGCCCAACGACGAAACTCGGGACAAAATCATCCCCATGAACCGTCGCTACCCGGTGGCGGATTTGATGCGCGCGCTACGCGCTTACCCGCTGCCCAAGCGGCGGCGCATCACCATCGAGTACACGTTGATCGACGGCGTGAACGACTCGCAGAGCCACGCGCGGGAGCTTGCCACGATTTTGCGCGGCATCCCGAGCAAGATCAATCTGATCCCGATGAATCCGATCACCGCTTCCGAGTTGCGAGCGCCGAAGTCGGAGGCCGTTCGCCAGTTTCAAGACGTCCTTGCCAATGCCGGCTACAGCTGCTTCGTGCGCACCCGCCGGGGGGACGAAGTCTCCGCCGCGTGCGGCCAGTTGGCGATGGCCGATGACCTCGTGCGCAAGAAGCGCGAACGCGAAGAGCTGCGAGCCGCGGCCAAGAAGGCGTGATGTTCCAGAAAGTGCTGGTCGCCAACCGCGGCGAGATCGCCTGCCGCATCTTTCGAACTTGTGAGCGGCTCGGGATCCCGACCGTGGCCGTGTTCTCCGACGCCGATGTGCTCTCTCCCCACGTAGCCCAAGCCGATGAAGCGATCCGCATCGGGCCGGCCAAGGTCAGCGAGAGCTACCTCAGTATTCCCGCCATTTTAGCGGCGATTGGCGACGTCGGCGCCGACGCGGTGCACCCTGGCTACGGCCTGCTCAGCGAGCGCCGCGCCTTCGCCGACGCCGTGACTGAAAGCGGCGCCACGTTCATCGGGCCGCCGAGCGCGGCCCTCGAAGCTTTTGGTGACAAGATCAAAGCGCGCCAGGTGGCGCGTGGCGTCGGCGTGCTCCCGCCTCCCGGCAGTGAGCAGCCGGTGGATCCGAAAGACGTCGCGACGCTGAGCGCGGAGGCTGAACGCATCGGTTTCCCCCTGCTGATCAAAGCGGCCGCGGGCGGCGGCGGCATCGGCATGCAAATCGTGCGAGACGCGGCCGATCTGGAACGAGCCGCGCAGACCTGCGCCGATCGCGGTCTGGCCGCGTTCGGTGATGGCCGCATCTACCTCGAGCGCTACCTCGAGCAGCCGCGTCACATCGAGGTTCAGGTGTTCTGTGACGGGCACGGCAACGCCGTTTCGCTCGGCGAGCGCGAGTGCAGCGTGCAACGCCGGCACCAGAAAATCATCGAAGAGTCGCCTTCTCCAGCTGGTTTTTTTAGCGGGCAGGGGGGCGCCGAGCGCCGCTCAAAGCTCTGGAATGCCGCGCTTTCCGTGGTGCGCGCGGCCGACTATCGCGGTGCAGGCACGGTCGAGTTCGTGGCCGACGCGACCGGTGAACTGTACTTTCTGGAAGTGAACGCTCGACTGCAGGTCGAGCACCCCGTCACGGAGCTGGTCACGGGGCTCGATTTGGTCGAGCTGCAACTGCGCGTGGCCGCGGGCGAGCCGCTGCCGGCCGAAGCGCTCGCGCCCAGCTTCGACGGCCACGCGATCGAAGTGCGTCTTTACGCCGAAGATCCGTCGAAAGGCTTCTTGCCGCAACCAGGCCTGCTGCAGCGCTTCGAGCTGCCCAGTGATCTGCCGGGCGTGCGCATCGATTCGGGTGTAATCGCGGGCCAAGAAATCACTCCGCATTACGATCCGATGCTGGCCAAAGTGGCGGCACGCGGCGCCACGCGCGAACAAGCCCTCGAACGCCTGCAGAGCGCGCTCGCGGCTTGCCAGATCGAACTCATGGGCCCCAAGGGCCCGCGCGCCACGAACCTCGCGTTCCTGCAAAAGGTGCTCGGGTCCGATGAATTCCGGAGCGGGCAGTACGACACGAGTTTGGCCGAAACGCTCGCCCGCCCCTGACCCAGGCTCCTCGACACCATGCCCGAAATGAGCACGAATTCAGGCGAATCCGCGGATCAACTCGGTGCCCTCGAGCGCGCGCGGCAGTGGGCCGAGAGCGATCCCGACCCGCAAACCCAGGCTGAACTTTCGGCCCTGATCGCGGCGCGCGATCACGCGGAGCTCGCGGAGCGCATGCTCGGCGAGCTCGAGTTCGGCACCGCTGGGTTGCGCGGAGTCGTCGCAGCCGGCAGCGCGCGCATGAATCTGGCCGTGGTGATCCGCGTCACCCGCGCGCTCGCCGACCAGCTCCTGAGCCGCGCGCACGACGCGCGCGCGTTACCGGTGATCATCGGCTGTGACGCGCGGCGGGACAGCGTGCGCTTCGCGAACGCGGCGGCGCGCGTGCTGCTCGCGGCCGGCATCCCCGTGAAGCGCTTTGCCGAGCCGGTGCCCACGCCCTTCGTCGCTTATGCGGTGCGTGCGTTCGCGGCCAACGCGGGCATCATGATCACGGCCAGCCACAACCCGCCGGAGTACAACGGCTACAAGTTGTACTGGGAAAACGGCGTGCAAGTCGTGCCCCCGACGGATGTCGAGATCTTCGCGCGCATGCGGGCCAAGGGCCCCGCCAACGCGATCCCGCTCGGGGATTTGGCGCGCCAAGAGCCGATCGGCGAAGACATCGTGCTCCGTTACCTGGCGGAAATCCGCGCATCTTTGCCGCGCATCACGGCCGATCGCGACTTGCGAATCGTGTACACCGCGTTGCATGGAGTGGGCGCGAGCGTGGTCGAACGGCTCTTTCGCGAGGCCGGCTACGCGGACTTTCACAGCGTGCCCGAGCAGCGTGAACCCGACGGTCGCTTCCCGACCGTGCATTTCCCGAACCCCGAGGAGCCGGGCGCGCTCGATTTGGCCTTGGCCCTCGCGCAGGAGAAGTCCGCTGATCTGCTGATCGCCAACGACCCCGATGTCGACCGCTTGGCGATCGCGGTGCCGACCGCGAGCGGCCGCTGGCAGCCGCTCACGGGCAATCAGATAGGGCTGCTCTTGGCTGACTTCGCGCTGTCCCACGCAGACTCGGGTGCGCGCGCGTTGGTCCTCTCGTCGGTCGTGTCATCGCCCATGCTGGAGTCGATTGCCCGCGCCCACGAGGCTCGCTACGAAAGCGTCCTCACCGGTTTCAAGTGGGTGTGGACGGCGGCCCTCGCGCTCGAAGCGCAGAACTATCGCTTTTGCTTCGGCTACGAGGAGGCGCTCGGCTATTCGTTCGGGCGCACGGTGCGGGACAAGGACGGCATCAGCGCGGCGCTGGCCTTCGCCGAACTCGCGGCCGAGGCGCGCGCAGCCGGCAAGACCGTGATCGAGCGCTTGCACGCGCTGTATCGCGAGCACGGTCTATGGGTGAGCGCGCAGCACAACGTCGTGTTGAAGGGCGCGGCGGGCGCGGCGCGCATTGCCCAGGCCATGCAACGGTTGCAGAGCGCGCCGCCCAGCTCGCTCGCTGAGCGCGCGGTGAGTCGAGTTCGCGACCTGCAACGACCGGAGGCTGACGCGCCGAGCTGGCGCGGGCCCA
>Ga0247740_1000848_pt1 | contig 13745 bp, 13 predicted proteins | sample UWRJL148409B2_FD_180942 | JGI IMG/M metagenome (GOLD analysis project Ga0247740, IMG submission 180942) | Plant litter microbial communities from Arlington Agricultural Research Station in Wisconsin, United States - UWRJ-L148-409B-2 | ecosystem: Environmental > Terrestrial > Plant litter >...
AACCGCGCAGCCGGCAGTCTCAGGGCGGCCGCGGTTGCGGCGAGGTGCACGAGCTCGGGGTCGAGTCCCGCGGCGCGCGCTGCCTCGAGTGCCTCGGTGAAAGCCTGCACCTGGGCGGCGTCCTCGTCCGGGCCGGTGTTGGAGAGGTGGCTCCACACGCCACGGACATGGATGCGGCCGGCGCGCTCGTGGGCCGCGGCATCCCTCACCAGCTGCGGCCACTCGAACGCGGTGACCCCGTTTCGGCCCAGACCGGTGTCCGCCTTGAGCTGCACCTCGGCGCGGCCGGGCAGGGCGGCGAGCGCCTCGAGCTGCGCGAGCGAGCTGATGCCGACGTCGATGCCCGACTCGGCCGCTGCGGCGAAGTCGGCGTCGGGGTCGTGCAGCCAGGCGAGGAGCGGGGCGTCGATGCCCGCGGAGCGCAGCTCGTAAGCCTCCGTGAGATCGGCGACGCCGAGCCAGACCGCTCCCCCGGCGAGCGCCGCGCGGGCGGATTCGACGGCTCCGTGGCCGTATCCGTTCGCCTTGACGACGACCATCGCGTCGACGCCGGCGACCGCCCGGATGACCTCGACGTTGTGGCTGATCGCTCCTAGGTCGACGAGAGCCTCGCGCATGCTCAGGACTCCGCGATCACGTACGCGACCGCGAACCCGGCGTCGTGACTCATCGAGAGGTGGATGGCGGTGATGCCCCGGGCATCCGCGATCGCCTTGGTCGACGCGAAGAGTTCGAACCCGGGGTTGCCGAGCTCGTTGGAGACGACGCGCATGTCGTGCCACGTCACCCCGGACGAGTCGCCCAGCGCCTTGATGAGCGCCTCCTTCGCCGCGAACCGTCCGGCGAGCGAGCGGAGGGGCATCGGGGCGCCGTCGCGCATCTGTTCGCTCTCGGCGAACAGGCGACCCTTGAGCGCGGGTGTGCGGATCAACCCGCGCTCGAAGCGCGCGAGGTCGACCACATCGACGCCGATGCCGACGATCACGCCCGACCACCGCTCATCAGGACTACTCGACCGTGACGGACTTGGCGAGGTTGCGCGGCTGGTCGACGTCGAGTCCCTTGGCTGCGGAGAGCTCCATGCCGAAGATGTGCAGCGGCACGACGGCCAGGAACGGCTCGAACAGCGACCCGGCGAGCGGGATGGGGATGACCTCATCCGCGAACGGGAGGACTGCAGCATCCCCCTTCTCGGCGATCGCGATGACCCGGGCGCCGCGCGCGCGGATCTCCTGGATGTTCGAGACCACCTTCGGGTGCAGCGAGTCGGGGTCGCGGGGGCTCGGCACGATGACGAAGACGACCTGGCCGGGCTCGATGAGCGCGATCGGACCGTGCTTGAGCTCGCCCGCCGCGAAGCCCTCGGCATGGATGTATGCGAGCTCCTTGAGCTTGAGTGCGCCCTCGAGCGCCACCGGGTAACCCACGTTGCGGCCGAGGAAGAGCACCGACTGGGTGTCGGTCATCCAGTGCGCGAGGCGGCCGATCTCGGCCTGCGACACCGCGAGGATCTCGGCGATCTTCTCGGGCACGGCCTGCAGCTCGGCGACGTTGTGGCGGATGGCCTCGTCCGTGAGGGTGCCGCGCTGCTTGCCGAGCTCGAGGCCGATCAGGTACAGCGCGGTGACCTGGGCGACGAACGCCTTCGTCGAGGCGACGGCGACCTCCGGTCCGGCGTGGGTGTAGACGACCGCGTGCGACTCGCGAGGGATCGTCGCGCCCTGGGTGTTGCACACCGAGAGCACCTTCGCCCCGGAGGCCATCGCGAACTTCACGGCCATCAGGGTGTCCATGGTCTCGCCCGACTGGCTGATCGACACCACGAGCGTGCGCGGGGTGAGGATCGGGTTGCGGTAGCGGAATTCGTGCGAGAGCTCCACATCGACCGGGATGCGCGACCACTGCTCGATCGCGTACTTGCCGAGCATGCCGGCGTACGCGGCGGTGCCGCACGCGATGATCACGATGCGGTCGATCTCGTCGAGGGAGCCCAGCGGTGCGAGCTCCTGCAGGTCGACCACCCCGTCGTGCACGCGGCCGAGGATCGTGTTGGCGACCGCTTCGGGCTCCTCGCTGATCTCCTTGGCCATGAAGCTCGACCAGCCGCCCTTCTCGGAGGCCGAGGCATCCCAGGCGATCTCGAACTCGTCGGCTTCGACCGCGTTGCCGTCGAAGTCGGTGACGATCACCGAGTCGGGGCGGATGGTGACGATCTGGTCCTGCCCGATCGCTACGGCGCGGCGCGTGAACTCGACGAAGGCGGCGACGTCGGAGCCGAGGAAGTTCTCGCCGTCACCGAGGCCGATCACGAGCGGCGAGTTGCGACGGGCGCCGACGACGACGCCCGGCTGGTCCGCGTGCATGACGAGGAGGGTGAAGGCACCCTCGAGGCGGCCGACGACCTGGCGGAGCGCCTCGGTGAGGTTGCCCGACTTGTCGTACTCGCGGCCCACGAGGAGCGCGGCGACCTCGGTGTCCGTCTCGCTCGTGAAGGTGGCGCCGCTCTCGAGCAGCTCGTTCTTGAGCTCGGAGAAGTTCTCGATGATGCCGTTGTGGATGAGGGCGAGCTTGCCGTCCGCACCCAGGTGCGGGTGGGCGTTGCGGTCGGTCGGCCCTCCGTGGGTGGCCCAGCGCGTGTGGCCGATGCCGGTCGCGCCGTTGGGGATGGGGTTCGCCTCGAGGTCGTCGACCAGAACCTGCAGCTTGCCTGCACGCTTGCGGGTGTCCATCGCGCCGTCGGCGCCGATCACCGCCACGCCTGCCGAGTCGTAGCCGCGGTACTCGAGGCGCTTGAGGCCCCCGAGTAGCACTTCGAGGCTCTTGTTGTCTCCGACGTAACCCACGATTCCACACATGCGGTTGATTTTAGTTCCACAAACTGCGTACTCCCACGCCGGTAGGGTGGGAGCGATGTCCGACTCCTCTGCGAACCACGGTCACGAGTCCCCGTTCATCGAGTTGGACCGGGACGATTGGGCCGCCCTCGCGCCCACCATGGCCGCGCCGCTGAGCGCGATGGAGGTCGTCGAACTCCGGGGGCTGGGCGACGAACTCAACCTCGACGAGGTCGCTGCCGTCTACCTCCCCCTCAGTCGTCTGCTCAGCCTGTACGCGGAGGGCGCGCAGCAGCTGCACGCCGCCACGTCGTCGTTCCTCGGGGAGCGCTCGCCCCGTACCCCGTTCGTGATCGGCGTCGCCGGCTCCGTCGCCGTGGGCAAGTCGACGGTCGCCCGCCTGCTGCGCGAGCTGCTCGCCCGTTGGGAGGGCACCCCGCGGGTCGAGCTGGTCACTACCGACGGCTTCCTCTTCCCGAACGCCGAGCTCGAGCGCCGCGGACTCATGGAGCGGAAGGGCTTCCCCGAGTCGTACGACCGCCGCGCGCTGCTGCGCTTCGTGAGCAAGGTCAAGAGCGGGGCACGAGAGGTGCGCGCGCCGTTCTACTCGCACCTCGCGTACGACATCGTCCCGGATGCGGAGATCGTGGTGAACGCGCCCGACGTGCTGATCGTGGAGGGCCTGAACGTGCTTCAGCCGGCCGCCCCGGGTCGGAGCCTCGCGGTGAGCGACCTGTTCGACTTCTCGATCTATGTGGATGCCCGCACCGCCGACATCGCCCGCTGGTACGAGGACCGCTTCATGCGCCTGCAGCAGGGGGCCTTTACCAACCCGCAGTCGTACTTCCACCGTTTCGCCTCACTGAGCGAGGACGAGGCGCGCACGCGCGCCCGCGGCATCTGGGCCGCGATCAACGAGCCGAACCTGCTGCAGAACATCGTGCCGACCCGCCCGCGCGCCGATCTGGTACTGCGCAAGGGGCCGGACCACGCGGTCTCGAGCGTGCTGCTCCGCAAGACCTAGAGGGCCAGGCGCTCCCGCACGACGTCCGCGAGCTCGTGGGCTATGCGGTCCGCCTCGTCCTGGTTCTCGGCCTCGACCATGACGCGCACCATCGGCTCGGTACCGGAGGGGCGCAGCAGCACGCGGCCGCTGTCGCCGAGCGCGACGGTGGCCTCGGCCACGGCCGCCGCGATCACGGCGTCCGACTTCAGGGAGTGATGGTCGACCCCGCGCACGTTCACGAGCACCTGCGGGTAGACCGTCATCACCGACGCGAGCTCGGCGATCGTCTTGCCCGTGCGGGCCATCTCGGCCGCGAGGTGCAGACCGGTGAGGATGCCGTCGCCCGTGGTCGCGAACTTGGTCATGATCACGTGGCCCGACTGCTCGCCGCCGAGCGAGAGGTGGTGCTCGGCGAGCGCCTCGAGCACGTAGCGGTCACCGACGGCGGTGTCGATCACGGAGATGTCGTGGGCGGCCATCGCGCGCTTGAGCCCGAGGTTGCTCATGACGGTCGCGACCAGCGTGCGGTCGGCGAGCACGCCGCGCTCGGCCATCGAGACGGCGAGGATGGCCATGATCTGGTCCCCGTCGATGACGTTGCCCTGGGCATCGATGGCGAGGCAGCGGTCCGCGTCGCCGTCGTGCGCGATACCGATGTCGGCACCGTGCGCCACCACGGCAGCGGCCAGCGGTTCGAGGTGGGTGGAGCCCACACCCTCGTTGATGTTGATGCCGTCGGGGTCGGCCCCGATGACGGTGACTTTGGCTCCGGCATCCGTGAAGACCTGGGGCGAGACGCCCGCTGCGGCACCGTGCGCGCAGTCGAGCACGACGTGCAGGCCGTCGAGGCGGTGCGGGAGGGTCGACAGCAGGTGGACGATGTAGCGGTCCTCGGCGTCGGCGAAGCGACGGATGCGCCCCACATCACCGCCCTTGGGCGCGAGCTTCGACTCCGCGAGTGCGCCCTCGATGCGGTCCTCGACCTCGTCGGGGAGCTTCGTGCCGCCGGTCGCGAAGAACTTGATCCCGTTGTCGGGGGCAGGGTTGTGCGAGGCGGAGATCATCACGCCGAGGTCGGCCTTGAAGTCGCCGACCAGGAAAGCGAGCGCGGGCGTGGGGATCACGCCGGCGTCGAACACGTCCACGCCCGAGCTCGCGAGGCCCGACGCCACGGAGGCGGCGAGGAACTCACCCGAGATGCGCGGGTCGCGGCCGATGACCGCGATGGGTCGGCGCCCCGAGGCGCGCCGACCGTCCGCCACGCGGCCCTTGCCCAGGACGACTGCTGCCGCCTGGGCAAGACCGAGTGCGAGGTCTACCGTGAGATCGCCATTGGCGAGCCCACGAACACCATCTGTGCCGAAGAGCCGAGGCATCGACGCCTACGCAGCGCTGATTAGCGCTTCGAGAACTGCGACGCCTTGCGGGCCTTCTTGAGACCGGCCTTCTTACGCTCGATGACGCGGGCGTCACGAGTGAGGAAGCCAGCCTTCTTGAGGGCCGGGCGGTTGTTCTCGCGGTCGATCTCGTTGAGCGAGCGGGCGATCGCGAGGCGCAGAGCGCCGGCCTGGCCGGAGGGGCCACCGCCGGTGATCTTCGCGATCACGTCGTAGCTGCCGACGAGGTCGAGCACCTTGAACGGGTCGTTGATCAGCTGCTGGTGCAGCTTGTTGGGGAAGTACTCGGCGAGCTCGCGGCCGTTGACGGTCGCCTTGCCGTTGCCGGGGGTGATCCGCACGCGGGCGATCGCCTCCTTGCGGCGGCCCACGGCTGCGCCGGGAACGTTCAGGACGGCGCGGGGGGTCTTCGGTGCCGCCTCGGGAGCCGACTCGGTGGAGTAGCTCGTGGGGGTCTCGGTGGAGTAGCTCGTGGTCTCGTCGGTCGCGACGGAGTCTTCGATCTTGGCCATTAGTAGTCAGTCCTTAATTCTGCGGGGGCTCTACTGAGCGACCTGGGAGAGGGTGTACGGCGTCGGCTGCTGTGCAGCGTGGGGGTGCTCAGCGCCGGCGTAGACCTTGAGCTTGGTGAGCTGGGCGCGGCCGATCGAGTTCTTCGGCAGCATTCCGCGGATCGCCTTCTCGACGGCGCGGGTCGGGTGCTTCGCAACCATCTCGGAGTACGTGGTGGCCGTCAGACCGCCCGGGTAACCGGAGTGGCTGTAGTAGTTCTTCTGCGCGAGCTTGGCACCGGTGAGGGCGACCTTCTCGGCGTTGATGATGATGACGAAGTCGCCCATGTCCATGTGGGGGGCGAAGGTCGGCTTGTGCTTGCCGCGCAGCAGGGTGGCTGCGTGGCTGGCGAGACGGCCGAGGACGATGTCGGTTGCGTCGATGATGACCCAGTCGCGCTGGACGTCATCGGGCTTGGGCGAAAATGTACGCGTCACAGTAATGCTGCTTTCTTGTGATCGGATGAGTGGCTCGTGAATCCCACTCCGGTGGGCCGTTCCGAGACGATGTCGCGGAACCTCCCGGTGGAGGGCTCATGATCGGGTGCCAGCAGGTGGCACCAAGGGTCTACCTTAGACGATCGTCGGCGTCCCGTCTAGCTCGCGTCTGAGCGGCACGGGCGGCGACGTCGTCCGGATAGCCCACCTCGACCAGCGTGAGGCCGTGCGCGGGCATCACCTTGAACTCGCTCGTGCGCTGCGCCTCATCACGGATGCCCAGCAGCCGCTCCCCCGACAGCTTGCGCTCCCCGACGGAAACAGCGGCCCCGACGAGCGCCCGCACCATGCTGTGGCAGAACGCGTCGGCCTTGAGCGTGGCGATGAGCACCCCGGTCTCGTCGCGCCGCCAGGAGAACCCCTGCAGCTCGCGGATCGTGGTCGCGCCCTCCCGCGGTCGGCAGTAGGCCGCCCAGTCGTGCAGCCCGAGCAGCTCGTCCGCGGACACGGTCATCGCCTCGACGTCGAGTTCCGCTGGGTACCAGACCGTGTGCCTGCGCAGCAGCGGGTCACGTCGTGCCACAGCATCCGCGATTCTGTACTCGTACCGCCGGAAGGTCGGCGAGAACCGCGCGTCGAAACCCTCTGGAGCCCGTGACACCTCGCGCACGTGCACGTCGCTGCGCAACCCGGCGATGCCGTTGAGCCGCTTGCGGAGCGCGAGCGTCGGCTCCATCGGTTTCGCGCGGCGGCCGTGCGGCTTGGCGAGGTGGTTCAGCTGCTCCGCGCTCAGGTCGACGTGGGCGACCTGTCCCGTGGCGTGGACGCCGGCGTCGGTGCGACCCGCCACCGTGAGGATCGGCGGGTTCTCGCGGAAGACCGTCGCGAGCGCCGCCTCGAGCTCGCCCTGCACGGTGCGGAGGCCGGGCTGTTTCGCCCAACCGAGGAAGTCGGTGCCGTCGTACGCGATGTCGAGGCGGAGGCGGGTGAGCTCGTTCGACACCCTGAGAGTGTAATGCGGCCGCACTGCCCGCCGCGGGCGTCGGATCGTTCACCGTGTGTAGGACGCGTCGCCCCCACCACTCACGGATGCTCGCGCGGGGGTCTCGGCGAAATGCGGAAGTTTCCGACGCCGCATCTCACGGAAACCCCCGCACGCCGGGGCGACGCCCCCTCGCTCGCCGTCCGCGCCGCGGTTGCGACACGATGCGGAGGTTCCGGCGCGCGCATGAGGTCGAAACCTCCGCAGGGGCGCCCGGTCGGCCCGGGCGTCCTACACACGGTGAACGCTCGGCGCGAGTCCGCCTTTGCGCTCGCGGCGAGCGCGGCGGGAGAGCATGATCGAGGGATGGACCTGCCTGACGGATTCCCGGTCGCCCCGATGCTCGCGAAGGCGGTGCCCGCCGTGCCCGACACCGCGGGGCTCAGCTACGAGCCCAAGTGGGACGGCTTCCGCGCCATCGCCTACGTGGACGGCGACGACATCGTGCTCGACAGCCGCGGGTCGAAGCCGCTCACCCGGTACTTCCCCGAGCTGGTGGAGGAGTTGCAGCGCCAGCTCGGCGTCTCCTGCGTGCTCGACGGGGAGATCGTCGTGCGCCGCGGTGATGCGGGCAACGAGAGGCTCGACTGGGAGGCGCTCTCGCAGCGGATCCACCCCGCGGAGAGCCGCATCGCGAAACTCTCCGCCGAGACACCGGCGAGCTTCGTGGCGTTCGACCTGTTGTACCTCGACGGCCACTCACTCCTAGAGGAGCCCTTCGAGACCCGTCGCGCGGCGCTCGAGCTGCTCGCCGAGACCCTCGAAGCCCCCCTGCACATCACGCAGACCACGCGCGACCCCGAGCTCGCCCGCCGCTGGCTCGCCGAGTTCGAGGGTGCCGGACTCGACGGCGTGGTCTCGAAGCCGCTCGCCGCCCCGTACGCGCAGAACAAGCGCACCATGTTCAAGACCAAGCACGCCCGCACCGCCGACGTGATCGTCACGGGCTACCGCATCCACAAGTCCGGCAACGGCGTGGGCTCCCTGCTGCTCGGGCTCTACAACGCGGACGGCGAGCTGCAGAGCGTCGGCGGCATCTCCGCGTTCTCGGATGCCCGCCGCTTGAGCCTCATCGACGAGCTCGAGCCGCTCGTGGTGCGTGACGGGAACGGCGACCCGGTCACGGGCGCCACCGACCGCAACCGGTTCTCCTCGAACAAGGACACCTCGTTCGTGCTCCTGCGCCCCGAGCGCGTGGTCGAAGTGCGGTACGACCAGATGGAGGGCGCGCGGTTCCGGCACACGGTGCAGTTCGAGCGCTGGCGGCCCGACCGGGACGCCGAATCGTGCACCTTCGAACAGCTCGAGGTGCCGGTGGCGTACGACCTCGGGTCAGTCCTTCTTGGCCCTTGAGGGCTGCACGCGCGGCGGCTCCCCCGGCATCTTCGGGTAGTCGGGCGGGAAGGGCAGCTCGCCGAGCCCGTTGTCGAGGTCGCGCTGCCACCAGTCGAGCAGCACGCCGATCGTCCCGGGCGACTCGCCGAACTTCTCCCACGGATCGCCCGTCGTGGCGAGGCGCTCCGGAACGGTCAGGATCGTGAACGCGCGCGGGTCGAGCCCCGGCAGCTCCTCCCATTCGACCGGCGTCGACACGGGAGCGTGCGGTAGGGGGCGCGGACTGTACGCGCCCGCCATCGTGCGGTCGCGATTGGCCTGGTTGAAGTCGGCGAAGATCTTCTCCCCGCGCTCCTCCTTCCACCACGAGGTGGTGACGGCATCGGGCATCCGTCGCTCGAGCTCGCGGGAGGCGGCGATCACGGCGTGCCGCACGTCGAGGAACTCGTGGGTGGGCTCGATCGGCGCGAAGACGTGGAGTCCCCGGTTGCCGGAGGTCTTCACGAAAGCGGTCAGCCCTGCCTCGGCGAGCACCACCCGCAGTTCGTGGGCGGCGTCGACGGCATCCGTGATGTCGGTGCCCGGTTGGGGATCGAGGTCGATGCGCAACTGGTCGGGGTTGTCGCTGTTCTCGGCGCGTGACGGCCACGGGTGGAAGGTGATCGTGTTCATCTGCACCGCCCACACCGCGGCGGCGGGCTCGTCGATCACGAGCTGCGGGTGCGAGCGCGCGCTCGGGTAGATGACGGGGACGCTGCGCACGTAGTCGGGCGCACCCTTGGGCGGGTTCTTGGAGAAGAACTGCTCACCGTCGACGCCGTCCGGGAATCGCTGCAGCGACAGCGGCCGATCGCCGTTCGCGCGGACGAACGCATCGCCCACTGCGACGATGTACTCGGCGAGCTGCAGCTTGGTGATTCCGGGTTCGGGCCACAGCACGCGGGACGGGCTGGAGATGCGCACCTCGCGGGTGCCCACGGTGATCGTCGTCGCTTCACTCGGCATGTCTCCAAACTAAGCCGCGTAGGGTGGTTCGCGGTACTCACCATGGCAACTGAATCGACTCGCTCCTCCCACCTGTCCGGGCTGGACGGGCTCCGGGCGGTCGCCGTGCTCGCCGTCATCGTCTTCCACTTCCTGCCCGACGTCCTGCCCGGCGGGTACGTCGGAGTCGACGTGTTCTTCGTGATCTCCGGGTTCCTCATCACCGGTTTACTCGTGCGCGAGCGCGCCACCGCCGGCCGAATCTCGCTGCCGGGGTTCTGGGCACGCCGCGCGCGCCGACTGCTCCCGGCGCTCGTCCTGGTCGTCGTCGCGTGCTCGACGGCCGCCTACTTCATCGGCGGCGACGTCCTCGTGGGCCTGGGCAGCCAGGTGCTCGGGGCCGCGACGTTCAGCAGCAACTGGATCGCCATCGCCCAGGGCACCAGCTACTTCGGCGGCACGACGCCCGAGCTGTTCCGCAACCTGTGGTCGCTCGCCGTGGAGGAGCAGTTCTACCTGCTGTGGCCGCTGCTGCTCCTTCTCCTCCTGCTCGTGCGCAACCGGGTCGTCCGCGCCGGCATCGCCGGGGTTCTCGCGGTCGGGTCCGCCGTGGCCATGGCCGTGCTCGCCGGCCCCGACCCGACCCGCGTCTACTACGGCACCGACACGCACAGCTTCGGACTCGCGCTCGGCGCGGCCCTGGCCTTCCTGCTCGAGAGCCGGTTCACGGATGCCCCCGCGCCCCTCGCTCGCCCGCTGCGGGTGGGGCTCCCGATCGCAGGAGGGCTCGCGCTCGCGGGCATCCTCGTCATCGCCGCCGTCCTCCCCGAAGCGGACTGGTTCGCCACCCACGGCGGCCTCGCCCTCGTGGCCGTGCTCACCGCGCTGGCGATCGCCGGGGCGACGTCGGCCGGCTCGTGGTTGGGCCGCGCGCTCGACGTCGCGCCGCTGCGCTGGGTGGGGGAACGCTCGTACGGGCTGTACCTCTGGCACTGGCCGGTGCTCGTGCTCTTCGTGGCGGCGATCCCCGTGGACGCCGCGTGGTGGATCGCGCCGTCGGCCGCCCTGGCCGTGACCGTCGTCGCCTCCGCACTCTCCTACGCCTACATCGAGACCCCGTTGCGTCGACGCGGGATGCGCGGCAGCATCTCGTTCGTCGCAACCGGGCGCAGGGTCATCCGTGTCGTCTCCGCGGTGGCGGTGGCCGCCCTGCTCGCCACCGTCGGCTTCACGGGCGCCGCCGTCGCCCTGGACCCGGGTCGCGGCGAGGCCCAGACAGCGGTCGAGACCGGTGAGGCGCTCGCCGCGCTTCCCGGATACGCGACCGCTCCCCGACGGCCGCAGCCGCTTCCGACCGGCGACCAGATCTACGCGATCGGCGACTCAGTGATGCTCGCCGCGACGCCGCAACTGCAGGAGTCGTTCCCCGGGATCGCCATCGACGCGACGGTCTCGCGCCAGATGTTCGAGGCCGAGGACATCGTTGCCGCTGCCGTCGCGGCCGGAGCGATGAGGCCGATCCTCGTGCTCGGCCTCGGCACCAACGGATGGATCGACCAGGAGACACTCGATGCCGTGCACGGGCTGCTGCCCCGCGACACACGGATGATCGTGGTCAACGTCCAGGTCCCGCGCGAGTGGGGCCCGGAGGTCAACCAGATCCTGGACGACTTCGCCCGTCACGAGCGCGACGTGGAGCTGTCGAACTGGTACTCCGCGATCCAGCCGCAGCTCGACGTGCTGGCCGATGACGAGGTGCATCCGGGCCCGACGGGCGGGCGCATCTACTGCGGAGCCCTTGCCGACGCCCTCCAGCGCCTCGCGGAGATCCCGCCGCTGCTCGACGCGAACGACTACGGGGACGCGAGCCGCCCGGTCTGACCGGCGGGTTAACGCAGGAACGCCCCGCTTCTCAGCGGGGCGTTCCAGACGGTGTGACTACTTGGTCTCGGCGGCCTCGTCGGCAACCTCGGCGTCAGCGTCGGCGTCAGCGTCGGCAACCTCGTCCGCGACAACCTCGGTGTCGACGTTCTCGGTCGACTCCGCGGCGGCCTCTTCGACCTCGGCGGTGTCCTCCACTGGGGCGTCCTCGGCCGGGGCCTCGTCCGCGACGGGGGCGGAAGCAGCGGCGGCGGCCGCGGTCTTCTTGGCCGACTTCGGCTTCGGGTTCACGGGCTCGAGCACGAGCTCGATCTGGACCATCGAAGCGTTGTCGCCCTTGCGGAAGCCGAGCTTCGTGATGCGGGTGTAGCCGCCCTCACGCAGTTCGACGAGCGGCGCGATCTCGGTGAAGAGCTCGTGCACGACGCTCTTATCGCCGATGACCGCGAGCACGCGGCGGCGCGCGTGCAGGTCGCCGCGCTTCGCGAACGTGATGAGGCGCTCGGCGATCGGACGGAGGCGCTTGGCCTTCGTCTCGGTCGTCTTGATGCTCTTGTGCGTGAACAGGGCAGCGGCGAGGTTCGCGAGCAGCAGGCGCTCGTGGGCCGGCCCTCCGCCGAGGCGGGGTCCCTTGGTAGGTGTAGGCATTGTTCTAGTTCTCCAGTATCAGAAAGTTCTCGGGCGCTTACGCGTTGGCTTCGTCGTCGTCGTAGCCACCGTAGAAGTGGGCGCCGTCGAATCCGGGAACGCTGTCCTTGAGCGACAGGCCCATCTCGACGAGCTTGTCCTTGACCTCGTCCACCGACTTCTGTCCGAAGTTGCGGATGTTCATGAGCTGCGTCTCCGACAGCGCCACGAGCTCGCTCACGGTGTTGATGCCCTCGCGCTTGAGGCAGTTGTAGCTGCGCACGCTCAGATCGAGGTCCTCGATCGGCATGCTCAGCTCGCTGGAGAGCACGGCGTCGACCGGCGCGGGGCCGATCTCGATGCCCTCAGCGGCGGTGTTGAGCTCGCGAGCGAGACCGAACAGCTCGGTCAGGGTGCGACCGGCCGAGGCGACGGCGTCACGCGGGGTGATGGCCGACTTGGTCTCGACGTCGACGACCAGGCGGTCGAAGTCGGTGCGCTCACCGGCACGAGTCGCCTCGACGCGGTAGGTCACCTTGAGCACGGGCGAGTAGATCGAGTCGATCGGGATCTGGCCCGCTTCGCTGAACTCGCTGCGGTTCTGGGTCGCCGAGACGTAGCCGCGGCCGCGCTCGATGGTCAGCTCGAGCTCGAACTTGGCCTTGTCGTTGAGCGTCGCGATGACGAGCTCCGGGTTGTGGATCTCCACGCCCGCGGGAGCCGAGATGTCGGCGGCGGTGACCTCACCGGCACCCTGCTTGCGCAGGTAGGCGGTGATGGGCTCATCGTGCTCGCTGGAGACGACGAGGTTCTTGATGTTCAGGATGACCTCGGTGACGTCCTCCTTGACACCGGGAACGGTGCTGAACTCGTGGAGCACGCCGTCGATGCGGATGCTCGTGACTGCGGCTCCGGGGATCGAGGAGAGCAGCGTACGACGGAGGGAGTTTCCGAGGGTGTAACCGAAACCGGGCTCGAGGGGCTCGATGACGAAGCGCGAGCGGAACTCGGAGATGTTGTCTTCGGCAAGAGTGGGGCGCTGTGCGATGAGCACTGGTGTTTCCTTTCGGCGAGGTGTCCGCTATTTGACACCTGAATGCGACGAGTGGCTGGCCCGTCGTTCTGTTGAGTTATGAAGTGGGTGAACCGTTTGCTGAATGGGGCGAGCCCATCAGCCGACGGCCGCGCCGACGCGAAGCGTCAGCGTGGCCGTCGGCCAGAGTGGCTTAAACGCGGCGACGCTTGGGCGGGCGGCAACCGTTGTGCGCCTGCGGGGTCACGTCGTTGATCGAGCCGACCTCGAGGCCAGCGGCCTGGAGGGAGCGGATCGCGGTCTCGCGGCCGGAGCCCGGTCCCTTGACGAAGACGTCGACCTTCTTGAGGCCGTGCTCCTGCGCCTGGCGAGCAGCGGACTCGGCGGAGAGCTGAGCGGCGAACGGGGTCGACTTGCGCGAACCCTTGAAGCCGACAGTTCCCGAGGAGGCCCAGCTGATGACGGCGCCGGTCGGGTCGGTGATCGTGACGATCGTGTTGTTGAACGTGCTCTTGATGTGGGCCTGGCCCAGAGCGATGTTCTTCTTTTCCTTGCGGCGCGGCTTGCGCGCAGCGGCCTTCGGTGCAGCCATTACTTGCGTCCCGCCTTCTTCTTAC
>Ga0247740_1000850_pt1 | contig 13721 bp, 13 predicted proteins | sample UWRJL148409B2_FD_180942 | JGI IMG/M metagenome (GOLD analysis project Ga0247740, IMG submission 180942) | Plant litter microbial communities from Arlington Agricultural Research Station in Wisconsin, United States - UWRJ-L148-409B-2 | ecosystem: Environmental > Terrestrial > Plant litter >...
CACCTCGACGCGATCGAGATCACCGTGCTCGACGAGGCCGACCACATGGCCGACCTCGGGTTCCTCCCGGTCGTCACCCGCATCATGGACAAGACCCCGCAGACGGGCCAGCGCCTGCTCTTCAGCGCCACGCTCGACAACGGCGTGGACAAGCTCGTACGCCGCTACCTCCACAACGAGGTGCTCCACTCGGTCGACGAGGCGAACAGCCACGTCGCCGCCATGACCCACCACGTGTTCGAGGTCGCCGGAGTCGACGAGAAGAACGAGCTCATCAAGACGCTCGCGTCGGGCACCGGCCGCCGCGTGCTCTTCATGCGCACCAAGCACCACGCGAAGAAGCTCGCCAAGCAGCTCACCGACGCGGGCATCCCCTCGGTCGACCTGCACGGCAACCTCTCGCAGGTCGCCCGTGACCGCAACCTCGCGTCCTTCGCCTCCGGCGAGACCCGGGTGCTCGTTGCCACCGACGTCGCCGCGCGCGGCGTGCATGTGGACGACATCGAGCTGGTCATCCATGTCGACCCGCCCGCCGAGCACAAGGCGTACCTGCACCGCTCGGGCCGCACCGCTCGCGCCGGCAAGGAGGGCGAGGTCGTCACGATCGTGCTGCCCGCCCAGCGCAAGGACACCGCGGCGCTGCTGCGCAAGGCCGAGATCACCGTCACGCCGCAGCACGTCACCGCGACGTCGGCCGCGGTCACCGCGCTCGTCGGCGAGGTTGCCGCGTACGTGACGCCCGCTCCCCGCGCCGCCGTTCAGCAGCAGGGTGGCGGCGGACGCTCAACGGGCGCCAACGCGCAGCGGAAGCGCGCGAACCGCGACGGCTCGGCTCCCCGTGAGGGCGCGCCCCGTCGCGACCGCTCGGGTCGTCCCGCCCAGGGCGGCTCCGGTCGTCCCGCGCAGGGCTCCGGCCGTCCCGCGGCAGCTGCCGGCTCGGGCCGCGCTGCGGTGACCGGTGAGCGTCGCACCTCCGAGCGCGCCGCCCAGCCCGCCCGCACCGAGCAGGTACCCTCGCGCCCCCGCGGCGGCAAGGGTCGCGCCCAGTCCACCGGCGGACCGATCCGTGTCGGCCAGGTAGTCCGCGCGAACACCGCCGGCCGCGGCCGCTAGGCTCCAGCTCGCACGACGGCGTCCCCTAGCGGGGGCGCCGTTCGTCGTTTCCGGCGCACATGCCGGCCCCAGCCCGTGCGGGTGTTGCGACTCCATGCGGAGGTTGTGGCGGGAGCCTGGGGTCGAAACCTCCGCACAGGCATCCACGGAGGGGCGGTTCTCGCGGCAACCCGAGTGACACGCCGGAATGGACACCGTGCGATTCCCACCCCACGCCGTACGTTTGCGGAATGGCAAGAGGTCGCGGCGTCAGAGCAGGGCTCGTTCGTGAGGATGTCGCGACAGCGGCCCATGATCTTCTCGTGATCGAGGGGCTGTCGGCCGTGACCATGCGTCGCGTGGCTGAGGTGCTCGGGGTCGCCCCCAACACGCTGTACAGCCACGTCGAGGATCGCGGCGATCTCGCCGACGCCGTGCTGGACCTCGAGCTCGCCCGCATCGCGATGCCCGACGCCGGCACCAGCCAGAACAAGGTCGAACTCGTGATGCGCGCGCTGTGGAACTGCCTCGTCGCCCGTCCGGGTCTGGCGGCACACCTCCTCGACCGCACGAACCGCAGCGCGGAACTCGCGCGCCTGCGCCGCGACCTCGGTGAACTGCTGCGGCGTGCATCCTCGACGCCCGATCTCGCGAACGACTACGTCGGAGTGCTGCTCTCGTACACGGTGGGTTCCGCGGCGATGGCCGGCTCCATGAACATCGTGAGCGCCGACCGCATCTTCCGCGAGGGGCTGCAGCTCTACATCACGGCGCTCGGTCTAGAGCCTGCGCCCGGCCGCTTCACGGTGCGCGAGTGGCCCGTGTTCGAGGATACGATCCCGGGCCGCGCGAGCGACCTGGCCGGATAACCGTGACCAGCTTCGCCGAGGAGCTCGACCGCGTGACGGAGCTCTGGACACCGCTCGTGGTGGGCGAGGTCAACGACCAGTACATCAAGGTCGCGAAGCTCAAGGGTGAGCTCGTGTGGCACGCTCACGAGAACGAGGATGAGCTCTTCCTCGTCGTCTACGGAACCCTGCGCATTCAGCTCGAGGATCGCGACGAAGTCGTACTCGGGCCGGGCGAGTTCTTCACGGTGCCGAAAGGGGTGCGCCACAACCCGGTGGCCGACAACGAGGTCGGGATCGTGCTCGTCGAGACGAAGACCACCCAGCACACGGGCGACGTCATCACCGACAGGACAGTTCCGGTCGATCGGCAGCTCCGCTAGTACAAGGGAATTCGCTAGGGCAGCACGCCCACCGACGCGAGTGCCGCGCGCAGCAGCGCGCCGCGACCGCCCTCCATGTCGGCGGTCACGGACTCCGATGCGGCCTCGGCCGGGCGCAGCCAGGTGACCTCGAGCGCGTCCTGGCGGGGCTCGCAGGTGCCGGTGATCGGCACAACGTAGGCGAGGGAGACCGCGTGCTGGCGGGAATCCATGAACTGGCTCGAGCCCGGCCACGGGAAGTACTCCGCGACCGAGAACGGCACCGGCGATGCGGGCAGTAGCGGGAAGGCCATCGGGCCGAGGTCCTTCTCGAGGTGGCGGAAGAGCGCATCGCGCAGGGTCTCGCCGTACATCACCCTGCCGGAGACCAGCGTGCGGGTGATCTCACCGTCGTTGGCGCGCAGGAGCATCCCGACCTCGGTGACGCGGCCGAGACCGTCGACGCGCACGGGGATCGCCTCCACGTACAGCAGGGGGAGGCGCTTACGCGTCTCGGCCAGCTCGTCCTCAGACAGCCAGCCGGGATTCGGGTCGGGGTCGGGTGTGCCTACGGAGCTCATGGTTCATTCTTACAGGCACGGTCCCTAGGCTGGACCGATGCAGCTCGACACGTCGGCAATCCTCTGGTCCGCGCCCGAGCGGGACCGCGCCGACCGGCCGCTCCTCGTCCTCCTGCACGGCTACGGATCCCACGAGGGCGACCTGTTCGGCATGTCTCCCGGCCTTCCACTCGACCCGGTTGTGGCCTCGCTCCGCGCGCCGATCCCCGAGAACGGTGGATGGGCGTGGTGGGGCAGCGCCGACAGCAACAGCGGCAACCCGCCCGCCGAGGTGATCGACCGGGCCGCCGACGCCGTGATCGAGTGGCTCGACTCCCTCGAGTTCACGAGGGTCTCGCTCCTCGGCTTCTCCCAGGGCGCGGCGCTGGCGCTCCAGCTGCTGCGTCACGCGCCGAACCGCTTCACCGCGGCCGTCTCGATCGCCGGCATGGTCGCGTCGGCAGAGCACCCCGGGGATGCCGAACTCGCCGTGATCAAACCCCCGGTGTTCTGGGGCCGAGGCACGGAGGACAGGGCCATCCCCGCCGAGGCGGTGGAGCACACCGCGGAGTGGTTGCCCCGGCATGCGGACGCCACCATCCGCATCTACGAGGACCTCGGGCACTCCATCTCCACGCCCGAGCTCATGGATTTCGTCACCTTCCTGCGCGAGCATCCGTAGCGCAAGCCCCCGCCGAGGATTCGTCGACTCCCGCAGGATTGTCTGATGAAGCTCGACGAGACGGCCATGGCGTGGTCAGCGCCCGAACAGGAGCGCAGGGGACGGCCGCTGCTGCTCGCCCTGCACGGGCACAACGGCGACGAGCTGCAGCTCACGCCGGCGGCGATGGTCCTGCCGCCCGAGCTCGTGATCGTGACCCCGCGCGCGCCGTACCTCGAGCCGGGCGGCTGGTCGTGGTTCGAGCTGTCCGAGTCCGCTGGACCGGCGGCAGCGGCATCCGTCACCTCGCAGCTGCTCTCGTGGCTCGACGCCCAGCGCGGGTACAGCTCGTACGGCGTGCTCGGGCTCTCGCAGGGGGCCGCGATGGCGATGTCGCTCATGCGCGCCGACCCGCACCGCTTCGACTACGGCCTGCAGTTGAGCGGCTTCGCGATCGATACGACGCCGGATGCCGCACTCGCCGCGGTGCGTCCGCCGATGTTCTCCGCCCACGGGGACCTCGACACGGTCATCCCCGCCGACCGGGTCGCCGCCACCTCGCAGTTCCTGCGGGAGCACACCCGCCTCACCGAGAAGCGCTACCCGAACCTGGGCCACTCGATCGACCCGCTCGAGATCTTCGACGCCGCGACGTTCATCCGCCAGCAGCTGCGCTGAACTCAGCCCTCAGCGCAACCCCGGCGGGATGACGGTCGCCCGGGGGAAGATTGACGGATGGTGCTCGACCGGTTCTCGCCCGCGACGCGGGAGTGGTTCGCGGGCGCCTTCGCGGCGCCGACCCCCGCCCAGCTGGGGGCGTGGGAGGCCATCTCGTCCGGGTCGCACGCGCTCGTCGTCGCCCCGACCGGGTCGGGCAAGACGCTCGCCGCGTTCCTGTGGGCGATCGACCAGTTGGCCTCGAAACCCGCGCCGGAGGATCCCCGGCACCGCACGCGCGTGCTCTACATCTCGCCGCTCAAGGCCCTCGGTGTCGATGTGGAGCGCAACCTGCGCGCCCCGCTCGTCGGGGTCACGCAGACCGCCCGCCGACTCGGCGTCGACGTCCCCGCGGTGACGGTGGGCGTGCGGTCGGGCGACACCACCCCGGGCGACCGGCGGCTGCTCGCGCGCACTCCCCCGGACATCCTCATCACGACCCCCGAGTCGCTGTACCTGATGCTCACTTCCGCGGCCCGCGAGACGCTCATGGGCGTGGACACGATCATCGTCGACGAAGTGCACGCGGTCGCGGCGACCAAGCGCGGCGCCCACCTCGCGCTGTCGCTCGAACGGCTGGATGCCCTACTCCCCACCCCCGCGCAGCGCATCGGGCTCTCCGCGACGGTGCGACCACTGGAGGAGGTCGCCCGGTTCCTCGGCGGGCGCGCCCCCGTGACGATCGTGCAGCCGCCCGCCGCGAAGACCTTCGACCTGACCGTCGTCGTGCCCGTGGACGACATGACGGAGCCCGGCATGGTGGCACCACGCGAGGGCGCGGCCGACACCGGGATGTCGCCCGAGGCCACGGGGTCGATCTGGCCGCACGTCGAGGAGCGGATCGTGGACGAGATCCTCGACCACCGGTCCACGATCGTGTTCGCGAACTCGCGGCGGCTGGCTGAGCGTCTGACCGCACGACTGAACGAGATCTATGAAGAGCGGATGGAGCTCGTTCCCGCCGGCCGCTCCGAGGCGCCACCGGCCGCGATGATGGCGCAAGCCGGCGCGACCGCGGGAGCACCGCCGCTGTTGGCGCGCGCCCACCACGGCTCCGTCTCCAAGGAGCAGCGCGCCACCATCGAGGACGACCTCAAGTCCGGCCGGCTGCGGTGCGTGGTCGCGACGAGCTCGCTCGAGCTCGGCATCGACATGGGTGCCGTCGACCTGGTGATCCAGGTCGAGTCCCCGCCGTCGGTGGCATCGGGATTGCAGCGCATCGGCCGCGCGGGCCACCAGGTCGGAGAGATCTCGAAGGGTGTGCTCTTCCCGAAGCACCGCACCGACCTCATCCACACCACCGTCGCCGTCGAGCGCATGAAGTCGGGGCAGATCGAGGCGATCGCCGTCCCGACGAACCCGCTCGACGTGCTGGCTCAGCAGACCGTGGCTGCCACCGCGCTCGAGGGCATCGACGTCGAGGAGTGGTTCGACACCGTGCGGCGCAGCGCCCCTTTCGCAACGCTGCCCCGGTCGGCGTACGACGCAACACTCGACCTGCTGAGCGGCCTGTACCCGAGCGACGAGTTCGCGGAGCTTCGCCCGCGCATCGTCTGGGACCGGGTGGGCGGCACCATCACCGGCCGTCCCGGATCGCAGCGCCTCGCCGTCACGTCCGGTGGCACGATCCCCGACCGCGGACTGTTCGGCGTGTTCATGGTCGGCGGTGCATCGGACGTCCCAGGGGCTCCCGGTCGGCGCGTCGGCGAGCTCGACGAGGAGATGGTCTACGAATCCCGTGTCGGAGATGTCTTCGCGCTCGGCACGACGAGCTGGCGCATCGAGGAGATCACCCACGACCAGGTGCTCGTGAGCCCCGCGTTCGGCCAGCCGGGCAAGGTCCCGTTCTGGAAGGGCGACGGACTAGGCCGACCCGCCGAGCTCGGTGCCGCGATCGGAGCCTTCGTACGCGAGGTCTCGACAGGCTCGACCGGCGTGAACGCCGAGCGCCTCGCGGCCATCGGGCTCGACGAGCGGGCAGCCAACAACCTCGTCGCGCTCGTCGCCGACCAGAAGGCCTCCACCGGGCAGGTTCCCACGGACACCACTCTCGTGGTCGAGCGCTTCCGCGACGAGCTCGGCGACTGGCGGGTCGTCTTACATTCCCCGTACGGCATGCCTGTGCATGCGCCCTGGGCACTCGCCGTCAGCGCGCGGGTGCGCGACCGTCTCGGCGTCGACGGCGCGGCGATGGCGGGCGACGACGGCATCGTCGTGCGCATCCCCGACACGGATGCCGAACCCCCCGGTGCCGACCTGTTCGCCTTCGACCGCGAGGAACTCGAGGCGATCGTCACCGAGGAGGTGGGCGGTTCCGCCCTGTTCGCGGCACGGTTCCGGGAGTGCGCGGCGCGCGCACTGCTTCTGCCGCGGCGCGACCCCGGGCGACGATCCCCGTTGTGGCAGCAGCGGCAGCGGGCATCCCAGCTGCTGGATGTGGCGCGCAAGTACCCGACGTTCCCGATCGTGCTCGAGACCGTTCGAGAAGTGCTGCAGGACGTGTACGACCTGCCCGCCCTGAGCGCGCTGACGACGCAGCTCGCTACGCGCAAGATCCGCATGGTCGAGACCGAGACGGAGGTGCCGTCGCCGTTCGCCCGCTCGCTGCTGTTCGGATATGTCGCTGCGTTCATGTACGAGGGCGACTCGCCCCTGGCCGAGCGCCGGGCCGCCGCGCTGTCGCTCGACCCGACGCTGCTCGCCGAGCTGCTGGGCCGTGCCGAGCTGCGCGAACTGCTGGACCCCGCTGTCATCGAGCAGACCGAGCTCGAGCTGCAGCGCCTCACGCCCGAGCGCGGGGCGCGCGACGCCGAGGGCGTCGTCGACCTGCTGAGGATGCTCGGCCCACTGTCGCTCGACGAGATCGTGGCGCGTGCGGCCCGCGCCGCCGCTCCCGACGCCCAGTTCGCCGAGATCGAGGTTCCAGAGGGCTCCGATGGGTTGATTTCGGCGAACTCGATGGTCGCGGGCGAGGTGGGCCGGGTCCCGAGCGAGGTCGAAGGGTGGCTCGAGGGGCTCGCGCGCGCCAACCGGGCCCTGCGCGTCACCATCGCGGGCACGCAGCAGTGGGCGGCCGTGGAGGATGCCGCGAGACTCCGCGACGCGCTCGGGGTGCCGCTGCCGATCGGCGTCCCGGCCGCCTTCATCGAGCCCGTGCCCGACCCGGTCGGCGACCTGGTCAGCCGCTACGCCCGCACCCACGGACCGTTCACGCTGCAGGACGCCGCCACCCGGTTCGGCCTCGGGACAGCCGTGGTCATGGACACTCTGCGGCGCCTCGCGGCCGACCGCCGCGTGGTGGACGGGGAGTTCCGCCCGGGTGCGACGGGGACGGAGTGGTGCTCCGTCGAGGTGCTGCGGCGCCTGAGGAGCCGCTCGCTCGCGGCGCTGCGCCAGGAGGTAGAGCCGGTCGACGCCGGAACCCTCGGCCGCTTCCTGCCCGCGTGGCAGTCGGTCGGCGGAACGCTGCGCGGAATCGACGGCCTCGCGCAGGTGATCGACCAGCTCGCCGGGGTGTCCCTCCCGGCCAGCGCCTGGGAGACCCTCGTCTTCCCCGCCCGCCTGCCGAACTACTCGCAGGCGTGGCTCGACGAGCTGACCACCACGGGCGAGGTGATCTGGAGCGGTAACGGCGTGCTCGCGGGCAGCGACGGGTGGGTCAGCTTCCACCTCGCCGACACGCTGCGCCTCACCCTCCCGGACCCGAGCGGCGACGAGACGACCGAGTTGCAGCGGAGCATCCTCGAGGCGATGGCCGGAGGCGGCGCGTACTTCTTCCGCCAGCTGGCCCAGGCGGTCGGCAGCACGGATGACAAGGCCCTCAACGCCGCTCTGTGGGAGCTGGTCTGGGCGGGCCTCATCACGAACGACACGCTCTCCCCGTTGCGCTCGTACTTGGGAGGTCCCGCCGCGCCGCAGCGCACCCGTTCCTACCGCGGCCGGTCGAGCTCGGTCCGCGTTGCCCAGGCAGGGCCGCCGACCGGTGGCGGGCGCTGGTCGCTGCTCCCCCTCGCCGAGGGCGACACGACGGTACGGGCGAAGGCCATGGCGGAGTCGCTGCTCGAACGGCACGGCGTGGTCACTCGCGGCGCGGTCGTGAGCGAGGGCATCCGTGGCGGTTTCGCACTCGCGTACAAGGTGCTGAGCGGCTTCGAGGAGATCGGGCGAGCACGCCGCGGGTACTTCGTCGAGGGACTCGGCGCGGCCCAGTTCGCGACGAGTGCGACGGTCGACCGGCTGCGCAGCTACACCAGGGATGCCGAGGCCGCCCCGTCACTCGAGGCGCTCACCCTCGCCGCCACAGACCCGGCGAACCCGTTCGGGGCGGCGCTGCCGTGGCCCGCGGCACCGGAAATCGAGGCGGGCGAGAAGCGCGGGCACCGTCCCGGCCGCAAAGCGGGCGCCATGGTCGTCATGGTCGACGGAGCGCTCGTGCTCTACGTGGAGCGCGGCGGGAAGACGGTGCTCACCTTCACGTCCGACGAGGACGTACTGCGCGCGGCTGCGGTCTCTCTCGCCTCGACCGTCCGCTCGAGACTGGGCAAACTGCGCATCGAGCGCGTCGACGGTGAGTTCTCCATCGGCACGCCGCTGGGCCTCCTCCTCGCCGAGGCCGGCTTCGCACCCACTCCGCAGGGTCTGAGGTTGCGTGCCTGAGGGCGACACCGTCTACCGAGCGGCCAAGGTGCTCGCGGCGGCGCTCGACGGCACGGTTCTCACCCGCTGCGACATCCGCGTGCCGAAGTTCGCGACGGTGGACCTTACCGGTGAGACCGTCCACGGGACGGTGAGCCGGGGCAAGCACCTGCTCACCCGGGTCGGGGAGTTCACGCTGCACAGCCACCTCAAGATGGAGGGCGTGTGGCAGGTGTACCGGCCGGGCGAGCGCTGGCGGAGGCCCGAGTTCAAGGCGCGGGCGATCCTGGGCAACGAGTCTGCGACGGCGGTCGGATTCGAGCTCGGGCTGTTCGAGGTGGTCCGCACCGTCGATGAGGACAGCGTGGTGGGATACCTCGGCCCCGACCTACTCGGACCTGACTGGGACCCCGACCTCGCCCTCGCGAACATCCGTCGCGACCCCGAGCGGGAGATCGGGCTCGCGCTGCTGGACCAGCGGAACCTCGCCGGCCTCGGCAACGTCTACCGCGCGGAACTGTGCTACCTCCGCGGCGTGCTCCCCACCACCCCGGTCGGCGATGTGAAGGACCTCGAGCGCATGGTCGCGCTGGCGAAGAAGCTCATCGAGGCGAACAAGGACCGCTCCGAGCGCACGACGACCGGCAGGCTCCGGGGTGACACGGCGTGGGTGTACGGGCGGGACGGCCGCGGCTGCCTGCGCTGCGGCACGAAGGTGATCCGCGGCGAGCTCGGGGACACAGAGCTGCAGCTGCGGGACACCTACTGGTGCCCTCACTGCCAGAGGCCACCCGTTCCGGATGCCGTACCGAACCAGTGACATGAGAACTCTGCGGGCGGTGCTGGCCGGGCTCGTCGTGCTCGGCGTGCTCGCCTACGTGGTGGTCGCGCTGCTGCCCGGGCGCGAGTCCGGGGCATCCCTGCTGGCGAAGCCGGCCGCCGCCCAGCCGATGGAGGTGCTGCAGGTGCTGAGCGGCGACACCGTGGTGCTCTCGGCCGACCTGCCCGGCGGGCAGGTCAGCGAGCGCGGAACGATCACCGCCCGACTGCTGAGCATCGACTCCCCCAACTACGGGATCGTGCCCGAGTGCTTCGCCCCCGAAGCGCGCGGACGACTGGAGGAGCTGCTGCCGCAGGGTTCGATCGCGTGGGTGGCGACGGACTCCTCGACCAAGGACGAGGGCGGGCGGTGGCTCATGAACGTGTGGGCGGGCGACGGGCGGTTCGTCAACTACCTGCTCGCCGTCGACGGGTTCGTGCGTGCGGTCGAGATGCCGCCGAACGATGCGCTGTGGGATCCCGTCGAGCGGGCCGCCGCGAGTGCCGCCGCCCGATTCGGCGGGCTCTGGGGCGAGTGCCACTGAGTCGTTCCCATCGATAGGGTGGCAGGAGACCCGTCGAGGAGGATCCGTGACCGACCAGACCCAGAACCCGCCCATCGGAGATGTCGCACGCGGCTCCGCATTCGCCCTGCTCGCCATCCCGGCGGCCATCGTCGCCTTCGCCATCATCGGCGGCGTGTTCCAGTTCATCACCGGTTTCGTGGCGATCATCGTTCCCTACATCGCGGCGTGGCTGTACCAGAAGGGCGCGGGAGCACCTCTCACCCGCGCGGGGTGGGCCCCGTTCATCCTGATCAGCGCCGTGGCGACCATCCTCGGCCTGGTGACCGGCCTCGCGACCGCCGCCTACTCGGCGTTCCTCGCCGTCGGAGGCAATGGCGGCCCCTTCGGCTCGCCTTTCCTACGCACGCTCGTGACGCAGTTGACGCGCGGCTTCGACGACAACGTCATCCCCATCCTGTTCGGGCTGGGGCTCGGTGCGGTCGCCATTGTCAGCGTGCTCCGCGGCCCCCGCACGCCCGCGACCCGCGCAACGACCGCCGTCGCCCCTGCCCCGGCACCCGCGGTGCCCGCACCGCTGCCGACTCCGCCCGCGTCCGCGACTCCCCCGTCGGCGCCGCTCGCCAACCAGCCCTCCCCCGGCATCATGCTCAACGGCAAGCCGCTGGACCCCAACAAGAAGTAGCTGCGCTAGCGGCGGTCCCAGCGGATCGCGAAGACGAAGAGCAGCCCCACTCCGGTGGCGAGGCCGAGCACGAGGATGAGCGGCGCCGCGAACATCAGCACTTGGATCGTCACGTAGTCGAACGTCGACGACGACTGTGTGTCGGCGAACAGGTCGCGCATGCGGGAGACCAGGTAGAGCCCGCCGCCGAGGAGCACGATCGCCACCGCCCCGAGTGCGATGAGGAACGGGTTCGCCCGTCGCGGTGCGGGCTCGTCGTCGAGGTCGGGCTGGGCGAGGGGCGCCTGGGCCGCGGTCGGCGGCGGGTCGATCGGTGCGGCAGTGGGAGTGGAGCGCGTCGACGGGGAGTACTGCGACCATGCCGGGGGCTGACCGATCGGCGCCGGCGCGGTGGCGGTGGGCCTGCGCTTCGTCGCGGGCTGAGCCGACGCGAGCGACTCGTCGTAGCCGGGCTGGAAGGCGGGATCGAATCGAGGATCGAAACGGGCTTCTTTGCTCATGGCCTCACGCTATCTCAGCTGTTGGTGATCCACACCGAGTACGCGAACCAGCTGAGCGGAACCGCGAGGATCACGATCGTGATCGTGACCCACCCCATCACCCGGCCGGCAACGTTCGGCTTGCGGACCGCGGTGATACCGAGGACGAGCGAGAGCACGATCAGCACGGGGAAGAAGAACAGCCCGCCCGCCGCGATGAATCCGTAGAAGGCCGCCTCGACGGTGGCGCCGTTCGAATCCTGGTTACGGACCACGATCGAGAGGATGCTCAGCGCGAAGAGGAACGGCAGCGGCAGCGCGACGGCCACGAGGGAGAGAACGCCCCACACCCGTCCCGGCCGGTACCCCACTCCCGTGATCGTGGTCATTCGGGAATGCTATCCACGATGCCGATGAACCGGCTGCCGATGCCGTCGATCTCGCCGCGGACGTAGCCCGTCTGCAACGCCGGCAGCTCACTCGCAGCGTGCTCCTCGCAGGAGAGGTAGGTGAACGACGGCCACCACTTCTTCGGCCGCGCCGCCTCCGTGAAGCCGCAGATGTCGCAAGTGAGCTGCACCCAGACGGGCTTCTTGCCGGTGCGGTTCGCCCAGGACTGCGCGAGCCACGCGGGCGGGTCGGCCCGCAGAGCCTCGAGCTCCTGCTCGCTCATGCGCGACGGCAGTCCGTGGCGGTTCGCCATCTCGAGGGGGATGTCCAGCCGCAGCGCCGCCTCCCTGCGGCTGATGCTGTGCCCGGTCATGCGGGGATGTGGGTGCGGTACGCCGCCACCACACGTTCGAGGTACTCGGCGATAGTCGCCTGCTGGTCGGCGTCGAACCCGTCGAGGGTCGCGTCGATGTCACCGATCATGGGCATGAGGTACGACATGGCTTTCTGCACGGATGCCGGTGCCGGCGTGACCACGACGGCCCGACGGTCTGCGGGGTTGGTCACTCGGCTGGCATGTCCGAGGTCTTCGAGCCGGTCCACCACGGCGGTCACGGCCGGTGGAGTGATCCGCAGCCGGCGCGCGAGCTCGGTGGCGCCGAGCGGACCACTGCGGATGAGGTGCTCCATCGCGGCCAGGTCAGTGGGGTTGACCGTGAGCTGGTCTCCCAGGTGGGCCTCGAACGCGCGGCTCAGTTCCTGGATCTCCTGCAGGGACTGCGTGGGAGGACGGACTGGACTTGGCATGGTTCCGAGTTTAGCGCTACTTTGTTCACAGCATTAATAGTTCACCAAGTGAAATAAAGGACCATGCGCCCCCTCACCACCTTCATCACCGCCCGCCGCACGTCGTGGATCGTCCTGGTCGCCGCTTTGCTCGCTGCCGGCGCGGTCTTCGCCCTCGGGTCCGGCGCGGAGGGCGAGAGCTCGCCGGGAGTGGGTCTTCCGGCGTCCGCGGAGTCGGCACGGGTCGCTGCCGCCCAGGAGGAGCTCCCCGGTGCGGACGGCACGAGCGCCCTGCTCGTGTTCAGCCGCGATGGGGCGGCGCTCTCGGACGCCGACACCGCCGCGGTCACGAAGGCGGCGATCTCCCTCACCGACCTCTCCTCGGACGGCTTCGTGCCGCCGCCGACGGTCTCCGACGACGGGACGACCGCCCTCGTGGTGGTCCCGCTCGACGAGATCACGGATGTCGGCGCGCAGGCCGACCGCGCCTCCGAGTTGCGCTCCGTCGCGAACGAGAACCTGCCGGACGGTCTCACCGCGCTGCTCAGCGGCCCTGAGGGGTTCGCAGTCGACGTGGCCGCAGTGTTCAAGGGTGCCGACTTCACCCTGCTGCTCACCACCGTGATCGTCGTCGCGGTGCTGCTGCTCGTGACGTACCGCAGCCCGTGGCTGTGGCTAGTCCCGCTCACGGTCGTCGGGCTCGCGGACGGGCTCGCCGGGATCGTCGCCACCCGGGTCGCGGCAGCCGCGGGTATCACCCTCGATGCCTCGGTCACGGGCATCCTCTCGGTGCTCGTGTTCGGAGCAGGGACCAACTACGCCCTGCTGCTGATCGCCCGCTACCGGGATGAGCTGCGCACCCACGAGGATCGCCGCGAAGCGATGGCGACCGCGCTGCGCGGGGCGGGCCCGGCGATCATCGCGAGCGGGAGCACCGTGGTGCTGTCGTTGCTCACCCTGCTGTTCGCGACACTCGAGGGCAACCGCGCACTCGGCATCGCGTGCGCAACCGGCATCGTGATCGCGATGCTGTTCGCGCTGCTCGTGCTGCCCGCCGCGCTCGTGCTGTTCGGCCGCGGCCTGTTCTGGCCCTACGTGCCGCGGTTCGGTACCGAGGGCAGCACCGAGAAGGGGGCCTGGCACCGGCTCGGACTGCTCGTGTC
>Ga0247740_1000852_pt1 | contig 13702 bp, 9 predicted proteins | sample UWRJL148409B2_FD_180942 | JGI IMG/M metagenome (GOLD analysis project Ga0247740, IMG submission 180942) | Plant litter microbial communities from Arlington Agricultural Research Station in Wisconsin, United States - UWRJ-L148-409B-2 | ecosystem: Environmental > Terrestrial > Plant litter >...
GAGGCGCGGAGAAGCTCGGGCGCCTCGCGCCCGGCACGCGCCGTGACTTGATCGCCCCGGTCACCGATCTGGAGCTACGCTGGGCGGGAGTCGGGCGTCTCGAGGTGGAATTTTCGCTCCCTTCGGGCAGCTATGCGACCGAAGTAATTCGTCAATTCACCCATTCACCCTTCTTGATCGATGAAGCCGACCGCGGCAGCGATTCTTGAAGCGACACCGATTGCGATCGAGCCGCCACCCTCGATAGAGTTCGGACATGAGCGCTAACGATCTACAGGCCTTGGGCGACGCGAAACTCGAAGCTCTCGTGGAGGTGATGTTCCTCGCGGCCTCCGCAGACGGAGAGTTCAGTCCGATCGAACGCGCGCACTTTCTGAAGAGCGTCGAATCATTGACCGACGCGCGCATCCCGACCGCTCGCCTCGCCATATTGGTGGGCGAAGCCGGAGAAGCGCTCGCGCGCGAAGGCCGCGCCGCGCGGCTCCAGAGCGCCAAAGCCCGCTTACCGGATGCTGGCGCGCGGCGGGTCGCGCTGTCCTTGGCCATTCAAGTCACCGCCGCGGACGGAGTCATTCGCGAGAGCGAGCGCGAGCTGATTCTGGAAGCCGCGGACGCCCTCGAAATCGCTCGAGAAGACGCCGCCAATCTCGTCCGTCAACTCAGCCGCTGACGGGTTTCACGCGGGGCGCCTCGCGAGGGTTGCGAGACATGTACAGCGGGGCGGCATTTCTCGGGAGATTGACCGCATTCGTCACCAACGGCCGCGCAAATCTTGGCCCTTGCCCCCGCCCGCCTGCCACAATTTCGCGCGTGAACGGCCGGATCCTCTGTTTGCTGGTGCTCGCCGCCCTCGCCCTCGGCCTCGGCGGCTGTGCGCACGAGGCCCCGGACGTGAAGTATCCGTTCGCGAGCAGTGCCGGCTGGGTCGTTCCCGCGGGCTATGCGTGGCCGCCGACGAGCGTGTCGAACGCCTCGGGTCACGCGGTCGCACCGCGGGGAGACACGAGCCGAGCCTCGACATTGCCGATGCAGCCGGTCAAGGGTGCGCCGAGCGTGCCCACCTCCGTCTTCGCCAAGACGTTGGGCGACGTGCCGCGGCCGCGCACGCGCAACGAGTTGCGTTCGGTTCTGCCTGGGAGCGCCAGCTGCATCACGCGCCTCGCCGAACATGAAGTGCGCTTTCACGCGCTCGACCGCGAGATCGGGGTGCGCACGCCGGTCGTCGTCGAGGGGCCGATCGCCGGCGTCCGCTACTACACGGGCGGCAACGGCCCGCTAATCGCCGATTGTCGATTGGTCCTTGCGTTGGCCCTGGTGAGCCGCGAACTCACGGCGTTCGGTGTGAGCGATGTGCGCTTCTCGGGCGCGTACGTGTACCGTTTGAGCGCCAAGCGACGAGTCAGCTTGCACGCGTACGGACTCGCCATCGATTTGCACGGCTTCACGCGCTTCGGCGTGCACTACGAGGTGAAGCGGGACTTCCGCAGGGGGCTCGGGAGCGCGCTCGGAGCGGAAGCGCCGGTCGCCAATGCGGTCGCGGCGCGCTTGCGGAATAGCGGACTATTTCACGAGTATCTGACGCCCGACGACAATGCCGACCACCACGACCACGTGCACATCGGCGTCTCGCCCCTGCCCGACGAAGTCGAGTAGCGGTACCGGCGCGCTCAGAGCGCGTAATTCTGGCGCAGGATTTCGCTGGTAAACGTCGCCCGCAGGTAGAAGCCGCGCGGCAACGCCGCGAAGCGCGCGCCGTCGACGTCGACGCCGCGCCTGCGCGCGTGTGAGTCGCGGGCTTTGGGTCGAATCTGCAAGCAGCGCCCGATGTGGGCGGTGATCGTCTCGACGTCACCGCGGCCGATGATGCCTGCGAGCTCTTCCCAATCGAAGCGCAGAGCCGCCTCGGAAGCGGCATCGAGCGACCACAACAGCGGTTCGCCGATGCGCCGCTCGGGCACGGGGATCTGGCGTTCGCCCTGCACGGGCACCCAGAGTACGCGACTCAACTTGCGACGCACTCGCGACGAAAACCACTCGACCTCGCCGATCTCGGTCAAGGGGATGGTGCACACGAAGGTCGACTCCAGCGCGCGCCCCCGCGCGTCCACTGGCAGCGTCTTGAGTTCGATGCCTAGCGCTTCGAAATCAGGCGCCGCTCGCGAGCCCGCGGTAGCGCCCAGCGCGCGCTCGATCAGCGCGCCCACGAAGCCCTTGTGCCGGCGTAAATCCGCCGGTGCGAGCAACGAGAAGCGCGCGGCAAGCTCGGCGATGGTCGAGCCGGCCAGCGCGCGAGCGCGCGTGAGCAGCTCGGCTTCTGTTTCGGGCGCCCCGAGCGCCGGGATCACGAAGCTTGCCTGGTGTGGCGCGCAACCAGCAGCGCGATGTCATCGTGCTGCTGCGCGAGGAACCCACGCACCGAAGCCAGCAACCGGTCGCGAATTTCAGCCACCGGCGCGCCGCGCGCCGCCTCCAGTTCGACGCACAAGCGCTCGACCCCATACTGCTCGCCGGCGGCGTTGGCGGCCTCGATCACGCCGTCCGTGAAGAGCAAGAGGACATCGCCGTCTTCGAGGCGAGCGTGGTGATCGTCGGTTGCGTCCGCAATGTCTTGCGTTGCGCCAACCCAGGTACCGAATGTCTCGATGCGATCGCACCTACCAGTCGCGGCGCGCAGGATCACGAGATCTTCATGCGCGCCTGCAAACACGAGCTCACCATTGGCGAAGTAGCGCAGCAGGGTCAAGGTGGCGTGTTCGTCTTGACCCAGGCGATTCCGCACGTTGTCGTAAAGCACGGCGTTCACGACCTGCACGATCTCGCGCGGCGCTGCGTCGACGTTCTCACGCACGAGCGCGGCTACGATGCTTTGCAGCATCATCATCACCAAGCCTGGGCGCAGACCATGCCCCGCCACGTCGCCGATCCCGAGCCAACAGCCGCCGGGGCCCGGCAAGACGTCGTAGTAGTCGCCGCCGACCTCGGTCGCGGGGACCATCGTGGCGGCGATCTCTAGATTCTCGACCTGGAGATCGCGAGGCAAAATCGACGTTTGGATGCGGGTAGCTAGCTCGAGCTCTTGCTCCAGTCGCTCTTTTTCCGCCTTTTCGCGCTGCGACGCTTCTTCCGCGACTCTTCGCACGAGCTCGGCCCCACGCAGGGCCGCGCTGATCAGCTCGCGCAGCAGCTCGTACACCACGCGCCGCTTTGGTCCCAGTTCGAGCACCGCGTAGCCCAGCTGGCGATTTTCGAAGAACAGCGGCTCGACTACGAGCGACTTGCGACGCTCGCCGCGCAGCTCACGCGGGACAATCTCGGCCGTGGGGAAACGCTGGCTGAATCCACTCTCGCGCAAACGCCAGTCCTCGTAAGCTACGATCATGCGAGACTCGAGCGGCGGCCGACCTTGACCTTCGTACAGCGCCACGTACGCGGAGGCGATTTCGAGCGCAGGTAGGCGATCGGCCAAAGCGCGCGGCAATGATTCGACGTCGAACGAGGTGATCAGTGATTCGCTAGTGTCGGTGAGGATGCCCGCTGCGCGCTCGGCTTGCCCGCGCAGCGCCCGCTGTTCTCGCTCCACGGCGTCGGCGATCAGCACGCGCACTCGTTGCCACACGTCTTCGAAGCGCATCCAGCGGCCCGGGTCGCCCATCACGCACGGCAGCACTCGACGGCGGATGACCGAAGCGGCGTGTTGCCATGCGCCCGCGTCTCCCTCCGCCGCGGCCGTCCGGGCCAGCATTTCGTCGAGCAAAGACAGCAACTCGCGGTCGGACCCGCCCAGCGTGGCCACGCGTACGGCGTCCAAAGTTTGCTCGATCCAACCTTCGGGGCCAACCACGCGTGAGACGCGCTCGGCACGAGCGAGCTCCGCGGACAGCTCCTGACGTCGTCGGGCGAAAGCTTCTTCGAAAGGCAACGGATCTGCATCGAGGGCTTGTTGCGCTTCGGGAGGAGCGCCCTCGGACAAACAGCCACAGGAGCGGCGCTTGACGAAGTGCGATGCCAAGAGGCAACGCTCCACCGTGGGTTGGCCTGCGAGTGAGCTCGTCACGAAGTCGAGCGCGCTCTCGGCGATGTCCCAATACGGCTGGCGCACGGTGGCCAAGCTGGGTGAAGCACTGCGCGCGTCCTCGCTATCGTCGAAGCCGACCACGGCTACGTCGTGCGGCACACGAATGCCGCGTTCTTTCAGGGTGCGCATCGCGCCGAGCACCGAACGGTCATTTGCGCCCACCACGGCGTCGAAAGAAATCTCGCGTTCGAGCAGCTCGGCCATCGCGGTGCGCCCCTGCTCGTCGCTGAAATTGGCCGCGATCACTAGCTCGGGCTCGAACGGTATCGCGAACTGCGCGAGCGCCCCGCGGTAGGCATCGAAACGAATTTCGGCCTCCGGATTATCCGTTGGTCCGCGCAAAAAAACGATCCGGCGGCAACCGTGAACCGTGATCAGGTGCAGCACGGCATCGCGCATGCCGGCCGCGTTGTCGGCTTGCACCAGCGAGTAGCCCGGCACTTCGATGCCGACGGTGCAGATCGCGAGCTCTTGGAATGAATCCAAGAACTCTTTCATCACCGACGCGGTAGTGCTCAGGCTGAGCACCACCAAGCCGTCGAGCGCCTCGGGACCAGCGAGATCGAAGCAGCGGTTGCGTTGGCGCTCGTAGCCAGCGAGCGAATGCAGCGAACCGCCCGCAAAGCAGATCAAGTCGAAGCCGCGCCGCTCGCACTCGGCGTCGAACGCCCCCACCACCATGCTCGCGTACTCGTTGTACAGCGCGTCGAGCAGCAAGCCGACGACAGGGCGGGGGCGTGAGGTTCTGGGCAAGGGCGCCGTGTGCCTACTGCACGACCTTGAATTCGATGCGTCGGTTCTTCTCGCGCCCCGCGGCCGTCTTGTTGTCGGCGATGGGCTCGTCGGGGCCGGCGCCGCGCGTCTTGAGCCGCTCGGGCGGCACCCCATTGTCGACCAGCCACTGCTTCACTGCGTCGGCGCGCTCTTGAGACAGGCGTTGGTTGACGGCCGCGTCACCCTCACTCGAGGTATGGCCAGAGATCTCCAAGCTGATACTCGTGTAGTCCTTGAGCACTTTCGCGGCGTTGGCCAAGACCGCTTTCGACTGCGGGCGGATGGTGGCTTTTGCCTTGTCGAAGTAAATGCCCTCGACGACGCCCGAGAACTTTTTCACCGCGTCCGGGACGGTGTCGGGACAACCATCCGAATCCTCGAAACCGTTCTTGGTCTCGGGCTTGTCGATGCACTTGTCCTTGTCATCGAATATTCCATCGCCGTCCTTGTCGCGGATCGGACAACCGTCGGGCTTCACGCCGGCCTCTTTCGGGCATTGGTCGCACGGCAGCGGGACGCCGTCCTTATCGGGATCGGGATCGATGACCGGGCAGCCCTTCGGCGCGGGGCCCGCCTCACGCGGGCAATAGTCGTCACGGTCGAGGACGCCGTCCAAATCCGTGTCGGCGGGACAGCCACGCGGCGCAACGCCCGGCTCCGTGGTGCATTGATCTTCGCTGTCCAAGAAGCCGTCATGGTCGGTGTCGGGCGGCGGGGGCGGCGGCTGTTTACGGCTGCGTTCGGCGGTCGCGGAGAGCCCGAGCAGGATCTCGAACGTTTGCGCCTGGCCGTCTTGCTGCACGTTACGGGTCAGCGTGTCTCGCAGATCCAGGCGTGCCGACAACAAATGATTCAACGGCACTTTCGCGCCGATGCCCACGTGCCAAGACGGATCGCTGTCGTTCGCCATCAGGCGACTGATCGCGCCCAGACGTCCGACACCGGCCAATAGGAACGGCGCGACGTAAGGGGTGGGAGCCTGAAGCACGACCTGCGCGCGAAACGCGTACAGCGCCGCGCTGCTCTCGCTGTCCTTGATCTTGCTGGCGGCGGTCATGGCTTCACCTTCGACCCCGAGGAACGATAGCGGGTAGTAACCGAGCCGCGCGCCGAGCTCCGGCCCCGCGTCATAGCGGCGCTGGGGGTAAGCCTCGTAGCGCAGGTTGTGATCGGAGCTCGGGAAGATCACACCGCCAAAAATTCCGAGCTCGAGCACGTTGCCCTCGGGCGGGAGGCCAGGCTCGTATGGGTCGAATGGCGGTTCCGCGGGAGCCGGTGCGACACTGGCGGCGGGCGCGCTGGCAGTGGGCGCTGCGGCGCTAGCCGAGCCGTCCGCGGTGGCCCCCTCCCTGCTCGACAACGACAGAGACCCCGATGTATCCGCCGTTTGCGCCCAAGCGCTACCGGCCACCGAAAAACTGAACCCCCAGACGAACCATCGAGTCAACGGCTTAGACATTTCTATCACCCTTCGCCTTCACGATTCGGAAGCACCCTATCGCCGCCCACCGCTACCACCTCGGTCTTTCCAAGCCTACGCAAAAAAAGCAAAGCCGTCGCGCAAATGAGCTACCTTTCATGCGTGAGGCGTACCGCTTCAAAATTTCAGCTCGTGCCGGCTTTTGCACTGGTTTGCGCGCTTTGCACACACTGCGCGACCTCGAAGCCGGACGCTGCCCAACGTCAGATTCCGCCAGCCGTCAGCGTCGCGTCGGTGCCCTTGCCAACCGCGGCTCCCCTGCCGCCTAGCGTGCCCACGGCGACGGCGGCGGCGACGGTAGCAGCGCCGGAGATGCAGCGCGTGTACGCGCGGACACGCTACGTTTGGATCCGACCCGAACCAGACGCGAGCAAAGAGTGGATTGGCTACCTGTGGACCGGTGGCTCGGTTCTGCTGAAGAGCCCCAAGCCCGTGTTCGGGCCGGGTTGCATCAACTGGTATGCGATCGAACCGCGCGGTTATGTCTGCGTGGACGGCAACCGCGCTACGTTGGATGCAAACGACGCAGTTTATCGTGCGGTGCTCCCCTATGCGCCAAACCTGAGCTCTCCCTGGCCGCATCTCTACGGCGAGTCCCAAGGCCTCAAGACCGAGCCCGTGTTGTCCGGTTCGCCCTTGGCTCTGCCGGCCCTGCCCAACGCAATTCACGAACCGCGCAACCGACTGCGCCGCCGTTCGACCGTCGCCTACAGCCGAGAAGTGAGCGTCGACGGCCACGACTTCTTGCTCAGCGCTGATTACCAGTTCGTACCCAAAGCAAGCGTCACGCCCTACCCGGAAGTGAAATTCCAGGGCCTGAATTTGGGCCGAGACGCGCAGCTGCCCCTGGCCTTCTTCAAGGGCCGTGATCGTCCCGCATATACGCGCTCCGCAAACGGCGAGTTCACGGCCGCGAGCGAGACCTTCCCCCGGCTCGGTTTCGTCGAGCTCACGGGCGAACGGCAAGTCGTCGGTAAAGACGGATTTCTGCGCAGCAAACGCGGCGAGCTGTGGCTCAAAGAGAGCGATGCAGTGCTGCCCGTACCGCAGGCGAAGACACCCTGGGGGGCTGACGTGGGTCGTGAGGACACGACACGGAGCGCGCCCAAAGGCCGCGCGACTTGGCTGGAGGTTGCCGTTACGGCTGGCTACTTGATCGCTTATGAAGGCACGACGCCGGTGTTCACCACGTTGATCTCACCGGGTCGGGGCGGCTTCGCCAAACCCGGTGAAGATCCGATCGAGAACGCGCTCACGCCCACGGGCACCTTCCCGGTCTCCGGCAAGTTCGCGACCGCTACCATGGAGGCGCCCGGTGAGTTGATTCACTCGGACGTGCCCTGGGCCCAGAATTTCAGCGGCCCGCACGCGCTGCACACCGCCTACTGGCACGACAGTTGGGGCGAATTCAAAAGCGGCGGCTGCGTGAATCTCTCCCCAATCGACGGACGCGCGATGTTCGAATTCACCGAACCCGCGCTGCCCACAGGGTGGCACGGCGTCCGCTGGCTACCCTGGCTCGGCCCCTCCACCTTGGTCGTGATCCACCGCTAGCTCTAAGGTTTTTCCTGCGATAGCGCGCTTCGGAGTTCGCGGAGTTCGCGGTCGAACCCCCCAGAGAGGATTGGAAAGCGGCACCAGGTCTTGGGATCCAGGCTCTCGTCGTCGACGTGAAAGCTCGGCGCATAGCGTTCACGCTTCCACTGATTGCGGCTCCACAAGCGAAAGAAGCGATCGAGCCAGAGCCACAGATCGTCCTTCGAGTATTGGGCAAACTGCACGCGGATCAAGCTCAGCACTTCTCGCGGGCTGCGCTTGTCGCGGATGGCCGCGCGTTCGATCGCGTCGAGCACTTCATAGGGCATCAAGTCGGCTTCGTCCGTCTGGGTGGCGGCGGGCGGTCGCAGCTCGGCGGTGGGCGCTTGCACGTTCACGGCCGCGAGCTCGGGGATGGGGTCGAGTGCCTGCGGGCCGCTCTTTTCCAGCCAAAGCAAGAAGTGGCGTAGAAACGCCTTGTCGATGCCGGCGATCGGACTGAGACCCCCCGCGGTATCGCCATCCATCGTTGCGTAGCCGACAGCGGCTTCCGAACGGTTGCTGGTCGAGAGCAGCAGCGCCGAGTTCAGGTTGGCGAGGAGCCACACCGAGGGCGCGCGCACACGCGCCTGAATGTTCTGAAGTGCCAGATCGTCGCGCTGCCAATCGAGCTTGCGCCCGAGTGCCGATTCGATGGCAGAGACGTATCCGGACACCAGCGGTTCGACGTCGAACTCGAGGTGCGTGGCGCCGAGCGCCCGCGCGACGCGGGCTGCGGCGTCACGCGTGACCGTCGAGCTGTTGCCCGTCGCTTGGTAAGCAGTGGTGAGCAATGCGCCGGTCAGCTCGCGCTCGGAAATCAGCCGCGACAGGCCCTCCATGTGGGCGAACTTTTCGGCGAAACCGTCGAGCCCCAACTCGCGCACGGAGAAGCGCACCATCAGCGCAACCAAGCAAGCAACGGCCGCAGAATCCGCGCCGCCGCTCAGTGACACCACGAAGCCGCGCGAGCGACTCTTGCGGCAATAATCGAACAGACCGAGGGCGATGGCGCGTGCGAATTCTTCTTCTTTCAGCGTGGTCGAGCGCTCCCACTCGGCGCTGCCGGAGTCGGGCGGAAACGCGGCGACCGGGGGGAACTCGAACTCGACGGACACGCACTCGCCCGGGGCACTCTCAACCCGCGGTTGGGAGCTGTTCAGCGAAGAGTGCAGCACACGCGTCAAATCCACGTCGATGACGCCGCTGACCAACGCGTAATCTGCGAAACTGAAGCGTTGTGCCTGCGCGATCACCTTGCCCGCGGTGGCGATCAAAGCATCCCCATCGTAGATCGCACGGCCCGCTTCGTTGCCGAGCAGATTGGCGTACACATAGCTCACGCCGAACGCGCGGGACCCCTCAAGCACCAGGCGGCGGCGCACCTCTTGTTTGCCGAACGCAAAATGGCTCGCACTCGGATTCAAGATCAAATCGACTCCCGTGAGCGCCAGCTCCGCACCGCGACGTTGCGCGACCCAAGCATCCTCGCAAATCTCGAAGCCGATGCGGACGCCCGCACAATCGAAGAACAGGTCGCCCAACGGCACATCTTGCCCGAACAGCGGGATGGTCGCACGCGCCCCCGCGGGCCACGGCTTGAACCAGCGCGGCTCGTAGTGGATCCCGTCGCCCGCAAGGGAACGCTTGCAGACGAAGCCGCAAAGCTTGCCGTCTGCGATCAACGCGCAGGCGTTGTAGAGCGCCTTGTGGTGGAACAGGGGCAAGCCCACGCTGACGAGCAATCCGCGCGCGTGGGGCAGGATCTCCTCTAGCACTTGCAGCGCCATGGCTTGCGTACCGGGGGCGAGGAAGGCGTCCTCGCAACCGTAACCGGAGATGCAAAGCTCCGGCAGACAGAGCACGCTCACGCCCTCCGCGCGGGCCTCCGCAATCGCCTGAAGGATGCGCGTGCGATTGCCGTCCCAGTCGAGCGGGGTCTGATTCAGAGTCGCGGCGGCAACGCGCAGAAGCTTCATGGCGATTGGGAAGCTAGCAGGTCCGCGAGCCGGGTTCCTACAAATCGCAGCGGGCTGAGCCACGCTTCGCGTGAGTGTCAGTCGAAGTTCGGGGGCGGGCGTGTGGCCGCGGCCTCGGAGGCCTGAGCGAGATCTTTTCCCGAGCGCAAGCAAGAGTAGCAATCACTCAGCCCGAGAAAGCCGCAGCCACGGCGGTCGTCGAAGCGCTTGAGCGTGGGCAAGACCCGCGCATCACCCTCGTTCGCGGCCCGCACCAGCCAGCGCTTCACGCTCGCGCAGCCCTCTTTTTGTGCCTTTCCGAGCTCGAGCAACAGCTTGAGCGCGGGTGAGGCCTTGGCCCGTAGCGACTCTTCGTCGAGCTCCGCGCGTGAGGCTTTGCTGAGCGCAGCGCGACTCGGCACCGACTTCGAGGCTTCCCAAACATCGTAGATCAAGTCCGCGCCGCTCGCGCCGAGGCCACTTGCCGCGAACTTCAACGCGGCATCGGAAGACGTGGCGTCGAGCACTGCGCGGCGCACGTCCGCGAGCAACTTTGGCTCTCGGCTCAGCTCCGGCTTGGCCGTGACGCCTTCCTGGTAGGCAGACAAGCTAGCCGAAAGGTGATCGAGCTTGGCGTAGCCGCGGCCGAGCGCGAGCCACTCGTTGGCGGCGCGCATGGACTTCGGGCGAGCGCTGAGCTCTGCGAGCGCGGTTTGATCGCCGGCCTCGGCGCGCGCAATCAATTGCGCGAGCTCGGAGTCTTTGGCGACCGCGCTGTGTGAGGCGTCGTCTTTGATCGTGCTGGCTTCGCTCTTGCCGCCGAAGACCAGCGACCCGACCACGATCAGCGTGGCGATAGCGAGCACCGAGAGCAACGCGGAAGCCCCGAACAGCCAGAGCGGCATGCTGTGCTTCCCCAGCGAGATGCGGCGATCGAGCAGTGATTCCGAGAGACCACCGTGCGCCAATGCGTGCGGTGTGGTCTCGCCCAGGATGGTCGGCGCAAAGCCACCGAGCGGGTCGATGGCGCTCACCAGGACCGCGTCCGGGCTCGAGCGCGGGCCCCCGCCGGCGCGCATCACCCCCGACGACGGACCACCCCCGACGGCGCCAACCGCGCCCAAGATCATGTCGATGCACTCGATCAGCTCGGCTGCACTCTGCACGCGCTCGTCGCGATTTTTCCTCAGCAAGCGCAAGACCAAGTCGCGGATCAGCGGGTCGACGCTGGTCGGCAGGGGCGGCGGATCAGCGGTGAGGTGGCGGGTCAAGACGACCACGAGATCGTCGTCCTTGAACGGCGAGACGCCGGCCAACATCTCGAACAAGATCACGCCCACGGTGTACAGATCCGCACGAGCATCCACGAGTTCGCCTCGCGCTTGCTCGGGCGACATGTATTCCGGCGTGCCGAACACAGTGCCGATTTGCGTCAGCGCAGGCTGCTCTGCCGTTTCTTCCACCTTGATTTTGGCGATACCGAAGTCGAGCACCTTCACGAAATCCAGGTCATCGTCTTTGTCGACCAACATCACGTTGTCAGGCTTCAGATCACGATGAACGATGCCTACGCCGTGCGCGGCTTGCAGCGCCTCCACGATTTGGCGCGTGATTCGCAGCGCGCGCGTGGGGACGAGCGCCCCGGTCTTGCTCACCAGCTTGGCCAAGCTCTGGCCCTCGATGAACTCGAGCACCAGGTAAAACGAGCCGTCCTCCAGCTGACCGAAATCACTGGCCGACACGACATGCGTGTGATCGATGCGGCCTGCCGCGACCGCTTCGCGCTCGAAGCGCGCGACCACCTCGGGGAAGGCCGTCATCTCTTTGTGCAAGACTTTGACCGCCACGGCCTTGCGCATGTGGACGTGTTCCGCGCGATACACCGCTCCCATCCCACCGCTGCCGACTAGCTCTTCGATCCGGTAGCGCCCCGCGAGCACGGTACCGAGCAGAGCATCGCGCTCAGCAGACTGATCGTCGTCGCGCAGGCTCACGGGTTCGTATTCTGGGAAGCTTTGCACCGAGAGTCTAGGACTACGGCTAGCGCTTCCCCTCGCCTAAGAGGCGCGGCGAGTTACCGCTGGGATTTGCGGTGATTCCTCGATGTAGGACAATCTTTTCACCGGCCTCGCGACCGCGCGCATATGCCTCGGATCCGTGACCGACGGCGTAACGCGTCCAGCGGATGCGCGGATGTCGCTTGCGAAAGAAGCCATCGAGGGCTGCATCACCTACCCAAACCAGCCCCTCGGCCTTGGACTTCTTCCGCTCGCGCTCCAGCCGCTCGCGAAAACCAGCCATGACACCGGCCACGAACGTGAGCCGCTTGGCGCCTCTGCCCGCAGGCGTTCGGCGGTACTCACGAAACAAGCGCTCCGCGGTCAGATTCAGAAATGCATGCACGTACTCGGCCAGCTCCAAGTTCGCCTCTGAACCGCAGATTTCCAAGACGCTGCCGCGCCGCCCCTCTTGCGACCGCCACACCGGAACCCAAATCGCCTGGACGAAGAAGTGATCCGCGAGGATCCCCGCCAAAATTCGTTGCGACTCGTTGACGCGACCACTCGGTTCCCCGAGGTGGCGAAAGCCGTACGCGGGCTCGCGTCCGCTGACCGCCAGGTCGATGTTGTACTTGAGCATCAGGCGCTGCGCGGCGCTCATCGCGGCTTGAGCTTCATGCTCGTTCGAGCTCTCGGCCAACGCCAAGAGCTTGGCGATGCGTTCGAGCAAGTGCTGGTCGACCGACGCTTGCTTGCCGACACCGGGTACGCCGGCCGCGCTGGGGTCGATGCCTCGCTCCTCACATACGCGACGAAAGACCGTACCGTGCATGGCGTCGTCTGGCTGTCCCAAGACCTCGTCGACGTACTGATGGGCCATCTCGTGCTTGAGCACCTCCACCAGCACACCCCAGCCATGCTCGGTCAACAGGCTGCGCGCGATCTCGATCACCCTCAAACCGCCGTGCCAGCGGCCGAGCCGCGAACTCGATTCGACCAGCTCGAGCCCAGGCCGCGTGAGCTGAAAACGGAACAGGGCGCCATTCAAATCCTCCCACGCGCGGATAATCGCGTGCAGCGCGGCGCGCTCGAGTTCACCGCTGAGTCGTTCGGTGCGGGCTTCCATGGTGGGACCGGAGTGTGTCATGCGAGTCGCTTTTTGCTAGCATCGCGCCGATGAGCCGAAACGAAGATGCCCTGCGCTACCACCGAGAGGGGCGTCCCGGAAAAATCGAGGTCGTCTGGACCAAACCCGTCGCGTCCCAGCTGGATCTATCGCTTGCGTATTCGCCGGGTGTTGCGGCTCCGTGTCGAGAGATCGCCAAGGACCCAGAGGCGGTAGATCTGTACACGGCGCGACGCAACCTCGTGGGTGTGGTCACGAACGGAACGGCGGTGCTCGGCTTGGGCAACATCGGCCCACGCGCGGCCAAGCCGGTGATGGAGGGCAAGGCGGTGCTCTTCAAGCGTTTCGCCGACATCGACGTATTCGACATCGAAGTCGATGAGATCGACCCCGAAAAATTCATCACCATCGTGCGCGCGTTGGAGCCGACGTTCGGCGCCATCAACCTCGAAGACATTCGCGCCCCCGACTGCTTCGTGATCGAGCGCGCGCTGCGCGAGCAGATGAAGATTCCGGTCTTCCACGACGACCAGCACGGCACGGCGATCATCACGGCCGCAGCCGTACGCAATGCGGCCGAACTGCAAGACAAGCCGATGGACACGCTGCGCGTCACGTGCGTCGGTGCCGGCGCGGCCGCGACCAGTTGCATGGAGATGTGGGTCCGCATGGGCGTCCGCCGCGAGCACATCACGCTCGTCGACGTGGGCGGCG
>Ga0247740_1000854_pt1 | contig 13685 bp, 11 predicted proteins | sample UWRJL148409B2_FD_180942 | JGI IMG/M metagenome (GOLD analysis project Ga0247740, IMG submission 180942) | Plant litter microbial communities from Arlington Agricultural Research Station in Wisconsin, United States - UWRJ-L148-409B-2 | ecosystem: Environmental > Terrestrial > Plant litter >...
GCCGTTGTCGGTGTGGGTGGGGCCGTGGTCGCGGGAGGGGATGACGTGGTGGACTTGCAGGGCGGTGTGGGGGCTGGTGCATCCGGGGGTGGAGCAGCGGTAGCCGTCGCGGGCGGCGATGGCGAGGGTCATGGTGGGGGTGAAGCAGCGTTCGGGGGAGCTGATGCCGGTTATGGCGCCGTCGGGGTTGAGGGTGACGGTGCGGTAGCCGTTGGCGTCGATGAGGTTCTGCACCTGGGAGCGGGAGAGTGGGAACGGGGAGCCGGCGAGGGTGCCGATCGGGTCGCCGGGTCGTCCGTCCGGGTCGGTGAGGTCGGCTTGCGTGACGGTGACGAGTACGGTGACGGGGTGGCCGTTCAGCTGCGGGGTGTTCTGGTGGGCGGCGGCGGCGGTGAGTAGTTCCCCGAAGGCGTCGTGGCGGAGTTGGTCGGGGGTGCGGGTGTCGTGCATCCCCGTGCCGTCGGCCTCGGTCTCCGTGTCGTCGGAGTCGGGCTCATCGCGCCCGTATGACGTGGCGAAGCGGGGGGAGCGGCGCCAGGCCTCCAGCAGGCGCAGCAGCAGCTGACCGAGGACTGGGTCCAGGAGCCCGCCGAAGGGCATCAGTCCGTCGTCGTTGGCCTTGCCGACCCAGACTTTGCGGTTGCGGGCGGCGCGTTCCTCGCGGGGTCGGGCGCCGTCGGGATCCAGCAGGGCACCGAACGCGCGGATCTCGGGGGTGAGGTAGTCCAGCGAGACTGGGGGCATCAGTGTCTCGCCGGCGGGATCGTAACCGGCGGCGAGGTTCACCATCACGGTCTCGGCGACCTCTCGAGCCTCCGGCTCCGTGCGATGCACGATCCGGTCCAACTCCCGGGTGATCAGCACCGCCGACTCCACCCCGATCCGTCCGGCGGTCAGGGCCTCGGCGACGTGCGGGTGGGATGGTGGCAGCGGGGCGCCGGTGATCGACAGGTCCGGGGTGATCGCCGCGGCCAAGGCCAGTCGGGCGGCAGCGGTGCGCTCCGACACCTGCGCCAGCGTCGCGACCGCCGCGCGCGGGGTCGCGAACCCGAGCCGCTCCGACTCCACCCTGTCGGCCAGCGGCATGGCGGCGTGCACCCGGGCGGCGTCCATCAGCCGACCCGCAGCCTCCACAGCCGCGACCGTGCCTGCGACATCGGTGGATGGGCCCGAGGACAGCAAATTCACCAACTCAGACAGCTCCGTCGAGACGCGCTGCACCGCAGCGAGTACCGCAGTGTCCGCAGTCGGGAGGCTAAAGACCATACATAGATTATACCGCGAGCTTCGAACATATGTTCGAGTCGCGTCGAATCTGTGGAGGGATGACGGCGATGCGCACTGCGGCAAAGAGGCAGACCCCGCCGTGTGAGAAGACATGCACACTGCGATAGAAGGGCCGGCGCACATCGGCACAAAGAAGATGCACAGGCGCGAATAACATACGGGCAAGCACCGCCCACACGCAGCGGCACAACAGAAGGCCCGGGCGTCCTGCCCGGGCCTTCACGTCGTCCGACGAATCAGTCAGTGACCCGCACCACGCTGAAATCGGAACCGAGTTCGACCTCGACATCGCGGCCATCGCTGTAGGTGACTTCGACCTCCCACGCGTGGTCTGCGTCGTCACTGCGGTCAACGTCGGTGACGGTACCCTCGTCGGTTTCGGCCAGGGCGGCGGCGGACGCGGTCTCGCGGTCGTCGGTGGAAATGGCGGCGTCGTCACGGGAGGTCGTCGTGGTCCCGTTGCTGGCGACCTGCGAGGTCTCGCGGTCGTCGTCATCGTCGTCGGCCGCATCGGCGATCGAGACGCCGAGAGCGGTCGCGCCGAGGGCGATCGCCACGACGATGCCGGCGCCTCCGATCCACCACGCCTTGCGGCTGGGGCGGCGCTCCGTCACGGTGACGGGAGTGGTCGTGGGGGTCTGGGTGGTGTCGTCTGTGTTGGTCATGAGTACAGAGTGCCGACAGGGCGCTGAAGCGAGGCTGAAGCCTCCTGAATCGGATTTCAGGGGAAGGTCACGGTGAGCCGCGCGCCGCCGAGCGGGCTCTCCGAAGCGCTCACCGTGCCGTGGTGCGCCCGCACGATCTCCCGGACGATCGCCAAACCCAGCCCGCTCCCGCCGCTGTCCCGCGCACGAGCATCGTCGAGGCGCACGAAGCGCTCGAACACGCGCTCTCGGTCCGCACACGGGATGCCGTCACCGTCGTCGTCCACGGTGAGGACGCCGCTCTCGGTCAACGTGATGCGCACCCGGGATGTCGCGTGCCGGGCTGCGTTGTCGACGAGGTTGCGGACAACCTGGCTTAGCATCTCCGCGTCGCCGTCGACCCTCGCCGGTTCGACGTCGCCCTCCACGGTGAGCGAGGTGGAGGCACGCAGCCGCTGCAGCTCGGGCAGCACGAGGTCGTCGAGGTCGACCGGGCGCGCGTCCACGCCCAGAGTTCCCTCATCCGCACGCGCGAGCACGAGCATCCCCCGCACGATTCGTTCGAGGCGCCCGCCCTCGTCGTCGATCGCGTCGACAAGCTCGGCCGCCGACATCCGGTCCGGGTAGGCCCGGGCAACCTCGGCGTACTGGCGGAGGGAGGCAAGAGGGGACTTGAGCTCGTGCGACGCGTCGGAGATGAACTGCTTCTGGCTGCGCTGCGACTCGTCGAGGCGGTCGAGCATGCGGTTCATGGTCGAGGCCAGACGCCCGATCTCGTCGGATGCCCCCGCTCCGGCCACTCGGCGGTCGAGACGTTGCGCGGTCACCTCGTCGACATCGCGGCGCATGCGCTCCACCGGCCGTAGGGCACGTCCGACGACGATCCAGGTGGTGGCCGCGAGCACCGCGACCAGAACGGGGATGCTCAGCCCGACGAGCGGGATGATCGCGCCGACGGACTCGTTCACGTCGGCGAGGTCGCGCCCGACGACCACGAGAACTCCGTCGTCGGCGGATTCTGTGGCCACGATGAACTCGGCGTCTTCGCCGGGCACCGCCACCCGCGTGGTGCCCTCGGCGGTGGCGAGGGGTGCGAGACCCTCCGCGTCCTCGCTCGCGGCAGTCACAGCGTCGTCCCGGACGAGCTGGACCAGCCGGTCATCCGTATCGATCTCGGTGTCCGTCAGGGATGCCCGTTCCGAGTCGTCGAGGCGATCGGCGATGCTCGAGGCATCGTCGTGCGCGCTCGATCGCACCCCCTCCACCAGGGACTCACGAAGCACGGCGACGAACAGCACCGCTCCCAGCACGAGCACGATCGCGACGATGGCGCTCGCGGCGGCGGTGATCCGCAGCCGGAGGGAGGCCGTGCGGCGCTCAGCCACCGTTGCCCGCCAACCGGTAGCCGGACCCTCGCAGCGTCTCGATGGCCTCGCGACCGAACGGCCGGTCGACCTTGTTGCGCAGGTGCCGCACGTACACCTCGACGATGTTGTGGTCGCCCTCGAAGTCGTAGTCCCACACGCCCTCGACGACGTCGCGCTTGGAGACCACCTCGCCCTTGTGCCGGAACAGGTGGTGCAGCACGGCGAATTCGCGCGCCGTCAGCTCGATGACGGTGCCGCCCCGGCGCACCTCGCGGGTCGACGGGTCGAGGCTCAGGTCGCCCGCCTCGAGTACTGCCGGTCGCGCGGCAGCGCCGCGGCGCACGAGGGCACGGATGCGCGCCAGCAGGATCGCGAACGAGAACGGCTTCGTCAGGTAGTCGTCGGCGCCGGTGTCGAGCGCCTCGACCTGATCCCACTCGCCGTCCTTCGCGGTCAGCATGATGATGGGCGTCCAGACCTTCTCGGCACGCAGCGTCTCGCAGATGCGGTAGCCGCTGATGCCCGGCAGCATGATGTCGAGCAGGATGATCGCGTACTCGTTCTCGCGCGCCATCCACAGGCCGTCCGTGCCGGTGGCCGCCACATCGACGGCGAACCCCTCGGCCTCGAGCCCCCGCCGAACGCCGTCGGCGAGCCGCACTTCGTCCTCGACCACCAGTACTCGCACATGCCAATACTGACGGGTCGCTCCTGAAGCGGCGCTGAAGCGGGGTGTGGTGCCCCCAGGCAGATTCGAACTGCCGCCCCTGCCTCCGGAGGGCAGTGCTCTATCCCCTGAGCTATGGGGGCTCGGGAGTGCGTCACCAAGGCTACCAGCGCCACGGGCATCCATTCTTCGACTTCTGATTGCTGAGTGCTGTCGTTTGGTCCTTCGGGAGAACGTGGAAGGACCATTTGGAGGCACTCACAGAAGTGGGAGGGCGCATCTGGACCCGAACAGCCCGTGCCTCATGACAGGATCGAACCATGCTGCGTACCGTGACGAACCACCTCGAGCTCGACATCCGTGGCACCACCAACATGGTGTTCAGCATCACTGCCGCCCAAGGCACCGCCGTGACCTCGGAAACGCTCAGTTTCGTGCTGGACGGCGAGCCGATGACGCCCACCGAGCTCACCGATCGGCACGGCACCCGACTTCACCAGTTCGTGAGCGGTCCAGGACGGATGATCGTCGATTACTCGGCGGATGTCGCGGGCCGCTCCGACCCCGCGCCGTCGGTCGACCTCGACCTCGTGACGTACCTGCGACCGAGCCGCTACTGCGAGTCCGACAGCCTCACTCCCACCGCCCGTTCGGAGTTCGCGGGGCTGAAGGGGCACCAGCTGCTCTCCGCCGTGACGCTCTGGGTCTGGGAGCGCCTTCGCTACGTGCCCGGATCGAGCGCGGTGACCGACGGCGCCGAGCAGACGCTCCTGGCCCGCCGCGGCGTGTGCCGCGACTACGCGCACCTCGTCATCGCCCTGCTGCGCGCCCTCGACGTGCCCGCCCGCATGGTCGCGGTCTACGCGCCCGGCCTCTCGCCCATGGACTTCCACGCGGTCGCCGAGGCGTACGTCGACGGCGCCTGGTGGGTCGTGGATGCCACGCGCCTGGCCCCTCGCGAGAGCATGGTCCGCATCTCGACGGGGCGGGATGCCGCCGACACCGCCTTCCTCACCAACCACTGGGCCGACCTGATCCTCACGGACCTCCGCGTGCTCGCCATCGTCGACGAACTCCCGACGGACGACGTCAACGAACTCGTGCAGCTCGGCTAGAGAGCGCCGAGCGCAGCCTGCACGAGAGGCGCGGCATCCTCGGGCGACAGGAAGGTCGGCGAGGTGAGCGTCACCCAGTAGGGGTCGCTGAACGCCTGGGCGACGCCCTCGCCGCCGCTCACCTCGAAGTAGCCGTCGTAGGCGTTGGTGCCGTCGGATGAGCCGTCGACCAACGCGACCTTCGCGGCGAAGGCCTCAGGGGTGAACTGCACGACGCCGATGTCGATCGTCTCCCCACTCGTCTGGTTCACCAACCGGCACGCGATTCCCTGCAGCGTGACGGCGTCTCCGGCAAGAGTCCCGCTCCCGGGGGAGAAGCTGTCGAGGAGGCTCACGTTGGGGTTGTAGTCGTAGATTGCCTGCGGGCTCAGCAGCTCGCTGCATCCCAACGTGACGGCAACCGACTCCGGTCCGGGCACGGGGGTCGCGGTCGCCGTCGGCGCGGCCGTGGGGGTGACGGAGCTCTCGGGGGTCTCACCGGGAGCCGGCGTGGTCGTCGGGGTCGGTGCTGCAGGTACACATCCCGCGAGCACGACGACGAGCAGGGCGATGAGGGGTGCAGCGCGGCGAGGCATGGTCCCATTGTGCGTGCCGAAGGGAGGGTATCGATCCGGCGACACTCCGCGGCATGGGCCCGCGGCTAAGCTTGGTGCTCGTGAATCCAGCCGACCTCTCCGCCGCCATCCTCCACGAAGTGAGGGGCATCGTCGAGCGACGCGGGGGCACCGTGGAACTCACCATCGACGACGTCCTGTTGGAACGCCCGCGCAATCGCGCGCACGGCGACTGGGCATCCAACATCGCCATGAAGCTCGCGAAGCCGCTGGGTCTGAACCCGCGTGTGCTCGCGGAGGAGATCGCCGAGGTGGTCGCGACCCTCTCGGGCGTCGCATCCGCTGAGGTCGCCGGCCCGGGCTTCATCAACATCAGGGTGGATGCCGCCGCCGCCGGTGCCCTCGCGAAGACGATCATCGAGCAGGGTGAGGCCTACGGCCACGGAGACCTGTACGCGGGCGTCACCATCAACCTCGAGTTCGTCTCGGCGAACCCGACGGGTCCGATCCACATCGGCGGCGTGCGCTGGGCCGCGGTCGGCGACAGCCTCGCCCGTATCTTCGAGTCGCAGGGCGGCCTCGTCACCCGCGAGTACTACTTCAACGACCACGGCGCGCAGATCGACCGCTTCGCCCGGAGCCTGCTCGCGAGCTGGGCGGGGGAGCCCGCGCCCGAGGACGGTTACGGCGGCCTCTACATCTCCGACATCGCTGCCCGCGTGATTGCGCTCTACCCCGGCGACCTGTTCCACATCCCGCGGGACGAGCAGCAGGAGGTGTTCCGGGCGGTGGGTGTCGAGCTCATGTTCGGCGACATCAAGGCGAGCCTGCACGAGTTCGGCGTGAAGTTCGACGTCTACTTCCACGAGAACGAGCTGCACGAGTCGGGTGCCGTCGAGCGCGCCATCGACCGCCTGCGCGAGCTGGGCGCGATCTACGAGGCGGACGGCGCGACCTGGTTCCGCTCCACCGACTACGACGACGACAAGGACCGCGTCGTCATCAAGAGCGACGGGGAGGCGGGCTACATCTCCGGCGACCTCGCCTACTACCTCAACAAGAGGGAGCGCGGCTTCGAGCGCAACTTCATCATGCTCGGCGCCGACCACCACGGCTACGTGCGCCGCCTGATGGCGATGACGAAGGCGTTCGGCGACACCCCGTACGTCAACCTCGAGATCCTCATCGGCCAGCTCGTCAATCTCGTGCGCGACGGCGAGCCCGTGCGCATGTCCAAGCGCGCCGGCACGGTCGTCACCCTCGAAGACCTCGTCGAAGCAGTCGGCGTGGATGCCGGACGCTACGCCCTCGTCCGCAGCTCGATCGACTCCCAGGTGGACATCGACCTCGATCTCTGGGGCAAGAAGACCAACGACAACCCCGTGTTCTACGTGCAGTACGCGCACGCCCGAACCAACTCGGTCGCGCGCAACGCCGCGGCCTCCGGTGTCGACCGGTCGGCCTTCGACGCCTCGCTCCTCGATCACGAGACGGAGAGCATCCTTCTCGGCGTGCTCGCGGAGTTCCCGCGGGTGGTGCGGCAGGCGGCCGAGCTGCGGGAGCCCCACCGGGTCGCTCGTTATAGTGAGGAACTGGCCGGGGCATACCACCGGTGGTACGACAACTGCCGCGTCACCCCGCTGGGCGATGAGGACGTCACGGACCTGCACCGCACGCGCCTCTGGCTCAACGACGCGGTGGGGCAGGTACTCCGCAACGCCCTCGGTCTTCTCGGAGTGAGCGCTCCCGAGAGGATGTAGTCCGATGGCCGAGCCCCTGCAGCCGACCGAGACCGTTGTCATCGAGATCACCGATCCACCGAAGCGCAAGCGCCGCCGCTGGATCGGCGTGCTCATCGGCCTGGTCGTCCTTGCGATCCTGCTCGTCGTGGGCTTCTTCATCGCCGACGCCTACGCCAAGACCTATGCCGAGGGCTATGTGCGCGAGCGCATCATCGAGACGCTCAAGCTCGACCCCACCGCGCAGGTGGACGTCGACCTGGGCACGGGATCGGTCCTGTTGCAGGCCGTCCGGGGCGCACTCGACGAGGTGAACGTGCATGTCGACACCATCACGTTCGGCGAGATCACGGGTGAGGCGCAGATCGCCGCGACGGGAGTGCCGCTCGACAGCGCCCAGCCGCTCGACACCCTCGACATCCGGGTGACCGTCGACGAGGACAACGTCAAGAAGCTCTCCGGCAACTTCAGCGGCATCGAGCTGACGTCGATCGACCTCCAGAACGACCTCATCCGCATCGGCTCCGAGTTCAAGTTCCTGTTCATCGCCATCCCCGTCGCCGTCGACCTCAATCCGACGGCGAAGGACGGCGGCATCAACTTCGACCCGGTGACGATCCTCCTGGGCGACGACGAGATCTCGGTCGCCGATCTGCGCGGCAACCCGCAGTTCAGTGCGCTGGCAGGCGACCTGCTCAACTCGCGGGACTTCTGCGTCGCCAGCTTCCTGCCCCAGGCGCTCACGATCGAGAAGGTGCAGATCGACGGCACCGACCTGATCGTCGACATCGACGGCGACGGAACCGCCCTCTCCGACCCGGCGCTCTCCACCCTCGGCACCTGCCCGTAGGGGCCCGGTCTGTGAAGGACCCCCGGGCTCCCCGACGTTTGTGGGGCTTCCGCCGGCTCGGTGTGCTCGGTGCGCTTCCCCGGGCTGTAGCGCGCGAGCTTGCTCCGCCGCTCGATTGGCTTGCCCACGGCCATACATAAGTTAAGAGTCCGAACTAATGTATGGCGCTGGTCAAGGAGAGGAGACAAGGCTCCGAAGTCCGCGCCGTCTGACTCTGCGGTGACGATCGCCGCGGCGCGGCACCAAAAGCGGCCCCGGTAGGATTCTTACTCGTGTCCAGCAATCCCCTTGCCCCGTCGTGGCTCGCCGTGCCCGACGACGCCAACGCACTGGCCGAGGCGGTGTGGTCGCGGAATGCGACCCGGTCCGCTGCGGGGGAACTCGAGATCGCGGGCGTCGCCGCCACCGACCTGGTGGAGCGTTTCGGCACTCCCGTCTACGTGGTCGACGAGGCCGACGTGAAGGCCCGCGCCACGAGCATCCGTGAATCGTTCGACCGCGAGTTCGCCCGGGTCGGGTCGGCCGCGAAGGTCTACTACGCGGGCAAGGCGTTCTTGTCGACCGAGGTCGCCAGGTGGGTCACGGATGCCGGACTCAACATCGACGTCGCCAGCGGGGGAGAGCTCGCCGTCGCGCTCGCCGCCGGGGTCGACCCCTCGCGGCTGGGACTGCACGGCAACAACAAGAGCCTGCGCGAGATCGACCGCGCCGTGGGCCTGGGCGTCGGGGCAATCGTCATCGACAGCGAGATCGAGGTCTCCCGTGTCGCGGAGGCGGCGGTCCGTCACGGTCGCGTGCAGCCGGTGCGCCTGCGCATCAACAGCGGCGTCCACGCCTCCACCCACGAGTACCTCGCCACCGCTCGCGAGGACCAGAAGTTCGGGATCCCGCTCGCGGACGCTCCCGCGATCGTCGCGCTGATCCGCGCCGAGCCGTCGCTGACCTTCCTCGGGCTGCACTCACACATCGGGTCGCAGATCTTCGAGTCGGACGGCTTCGCCGAGGCCGCGCGGCGCCTGTTCGCCCTGCACGCGCAGCTGCTCGCCGACGGACCGGTGCCCGAGCTCAACCTGGGCGGCGGTTTCGGCATCGCGTACACAAGCGTCGACGAGCCCCTCGCGATCGACGAGGTCGCCGTGCGCTTCGCCGACATCGTCGCGGGCGGGGCCGCCGAGCTGGGCATCCCCGTGCCCATCGTCGCCATCGAGCCCGGTCGCTCGGTGGTCGGGCCGTCGACCACCACCCTCTACACGGTGGGCACCATCAAGGACGTACTGGTCGAGGGCGCGAACGTGCGCAAGTACGTCTCGATCGACGGCGGCATGAGTGACAACGTGCGCCCTTCCCTGTACGGCGCCGACTACTCCGTGCGCCTCGCCAACCGCTCCTCCGACGCCGAGCCCGCGCTCGTGCGCATCGCCGGCAAGCACTGCGAGTCGGGCGACATCGTCGTGCACGCCGACTACCTGCCCGGCGACGTGCGGCCCGGCGACATCGTCGCCGTGCCCGCCACGGGCGCGTACGGCTGGGCGATGGCGAGCAACTACAACTACCTGGGCCGCCCGCCGGTCGTCGCCGTGATCGACGGCGAGGCGCGCGTGATCGTGCGCGGGGAGACCGAGGAAGACCTGCTCAGCCGTGACATGGGAGTCGCCCGATGATCGAATACCGTAACCTCCGAGTCGCCATTCTGGGCGGCGGCAGCGTTGGTGCACAGGTCGCCAACCTGCTCATCCAGCACGGCGACGAGCTCGCCGCGCGCGCGGGCGCCGGCCTCGAGGTCGTGGGTGTCGCCGTGCGCAACCTCGACGCACAGCGCGACACCGAGATCCCGAAGCACCTGCTCACGACCGACGCCGAGGCGCTCATCCTCGGGGCCGACATCGTCGTCGAGCTCATCGGCGGTATCGAGCCCGCCCGCACCTACATCCTGCAGGCGCTCAACTCGGGCGCGGACGTCATCACCGCCAACAAGGCCGTGCTCGCCAACCACGGACCGGAGCTGTTCGAGGCCGCCGAGCAGGTCGGCGCCCAGCTCTACTACGAGGCGGCCGTGGGCGGGGCGATCCCCATCATCCGCCCGCTGCGCGACAGCCTCGCGGGCGACCGTGTCACGCGCATCCTCGGCATCGTCAACGGCACCACGAACTACATCCTCGACCGCATGGACACCCAGGGCGACAGCCTCGAGGATGCCCTCGCCGAGGCCACCCGCCTGGGCTACGCCGAGGCCGACCCGACCGCCGACATCGAGGGCTTCGACGCCGCGCAGAAGGCCGCCATCCTCGCGAGCCTCGCCTTCCACACGACCGTGCCGCTCACCTCCGTGCACCGCGAGGGCATGACGACGGTCACCCACGACCAGGTGGTCGCCGCGCGCAAGGCCGGCTACGTCGTCAAGCTGCTCGCCATCTGCGAGCGCATCACGGATGCCGATGGCCTCGAGGGCGTGAGCGCTCGAGTCCACCCGGCCCTCGTGCCCGTCGCGCACCCGCTCGCCGCGGTGCACGGCGCCAACAACGCGGTCTTCGTCGAGGCGGAGGCGGCCGGCAGCCTCATGTTCTACGGCGCGGGGGCGGGCGGCATCCAGACCGCCTCGGCCGTGCTCGGCGATGTCGTCTCGGCCGCACGCCGCCACGTCGCCGGTGGCCCCGGTGTCGCGGAGTCGACTCACGCCAACCTGCCCGTGCTACCGATGTCGAGCGTCACCACGCGCTACCAGATCACCCTCACGGTGCTCGACGAGCCCGGTGTGCTCGCGGCGATCGCGACCCTCTTCAGCGACCGGGGAGTCTCGGTCGAGGGCGTGTCGCAGTCGGTCCGAGACGGCGGGGACAGCGAGCGTCCCACCGCTACCCTTGTGATCATCACCCACGAGGCATCCGAGTCCGCACTCGCCGCAACCGTGGAGGCGCTCGCCGTCACCGATGTCGTGAGTGCTGTCGTATCCGTTCTGAGAGTCGAAGGACTGTAACAAGTGGCCCACCAATGGCGCGGAGTGCTCCGCGAATACGCCGATCGTCTCAACATCTCGGACGCGACTCCGATCATCTCGCTCGGTGAGGGCGGCACGCCGCTCATCAAGGCAGACGCCCTGTCGCGCCGCACGGGTGCGCGCGTCTGGGTCAAGTTCGAGGGCATGAACCCCACCGGCTCCTTCAAGGACCGCGGTATGACCATGGCTGTCTCCAAGGCAGTGGAGGCCGGCGCGAAGGCGATCATCTGCGCCTCGACCGGCAACACCTCGGCCTCCGCCGCGGCGTACGCGACCCACGCGGGCATCACCGCCGCCGTGCTCGTGCCGGAGGGCAAGATCGCGATGGGCAAGCTCGCGCAGGCGATCGCCCACGGCGCCGAGCTGCTGCAGGTGCAGGGCAACTTCGACGACTGCCTCGATATCGCGCGCGACCTCGCGGCGAACTACCCGGTGCACCTCGTCAACTCGGTGAACAACGACCGCATCGAGGGCCAGAAGACGGCCGCGTTCGAGGTCGTCGAAGTTCTCGAGGATGCCCCCGACTTCCACTTCGTGCCGGTGGGCAACGCGGGCAACTACACGGCGTACCACCGCGGGTACAACGAGGAGCTCGAGCGCGGCATCACCACGAAGATGCCCCGCATGTTCGGCTTCCAGGCCGCGGGGAGCGCGCCCATCGTGCTGGGTCACGTAGTCAAGGACCCTGACACCATCGCGAGCGCGATCCGTATCGGCAACCCCGCCTCGTGGGAGCTCGCCATCGCCGCGCGCGAGCACAGCAACGGCTACTTCGGGGCGATCAGCGATGAGAAGATCCTCGAAGCGCACCGCATCCTCTCCGCGGAGGTCGGCGTCTTCGTCGAGCCCGCGTCCGCCATCAGCGTCGCCGGCCTGCTCGAGCGGGCCGACGCGGGGGAGATCCCCAAGGACGCCACCGTCGTGCTCACGGTCACCGGCCACGGCCTCAAGGACCCGCAGTGGGCGCTCCGCGCCGCCGACGGCTCCGACGTGACTCCCACGGTCGTCTCCACCGACGTCAGCGAGATCGCCGGAGTTCTCGGACTGAGCCCGGCATGACCCTTCCCGTAGGCCTCGCAGCCACGGTCAGGGTTCCGGCGACATCGGCGAACCTCGGTCCGGGGTTCGACACGCTCGGCCTCGCACTCGCGCTGTACGACGAACTGCGGGTCACGGTCGTCGAGGGCACGGGCATCCATGTCGAGGTCACGGGCGTCGGCAAGGGCGACGTGCCCACCGACGGCTCGAACCTCGTAGCCCGGGCGATCGCGTACACGTTCGAGCGGGTCGGTCAGCCGCTGCCGGGGCTGCGCCTCGACGCGAACAACGTCATCCCGCACGGCAGCGGTCTGGGCTCGTCCGCCGCGGCTATCGTCTCCGGGATCATGGCGGCCAAGGGACTGCTCGAGGGCGTTGTCGAACTCGACCTCGCACGCATGCTCGTGATCGCCACCGAGCTCGAGGGCCACCCCGACAACGTCGCACCAGCCCTGTTCGGCGGCCTCACCATCGCGTGGACGACCCCGGAGGGCCCGCGCGCGAAGAAGCTCATCGTGCACAGGGGCGTCTCGCCGCTGGTGTGCGTGCCCGGCCACAGCGTCTCCACGGCGCTCGCCCGCAGCCTGCAGCCCGCCTCGGTGCCCTACGAGGATGCCGTCTTCAACCTGTCACGGTCGGCGCTGCTGATCGCCGCGCTCATCCAGAGCCCCGAACTGCTGCTGCAGGCGACGGAGGACAAGCTGCACCAGGACTACCGCGCGAGCGCGATGCCGGAGACCAACGCGCTCGTGCACACCCTGCGCGACCACGGTCTCGCGGCGGTCGTCTCGGGCGCCGGTCCGTCGATCCTCGTGCTCGCGGACGACCCCTCCCAGCGGCTCGTCGCCGCCGAACTCGTGGCGACTCACGCCGAGCACGACTGGCAGTCGCTCCTACTGGCCGTCGATTTCAAAGGTGCTACAGTGGTGACGCACCAGGTAGAAGCTCCGGCCCAGCCGTAGCCTCCCGGTCGCTGTTTCCCATCGAAGCAGTATCACCCTCCTCCCGCAGCATCAGATTCCTGTGCACCCGCGCAGACAGCAGCTACGAGGAATCAGCTCTCCGCCAAGAAGCAACTTCCTGGTCGGGGAAAGGAACCCCAGCAGTGACTGACGTCAATATCCACGCAACAAGCGCGGATTCCCGCACCGACCTGAGCACCCTCAAGCTCGCCGAGCTCCAGGCTCTCGCGAGCTCGTTGGGCATCAGCGGCGCATCGAAACTTCGTAAAGGAGACATCGTGAACGCAATCAACGAGAACCAGTCCGACAGCAGCAGCGACACCGTCGTCGAGGAGGCTCCGGACGTGGAGACCCCCACGGATGCCCCTGCTCCCGAGATCGCCAGCGAGCCCGTCGCCGTGCGCAAGCGCGCTTCGCGCCGCGTGACGAGCGCCGACACCGAGGCCATCGCGGCCGCGGGCGCCGGT
>Ga0247740_1000856_pt1 | contig 13666 bp, 13 predicted proteins | sample UWRJL148409B2_FD_180942 | JGI IMG/M metagenome (GOLD analysis project Ga0247740, IMG submission 180942) | Plant litter microbial communities from Arlington Agricultural Research Station in Wisconsin, United States - UWRJ-L148-409B-2 | ecosystem: Environmental > Terrestrial > Plant litter >...
CGCGACATCCTGGGCAGGCTCACGAGCGATCTGGCCGCGAAGTCGGCCGACGTGGCCGCCCGCGCCTTCGCCGAGATCGGCCGCGAGATCAACCTCGGTAGCCCGAAGCAGTTGCAGGAGGTGCTCTTCGATCAGCTCGGCATGCCCAAGACCCGGTCGAACAAGACCGGCTTCTCCACTGACGCGGCGAGTCTTGCCGACCTCCAGGACCAGGCCCCGCACCCGTTCCTCGATCTGCTCCTCCAGCACCGCGATGCGACGAAGCTGCTGCAGATCATCGCGAGCATCGACAAGGCGGTCGACGGCAACGGACGGGTTCACACCACCTACGAGCAGGCTGGGTCCGCGACCGGGCGCATCGCCTCCAACGACCCGAACCTGCAGAACGTCCCCGTGAAGACGGAGACCGGGCGCGAGATCCGCTCCGCGTTCGAGGCCGGCGCCGGCTACGAGACGCTGTTGACCGCCGACTACTCGCAGATCGAGATGCGCATCATGGCGCACCTCTCGAAAGACGAGGGACTCATCGAGGCCTTCAACGGGGGAGAAGACCTGCACCGGTTCGTCGGTGCCCGCATCTTCCACGTCGACCCGGCCGAGGTCACGCCCACGATGCGTACCAAGGTCAAGGCGATGTCGTACGGCCTCGCCTACGGCCTCAGCGCGTTCGGGCTCAGCAAGCAGCTACGTATCGAGACCTCCGAGGCCAAAGAGCTCATGACCGACTACTTCGCCCGCTTCGGTGCCGTGCGCGAGTACCTGCAGAACGTGGTCGAGCAGGCGAGGGCCGACGGATACACGACCACCGAGTTCGGGCGACGGCGCCCGTTCGGCGACCTGTCGTCATCGAACCGGGTCCTCCGCGAGAACGCCGCGCGCCAAGCTCTGAACTCGCCGATCCAGGGCACGGCGGCCGACATCCTCAAGATCGCGATGATCCGTATCGACGCCGACCTCGCCGAGCAGCAGCTGAATTCCAGGATGCTCCTGCAGGTGCATGACGAACTCGTGTTCGACGTGGCACCGGGTGAACTCGAGACACTCACGGCGATCGTGCGCGACCGGATGGCGGGCGCTGCGACCCTCACCGTGCCCCTCGACGTGCAGGTGGGCACCGGCCCGAACTGGGACGCGGCAGCGCACTAAGACACGCCGAACCTGAAAATGGGCCGTGAGTTGACAAGCGGACACAAACGGACTTACATAAAGCCATAACCACATTTGGTTTGCCCGTTTGCCCGCAGGACTTCTCCAAGCCCTATCCCACAACGAGGTCGGATTGTACGCACCGGAGCGTCACCAGCAGATCCTGGAGACCGCACGCGCCCAAGGCCGCGTCGATGTCGCCGGTCTCGCACGCGAGCTCTCCGTCACTCCGGAAACTGTCCGCCGCGACCTCACCGCACTCGAGCGCCGCGGGGTCCTCCGCCGCGTCCACGGGGGCGCGATCCCGGTCGAGCGCATCGGCATCGAGGCCGGAATCGCCGACCGCGAGGTGCACGCGGCCAGCCAGAAGGAGCGCATCGCCCGGGCCGCGCTCGACGAGCTGCCCGACGGCGGATCGATCATCCTCGACGCCGGCACCACGACAGTCCGCCTGGCCGAGCTCCTGCCCACCGACCGGGAGCTGACCGTCGTCACGCACTCGATCCCGGTGGCGAGCATCCTCATCACCCGGCCGAACATCAGCCTTCACCTGTTGGGAGGGGTTGTGCGCGGCCGCACGCTCGCGGCCGTGGGCGACTGGACCCGCGCCCAGATCGCCGAGGTCTTCGCGGACGTCGCGTTCATGGGCACCAACGGCATCTCGGTGGAGCGCGGCCTCACCACCCCCGACATCGCCGAGGCGAGCGTCAAGCGTGCCCTGATCGACGCCGCCCGCCGCACCGTCGTGCTCGCCGACCACACCAAGTTCGGCCGTGAGGACTTCGCCCGCGTCGCCCCGCTCTCCGACATCGACACCGTGATCACCGACATCGAGCTGGATGTCGAGCTCGCCGAGGACATCGAGAACGCCGGACCCAGGGTGGTGGTGGTGTGATCGTGACCGTCACACTGAACCCGAGTCTCGACCGCACCCTCGAGGTCGACGCCTTCGAGCGCGGAGCGGTGCTGCGCACGTCCGAGCCGATGCTCGAGGCGGGCGGCAAGGGCGTCAACGTCACCCGCGCGCTCGTCGCCAACGGGGTCGCGAGCATCGCGGTGCTCCCGGTGGGCGGGGGCGAGGGCGCCGAGCTGAGCAGGCTTCTGGATGCCGCGGCCGTCGCCGCACGGTACGTTCCGGTGTCCGGCCGAACCCGCTCGAACATCTCCGTCTCGGAGCACGACGGCACCGTGACGAAGCTGAACGAACCGGGAACCGCCCTCTCCGCCGACGAGCTCACCGCCCTCACGTCGGTCGTCGGCTCGGCTGTCTCGCCGGGGGACTGGGTCATCGTGAGCGGCAGCGTTCCGCCCGACTTCACCGCCGAGCACCTCCACTCCCTCACCGATTCGCTGGCCGACCGCGAGGTCCACCTCGCGATCGACACGAGCGGCGAGGCACTGGTCGCCGCGCTGGAGGCGCACCCGCGACTCGTCAAGCCCAACCGCGCCGAGCTCGCCGAGGTTGCGGGCAGGCCGCTCGACTCCATCTCCGAGGTCATCGACGCTGCGAAGGGCGTCCGCGACCGAGGAGTGGAGCTAGTGCTCGTGAGCCTCGGCTCGGATGGGGCAGTGCTCGTGGGGCCCGCCGGCGTCATCGTCGGCGAGTCCCACGTCGAGCAGCCCCGCAGCACCGTCGGCGCGGGGGACTGCTTCCTCGCCGGCTTCCTCTCCAAGTTCTCGGTCGATGAGACCGACGTCGAAGGCGCCCTGCTCGAGGCGCTCGCGTGGGGAGCCGCAGCGGCGTCCCTCCCGGGCACCGCAGTACCTCTGCCGGGCGACATCGACTACACACACGTCCAGCTGGTGTGGCAGCCAGACCTGGATCGGCCACTCGTGGCCAGCTAGCACCACCCACCACCCCTTATCCCGTACATATCCGTACAAAGGAGTACCAACTCAATGTCTGACTACACCCCAGCGGCCACCGGTAGCGGTGCCCGCGCGCGCATCCAGCGAGGTGGCGCGTTCCTTGCAAGCATGGTCATGCCGAACCTCGGGGCGTTCATCGCCTTCGGCCTGATCACGGCGCTCTTCATCCCCACCGGTTGGATCAACCTCATCGCGGGCCGCGTGAACCTGACGGGCGAGAACGACCCGCTCGAGTTCACGACCCAGATCTCCACCGTGGTCGGGCCGCTGATCAACATCCTCATCCCGATCCTGATCGGCTACACCGGCGGAAAGATCGTGCACGGCGTCCGCGGTGCGGTCGTCGGTTCCGTGGCGACCATCGGTGCCATGCTCGCGCCCGTCGCGCTGCAGTTGGCTCCCGCGGCGCTCAACGGCGCCGAGGCTGCGGCCCCGCCGGCGAACATCTCGGAGATCAGCTCCGCGATCCTCGCGGCCCTCGTGATCGGTCCGCTGGCCGGTCTCGTGATGAAGCTGTGGGACCGGTTCATCGACGGCAAGGTGCGCGGCGGCTTCGAGATGCTCGTCGACAACTTCTCCGCGGGTATCGTCGGCGGCGTCTTCGCCATCATCGGCCTCTACATCATCGGCCCGCTCACGTTCTTCATCAGCCAGGGCCTCGGCCTCGCTGTGAACTGGCTCGTCGAGGTCAAGCTGCTGCCCCTCGTGTCGATCATCATCGAGCCGGCCAAGGTGCTGTTCCTCAACAATGCCCTCAACCACGGCGTTCTGACCCCGATCGGTGCCGCGCAGGCGGCAGAGTCCGGCCAGTCGATCATGTTCATGCTCGAGTCGAACCCCGGCCCCGGTCTGGGCATCCTCACCGCCATGCTGCTGTTCGGCCCGCGCGCGATCCGTCCGACGGTCCCCGCCGCAATGGTCGTGCAGTTCCTCGGTGGCATCCACGAGATCTACTTCCCGTACGTGCTGCTCAAGCCGATCCTGATTATCGCCGCGATCCTCGGTGGAGCGACCGGCGTGCTGTGGGAGGTCATCTTCAACCTCGGGCTCGTCGCGCCGGCCTCCCCAGGCAGCATCTTCGCCTGGATCCTGGTGTCGCCACCCGACAAGTTGGCACTCAACATGGTGGGAATCCTCCTCGCCGCCGCCGTTGCGGCCGTGGTGGGCGCAGTCCTGCTCGGGTTCGGTCGCAAGGAGACCGCGACGGACGACGCGATCGACCTCGAAGCTGCCAAGGAGCAGAGCGCAGCGACGAAAGCTCAAGGCAAAACCGCTCCCGCGGCGTAACCTCGAGATATCAGTAACCAAAGGAGAAAAGCTATGGCAACCATCGACGGATCCAGCGTCAAGAAGCTGATCGTTGCGTGCGACGCGGGTATGGGCAGCAGCGTGATGCTCGCCTCGTCGCTCAAGAAGCAACTCGCGAAGAGCGGGGTGACGGTCGAGCACTCGGCCGTGGCCCAGATCCCGAGCGACGCCGATGTGGTGGTCACCCAGACCGGGCTGGCGGACAGGGCGAGAGGTGTCGTTCCCGACATCCCCGTCATCCCGTTCCAGCTCTTCCTGGGTGACCCCGCCGTGGCCAAGCTGGTCAAGGCGATTCAGAACGGCGAGACGGTCGAGCTCTGATCGTGGCCGATAACGAATCGAAGCCGCTCAACGAACTGCTTGCCGAGGCGTCGATCACCCTCGACGCCTCGGCGAGCAGCCGGGACGACGCCATCCGCCAGGCCGGCGCAGGGCTCACGGCGGTCGGCGCCGTCGACGCGCCGTACGTCGACGCGATGATCGACCGGGAGAACTCCGTGTCGACCTTCATGGGCGAGGGCGTCGCCATCCCGCACGGCACGCTGTCGGCCAAGGACTCCGTGAAGTCGGATGCGCTCTCGATGGTGCGCTTCCCCGACGGCGTCGACTGGGACGGCAACGACGTGCGTCTCGCGTTCGGCATCGCGGCCAAGGGCAACGGGCACATCGCGCTGCTCTCCCAGCTCGCGACCGTGCTCATGGATCCCGAGAAGGCCGAAGCGCTCCGCGACGCGACGACAGTCGAGCGCGTGTACGAGCTGCTCACGCCCGATCCCGAGGACGAGGACGCGTAGTTCTCCTTGAAGGTAGCCAAGTTCTACGCCCCCGGGGACATCCGTCTCGAGGACGCCGAGGAGCCACGCGTATCGGCCGGTCAGGTCAAGATCCGCGTGCGCAACTGCTCGACGTGCGGAACGGACGTGAAGATCTTCCGTTCGGGGCACCCCAATATGACTCCGCCCCAGGTGATGGGTCATGAGATCGCGGGGGAGATCGTCGACGTCGGGGATGGGGTGGACGGCTGGGCCGCGGGCGACCGCGTGCAGGTCATCGCCGCCATCCCCGACGGCACCTGCGAGTACTGCCTCGGCGGCACTCCGGCGATCTGCGAGAACCAGCTGTCCATGGGCTACCAGTTCCCCGGCGGATTCGCCGAGTACATGATCGTTCCGAACGAGGTCATCCGCGTCGACGGCCTCAACCGCATCCCCGAGGGGCTCGGCTACGCCGAGGCGTCCCTCGCCGAGCCGCTCGCCTGCGTGCTCAACGGGCAGGAGTTGGCCCGGGTGGGCGAGGGCGACATCGTCGTGATCGTGGGCTCGGGGCCGATCGGGTGCTTGCACGTGAGGCTCGCACGATCGCGCGGGGCGGCCACGATCATCCTCATCGACATCAACGGTGAGCGACTGGCCGAGGCCGCGGCGCTCGTGCACCCCGACCTCACCATCGACTCGAGCACGACCGACCCCGTCGATGCCGTGCTTACGGCAACGAACGGCCGCGGAGCCGACGTCGTCATCACCGCCGCTGCCTCCGGCACGGCACAGGAGCAGGGGCTACGGATGCTCGCCCGCCGGGGCCGCCTCAGCCTGTTCGGCGGCCTCGCCAAGGACAACCCCACCATCACTGTCGACGCCAACCTCGTGCACTACCGTGAACTCACGATCGTCGGCGTCAACGGATCGAGCCCCGCGCACAACAAGCAGGCGCTCGAACTGATCGCGTCCGGCGCGGTGCCCGTGGCCGACCTGATCACCCACACCCTTCCCCTTGACCGGCTCCTCGACGCGATCGATATCGTGGCGAGGGGCGAAGCAATCAAAGTAACGATCGAACCGTAGGAGACCAGTCATGGCCGAAAGAACCGTCACCGTAGCGTCCAGCGTCGGACTGCACGCCCGCCCCGCATCCTTGTTCGCGCAGGCCGCAGCCAAGGCCGGCGTGCCGGTGCAGCTGACGTCGGCCGCGGGCAAGAGCGTCAACGCCGCCAGCATCCTGGGCGTGCTCTCGCTCGGCATCGGGCACGGCGAAGAGGTCACCCTGAGCGCTGACGGCGAAGGTGCGGATGCCGCACTCGACCAGCTCGCCGAGCTCCTGAACACCGACCTCGACAAGGAGTAGCGGCTGGGTAGGCTCGAAGCATGACTGACGAGCCGACTCCCCGCACTCCGTCCCCGATCGACAAGATCGCCGAGGACTGGGTCGAGACCATGATCGACCTCGACCCGGACACAGCCGTCTGGCTGGGTCTGCCCGGGCGTATCGGTGAGATCGGCGACACCTCGCCGGCCGGTCACGAGCGCTACTTGGCCGAGGCCAAGAAGGTGCTCGCGTCGCTCGAGGCCGCGACCGCGGTCGACCAGGTCGACGAGGTCACCAAGGCCGACATCGCGTTCGGGCTCGAGCTCGAGGTGCGGGCGAGCGAGGCCCGCCTGCAGGAGCGCGACCTCAACGTGATCGCGTCGCCCGCGCAGGGGATCCGCGAGATCTTCGACCTCATGCCCACGGCGACCGAGGCCGACTGGTCGGTAGTCTCGACGCGACTCGGCAACGTGCCCGGAGCGATCGACGGCTACATCGAGACGCTGCGCAAGGGCATCTCGGACGGCGTGGTCCCGGCCCGCCGGCAGGTCGTCGAGGTCGCCCAGCAGGCGCGCAAGCACGGCGACCCGCTCGGCTTCTTCTTCGACTACACGGGGGCCGCGCAGCTGGACGGCGGCGGATCGCTGCCCGAGAGCCTCACGTCCGACCTGCGCACCGGTGCCGAGGCGTCGGCCGAGGCATACGCACGCCTCGCCGAGTTCCTGGAGACCGAGCTGGCACCGGTCGCGACCGAACAGGACGCGATCGGTCGCGAGCTGTACGCACTGCGGTCGCAGCACTTCCTGGGCGCCACCATCGATCTCGACGAGACGTACGAGTGGGGTCGCGAGGAGCTGCAGCGCATGATCGACGAACAGACTCGGATTGCGGGGGAGATCAAGCCCGGGGCTTCCGTCGAGGAGGCCATCGAATTCCTCGAGAAGGACCCGTCGCGGAAGCTCCACGGAACCGACGCGCTGCAGAAGTGGATGCAGGAGACCAGCGACCGCGCGGTGGCCGAGCTGTCGCGCGACCACTTCGACATCCCTGACCCCGTCAAGGCGCTGGAGTGCATGATCGCGCCCACGCAGGAGGGCGGCATCTACTACACGGGACCGAGCGACGACTTCTCGCGCGCGGGCCGCATGTGGTGGAGCGTTCCCGAGGGGGTCACCGAGTTCGACACCTGGCGTGAGCTCACGACTGTCTACCACGAGGGCGTGCCCGGGCATCACCTGCAGATCGGGCAGGCCGTCTACAACCGGGCGACTCTCAACACCTGGCGTCGCCAGCTCGGTGGCACGAGCGGCCACGCCGAGGGGTGGGCGCTCTACGCCGAGCGGCTCATGGAGGAGCTCGGCTACCTCGAGGACCCGGCCGACCGCCTCGGCATGCTCGACGGCCAGCGCATGCGCGCCGCGCGCGTAGTGCTCGACATCGGAGTGCACCTGGGCAAGCCCAACCTGGAGGGCACCGGCGTCTGGGACGCCGACTACGCGCTGCAGTTCATGCGCCGCAACGTCAACATGAACGACTCGTTCATCCGCTTCGAGGTCAACCGCTACCTCGGCTGGCCGGGGCAGGCGCCCTCGTACAAGGTGGGGCAGCGCATCTGGGAGCAGATCCGCGATGGCGCTCAGAAGCGCGACGGCGCCGCCTTCTCTTTCAAAGACTTCCACAAGCGCGCCCTCGACCTCGGCGGCGTCGGTCTTGACACCCTGAAGAGCGCGCTGCTCACGTGAGCCGCTCGCCGTGGCAACGCGCCCTCGGCGACAGCATGGCAGAGCTCGATCCCGGTCTGCGGGCGTACTTCGGGTCCATCCCGGAGGGTTACGTCGGCCGCGGCGAGGGGGTGTTCGACGTCGTAGGTACGCGCAGGCGCTGGCTGTGGCCGGTGTTCGCGATCCTCGCCCGGGACGGCGTCGTCTTCCCGGTGTGGGAGCACGCCGTGCCGTTCACCGTCACCAACCGGCCCACACCGCGCGGCACTGTCACGGCGACACGGGTCTTCCACTTCCGGGCCGGCGACTCGGTGATGACCGACGAGACCGGCGTGACGCGCGAGGGACTGACCGACCGGCTCGGACGGCACGGGATCGTGTCCGCGACATTCGACGCGAAGGTCGTCAACGGTCGGCTCGTGCTCACCTCGACGGATGCCGTACTCAGGCTCGGGCCGCTGCGCTTCCCCCTCGGAGTGCTCGCACCCAGGGTGAGCCTGGTCGAGCGTACCGATGCCGACCACCAGCACGTGTCCCTCCGGATGACCCACCCGCTGCTGGGCACCCTCTACGAGTACTCGGGCAGCTTCACCTACGCCCTCGAACGGGAGCAGTGAACGGATGACCGACCGCATCGTCATCGCCGGGGCGTCCGGCTTCATCGGGAAGTACCTTGCCGAGGCGTTCCGCGCCGAAGGTTCGGACGTGAAGCTCGTCGGACGGAGCGGTCCCGATGCCGCTTGGGGTGACACCGCGGCCATCACCACGCTGCTCGACGGCGCGGACCTGCTCATCAACATGGCGGGCAAGAGCGTCAACTGCCGGTACGGACCCGCCAATCGTGCCGAGATCCTGCGGTCGCGCATCGACACGACCCGAGAACTGGGCATCGCACTCGAGGCCTGCGAGAACCCGCCGCCGTTGTGGATCAACTCGTCGACGGCGACCATCTACCGGCACGCCGAGGACCGGGCGATGACGGAGTCGACCGGGGAGATCGGCACCGGGTTCTCGGTCGGGATCGCGACGGCGTGGGAGCGGGAACTCGCCGCACCGGTCCTCCCGCGCACCCGGCGGGTCGCCTTCCGGATGGCCATTGTGCTCGGGGACGGGAGCGCCCTGATCCCGCTCCTGCGCCTCGCACGGTTCGGACTCGGCGGGCCCCAGCTCGACGGGCCCTGGTTCCGGACGAGGGCGAGAGTCGCGGCGGGCACGTTCCACGAGTTCCGTGCGCGAGGTGGCCGGCAGCGCTTCAGCTGGATCCACATCGCCGATGTGCTCGGCATCATCAGGTTCCTGCGCGCGCACGGCCAGCTCGAGGGCCCGGTGAACGCGAGCTCACCGCATCCTGTCGACAATGTCTCGATGATGCGCACCCTGCGGAAGGTGCTGCGCGTGCCGTTCGGACTGCCGGCCCCACGGCCGCTGCTCGAAATCGGTACCGCCGTGATCAGGACCGAGACCGAGCTCGTCCTCAAGAGCCGCTGGGTCGTGCCGGAGAAGTTACTCGCGGCGGGTTACGAGTTCGAGTACCCCGACCTGGAGCCGGCCGTGCGGGAGATCGTCAGCGACCGAGTCACTCGAGAGCCGCGACAGTGAGCCGACCCACCCGTCTCCGGGGTGGGGCGCTCGTCTCGATGTCGTTGACCACGGCGTCGAGCGATTCCTGCATGCTGGTGCAGGTCGGGGGGGATCACCGTCATATCACGCTCAAACGAGTGGTGGTCGCTTACTCCGTGCGATAAGCTGGAATGTCGCATTTCTGCGCCATCTATCCGCCTGCCATCGGCGAACCACAAGAACCATCTTGTCGCTGGCCTAATCATGTCCATACCGGAGCAACTACTACATGACAATCGTAACGACCGACAAGGCACCCAAGCAGGTCGCCGTCAATGACATCGGATCTGCTGAAGACTTTCTCGCCGCGGTCGAAAAGACGCTGAAGTTCTTCAACGACGGAGACCTCATCGAGGGCACCGTCGTCAAGATCGACCGTGACGAGGTCCTCCTCGACGTCGGTTACAAGACCGAGGGTGTCATCCCCTCCCGCGAACTCTCCATCAAGCACGACGTGGACCCCACCGAGGTAGTCCAGGTCGGTGACACCGTCGAGGCTCTCGTTCTCCAGAAGGAGGACAAGGAGGGTCGCCTCATCCTGTCGAAGAAGCGCGCTCAGTACGAGCGTGCGTGGGGCGACGTCGAGAAGATCAAGGATGCCGATGGCGTCGTGACCGGTTCGGTCATCGAGGTCGTCAAGGGCGGTCTTATCGTCGACATCGGCCTGCGCGGCTTCCTGCCCGCGTCGCTCATCGAGCTTCGCCGTGTCCGCGACCTCACGCCGTACCTCGGCCAGGAGATCGAGGCCAAGATCCTCGAGCTCGACAAGAACCGCAACAACGTTGTGCTCTCCCGTCGCGCGCTCCTCGAGCAGACCCAGAGCGAGAGCCGCACCACGTTCCTCAACAACCTCGCCAAGGGCCAGGTTCGCAAGGGTGTCGTGTCGTCGATCGTCAACTTCGGTGCGTTCGTGGACCTCGGCGGCGTCGACGGTCTCGTCCACGTCTCGGAGCTCTCCTGGAAGCACATCGAGCACGCCTCCGAGGTCGTCGAGGTTGGCCAGGAGGTCACCGTCGAGATCCTCGAGGTAGACCTCGAGCGCGAGCGCGTGTCGCTCTCCCTCAAAGCCACCCAGGAAGACCCGTGGCAGGTGTTCGCGCGTACGCACGCCATCGGCCAAGTCGCTCCCGGTAAGGTCACGAAGCTCGTTCCTTTCGGCGCGTTCGTTCGCGTCGCCGAGGGCATCGAGGGTCTCGTGCACATCTCGGAGCTGTCGGGCAAGCACGTCGAGCTCGCCGAGCAGGTTGTCTCGGTCGGCGACGAGGTGTTCGTCAAGGTCATCGACATCGACCTCGAGCGCCGCCGCATCAGCCTCTCGCTGAAGCAGGCCAACGAGGGTGTCGACCCCGAGGGCACCGAGTTCGACCCGGCACTCTACGGAATGCTCACCGAGTACGACGACCAGGGCAACTACAAGTACCCTGACGGCTTCGACCCGGAGACCAACGAGTGGAAGGAAGGCTTCGAGACCCAGCGCGAGAAGTGGGAGCAGGACTACGCTGCAGCCCAGGCTCGTTGGGAGCAGCACAAGAAGCAGGTCGCCGCGGCAGCACTGCAGGAGGATGTCATCTCCACCAGCAGCTCCGTTCCGGCCGGCGCGTCCTCGTTCTCGAGCGATGAGGCCCCCGCCAGCGGCGGAACCCTCGCCGACGACGAGTCGCTCGCTGCGCTTCGCGAGAAGCTGTCGAACAACTCCTAGTAGTTCACACCCGAACGGCCGGTCCTCCTCGGAGGGCCGGCCGTTCGGTCGTTAGGCCCGCGCGGTTCGCCGAAAACGCAGGAGATGCGGCGCGTTGCGGCCAGAACGCGCGCCCCGGGCATCCGGATGCCCGCATCTCCTGCGTTCTCTACGGCGCGCACTATTGCGGATCGGCGACGGACCAGTTCTTGCACGTTTCTCGAGCCGCAATGGTCAGAAGTGGTCGGTCGAGAGCGGCTGCAGGTCTTTCGAGCGGCCGCGGCGGAACCGCCGGAACAGCAGCACGAACCCCACGACGACCCCCGCGACGGCGAAGATCACGAGCACCGGCAGAAGCAGGGCGAGGATGCTCAGCACGACGCTCCCGACATCCTCAGCCGTGCTCACCACGGGTGCGGCGGTGCCCGCCGAGGCGACGTTGAGGGCGGGCCGTGATACCGACTTGCCGATGTGCGTGACGAGCGCGAGCAGGATCCCGACCGCGATGGGCACCCAGGCGTTGGACGTGAAGAACGACGCCGGGTCGGTGACGACAGCGGTACCCGACGAGGAGCCGGTGCCGAACGCGATGCCGCCGGCGACCGGCCGGACGAAGAGCTGGATCCAGTCGTTCACCGAGTCCACGACCGGGATCTTGTCCGCCACGACCTCGATCACGAAGAGCACGCCGAGGATGACGAGCACCCACTCGTTGGAGAGCCAGTCCCATTGGTCGGGCAGGTCGACGAACGGTACGAAACGGCCGGCGAGTCCGAGGACCAGCAACGGGATGTACGCGTTGAGGCCTGCCGCGACCGCGAGGCCGGTGCCCGTCAGCAGTTCGAACATGCGCCCAAGCTAGCATTGCGCTGTGTACCTCATCGGGCTGACCGGCGGCATCGCGTCGGGCAAATCTGTCGTCGCCTCCCGTCTCGCCAGCCACGGCGCTGTCGTCGTCGACGCGGACGCGCTCGCACGGCAGGTGGTGGAGCCGGGGACGCCGGGTCTCGCCCGGATCGCGGAGCGGTTCGGACCGACCGTGATCGCCGACGACGGCACGCTCGACCGCAAGGCGCTCGGAGCCATCATCTTCGCGGACGCCGAGAGTCGCGAGGCACTCAACGCGATCACGCACCCGGCCATCATCGAGCTCGGCAACCGGCTCTTCGCCGAGGCGGCCGCGGCCGACCCCCACGCGGTGGGCGTGTACGACGTCCCGCTCCTCGCCGAGGCCGGGAAGGGGCGACCCGCCCGTTACGACCTCATCGTGGTCGTGCACGCGGACGCCGACATCCGATTGGCACGGCTCGTCGAGCTGCGGGGGATGACCCGCGAAGAGGCATCCCATCGGCTCAACTCGCAGGCGTCCGACGCCGAGAGGCTCGCGATCGCCGACGTCGTGATCGACAGCTCCGGCACACTCGAGTGGACCCTCGAGCAGGCGGACGAGCTCTGGGAGATGGCCGCCGCTTCCGCCCACAGCAAACAGCCCGAGTAACGTCGGCGGCCCTGCCTAAGCTGGAGAACATGGAGCCCACCCGATCAGTACGTCCGTTCAAGGTCGTGAGCGAGTACATGCCGAGTGGCGACCAGCCCGCCGCGATCGCGGAACTCGCGCAGCGCATCAACGCCGGGGAGACCGACGTCGTGCTGCTCGGTGCGACCGGCACGGGCAAGTCGGCGACCACGGCCTGGCTCATCGAGCAGGTGCAGCGGCCGACCCTGATCCTGTCGCACAACAAGACCCTCGCCGCGCAACTGGCGAACGAGTTCCGCGAGCTCATGCCCGACAATGCCGTCGAGTACTTCGTGAGCTACTACGACTACTACCAGCCCGAGGCGTACATCCCACAGACGGACACCTTCATCGAGAAGGACTCGTCGATCAACGCGGAGGTGGAACGACTGCGGCACTCCACGACCAACTCGCTGCTGAGCCGCCGCGACACCGTCGTGATCTCCACCGTCTCCTGCATCTACGGCTTGGGCGCGGCGGAGTCGTACCTCGACGCCATGATCGCCCTCCAGGTGGGCATGCGCATCGACCGCGAGACCCTCATCCGCAAGTTCGTCTCCATGCAGTACCAGCGCAACGACTACGACTTCTCGCGCGGCACGTTCCGTGTGCGCGGCGACACCATCGAGATCATCCCCGTCTACGAGGAGCTCGCGATCCGCATCGAGATGTTCGGTGACGAGATCGAGAAGATCTACGCGCTCCACCCGCTCACCGGCGACGTGG
>Ga0247740_1000859_pt1 | contig 13650 bp, 5 predicted proteins | sample UWRJL148409B2_FD_180942 | JGI IMG/M metagenome (GOLD analysis project Ga0247740, IMG submission 180942) | Plant litter microbial communities from Arlington Agricultural Research Station in Wisconsin, United States - UWRJ-L148-409B-2 | ecosystem: Environmental > Terrestrial > Plant litter >...
GCACACGGAGCTGGCGCGCTTAGGGAGCGCCAATACGGGGGTGGTGCTGAAAATCGAGACGCGCGCGGGCTTCGACAACTTGGCCGGTCTACTGTTGGAAGGCCTGAAACGGCCGCCGCTGAGCGTGATGATCGCCCGCGGGGATCTGGCGGTCGAGGTCGGCTTCGAGCGTTTGGCGGAACTCCAGGACGAGATCCTGTGGTTGTGCGAGGCGGCTCACGTGCCGGTGATTTGGGCAACCCAGGTGCTCGACACGCTGGCCCGCACGGGCGTGCCCTCACGCGCCGAAGTGACCGACGCCTCTGCGAGTGTCGCAGCCGAATGCGTGATGCTGAACAAGGGCGCATTCATTCACGAGGCCGTTGCGGTGCTATCTGGAATCTTGCGGCGCATGGAAAAGCATCGCCACAAAAAGCGAAGCTTGTTCCGCAAGCTCGAAGTGTCGACGTTCACGCCGCGTTGAGTGCGTACTCACCCGCGGCGGGAACCGCGCGCGCTGCGAGCTGCGATGCAGGTGCGCGAGCGCCCCCTCTAGGAGCCGATGTCGGTCGTGGGGCGACCAACACTCGCTCCCGACGTCCGAAAACGCCGCAGAAGACTGCGCCCGCGAGGCCCTTAGCGTCTCGCATACCTGACCGTACGACGTCAGCGCATACCCGACAAATCGGCGCTGGGCGCGGCGTTCAGCGTTGGGGCCACGGCCCGGATGTCGGATCCTTGGAGATCACGCAATGCGAAAGATTTTCGTCCGCTCGTCGACTCGTGCCTCGTCCTTGTCCGTTGTCGCTCGAGTGCTCGTGGGCTTCGCGTTCACGGTCGCGTGCTCCGGAGTTCCGCAGGTGACCAACACTGACGCCGGCGTCGGTGAGGGCGCGAATGGCGGCACGGGGTCCGGAGGCAAATCGGGCGAGGGCCGCGGCGGGAACGGCATCGACGTGACGCCGATCGGTGAGGGCGGCCGCTCCGATATGGAGCCCGCAGGCGGAGACGGCAACGTCGACGATGACCCGGTGTGCGGTGATTCGCTGATCGGACCGAGCGAAGGCTGTGACGACGGCAACGCCATGAGCGGCGATGGCTGCGACGGCACGTGCAAAGTCGAGAACGGATACACTTGCGGAAAACCCGGCGAGGAGTGCACGAGCACGCTCGTCTGTGGCGACGGCGAAGCCGGCCCAGATGAAGCGTGCGATGACGGAAACACGAAGTCGGGAGACGGTTGCTCGGTCAGCTGTAGCGTCGAGAGCGGCTATTCTTGTGCGACGTACGGCAAACCGTGCACGCCGACCACGGCCGCCGTCGAGTGCGGCAACGGCGCGACCGAGTTTGGCGAAACCTGTGACGACGGCAACACGACGGCCAGCGACGGTTGTTCGGCGAGCTGTCAGACCGAGCCCGGCTACACGTGCAGCGGCGCGACCTGCACGCCGAACGCGGCCTGCGGTGATGGCACGCTGAACAGCGGCGAGCAGTGTGACGACGGCAACAAAGTGCCGGGCGATTGCTGCAACGGCTCGTGCGGCTTGGAGTCGAACTGCAAGTGCAGCACGCCTGCTTCCGGCACTGGCCCGCAGGTATGCGTCTCGACCATCGTCTGTGGTGACGGCGCGGTCACGGGCGACGAAGCCTGTGATGACGGCAACACGCTCGCGTCCGACGGCTGCACTGCGGACTGCCTCACGGTGGAGCCGGGCTTCAATTGCCCGGAAACCGGCGGCTCGTGCAGCGCGGCGGTGGTGACGTGCCCGAACGCGAAGATCGACGCGGGTGAAGAGTGCGACGACGGCAATTCGGCCGGTAGCGACGGTTGCTCCGCCAACTGCAAGGTCGAGGCTGGCTACGCGTGCCCTACGGCGGGCCAAGCGTGCACGCTCAAGGAGTTCTGCGGTAACGGCAAGGTCAGCTACACCACGGGCGAAACTTGTGACGACGGCAACACGGTTCCGCTCGATGGCTGTTCGGCCACGTGCAAGATCGAGAGCGGCTTCACCTGCAACAACTCCGTCTCGCCCTCGGTGTGCGCGCAAGAGCCGTGCGGCAACAGCAAGATCGCCGCCGGTGAGACGTGCGACGACGGCAATACGCTGCCGGGCGACGGCTGCAGCGCGAGCTGCAAGCTCGAGAGCGGCTATACGTGCCCGGTGCTCGGCTCTGCCTGCCGCACGGTGTGCGGCGACAAGGTCAAACTGGGAACCGAACAGTGTGACGACGGCAACGTGGCCAACAGTGACGGTTGCAATTCACGCTGCCAGCTCGAACCCGGGTACGTGTGCGACAACGCGGGCGTCTGCCGCAAGACGGTTTGCGGCGACAATCTGAAGGAAGGCACCGAGCAGTGTGACGACACCGCGGTCGGCGCGACCGATCTGCCGTTCGACGGCTGCTACAAGTGCTTGGTCGAGCCCGATTGCTCCGCGGGCGCCTGCCAGTCCGCCTGTGGTGACGGCCAGCGCTTCTCCGACGAGGCGTGCGACGACGGCAATACGTTCAACGGGGACGGCTGCTCCTCCACCTGCAAGATCGAGCTGGGCTTCGCTTGCGCGGACTCCGCGGCGGGCGCATTGCCCACGAGCAAGACCCTGCCCGTAATTGCGCGCGACTTCATCGGCTTGGGCCGACAGAAGAACTCCTCGAGCGCGAACGGCAACTACCACCCCGATTTCAATCGCCATACCGCCGACGGCATCTTCAAGATGGTGAAGACCACGCTCTCGGCCAGCGGCAAGCCGGAATGGCGCTGGCTGCCCTACCGGAGCTCGGACGTGACGACCGCGGCGCAGAACACGACGTACGCGCCGCTCAGCACCACGACCTGTACGTGCAACGAGAGCGCACCGCTCGCTTCCTGGACCACGACCAACGAGACGTGGACGGCCGGTAGCCAAGGCAGCTCCAAGACCATCACGCTCGTGCGCCCGCCGTGCTCGTGTTCTGACGCAACTGCGTGCACCTGTGACAACACGGGTCACATGTTCAACGACGGCGCAGTCGGCAGCTCCAATCGCCGGAATCTCTCCACCCCTGCGAACTTCGCGCAGTGGTACACGGATGTCGCGGGCACCAACCTGAGCGTCCCCTACACGCTGACTTTGGCGCTCACCGACACGCCCACCGCGACCTACTCGAACTTGGGCGCGGCGAATTCGACGGCCTTCGATCCGCTCGCGGGCATCGGTTGGGTTGGAAAGGGCGATGAAACCGTGTCTGGCTGCGCGAGCGGCGAGACGACCAATGTCTCCTTCTCGACCGAGACTCACTTCGTGTTCGAGTACAAAGGTGGCGAGCGCTTCGACTTCTCGGGTGACGACGACACCTGGGTATTCGTCAATCGCAAGCTGACCGTGGATCTAGGCGGCCTACACGGCAAGCAGACCGGCTACTTCATCTTGGATGCCGACACCGACGGCACCGGCTCCGACACGGCCGATGGCAGCGCGACCGCCGTCGGCAACGGCCAGTACTACGACGGCACGAGTTACAGCGGCACGGCCGGGGCCAAGCTGCAACTCGGCCTGGTCGCGGGCAAGATCTACGAAGTGGTGATGTTCCAAGCCGAGCGCAACCAATGCGGTTCGAACTTCGGCGTCACGCTCAAAAACTTCGGCAAACCGAAGTCGATTTGCACTTCGACCTGCGGTGACGGAACCGTTGCGGCCGACGAAGCGTGCGATCTCGGCACGGCTGCGAACAACGGTGGCTACGGCGGCTGCAACGCCAACTGCACGCTCGCGGCCTACTGCGGCGACAAGAGCATCAACGGCGGCGAGCAGTGCGACGACGGCGTGAACTCCAACGTGTACGGCAGCATGACCAGCGGCTGCGCGCCGGGCTGCAAGGTGGCGCCCTACTGCGGTGACAGCAAGGTCGACGTTGGTTACGGTGAAACGTGCGACAAGGGCAGCGCCAACTCCGCCAACGCCTACGGTCCGGGCACGTGCACCGCGCAATGTCAGCCGGCCGCGTACTGCGGTGATGGCGTGGTCAACGGCGCAGAGAGCTGCGACGACGGCCAAAACAACGGCGGACCGACCAGCAAGTGCGACACCTCGTGCAAGGTGAAGTGCGGCAACGGCGTGCTCGACCCCGGCGAGCAGTGCGACAAAGGGACCGCCGCCAACAACGGCGCTTACGGCGGTTGCAAGTCGACATGCGCACTCGCTCCGTACTGCGGTGACGGCGTGAAGCAAGCCAACGAGGGCTGCGACGACGGCAAGAACGACGGTAGCTACGGCACCTGCACTTCCACCTGCCAACTCGGCGCCTACTGCGGTGACGGCAAGCTGGACGAAGCCGCGGGCGAGCAATGCGACGCGGGGGCACAGAATCAGGCCAATCCGTACGGCAAGAACCTGTGCGCTTCCACCTGTAAGGCCGCGCCTTACTGCGGCGATCACGCGGTCAATACCGCGTTCAACGAAAAGTGTGATGACGGCGCGCAGAATAGCAATTCGTCGGCGGGCGTGTGCAAGCTCGACTGCTCCGGTTACAACTCACCGCCCGCGACCTGCGGCAACGGCAAGGTCGATGCGGGTGAGCAATGCGACCACGCCGCGCAGAACGGCACGACTGGTGATACGTGTGACGCTCGCTGCCGCTTCAAGTGCGGTAATGGCATCAAGGACAGCGGTGAGGCCTGCGACAACGGCGTGAACGACGGCTCCTACGGCACGTGCAAGAATGACTGCACACCAGCCGAATTCTGCGGCGATGGCACGAAGAACGGCAGCGAGCAGTGTGATCTCGGCGCCGGCAACAGCGCGAGCGCCTACGGGATGAACAAGTGCACCAACGCCTGCAAGGTCGCGCCCTACTGCGGGGATCACCGCGTGAACGGTAGTGAAGAATGCGACGGCCAGATCGGCTGCACCGCGAGCTGCCTCTGGGATTCGATCAAGTAATCCGAGAAGTGAGAGGGGGCGATCGCGAGGCATGCCACGCAGCTCGCGCCACGCCCCCGGTTCCCGCGCCGCGACTCAGAAGTGGCCGTCGCAACTGAGGCCCGCTCCGGCCACGCTGCAGCCGCACAAGCCCGCGCGTAGAGTCGGAGTCGTCGCGGGCCGGCCGGTCAGCAAAGCGATCAAGCTTCCCGTCAGGAGCGCGCCGCCGGCCGCGTAGAAACCGATCGCGAGCCGTTCGTTGCTGGAGCGGCGCTCGTCGACTTCATGGCACTGCTGCCCCCGGGTTTGTCCTGCGTGCTCGCAACTCGGACTGTTCCAGTCGTGGGCGGCGTTCTCGCGCTTGATGTGAAAGACGAAGCCGGCCGCTACCGCCCCGAGACCTGCGACGCCAAGCGTGGCGGGCAGCAAGTACGAGCGGCCGTGCTGGGCCGAGGTCTCGGCGTTGGACCGGTCACTCACGTGGGCGACGGGCGCGGGCACGAGCACTGGGTCGGTGTCACTGCCGCGCTCGTTCAGCACGTTGCCGAAGCGGTCGAGCGCACGCAGCGTGTACTCGTAGCTGCGCCCTTGCACGGCGCGTGGCAACGGGAAGCGCGTGTTGGGCGCGGCCGCGAGTGAGAACGCCGGGCGCGCGCTGACCCCGCGCTCGGCGAGGTGCAGCTCGAGCTTGCTGACCAACGACGCAGGATCGCTGAGCTCAATGACCAGGTGCTGCGCGTCGCGGCTGGGCGTGGCCGTCACCGCGAGGCGATCCGAGGTTGCGGCCCAATAGCCGCGTGCCTCTAGGTACGGGTCGCGCACTTTGGGCGAGAGCCCTTTGTCCAACTTGAGCGCGTGTTTGACCGCGAGAGCGATCACGAAGCTTTCCTTGGCCCCTTCTGCATCGCCTTGCGCGGCGGCTGAGATACCGAGCAGCACATACAAGCGCGCGGTTTGTTCGCGGTCGTTGCCGCCCGCTTCGAGCGCTCTGCGGGCGAGCGTCTGCGTGGCCGGAAAATCGACCGATTGGTACGCTTGCTCCGCTTCGGCCAGCGAGCGCGTGTCGGCAAACGCGGGCGTCGGCAAGAGCAGGCCGAAGCAGCTCAGCAGTAGCAATCGCTTCATTCGATGCCGATCCTTCGCACGGTGGTCTTGCCGTTTTCGATCATGACCGGGTAACTCGTTTCGATGCCCTGCTCCGGATTTTTGAGCAACAACACGTGATTGCCGCTCGGTAACCTCACGCCGATGAGCGGCGTCTGACCGAGGGTCTTGCCGTTGGCGCTCACGATCGACCAAGGGCTCGTGTCGATGGTGAGCAAACCGAAGCTCGGAGCGGCGATGGTGCCAACGGCCGAGGGCATGAGTGCGGCCGACACGACCGCACTGACAGGCTTGGCGGCGCGCCGGGGTTGAATCGCGGCATGCTCAGGCTTGGCAATGCTGGCGTGTGATACACTGGAAGCCGCTTGGGGCTCCGCTGGACGGCGATCCGAGTGAGGCGCGACGGCAACGGGAGCAGGCGCGACGGCAACGGGAGCAGGCGCGACGGCCGCGAGCGGGGCTTGCGGAGCCGCTCGCGGCCCGGTCACGACCAGAAACACCGTCACGCTGGCCAACAGCAGGAACGCCGCGAGCAGCGCGAACACCGAACGGAATGCGCGACGATGACGTTTGCCGAGCTCCGTCATCTGGTCGTTCATGCGCGTCAGATCGGCAGAGGTCGCGCCGCTTTGCGGGACTTTCACGTACAACGCACTGGTGCTGCTCGGCGAGCGCTGCGAAGCGGGCGCAGGGGGCGTGCAATCGCTACGCGCCATCAGCACCGAGACCAAGCGCTGTTGCTCGATGATCTCGTTGGCGAATAGATCTTTCATCAGGCCGCCGATGACGCGCGCGTCGCGCGAGTGCCCCGCCCGCGCCAACCAGTTTTCGAGGTCCTTGCGCATCGCGCCCGCGGTTTGGTAGCGCAGCCCGGGATCGCGCTGCAAGGCGCGGGTCAGCACCGTCTCGAGTTCTTGGGGGATACCCGGGCGGCGTGAACCGGCGCTCGGGAGCTGACCCTGCAACGTAAGGCCGAGCGTCGCGGCGTCGGATTCGGCTTTGAACAAGCGCGCCCCGGTCAGCGATTCCCAGAGCACGACGCCCGCGCTCCAGACGTCTGCGCGGCGGTCGACGTGCTCCGCGCGCGCTTGCTCGGGCGCGATGTAGCCGACCTTGCCTTTCACGATGCCGGTCGCGGTGTGCCCTTCTTGGCTATTGGCCTTGGCGATGCCGAAGTCGAGCACTTTCACTTGCCCGTCGTTCGACACGAACACATTCTGCGGCGACACGTCGCGGTGCACGATTTCGAGGGGCCGACCGTGAGTGTCTTTGTTCTCGTGCGAGTAGTGCAAGCCGTCGAGTACGGAGATGGCGATGCTCACGGCGACGTGGGCAGCCAAGCCTCCGCGTTCGTTCGCGCGCCGCAACAAGCGGTGCAGCGGTTGCCCCTCCAGGTATTCCATTGCGATGCAGCAACGCCCCTCGAGCACCCCCGCTTCCAGCGTCTTCACGACGTGCGGATGATCGAGCTGGGTGAGCAGCCGCGCCTCGTCCAAGAACATTTCGACCAGTCGCGGATCTTCGTTGAAGTGCGCGTGGAGGCGCTTGATCACGACGGGGCGATGGACGAACGGGGCGACCTCCCAAGCCGCGAGGTAGACCTCGGCCATGCCGCCCTGGCCAAGACGCGCCAACAGCTTGTAGCGCTCGAGCGACTCGAACCGTTCTTGCGGCGCGGTGTTCGCAGCCGCTCCGCTGAAGCTCGGCACGACCGGCGTGAGTTCGGCGAGGCTCGGGGCGTCGTCGGCGAACGGGAGCGAGGCGCGTTGTTGAGAAGACACGGGCGGAGGTTAAGATCCCTTGGTCAACGCTGGGACAAGGAGGCAAGAATTCGCGGCAACATTTGTGTGGCGCGCTTGCGGGCCGGCGAAGTTCGGCACTACCCGTATCCGCAGCCGTTCAACGCTCGCAGTAACCCTGCGAGCAAATCTCGCCGCTCGCGCAGTCACCTTGCACCTTGCATTCCGTGCAACTGGTAGCGCCGGTGGCTTTCAGATCGAACAGACACGAGCAAGGGCTGGTCGGCTGGTAAGGGAAAATATTGCCGCCGTCCTTGCTGCGCGAGACGTGCATCGCACATTCGGGCACGAGGCCGCTCTGCGCGTAGAGATCGATCAATTGCACCTGATTGGGCAGCGCTTTCGTGCCCGAAAGGTAGCCGATGATGTCGGTCACGGCTTGGCGATTGGCCGCGTTCAGCGGCTTGCCCTGACCGTCGACGCGCAGCAGCAAGTGCAGCGGGCCCCACACGGGGTAGTGTCCGTCACGCACGTTGCGCTTGTCTTTTGCGGTGCTGCTCGAATCGGGGAACACCGCGCAGTGCTGCTCGGTATCTTGAAACGCCAGCACGCGGATCTGCGCGCGCAGGTTGTTGGTGTCGATGAAGTCGGCGGCCAGAATGCCGAGCGCGGCGTTCGCCGTCTCTTGCTTCTGGGCCGCCGCTTGCAGCGCGGCCGCGACGTCACCGGAAGACTTGTGCGACTTGCCCTTCCACACGCCGGCCGGCACACCAATGGCCGCCGCCAACATTGCTTGCGTGCCGGATGTCGCGCTGCGTTTGAACAGGTAATCTTCGTTGTTCCAAATTGCGAGCTCGCCGCTGGGATCCCGCAGGCCACCGCCGGCACCGAAACCAAACGCGAAATAGGCCGCTTCGGCGCTGATTTCCGAGTACGCCGAGTTCGTTGGCACGGCGAACGTCATGGTTTGGATGGGGCCGTGCGCGTCGCGCACTTGCAAGGCGTCGAGGTTCGCGAACTCGAAGCCCGGGCATGATTGCGCGAACACGTCGGATGCACCGATGTCGGCCGTGACCCCCTCGGCCGGCAAATCACACGGGACCCCCGAGCTAGAAGAAGAATCCCAATACGTGGCCGAGAGCGCGGGCGCGCCAGGGCCGGTGGTCATGGTCGTGCCGTTCAGCACCGCGTCGACGCCGACACACGAGCCCGTCGACTCGTAAACGATGTACACGTTTTGGGCCACGAGCTGCTGCGCGATCTGCCGCAAGAACGGGAACGCCGCCGACGAGCCCGTGATGTAAACGACAGTGCCGTGGTTCGCCAAGTCCGCACACGACCTGCCCGTGCCGCCCGGGTTGGTTCCGCCGCTCCCACCTGCGTTGCTAGCGGCAGTGCCACCCGCGCCGCTGCCCCCACCAGCGCCGTTGCCCGCGCTCGCGCTCGCTGGTAAGGCCGGCAGCTGGCCGTCTTTGCCCAGTAAAGTGAGCCTCTTTTCGTCGGAGAAGCGCGTGCAGGTGGCCGTGGTGCAGGCGTTCTCGAGCGTTACGATCTCGACCGGCGCGCAACGATAGCAGCCGAGGCCCTGGAAACCTTCGGCATCGACGCAGCTCTCACTCGCCGAGCCAGCGGCTCCGCTCTCGCCCGCTTCGCCCGCGCTCCCGCTCGTGGCTGCGCCCCCGGCCGAGCCCGCGCCGCCGCTGCCGGCTCCGCCGCTTGCGCCGTTGTCACCGCCGCTGCCGGAGGGCGTGCCGGCGCTACCCGCTTGCGCGTCGCCGAACGACTGATTGGGATCTCGAAGTTTGGTGCAACTCAGCGCGAGCAGTGACGAGAACCCGAGCCAACGACAGAGGGAGCGAGTGGACGGCTTCATGGTTTATCTCGGGCGAGCGCCTGCTGCGTAGCAGACCCGATACGCTCGCTCCACGCCCGTGAGGCCCGTTCGCGATGATGTGGCTCTCGCGTAACCGAAGCGCCATTCGAGCACGACCACGGTGAGCCGCGCGGTCTACGAAAACCGCACTGCTCACCGAGGGAACTCGTGGAGGCCGAGCGCGTCGAAGCGAATCAGAACGCGGCTTGCGCCGCGACGATCACTTCACCGCGGTTGATCTGATCCGGGAACACGAACTTGGACCAAGATGCCTGCAATTTGGCGTCATGCCCGCGCAAGAAGTAATTCAAGCCGAGCTCGTACGAGGTCATCTCGTCGGCGAAGGGCGCGGCGTTGCTGCGCACGACGGGCGTGCTTCCCGGCAGGTTCGTGCGCACGTTCGAATCGAAGTGGCCGATGCGGAACAGCGGCTGCACCTTGTCGGCGAACGTGTAGCCGACCACGGCGTAGATACCGGCTGACTCGAAGCGTGCCACGTTGGTGGGGCCGTCCCAGCCGTGGATGTACTCGGCCTGGAACAAGAAGTTCGAGATGTCGACCTTAACGTCGGCTTCGAGGCGATCCTTGGTGGTGGCGGTGGTTTCGCGGTTGTGCAGGCCGGCATAGGCGGCGCCGCCGATCATCACGCCGTCGACCGGGTACACCTCGAGCCGCAACGCGGCGTCCTTCTGCGCGTTGGTATCGAGCTTGTTCTGACCTTCGCCGTTGAACAGCGCGGCTTGGTAGTAGAAGTGCTTGCCGAGCTTCTTCTCGACCTTGATACCGATGTCGCGTTGGTCACCGAAGCGGCGAGAGACGACGGAACGCTCGGGAAAGAGCAGCCTGGCCGCGCTGTTGTAGCCTTCGTAGCTGACCGGGATCTTGAATTGCCCGACCGTCACGTCCGCGTACTCGGACATGAAGGTGAGGCCGACATCCTGCAGGATGGTGATATTGCCCTGGTTGTTGACGGCTACCGTCCCGGTGCCGCCGCCGCCGACGCTCAACGTCGAGCGGTTGTTGTCGAGCACACGCGCCGGGTCGATCATCACGTTGAAACCGAATACCTTCGGAATGATCTCACCCTTCAGCTTCAGTTCGACGCGGCGCACGCGCAGCGTCGTCGTGGTGTCGCCGCCCTGGTTCGCGCCGACGGCCCAAAACTGCAGCGTGGCCCCGGGCTGCCACCAACCATCCTTGCTGACGCCGAGCTTGGTCGGGAGCGGGATCTCGGGCACCGGAGGCGGCACGATTTCGGCAGGCGTCGCCATCGGCGTGGGCGTCGGCTCGACGGGCGCCGGGTTGGCAGCCGGAACGGTCGGATCCGGTACCGTCAGCGGAGCTGCCACCGGAACAGGAGTAGCTGCCGGGGCCGGGGCCGGGGCCGGGGCCGCTGCGGGCGTCTGCGCAAAAGCAGCAGAGCTTGCGAGTAACAAGGCGGGGGCAGCGGAGAATAAGGAGAGCTTCATTGGGGTGTGTTCCTTCCGGGCCGTGAGATAGTCCGGGCTCTGTGACGATTGAGAGGCGAAGCGGTGAACTGCGCGAAAAGAGCTGGCAACTCTGAGTAGGATTTTGACGATTTGGTGAACGCCAGCGTCGCAAAGACACACTGCGTCCCACCGTTCGGGCCCCACCGTTCACACCAACCCGAGCGCCTCCGTGTTCCATTTGCCGGCGGCTGTCAATGACTGGATCGTAATGTGCGCCAGCTCACAAAACTGCGGGTTTAAGCCGTATATGCCGGCGCGTTCTGCCACATTGTCTGGAATTTGTGCTGGAAGTAGCGTCCGTCAGTGGTCGGCGAAACTTCTCTCGAGCAGAAACAACTCTCGCAGCGCTTGTTGGTAGCGGTGGTCGCGCCAATCGGCCTCTTGCTCGTGGTCGGTCTGATCTTGGCGTTTCAAATCGTCAAGCTGACGGATACCGCTCACTGGGTCGATCACACGGACGAGGTGATGGGCCGGGTGAGCGAGATTCAGACTCAGGTCGTCGACCAAGAGACCGGAATCCGCGGCTACCTCCTGAGTGGCGACCGCGCATTCTTGGCTCCCTACGAGCGAGCCCAGCCGCTGCCGATGTTCGCGGCGGTTCACACCTTGGTGGCGGACAATGCACCGCAGCAGGTTCGTATCGATGCCGCTCGCGCTCGCTACGAGGGTTGGCTGAAGATTTCCGAGCCGATCGTGCAGGCTAGCGACCCGAGTCCGTTTCACAATCATCAAGCGTTGCTCGAGCGCAAGCGACGCATGGACTCGGTGCGCGAGGCGCTGCAGAACTTTCAATTGATCGAACAGGGCCTGCGGGTCCAGCGCGCGGCTGCCTACGCCGAGAGCAACCGCTTGATGACCTTCCTCGGCATCCCGCTGTTGCTCGCGTTGGCGGTCTCGCTGGGCTTCCTCTCGCGTCGGCAGTTGGGCTCTGTTTCTAGCACGTATCGCGGCTTGCTCGAGGGTGAGCGCGTGGCGCGCTCGGCGATCGAGACGCAAAACTGGATTCGCACTCAGCACATGATGGTGTCCGAAGCCGTGCAGGGCGATCCACCGCCCGACGAGCTCGGGCGGCGCGCGCTCTCCCAGCTGTGCGTGCAGATTGGCGCCGTGGCGGGTTCGTTCTTCGTCGGCCAGGCAGGCGGCTTCCGGCGCTACGCCAACTTCGGTCTGAGTGGCGAGGTCAGCGATTGGTTCGCTCCCGGCGAGGGGCTCGTGGGCCGCGCGGCACAGGGCAAGGTATTGCTCCACGTCAAAGACGTTCCCGCCGACTTCGTCAAAGTCCGTTCTGCCTCGGGCGAGCACGTCCCCACGCAGCTCGTCCTGCTCCCGGCGTGTTTGGAAGGTCACGCGATCGCCGTGCTCGAGTTCGCGTTCTTCACACCGGTCGACGAGCGCGCCATCGAGCTCCTGTCGCGCGTTGCAGAGACGATCGCGGTCGCGCTGCGCTCGGTGCAGCAAAAGGAGCGCCTCGCCGACCTGTTGGAAGAAGCGCAGCGCCAGGGTGAAGAGCTGCAGACTCAGCAAGAGGAGCTGCGTGTCGCCAACGAAGAGCTGCAACAGCAGGGAGACGTGCTGCGCAGTGCGCATGCCCAGCTGGAAGAAGGCAAAGAGGAGCTGGAGACCACCAACTCGAACTTGGCCTTGCAGCGTGACGCGCTAGAAAAAGCCCAAACCGCACTCGCGCAGAAGATGACCGAGCTGGAGCGAGCCAGTCGCTACAAGTCGGAATTCTTGGCCAATATGTCGCACGAGCTGCGCACGCCCCTCAATAGCTCGCTGATTTTGGCCAAACTGTTGGCGGACAACAAGCAAGGCAATCTGACCGAGGAGCAGATCAAATTCGCGTCCACGATCTATTCCGCGGGCAACGACCTGCTGGCGCTGATCAACGACATCCTCGATCTATCCAAGATCGAAGCGGGCAAGGTCGAGCTCCGCACCGAGCCGACCACACTCGCCCGCTTGGTGGAGCCCGTGGCGCGCACGTTCGAACCCGTCGCCAAACACAAGAGCGTGGCCTTGGCGCTGTCGCTGGGGGATTCGAAGGCGAGCATCGAAACCGACTCCCAGCGCGTGCAACAGATCTTGAAGAATTTGCTTTCGAACGCATTCAAGTTCACCGAACGCGGCACGGTCTCGTTGACCGTGGAGCAGACCGAAAGCAGCTATGCGTTCGCCGTGCGAGACACGGGCATCGGAATCGCCAAAAATCACCACTCCGCCATCTTCGAAGCCTTTCAACAGGCAGATGGCACCACCAATCGCCGCTTCGGCGGGACCGGCCTCGGGCTGTCTATCTCGCGTGATTTGGCGCACATGCTCGGGGGGGAGCTGACGGTCGAGAGCGAACTCGGCAAAGGCAGCTGTTTCACGCTGACTTTACCCAAGGTGTTCACACCCGGACAGGGCAAGGCGGAACGTGCATCGGCGCCTGCCGATGCCACGGGCGCAGCGCTGCCGGAGCCGAGTCCGCTGCCGCCCGCGGTGGGACTGGTCGAGAGCCCTGCGTTCCCGGACGATCGCGAGCACATCGACCCGCAGCGACGCTTGCTGTTGATCATCGAAGA
>Ga0247740_1000861_pt1 | contig 13633 bp, 8 predicted proteins | sample UWRJL148409B2_FD_180942 | JGI IMG/M metagenome (GOLD analysis project Ga0247740, IMG submission 180942) | Plant litter microbial communities from Arlington Agricultural Research Station in Wisconsin, United States - UWRJ-L148-409B-2 | ecosystem: Environmental > Terrestrial > Plant litter >...
AAAAAGGCATAGACAGTCCCAAGCTTGGGGCTCGCAACAACCCAGATGCGCAAATCGAGATTTTAAATCTATTGTCTCGCTGGCGTGAATTGAATTGGCCGATCATTCATGTAAAGCATCGTTCAATGCAAGTTGACTCTGTCTTTTGGCCGGAGCAGGAAGGCTTTGATTTTAAGCCGGAATTTTTACCGCGTGATAACGAGTATGTAATCGAAAAGCAAACCCCTTGTGCTTTTACCAATACAAATCTTCAAAATTTATTGGTTCAAAATGAGATCACCTCAGTTGTTGTGGTTGGTGCGTCAACTAATAATTCTGTAGAAGCCACTGTGCGAACGGGTGGTTGTCTTAGGTTTAACATGATTGTTATTGAAAATGCATGTTTCGCTTTTGCAAAAGCCGATTATTTTGGCGTTCATAGATCGGCCGAAGAAGTTCACTCTATGTCCTTAGCTAATTTAAATGATGAATATGCTCTTGTGCTGAATTCAGCGGATTTAATTTTACGTTAAGTTATTTTTAAACTCTTGTTTAAAGTTTGGATAATAAGTTTGTAGGCGATATTAGGTGTTAATGTCGTTTTACCGAATCTACTTTAGGACATTGCACACTCAACCAGTCAACATTAAGTTCAAACAAGATCAAGGGTAGAAACCCTTTACGCGATATATCGACATAAGATCACAGTGAGGCTTGTTCGATTAGCCTCGTCTGACACATCTAAAGAAACACTCCCGTTTTGTGCCTCAGCTAAGAGTTTGGCGGAATAGGTTCCTAAACCTGTTCCACCCAGTTTGCCGTCAGTAACAAATTTTTCAAAAAAGTGATCGCGAATATCAATAGGCACTACACCGGTGTTTGAAATCGTGATACGCAATGGATTTTCATTGTGCAGCTTTACCTCAACTTGCGTTTTTTCGGGTGCAGCTTCACAGGCATTTTTAATAAGATTTTGAAACAGCGAATAACAAAGCATGGCATCGCCAATAATTTTTGGCGGTTCCTCATTAACGGCTGCTACATCGGTATCAATGGAAATGCTTAAACGTTTTTCGGAGAATGTGTGACGCGACAATTCCACTATGCGTCGTAAAATATCGCCAATTTTTACGGGTTCCGGATTTAATTTAAATCGTCCCGTTTCAATTTTGTAAAGCTCGGCGGAAAGATTGATCATGTTCAGTGTTTGTAACGCGGAGTCTTCCGCCATGCGCAGTTGTTCTATTTGCTTGCGGCTGAGTCCGGTATCTTCACTCAGCGATTGGATAATGCTAATGACACCCGCCAAGGGGCCTTTCATATCGTGACGGGTGATGTGTTCAACGTCTTCACGTAAGCGCGCATTTTCCAGGAGCGTATCGTATTCCGCTTGCAGCTGTTTATGCAGTTCAACGTAACGCAGAAAATTGTGTACGCGTGGAACTAGAAAATCCGGATTTATAGGTTTCGTTATAAAATCAACCGCACCTAATCCCAGTCCTTTTATATGAGCCTCATTAGTCTCCATGGCTGTCACGAAAATAATGGGAATATGTTCGGAGTTGGGATGCTCCCGCATGCGTTGTGCTACTTCAAAGCCATCGATGCCCGGCATCATGATATCCAGCAATACCAGATCCGGTGGTTCGTCTGATGTGCAGATATCTAAAGCGCGTTCACCATTAAGTGATATTCGAACCCGATAAGTATCTTTAAATAATTGATACAGTAATTCCACGTTATCTGAAGTATCGTCCACCACCAAAATGGTCGAACGTTTTGATTCAACTTTCGAATCATCAGTTTTGATATTCGATTGGGGATGCTCAGTGTGAGATTGTGTTTCACTATAGTTAGATGATGAAGAAAGTGTCTTCCGCGACCTAGGGCTCATAGCCATTGCAATACGCTCAGCCAAGCCTCCAGCGGTATAAGGTTTTACTAATAAGGAATTCACTCCCTGGGCAATGGCCTCTACCACTCGTTCGCGTTCTGCTTCGGCAGTGATCATTACAAACGGAGTATGAGAAAGTTTTTTACTGGCTCTTACGGCGACTAATAATTCGAGCCCGGTCATGACTGGCATATTCCAGTCAGAAAGTATCAGATCAAATGGTTGTTGGTTAAGTAGCCGCAATGCTTCTGCGCCGTCTTTGGCTTGAAAAATTTGCACAGCTCCCAGCACGCGCAATTGCGCAGCCGTGACTTTTCGCATTACCTCAAAGTCATCAACTACCAATATTTTTGTATGTTTGGTTATTGCCATAGATTCACTCGCGCACGGTTTCCATTCATTATTATGGTTTTTCTGACATGGCTTTTTCCATGTATTCAACTTTTTTGTTCATATCGGCATCGCTATCTGCGAAGGCTGATGCAATTTTTTTGAATTCATCTTGCAGTTCTAAAAACGCATCGGCCATATCGGGATCAAAATGACTGCCTTTGCCGTCTTTAATAATTTCAACGGCTTTTTCATGTGGCATAGGTGCTTTGTAAACACGACGACTAATCAATGCGTCGTAAACATCGGCGACGGCCATGAGTCGTGCTGAAATAGGAATGTCGTCGCCGGACAAGCCTTCCGGATAACCGGAACCGTCCCATTTTTCCTGATGGCTGTAAGCGATTTCTTTTGCATATTTTAAAAATGGCATTTCTACACCCAGATCTTTTTCAGCTTGCAAGATTGCATCTCTGCCAAGGGTCGTATGGGTTTTCATGATTTCAAATTCTTCCGGTTCAAAGCGACCCGGCTTCAACAAAATTCTATCGGGTATGCCTACTTTGCCAATGTCATGCAAGGGCGCCGATTTGTAGAGTAATTCAATGGTTTTATCGTCATTGAGAAAATGCGCAAAGCGCGGGTTGAAACGCAATTTTTCTGCTAACACTTTAACGTAACGTTGTGTACGACGAATGTGATTACCCGTTTCGTTATCACGCGTTTCAGCAAGTGACGCCATTGCGTTTATAGTGACATCCTGGATAGCCATAATTTCGGCAGTTCTTTTGTTGATCTCAGAGTTCAGGAAGGTATTTTTGTCTTTCAAAAAATCCTGAACACGTTTGATAGCAAGATGCGTTTCCACACGTGCGAGAACAATAGGCGGAGAAATAGGTTTGGTAATGTAATCAGATGCCCCCAATTCAAACCCTAATGTTTCGTCTACCACTTCAGTTTTTGCAGTGAGAAATATGATGGGAATATCGCGTGTTTTATTATCCGCTTTCAAACGTCGACACACTTCATAACCATCCATCTCGGGCATCATGATATCGAGCAGTATTAAATCAGGTGGAGTTTCTGATTGCGCAATTTTGAGTGCGCGCGCACCGCTGTTGGCAACTTTGACAAGATAGTTGTCTTTCAGTAAACCGCTCATGAGTGTTAAATTATCCGGTGTGTCATCCACCACTAGAATTATTGCTTTTTGGGTGTAAACAATTGCGCTTTCCATTTTTTAATTCCTCGTGGTGTAATTAGTTAAATCAATAAATATTCCTACTAAACCGCCGGGCTGACCATCGTCCAGGCGAAAACCAGACACGCGGTAGAGGGTTTGATGAAAGTTTCCATCGGCGAATGGAATCAATACTTCTCGCTGCACTTCGCCAACGTCTGCAATAACTTGTTCATCCTCCGCTTGATAAGCGATACGGTCAGCTTCCGGTAGGTAATCAAGGTCGAGAACTCTTTTGCCGATCAAGTCCTGACGTTTGACATTAAAGGTTTTTTCGTAAGCTCGATTAAAGCCAAGGAATCGGCTATCTGCACCTTTATAAAATATTGGATAGGGGATAGTGTCGATTAAGGCTTGGTGGAGTGAAGCTTGTTGGCGCAAATTTTCTTCAGACGTTTTTTGTTGCTGAAATTCTAATTCGAGCGCTTGCCGCTGCTCCATTATTTCAATATTCGCGGCAGTAATTATTTCAAATTCCGCTAATATTTTTTCCTGGCTGCTCGTCAATGAATTGAATGATGCCAACTCCAATACGCCCACCAACTTTCCTTTCAACACTAAGGGATGTAGCAAAATAACTTGCGGTCTTGCCGCGCCGCTTCCCGAAACAATGTGAATGTAATTGGCAGGAATCTGGTTAATCTGTAAAGGTTTTTCTTCAAGGGCACACTGTCCGGCCAGGCCTTCGCCGTAGGAAATTTCTTTGCCGGTATCCTTCACTGGAACGCCGTATCCGCCTATCAAGCGCAATTTTTTTCGCGTGTTGTCCGCCGTATAGAGTAGGCCAAAACCTATACCCAACAATTCACTCACATGATGCATAAAAGTTTGTACGAGTTCAGTGTAACTTCGAACCTGACGTAATTCAGCCGCTACTTTTGCAATAAGCGCACGCTCTTCAGCGGCGGCGAGATTATTGGCCTGCGCTTTAGCTCGCGCTTCATTTTCATTTGCGAGAGACGCGCGAAGCCGTTTAGTGCGATTGAATTGCTGTTGGAGTAATGCACCAATCAACAGCGCAAACAATAAAATAGATCCAAAAATAATGAACTTGCGCGATGTGGTTAACCACTTTTCCGAATCCTCCAGCAACACAGCCAACCATGAACCATTAGGATCATTCCAATTAAGCGAAATATGTTCTGCAATGAAACGTTTGTTTTGCAGTGTGATGAGCGATTGTGAAGGATCAAAATCCAAAACGGTTGGGCGAACATTTTCAAATCGCGTTCCAAATTGTTTGAGTTCGCGAATTACCTGAATTCGTTTTTCGTCCAACGGAGGTGTCAGATTTAATTGCCATTCTTTACGCGAAGACGCGAACACAACACCTTGTGGTGAAATCAACAACGCGTCGCCACTAACATGTTGAAGTAGTTTGTCCAGAGGAGCTTCGGCCGATAATTTCACAGAGACAACACCAATAATGGCGGAATCTTTTTCGGTGGTTTCATGAATCGGTGCTGCAACGAATAAGCCGCGCGAATCGGAATTGGTCCCGATTGCCATGTATACAGATTCCTCACCTTTCATCGCCTGCTGGAAATAAGGCCGGAATGCGATGTTTTTCGCAGTTGATTTCAATCCATCGGTATCATTTGCGATAATTAATCCCTGTTTGTCGATAACGTACATTCCCTCGAAATCAAATTGCTTGCGTGCAACTCGCAGGCGCTGCAATACATCCGACGCGTCAAATCCAGTTTCACCCAAGGCCGCACGTTTAATGATCGGCTCGTTAAGCCCAAGTAGTAATGCAACTCCCATTGCGCGATTACGCGTTGTGGCAATGGAAAGATAATCCTGCAATTTTTCCAATTTAATAGTTAGCTCAGTACGCACACGCGCCTCGGCGTAAACTTGCAGTAGCTGAATTGAACCCCACCCCACGAGTAATCCGATGACAACGCAAGTAAGCAAAGGCGAACCTGAGAATTTTCCCACTTTATTAAAAAGTGAATGTGAATTTTTCATGGCGCGCTTCTACTTTCTGGCGCAATAATTGAATTGACTCCGTCGTGTTTTTTGATAATCGACAGGGCCTTTTCAAAATCGAAATTTTTGATAGCTTTTTCTAATTGCGCAAAGCTAGACGTGTCCAATACTGGATGAATAGTACTGATGTTTTCATCAAAGAAGTCACAGGCCTCACTATCATCAGCGCCGAGTAACGTTATTAATTTTTGAAAAACCGGTTTAACTAAATTTATATCGTAGGCGCTAGCCGTGATTTCTTTTTTAGGGGGAAGGGCAGCTGTCAGTGCATCGCACAAACGAACCAGTGCTGATTCATAGTCATTGAGCTTGGGCACTATAAGTTCAGTTGCTGCGCCTGAGCCGCACAATTTTTCCAGTTCTTCTGCCTGGTTGTGCAAGCCCATAGCGCCTATGTTGCCGCACACGGCTTTGGCGGTATGTGCTATACGCTCAGCAGTGGACATATCATTATTCGTTAACGCAAAACGCAACTCAGCGGGAGCAGCGATTTGGCTTTCTAAAAATTTTCGCAACATGGAAATATAAGCAGGCATTTTATTTAACACGCGCTTCAAGCCTAAGTGAATATCAACACCCTCAATGTTCGGTAATTTTATTTCTGCGGCTTGTGCTTTATGCTCATCAAGTTTTGCGGTATTGCGATTGGAATTTATTTGCGGTTTTATCCATCGTAATAAGGTACGAAACAATTCGTCAGGATCAATGGGTTTGGCGATGTGATCATTCATCCCCGCCGCCAGGCATCGCTCTTTATCCTGCGTCATTGCATTAGCAGTCATAGCAACGATGGGCAGTTCGTCCAGTGACGCACTTTTACGAATTTCCTGGGTTGCAGTCACGCCATCCATAATGGGCATTTGCATATCCATTAGTACTATGTCGTAACTATGTTGTTTTAGTAGGTTTAGAGCCTCTTCGCCATTGTTCGCAATGGTAACGACAAAACCGGCGTCGGCTAGCAATCCCATCGCAACTTCCTGGTTTAATTCATTGTCTTCCGCTACCAGAATTGCAGCGCCCGCTATGCTCGAAAGATCTGCTTCGTTGGTGATTCCGCGGTTATCTTCCAGGTAGATTTCTTCAAGTTGTCCTCCCAATATACGAACTACTGAATCAAATAAAATGGAGGGATTAACCGGTTTTATAATCACATCATCCAAGCCCACTGATTCAGCTGCTTGAAGTACTTCTTCACGACCATAGGCAGTAACCATGATTAAATGAGGTGTGATTTGTAGCGGCAATTCGCGTATAGCTCGTGCGGTTTCAATACCGTCCATGCCCGGCATGCGCCAGTCTAAAAATACCAGCTCATAAGGTTGCCCAGCCTGTTCTGCTCGTTGTACGGCCGCAATAGCTTCTTGCCCGCTGGCGGCTTCATCAACTTTGAAAGACATCTTGCTTAACACAATATCCAAAACACCGCGTGCCATATCATGGTCATCAACTACCAACACACGCTTATTTCTTAACGCAGGTTCCAATAACAAATTTTTCATAGGCGCTTCGGTTTTTCTCAAGCGCGCGGTAAACCAGAAGGTGCTGCCTGCACCGAAAACACTTTCTACACCAACATCACCACCCATAAGTTGCGCAAGTTGTTTTGATATAGCCAGCCCCAAACCTGTGCCGCCGTATTTACGGCTGGTAGACATATCCGCTTGTTGGAAAGATTGGAATAACTTGGTTTGTTGCTCATCGGTCAAACCGATTCCCGTATCGCGCACACTGAAATGTAGCAGGGCTTCTTGTTCGTTTTGTTCAAGTACTTTGACTGCAATAACTATCTCACCCTGATCAGTAAACTTGACGGCGTTGTTCGCATAGTTAATGAGTATTTGCCCAATGCGTAACGAGTCGCCATTCAAATAACGAGGAACGTTTTGATCAATATTGAAAATTAATTCCAATCCTTTCGCATTAGTTTTTTCTGAACTTACGTTGGCAACATTATCCAGCACCTTATCCAATTCAAAGTCGGTGTATTCGATAGAAAGTTTACCGGCTTCAATTTTTGAAAAATCGAGAATATCGTTGATGATGCCAAGCAGATGTTGACCTGACCCTTGAATTTTTTTGATGTAATCGCGTTGGCGTGGTGCAAGGTCCGTTTTCAAAACCAAATGCGACATACCGATAATGGCATTCATCGGTGTGCGAATTTCATGGCTCATGTTAGCGAGGAAATCCGATTTCATCCGCGTGGCATCTTCAGCAAGCTCTTTCGCTTGTTGTAAATTCTTCTCCACTTCACGGCTGACGGTAACATCCATAGCAACACCATACATATCTGTTGCTTCACCTTCCGCATTGCGAATAACGTGGCCCATGGCATGAATCCATACCACGCGACCGTCAATCGGGCGTTTATATGCATAGATGACGTCGTAACGCGGAACGGTTCCCTCAATTGCCGCAGTGAAGTTGGTCAGTGCCAACTCTGAGGCGGCTTCATCACCCAATTTGACATTCACATACCATTCGTCCATGACGTGATAGCGCCAGTCTTTACGTGGCAGGTCGCCGTAAATAGCGGCAGCACGCTCGGAGGAATTGTAGTAACCGTCCTCCGAGTTAAGCGGTACGTGCCAGTAGCCTGTCCGCGTGAGATCCATCGCCTGCTCGCTAAGAAAGTTAGCGACCTGCAATTGTTTCTGCACAATTATTCGTTCGCTGACATCGCGAATGGAAGCACAGGCGCACATCCCACGGCCTCCTAAATCCGGTAACAAACTGAGCCCGATTTCAATTGGAAATTCGCTGCCATCTTTGCGCAGCCCTTTAAGGTCCAATCCAGCCCCCATAGCGCGACTTCCGCCGGATGCCATAAAACCGGCACGCTTTTGCGTGTGTCCGGCGCGTGCGCCCATAGGTATCAAGAGGTCAACGCTCTGACCCATGAGCTCTCCTGCACCGTAACCAAAAAGAGTCTCTGCCTTGGGATTACATAAAATAATTGTGCCGTGTTCGTTCGCGACCAGCATCCCGTCGGGCGCTGTTTCCACAATGCCTCGGAACCAGGCTTCGGTTTGCATCAACTCGGCTTGCTGGGCTTCCATCTCCACCGATTGTTCTTCCAGCTGCGCCGCCTGTCTTTCCATACGCAATGCTTGTTGTTGAGTTTCCTCAAGCAAGCTGCGGGTATGAAGGCTGCGTTCAAGCAACTCCATACTCATGCCCAAACTGGGTACTAACGCATCCAGCAAATCCATTTCACGTTTGCCGAAGAGCTGGAACGACGCCAGCTCCAACACACCTAGTAGGCGTTCGTTGTGAAGAATTGGAAGTATGACGATGACGCGGGGAGTACTTTCGCCAAGCCCGGAATTGATAGTGATGTAGTCAGAAGGCGGGTCGATTAGTGTTATGGGAGCTTTCTCAAAAGCACATTGCCCCACCAAACCTTCGCCTAAGGCGAAGTACTGCCTGAGTTGTTTGCGTTCGCGATAACCGTATCCCCCCAACAGGCGTAAACCGTCGCCTTCTTCATTAACGTAGAGCACGCCATGCCCGGCACCTACCAGTGGGCACAACGCGGCAAGTACCTCGCGGGATAGCTCAGGAAAACTATCGACTTGCTGCAATCGCGCCGCTATTTCTGCCAAATGCGTTTTGCCCCAGCGCTGAAATTCCATGGCTCGGTAAACATCTTGCAGTTGCTCTACGCCGCGTGCGATCACACCAATTTCGTTGGGATAATCTGTTAGCGGTATGGCGTCATTGACATTACCTTTGGCTAAATTATCTATCGCATAACGCAGCCGATTGGCGGGTTGCGTTATGGAGCGGCCGATCAATGCGCCCACAATCCCACCAAATAATAATCCAGCAAGCATAAGACCCAATTTGAGCTCTTGGGTGTTCTTGCTCTGTTCTGCCATGGCCATGGCCGTTTCGTGGGCACCTTCCTCTATAAGCTCTGCCATTTGCTTTAACGAATGATCAGCAATATCGCCCACTTGGCTGAACTGGGCGCTGGAAACAAACGCGATTGCCTTGTTTTGATATTCGGCGTTTTCATCTACCAAAGTAACTGCATAATTAACATTGCGTTTATATTGGTCGAACTCTTGAACGTATTCGTCGAGCAACTTTATTACCTGATCTCTATAAATACTTTTGCGCGCCGCGTTCAACTGTCGTTCCACATCAAGAAGTGCTTGGTCGAGCCGCGTTTTAGCTTCACTTCGTTGCACCAGGCTTGGGGCGAGAATATATTGTCGCAGGCTACGTCCTATCAAAATCAAATTGATATTGGTTTCCTTGATGTGCGAAATCCCTAACAACTCGCGTTGATAAAGTTCTGACGCTTGTTGACTCATCGCACGGACGGTAAAGATGGAGTTGATGCTCAGCAGCATTATTGTTAATAACAGTGTGCCAAAGCCAACCAAGAGTTTGCTTACCAAGCTACGTTTTTCAAGCAAAGCCCAGAATTTTTTCATACAGCATCCTTATGGTTGAACAAATTATTTCGCATTAATTTTATTTTTTTTACGACGGTACACGCGGTGAAAATTGTCCAGCGGTAAAAATAACGTGTTCCCAATCAATCCAATGGTTTCTGATTGCCCGAGAAACAAAAGTCCTTCCGGAATTAAAAAATCGTGAAATCTTTTGATTAATGTATCCTGCAATTCACTCTTCATATAGATGAGCAAGTTACGACAGCTAATTGCATCTATCTTTTCTGGAAATTCACTGCTAACGACATCCTCCAAGTGAAAGTGACACGCTTGGCGCACAAATGGTTTGACGTTTAAATATTGTCCGTTGGCGTCAAAATATCGTGCCAGGATACCCGGATCTAAGGAACTCATTGCAGTCTTTGAGTAACGTCCTTGATTCGCTATCGCGATTGCATGTTCATTCAAATCGCTGCCGATAACACTGATAGGGTAATCCGCAAAGCGATTACCGAGTGTTTCTGCCAAGAGTATTGTCCAACTATAGCACTCTTCTCCAGAAGCGCAGGCGGGCACCCATATGCGAATGGAATCTCCTGGAGACTTATCTTTCACCAACTCACTCACGTAGTGCTTTAGTACATTAAAAGATTCGCCATCGCGGAAAAAAGATGAGAGGGAGATAAGGAATTGGTGTTGTAATTTATTTAATTCGTCAGGATGTTTTTGTGTATAAAGTTGGTAATCCAACATTGATTCTATTTTTAGCGTTGCCATTCGGCGGTTAAGTCTGCGTAACAGCGTTTCTTCTTTATAATTTGAAAAATCAATTTTCGTTGCCGCTAACACCTCATGCAGTAAATGTTTAAAAATTTCAGTATCGTTTAAATGTGAAGTAACACGTGGTGGCACTTTACTAACCTTCGCCGGAAAAAAATGAGTTTCGTTATTAAGTGATTGTGCGATCTGTTCAGGTAAAAGAATTTCATCGGCAAGATTGGCTCGAATGACAGTCCCGGGCATTCCTTCCATTTGAGATGACTCTAGACTCTGCACAATAATTTTCCCCCCGGCTGCCTTTATAGCCCGACATCCGATCAAGCCATCAGCCCCAGCCCCGGACAAAATGACTCCAATCCCTTGCTCATAGACATCAAGGGCAATTGATTTGAGCAGAGCGTTGACTGAGGGGCTGGAGATCTGATCCGTGGCGATTGGCATAAGTTGTATTTGCCCGTGCTCAACAACACCAGTCACACCGGGCGGTATTAAAAAAACATGATCTGCAACCAATGCGGAATTGTGGGTTGCTTCTACGACAGGGAGAGCTGACAGGCGTTTTAGTAATTTGAGGATCAAGCCAATATGGTTATCCCTGGCCATATGCAGAGCAATAATATAGACACTATGTGCATTGGGTTTAAGTTTGGGCAAAAGGTGAGCTAAGGCATCAAGCCCACCCGCAGAGGCGCCAATCCCTACAACACGCAGATATCCGCTTTTTTTATTCAACATATTTATAGGAGTGCACCCGACCCATTATCAAAATAAACAGCACATTCGTGAATACCTAGAAAGTGTAGTTCTAACCTATCAATCAGTTTATTTTTTTGAAGAAAATAAGCGGCAGCCGTTTCAAATATTGCGCGCACTAATCTATCCGCGCTTTTATGAGGCCTGCCACACCGACAACGATTAACCCCTTGCCTATAAAGAAGTTTTATTGATGAGGTGTTTTATGGCTACTAATGAAGATATCCGTAATTTGGCGCATCAACTCTGGGAATCTGAGGGGCGACCTGAGGGGCAATCGGATAAGCATTGGAAATTAGCGGCTCGATTGTTAGAGGCTGACGAAAGCGGTTTGCATCCACATGCAAAGAGGTCTGTTGACCCGTCCGAAAAAACGGGCGAAACGGAACCGGAACAGCCAGATCAAACTTAATATTTCCCACAAAAAAAGAGCCTATTTATGGGTTCTTTTTTTTGTAAAATTAAACACTATTTTTTAGTAATTTGGATGATTGGAATATTTGCCATACGATAAATAAGAAGGCAAAGCTGGGTAAAAGTAATCCGCAATTCCAGGCTTGCCAGATATTTTATTTTAAGGAAATCCACACAGGTGCGTGATCACTACTTTTCTCCCACCCGCGAACGTGTTTATCTACTTCGCAGTTCTGTAATCGTTTTTTAACTGATGGGCTCACCAAAAAATGGTCTATGCGTAAACCAGCATCGCGTGGATAAGCATTTCGAAAGTAATCCCAAAAGGTGTAAATTTTTTTATCGGGGTGAAATTTTCTAAGTGAATCAGTCCAGCCTTGGGCAATTAATTCTTCAAATGCCGTGCGAACTTCAGGACGAAAAAGCGCATCGTCTACCCAACGTTCCGGTTTATAAACATCGAGTTCGGTGGGAATAACATTGAAGTCACCAGCGAGCACAACAGAAACACCTGACGCTAATAATTCAGCCGCGTGGATTTTCAGGCGTTCAAACCACAACAATTTATAATCAAATTTGGGGCCGGGTGCGGGATTCCCGTTTGGCAAATAGAGACAGGCGATAACAATTCCATTAACAGCAGCTTCGATATATCTGCTGTGTAAATCGTTTGGGTCACCCGGCAATGCACGACGAATTTCTAGCGGTGTTCCGATGCGTGAAAGAATAGCGACGCCATTCCAACTTTTTTGTCCGTGCCAAATAGCGTCGTAACCAAGATCCTGAATTGCATGGAGCGGAAATTTTTCCTGCGGTGCTTTTAACTCTTGCAAACAAGCAACATCAGGTTGGGATTCTTCAAGCCAACGCAACAATACTGGTAGGCGTGCGTTGATTCCATTAACGTTGTAGGTTGCAATTTTCATCTTAATGCCCAAATGTTTATAAATTACTAAGTTGTAATGAATCTAATTCAACGAAGAAAATAATTCCGTGCGTTAAATAACAGCCAGTATTGGGGTTCGCTTGACGGCATTCAATTTGTCAAATACAAAGCTTTAATTGAGTATAAGAATATGCAAACCATAAATATATTTGAATCCATTCCTTCAAATCTACATGCAGAAGTGTTTGAAGATATTCTTAAGTTGCCAAATTTACGAATAGAGAGAATTATTTCCAAGGGACAATCAACACCTCAAGGTGACTGGTATGATCAGGAAGAGGGTGAATGGGTAATGGTATTGGAGGGACACGCAATTTTGGGATTTGAGAATGAAAAAGACGTGGCCTTGAAAAAAGGCGATTACTTAAATATTCCAGCGCATTGCAAACATAAAGTTAAATGGACTGATCCAGATCAAGTAACTATCTGGTTGGCAATATTTTATAAATAACTGAAAACTCTTTTATTAATGCCCAAGCGACAATTAAGTTTTTAAAAGTCTTGAAACGAAAAATAAACATTGGTTTTGCAGTAAAGGTTCGGCGCCATGAAAATTATTATTAATATAGATGTGCCAGATTTAGCGACAGCTATTGAGTTCTACATCAATGCCATCGAGCTAAAACTCAGTAGAATTCTCGATAAAGACGTGGCCGAACTGGTTGGAGCGTCCAGTGTTATTTATCTTTTACAAAAGCCTACCGGATCAATCACCCCAAAAAACTCCTCAATTGATCGCTACTATTCGCGGCACTGGACTCCCGTACATATTGATTTCGTGGTTGAAAATCTTTATGAAGCCAAGGAAAAGGCTATAAAAGCGGGTGCTAAACTTGAGCGTGAATGTGGCGAATGGAATGGATCAAGATGTATTACCTTTGCGGACCCGTTCG
>Ga0247740_1000862_pt1 | contig 13628 bp, 10 predicted proteins | sample UWRJL148409B2_FD_180942 | JGI IMG/M metagenome (GOLD analysis project Ga0247740, IMG submission 180942) | Plant litter microbial communities from Arlington Agricultural Research Station in Wisconsin, United States - UWRJ-L148-409B-2 | ecosystem: Environmental > Terrestrial > Plant litter >...
GTACTGGGAGGGGTCCAGGTGCAGGATCTCGTCGGTGACCGGGTCGGTCAGCATCCGGGTCACCGAGGGGACGCCGGCGCAGAGGGCGCGGGCGGTGTCGAGGTCGATCGGCCCGACGCCCTCCAGGGTCGCGGGCTGGTCCGACTGGCCCAGCAGCGTCAGCATCGGGATGGTCAGAGCGACGGTGACCCCGGCGCCGGTGCCGGTCAGCCTCCCGGTGAGCAGGTCCGCGAACAAGTCCGCCCGCAGCTGGGCCATGGTGCGGGTCTGCTCCGGCCGCTTCCACGCCTCATAGGCCAGGTGCCCGAGGTGGGCCTCGATGAGGGTGATCTGCTCCATCGGCAGGTAGGCGGTCAGCCAGCCCATGCCGTCCCGGTCGGACTCCGCCGACACGCGCCGCTGCGCGGCCGCGCGGGCGTGGCGTTCGGCGGCGTCGGCGGCGATCAGCCGGTCCCGCAGCGCGCGAGCCGTGACCCGAAACCTCGGCGGGGTGAGCCTGCGCGCTGGATCCAGAAGCTGTGCGTCGAACGCCGCCCAGTGCTCCTGCGGAAGCTCCGCCACCAGGGTCGCGGCCTCCCTCGCGTTCTGCGTGGACACCTGCCCGTCGCCGAACCACGCCCACAACTGCGGCATCCGGGTGCGCAGACTGGCAGCGGCGTGCCCGTAGTTGCGGACGGTGCCCTCGGCCAGGTTCAACCGCACCGCCAGGTCCGCCGCCGCAGCCCGCTGCGCGTACTCCACCGCATCCTGCGAGGACAGCAGCTCGGTGTGCACGAACACCGCCGGATGCGCGGTCGCCTCCCGCAACGTCTGCTCGATCGCCCGGAACACCCCCGCGGACGCCCGCCACTGCGCGTGCTGGGCGACCTCCGCCTCCGCCATGCCGAACTCGATGCGCACGTCCGGGTCGGACGGGTCGAGCAGCGAACGAGGAGTCATACCAGTATTAGATCAGCCGCCACCGACATTCGCCGCCCGAGACCGAGGCAAACGTGCATCCACCACCACCGATCACGATGGGGAGGAGAAGTGAGGTTCGGGCGCGGAACCCGGTCGGAGTCAGCCCATGTGCACCGCAGCGGCGTGCTCGCCCTGGGGCAGCAACTCGCTCTTCGTGCCGCGGATGAGGAAGACGGCGATGACGGAGGCCGCGACCATCGTGATGGCGGCGGCGATGAAGACCGACGAGTAGCCGTCGGTGAACGCCGCGAACTGGTCGCTCCCGCTCGCCGCCGCGTCGTCGGCCGTTCTGGCGTAGATCGCAGTGAAGACGGAGAGGCCGATGGATCCGCCGATCTGCGTCGCCGCGTTCACGGTCGCCGAGGCGGCGCCGGCGTCGTGCGGTGCCACGCCCGTGAGGGCCAAGTTCTGCAGTGGCACGAAGAGTGCCGCGAGTCCGACGCCGAGCAGCACGAGCGCGGGCAGCACCTCGGTGAAGTAGTTGCCGCCCGGGGTGATGAAGCTGAGGTAGAACAGGCCGGCAGCAGCGAACAGCGGACCGACGATCATCAGGATGCGCGGGCCGATCTTCGGCAACTGCCTCGTGAGAACCGGGACCGTGATCAGGATGACGACGGTCATCGCGACGTTGGCCAGCCCGGCAACGAGCGGTTGCATACCGAGGACGATCTGGAAGTGGAACGTGAGGTACAGCGTCGCGCCGATGAGCACGCTGCCGACGATGGCCTGAATCAGGAACGCGCCGCCACGAACGCAGTTGAGGATGACCCGCAGGGGTAGGAGCGGCTGCGCAACCCGTGACTCGATCAGGACGAACAGGGCGAGCAGCCCGGTTCCGAGTGCGAGGAATCCGATCGTGCTGATCGAGCCCCAGCCCTCCTCGGCGAGGCTGAAACCGTAGACGAGTGAGCCGAGCCCCAGAGCCACGGTGATCGTTCCCCACACGTCGTACTTGTTGTCGCCCTCCGCCTTGCTCTCCCTGAGGAAGAGGGCACCACCGATGAGACCGAGGATGACGAAGACCACGTTCACCAGCAAGCACCACCGCCAGCTCGTGAACTCGGTCAGCACGCCGCCGAGCAGCAGGCCGATGGCCGCTCCGGTGCCGCCGATGATGCCGAAGACGGCGAAAGCCGTGTTGCGGTCGCGGCCGGAGGGGAACGTGACGGTCAGGAGGGCGAGAGCCGCGGGGGCGAGCAGCGCGGCGAAGAGGCCCTGCAGTCCGCGGGCGATGATCAGCTCGATGCCGGTCTGGGCGAGCCCGCCGAACAGCGAGGCCGCGCCGAACCCGACCATGCCGACCATGAAGGCCCTCTTGCGCCCCCAGTAGTCGGCGATACGACCGCCCAGCAGGAGGAGGGCGCCGAAGACGAGGACGTAGGCCGTGACGACCCACTGACGCTCGACGTCGGAGAGGCCGAGCTCCCGTTGGGCCTCCGGCAGGGCGATGCTGACGATGGTCGCGTCGAGGACGACGACCAGCTGGGTGAGTGCCAGCACGGCGAGCGACCACCAGCGACGATTCAGGGGCGGAGAAATGGACAAGAGCGAAACCCTCCAGGCTTCTAGAGAACGAAGTGCTGGAGGTTTCGAGCCTCGGACCGCCATCGCACGATGTGCGGGCGACCTCCCCGACCAACGTGGTCGATCAGGGTTGCAGTCTAGTTTGATCTCATGAGCGCATCGACATCGGACGCCCGGCCGAGCATCCGTATCCTCAGCTACAACCTGTGGCACGGTCGTGCCCAGCACGAGGTCGCGGGGCTCGTGGAGGCGAACGATCCTGACGTGGTCTGTGTGCAGGAGGCGCAGGCTCACGCGCTCCCGCACGTCATGGGCGGGGTCGAGCTCCTGGCGATCACGCCGCGAAACCGTCTGGGTCTGGCCCTCTATGCCCGGTCGGACCGATTCGAGGTGCAGAGTGCCAGCGCCTTCCCGCTGTCGACGTCGCGGCACGACCGTTTCGTCGGCGGTACCGACCACCGGCTGGTGGCCGCGCGTGTTCACGACCGGGAGGCCGACCGAGACGTCGTGCTCGGGTCGTTCCACGGAACGCCGTTCACCGACTCGAACCGGTTCCGCCGAATTCAGGTGGACGACGCGCACCAGGCCCTCACGGAACTGGGCCCCGGGCTCCCGAGCCTGATGGCCGGCGACTACAACCACCCGATCCTGCTGGGGATGCTCCGACGCCACGTGAAACGGAGGGGCTTCACCCTCGCGTTCACGGCCACGAGCACGTTCCACCGCGACGGAAACCTCATGCGCGGCAAGTTCGACCTCGCCACCGCGTCGGGTCTGGACGTGGTGGACGCGATCGCGCTGCCCTCGGGCAAGTCGGATCACCGGCCGGTGCTGTTCACGCTGCGGTACAGCGCCTAGGGGATCGCGAACAAGTGGTGACCTGCCGCGACAGTGTCGTCACCCCACTTCCGCGCGGGAACGGACGTCACGGCGCCACTCACGCGGCGACACCCCGTACCGTCGGCGGAACAGCGCGTTGAAACTCGACAGCGTCTGGAACCCCACGGAGGCGCTGACCTCAAGCACGGGCAGATCGGTGCTCCTGAGCATCGAGGCGGCCATCTGCACGCGGAGGTCGAGCCAGTACTGCTGCGGGGAGCGTCCGGTGGCGAGGATGAACTGGCGTCGCAGCGTCGCCTCACTGACTCCGCACGCGCGCGCGAGTTCGCCGAGCACCAGGGGTTGCGCGAGGTTGGCGAGGATCGCCGAGATCGCGGGGGCGATCCTGCCGAGACCGGGGTGCGGCGCGCTCGTCGTGGTGGGTGTCGCCTCGGCGCTCAGGCGGTGGAGGTGCACGAAGAACTCGACCGCGAGCGCCTCGGCGATAGTGCGGTAGCCCGCCCGGCGACCCGCCAGCTCGGCTACGAGCCTCCCGATGATCGATGCCGCCTCGGGGTCGGCGCCTGGGGTGACGACGTTGGGGTGCGAGCCTCCCGCGAGCACGAGCGGGTCGTCGAGAGCGGGGTCGTCACCCATGAGCCGCAGGATCCGGATGGGATCGAGGTAGATCCAGCGCCAGCGGCTGACGGTGCCGGGTGCGCTACGCGCAAGGTGCACCTGGGTGGGCCCGATCACAGTCACGACACCTGCGCTGAACGGCACCACCCTGTCGCCGATCACGAAGATCCCGGCGCCGTCCAGGCACAGGCCGATCTCGATCGAGTCGTGCCAGTGCAACTGCTGGATCGGGCGGTCGTCCTGCGGTTCGACCGGCCCGACCGTCAGGGGGAAGTCGCCATCCAGTTCGATGGGGAGGTGGACTACCGATCTGACGTCATCAAGATCCACTATCTCACCTCACTGATTGATAACAGTCGGAATATGAATGATATCCAACAGACCCGACGGTGTTCCGCGTTCTATCGTGTCGGAGAGCAGCAATCAGAGGAGATCACGATGTCGGGATGGCGTGCAGCCGAGGAGCTAGTGGCCGAGGAGTTCATCCAGGCAGAGCACGAGGGCAAAGACCGGCGCGCGATCGAGCTACTGCGCGAGGCGCTCGGTGCCCAGCCTGACTACACGGCGCTCGCAGCGACCCACCTCGCCCTCCTCGAGCTGCCCGTGGCTCCCGAGTTCGGGTTCGACGAGCCCGACGACCTCAGGGCGATCCGTGCCCTGAGGTCCGGGCCCAGCCTCCGCTGGCCGGCGCCCGCGGCCCCGGAACTCGATGACCGGATGCTCGGAGCCTGGCTGGGCCGCAGCATCGGGTGTGCCCTCGGCAAGCCCGTCGAGGGATGGATGTGGCCCCACAACGGACTCTCGTCGTGGGAGCGCCAGAAGACCTACCTGCTCGGAATCGGACCGGATGAGTGGCCCGTGCGCGACTACTTCCCCGAGCACTCCCCGGCGGAGGCGATCACGGGTGAGGCGGCCTGTCCGGCCTCGACGCGCGACCACATCGCGTTCATGGAGTCGGACGACGACATCAGGTACACCGTGCTCGGCCAGCTCGTCCTCCAGAAGAAGGGTGCCGACTTCACGTCGGAGACTGTCGCCAGGATGTGGCTCACGACGCTGCCCTACGAATTCATGTGCACGGCTGAGACGCAGTCGTACCGCAACATGGTGATCGCGGGAGATCTGCTGCGCGGTCCCGAGGTCGACGGGGCGCCCGCCGACGTGGATTGGTCGTGGATGGCGACCCATCTCAACCCGTACCGGGAGTGGATCGGAGCGCAGATCCGCGTCGACTCCTACGGCTACGCGGTGCCGGGGCGCCCCGGGCTCGCCGCCGAGTTCGCCTGGCGCGACGCGCGCATCTCGCACACCAAGAACGGGATCTACGGCGCGATGCTGTGCGCCGCGATGATCGCCGCCGCCTTCACTGCGGAGACCGTGGACGAGATCGTCGAGGCCGGACTCGCGGAGATTCCCGCCACGTCGCGGCTTCTCGCCGACCTCCGATCCGTCATCGCGATCTGCGAGGCGCACGGTCGGGACTTCGCGCGGTTCGAGGAGGTGATCGCGGCCATCCACGAGGCCTTCGGCCACTACGACCCCGTGCACACCAACAACAACGCCGCGGTCTGCGTGGCCGCCCTGCTCATGAGCGACGGCGACTTCCACGACGCTGTCACCTTCGCGGTCATGGCCGGATGGGACACGGACTGCAACGGGGCAACGGTCGGGTCGATCGTCGGCGCGAGGGCGGGTGCGGCGCGCGTGCCCGAGCTGTGGAAGGGCCGGCTCAATGACACCCTCAACTCACTCGTCGCCGGCTACCACCCCATCGCGATCTCGGAGTGCGCGAGGAGGTCGACCGAGATCGCCCTCGACCTCCTCGACGTCGGATGACGGGCTAGCGCTCGCGGTACACGTAGATCGTTCGCGTGCCGCGCGGGGCGTCCCATCCCTGGGCGAAGGTCCAACGCCCGTCGCGGCGGATGAGCCCGCCCCACGCGAGCGATCCGCCGCGATGCAGCTCGAGCTGGAGGAACGGCTCGTCGACGGAGTACAGCGCCTGCGCCGCGGCGAAGCGGTGCTCGGCATCGTCGTAGAAGAAGTCGAGCACGAGCATCCGGCTGGATTCGTCGTCAACCACGGCGCACGCGACCTCATGCAGGCGCCCGTCGATCTGGCCGAGGTCGAGGTAGGGCTGCTCGGCGAAGGTCCAGGTGACCATGTCTGTGGAGCGCCCGACCGTGGGGCGGCCGTCGCAGCCCTCCGAGACGAACATGAGGTACTCGCCGCCGATCCGCACGGCCGAGCCGTCGGCGGAACGGGGGATGACCGCGCCCTTCGCCCACAGGCGGGAGATGCCGTGGTCCATGACGGGGCCGACCTTATGCCAGGTCACGAGGTCGTCGGAGACCGCGAGGTTGATGTCGCACCCCACCGTGTCGACCGGGTACCCGGTCGAGGGGTACGCCGCCCGGTCGTCCTCCGTGATCGGGTAGATCCCGTTGTAGAAGAGGAAGTACCGCCCCTCGGCGCGGTAGATCTTCGGGTCCTCGCAGCCCCAGAGCTCGTTGTCGAGAGTGGGGTGCACGACGGGGAAGGGGCTCGCCGACCAGCCCTCGCCCGACACGTGCCGGGCCATGCCGATACGGCTCGACATCGACTCCTTGCGCGGCGACGCCCGGAAGAACATCACCAGGTCGTCTCCGTCCTCGATGATCGACGGGTTGAAGATCGAGTCGGAGGTCCAGCCGATGCCGGTCGGGTCGTCCCACTGGCCCTCGAGCACGAACGTGAGCTCGGGATCCTGTTCGAACGGACCGATCGCCCACTCGGGGGCGTCGGGGTACTCCGCGGAGAAGGTGTCCTGGGAGAGGGCATCCGTCGCGTCGTTGCGGGCGGCGAGGGCGTCCGCCAGGGCGCGCGCCTGCTCGTCGACGGTGATCCTCCTCATCGTGCCACCTCGCGCGACAGCTCGGCGATGCCGATGCGGGAGTCGGCCATGCCGTAGAACACCCAGTCGCGCTCGCCGATGCGCTCGATCGCGGTGGGGAAGACGACGTTGGCGACTGTGCCCGTGGTCTCGTCGGCGGTCTCGGGGGCGAGCAGGGGCTCCGCACTCCGGGCGATCACGCGTGAGGGATCGTCGGCGTCGAGGATCATGGCGCCGGCGGCGTAGCTCACGTTGTCCTGCGGAGCGAACGGTCCGTCGGTGATGGTGCCGGAGACGCCGTGGTAGAGCAGCAGCCAACCCTCGTCGACGCGCAGGGGCGCGGGGCCGGCCCCGATCTTCAGCTCCTCCCACGGTTGTTCCGGATGCGCGACCGGCGCGTGCTTCCCGGGACGGGTCAGGGCGCTCAGGTCGGCGAGCACGTCGGCGGCCGGGATGTAGGAGATCCAGATGCTCGGCCGAGGGTCGCCGATCCACTGCGGCAGCTGTACTTCGTCCAGTGGCCGCGTGAAGCTCAGATCCCACATCGGGCGGTGGAGCATCGCGTAGCTGGGCACGCCGTCCGGCGCGGGGACGACGTCGGGGAAGAGCACCACGTCCTTGTTGGGGTAGAGCGTGAGGTCGACGTCGAGCTCGTCCTCGTAGGAGAACAGGAGGGGCCCGAGCCGCCGCCACGTCGTCGCATCGGTCGAGACCGCGAGCGCCGGCCGCGGCCCGGTGGGGCCGAACGCCACGTACGTCATCACGTGGACGCCGAGAGAAGGGACCCACGTGATGCGTGGGTCCTCCGTCCCGCCGTGGTTCGACCCGTGCTCCCACGACCGCGCGGGCTCGAGGGCGACGCCGTCGCGCTGGACGCCCGAGGGGACCCCGTCCTCGAGGGTGACGTAGGCGCGGCCGATGCGCGAGAAATTCCCGTGGCCGACGAGCCGCGGGTAGAGGAGCAGGTCGCCCGCGGAGTTCCAGGCCGTCGCGGGGTTGAGCACGCCCTCCGCCTCGAACGGCTCCGCAGGGTCAGGCGCCATGATCACGCCGGAGCGCGCGAGGGTGAACGGGAAGGTGGCGGTGGTCGAGGGTGACTCGTCGGCCGTGGTCATGGTGTGCGCTTTCTGGTCGTGGGGAGTCTGGTCGGGGCGTGCAGGGTCATCCCTTGACCGCGCCGCCGATGACGCCGTTGATGAGGTACCGCTGGAGGAAGACGTAGGCCACGATGAGCGGCGCCGCGACGATCATCGTGGCTGCCCCGAGTAGACCCCACTGGCTCGTATAGGTGCCCTGGAAGGCGAAGAGGCCGAGGGTCACCGGCGACTTCGCGGGGTCGGTGAGCATGATGGTGGCGAGGATGATGTCGTTCCACACGCCGATCGCCTGCAGGATGAACACCGTCGCGAGCGCCGGCTTGGCAAGCGGGATGACGAAGCTCACCAAGTACCGCCAGTAGCCGACACCGTCGAGGGCCGCGGCCTCGTCCAGCTCGATCGGGATGGATTTGACGAACCCGCTGATGAGCAGGGGGCCGACACCGACGCCCGCTGACATGATCAGGATGTAGCCGATCTGGGTGTCGTAGAGCCCGAGCCGCAGCATGAGTTGGAACTGCGTGATGAGCGCGTTGGGCAGGAACAGCATCACGACGAACAGCAGGTTCCACAGGCGGGTGTGCTTGAGGTAGCCCCGCGAGACGGGGAACCCGATGAGCAGCGACACGACGAGGCCGATGAGCGACGCCGCTCCCGTGTAGAGCACGCTGTTGAGGATGTACGCCCCGAAGTTCCCCTTTTCCCAGGCCTCCGCGAAGTTGCCGAACTGCGGCGAGGTGACGAGGCCGATCGGGTCGGCACTGAACGCCGCATTGCTCTTGAGCGCTGTGTTCAACAGGAAGGCGAGGGGGAACAGGTACGCCAGCACGACGATCGCGAGGAGGACGTAGTTGACGACGGTCGACCGCTGGATGGGCTTGCGCCGGCGGGTCGTTGTCGCGCTCACAGCCGGGCCTCCCGCTTGCGGAGGTAGGCGAGCACGGCGAGCGAGATCACTCCCACGATGACGAACTGGATCATGGAGATGGATGCCGCGTACCCCTGTGACTGGCCGGCCCCCGCCGCGGAGCTCCCCCCGAAGCCCTGCGAGAAGATCGCGAGGGAGAGCAGCTGGGTGGCGGCGTTGTTCGGCCCGGTGAGGACGTACGCGAGCTGGTAGTTCTGCAGCGAGCCCACGATGCCGAGCAGCACGTTGGCCGTGATCGAGGGTGCGAGCATGGGGATCGTCACGAGTCGCAGCTTCTGCCACGAGCTCGCTCCGTCGATGCTCGCGACCTCGTAGAGCTCCTCCGGGATCGCCTGGAGCCCGGCGAGGAAGATCACGACGCTCACCCCGAGCCCCGCCCACACCTGCACGAAGATCACGAGGGCGAGCGCTATTCGCTGGTCGCCGAAGAACGCCGAGTCGGCTCCGAACCACGCCCACACGGTCGCGGCGGGGCCGGCGGAGGGGTTGAAGATGAGGGTCCAGATCAGCCCGATCACCGTCACGCCGAGCACGGTCGGGAGGAAGACGAGCGCCCGGGCGAAGGTGCGCCCGCGGAGCTTCTGGTTCAGCAGCACGGCGATCGCGAGGGAGAGGGCGATCGTGATCGTCGTGCTGGTCACGCTGTAGATGAGCGTGTTCCTGACCGCATTTAGGTTGTAGTCGAGGCGCGCGGGCGAGAAGAACGCCAGGTAGTTGTCGAGGCCCACCCAGTCGACAGGGAGGAAGGGCAGCGCGCGCACGTTGGTGAACGAGATCGCGAGCACGCCGACAGCAGGGACGATGCCGAACACGACCAGGACGGCCATGCCGGCCGCGAACGACCCGCGCATCGCTGCGCGTCGTCCGAAGGGATAGTAGCTACTCATGTGCGTGCTCCTCACTGCAAGACGGATGAGGGTGGGCCGACGTGGGGCGTCGGCCCACCCCGTGCGGGCTAGAAGCCCGCGGCCCAGTCCTTCTCGGCGATCTCGGCCGCCTCGGCGGGAGTGCTCGTGCCGAGCGGCGCGATCGCCGGGTAGTTGAACGGGAAGCCCGCGTTGGGGCCCGCGTTCGGGTTGCCGGTCCACTGGGTGTCCCACGCGGGGGAGAACGTCGACGTGTACACCGCGATGGAGTCGAGGAACTCGCCGGCGGGGATGTCGGGCTCGGCAGGCACGAAGCCTGCGGTCGCAGCGAACGCCTCGTAGTTGGCCGGGTCGGTGAGGAAGTCGAGCCAGGCGAGCGCCGTGACCTTGTTCTTCGTGCCGCTGGCCACGGAGAGACGCAGGTCGGCCTTGCCGCCGAGGAACTTGTTGTCGTCGGCGTTCTCGCTCGTCGGAACGGGGAAGTAGCCGTACTCGAACTTGTCGCCCACCGCCGCGTCGATCGTCGGCTGGTTCCACGTGCCGTCCACGGTCATCGCGAACTCGCCGTTCGCGAATCCGGCGGGGATCGCCGCGTAGTCCACGCCGGCGAAGTTGGGCTGAGCGAAGTCGTAGAACTGCTGCACCCGGTCGAGGATCTCCTGGGGTCCGTCGTCGGTTAGCTTGATGTCCTGGCTCCACAGACCGCGCGCGAGATCCTGCTTGTCCTCCTGGGTCGGGTAGAGGCCCTGCACCGCGGCGTTCATCGTGAGGCCGGCGGGCCAGCTGTCCTTGCCACCGATGCCGAGCGGGGAGATCCCCGCGGCCTCGAGCGTCTCGCACAGCGTCACGAACTCCGACCATGTGGTGGGGAGCGTGAGCCCCATCTCCTCGAACATCGTCTTGTTGTAGTACGCGCCCGTGTAGTAGCTGAGGCCGAGTGGTACCGACAGCTGCTGGTCGTTGTAAGCGACGACGTCCAGCACCGAGTCGGTGAAGTTGTCCATGAACGGCTCGTCCGTGAGGTCGAGGTAGACACCCGCGTCGGCACCGCGCGCCTCGTCGCTCTTGACGTCGCCGATCACGTAGTCGGGAATGGTGGCGACGTTCATCGTCACGATATCCACGTTGTTGGCCGAGAGTCGGGAGGCGATGACCGCGACGGCCTGGTCGTTGGGGACGGGGCTGAACTCGACGGTGACATCGGGGTACTTCTCCTCGAAGGCCTCGTTGATGGCCTTGAACGCCGCGTCGGAGGCGTCGGCGCTCGACACCACGATCCGCAGGGTGCCTGAGGGCTCGCCCGTGTCGTTGGAGGCGTTGGTCGAGCATCCCGCGATGAGCGCCACGCTCGTGAGGGCCGCGCCGGCGGCCAGTCCGAATCGCACACGACTCCGCGTGCGCAACGTCATTGTTGCCATGTCCACTCCTATGTAGGGATCACCGAAACGTTTCGGTCATTTCGTACGCTAACACCGCCCCGCCGCGAGGGCAACCCTCGTCCGGCCGGGCTAGACAGCCGCGGGACCGGTGGAGTGCCGGATGACCAGCTCGGCCGCCGGGACATCCACGTCGTCCCCGGGCTTGCCCTCGATGGCGTCGACGAGCAGGCGGGCGGCCTCCGCGCCGACCAGGTGGGGCGAGGTGCGCAGCGTCGTCAGTGACGGACGGATGTACTCGCCGAGCTGGATGCCGTCGTACCCGGCGACCGAGACGTCGGCCGGGATGTCGAAGCCGAGAGCGGCGGCGCGCGTCATGAACCCGACGGCCATGAGGTCGTTTCCGAACATCACCGCCGTCGGCCGGACCTTGTGGCTCAAGAGGGTGTCGGCGGCGCGCAGGCCGCCGTCGAACGTGAAATCCCCCTCGAACGTCGGACCCGGTCGGAGCCCCCGGTCGAGCACGGATTCACGCCAAGCTTCGAGGCGCTGACGGGAGTGGATGAAGTTCAGTGGCCCGCTCACGTAGGCGATCCGCTCGTGCCCGGCGTCGGTGAGGTGCCGGACCAGGTGGGCGATGCCCTCTCGGTGGTCCTGCCTCACGGCCGGGAACGGAAAGGGCCCGCGGTCGGGGTTGATGGCCACGGCGGGGAGCTGCAGTTCCTGCAGCAGTTCGATGCGCGGGTCGTCGATCTCGATCTCGGAGAGGAATACACCATCGACGCGACGATCGGCCGAGAGCTTGCGGTAGCGCTCGACCGCGTTGCCGGCATCCGACCGCATCTGCAGCACGAGGGCGTACCCGCGGCTGTCGAGCACAGACTCGAGGCCCCCGATGAAGCTCGCGAAGAACGGGTCGGACTCGAGCACGGTCGGGTCGCGGTGCACGACGAAGCCGACCGCGAACGCGCGCTTCGCCGACAGGCTTTTGCCGCGGAGGGACGGCACGAACTTGAGCTCCGCCGCAGTCTCGAGGATGCGCTTGCGCGTGCTCTCGGATACCCCGGGCCGGTTGTTCAGTGCGCTCGACACCGAGCTGATGGCGACGCCGGCGCGCTCAGCGACATCGACGATGGTGACCCTGTTGGCCATTCGACACCTCCCGTCGTGCCTCAGTGTAGCTCCGGCATCGATTGACGCCACCGAGTCGCGGTGCTAGCTTCGCCCGAGAACCGAAACGTTTTGGGAGAATTCACCGTGCAGCAGATTCCGCTGAGCGCTGCGCACCCGGTCAGGGACTTCATCCGACTGCTCGGGCGGTACCGCTGGCGCTTCATCGCGGCCGCCGCGGTGTTCGTGTTCAAGGACAGCCCCGTGTGGCTCATGCCCGTCATCACCGCCGCCGTGATCGACGTCGTGGTGTCCCGGGACGACGTGAGCCAGCTCGTCCCGCTGGCCTTCGCCGCACTCCTCGTGCTCGGCCAGAACCTCCCCACGCAGATCCTCTTCACGAGGTGGTTCAGCGGGGCCACCCGGCAGCTCGGTGCCGACCTGCGCAACGGTCTCACCTCGCGCCTGCAGCACCTGTCGATCGGCTTCCACGCCCGCAAGAGCGCGGCGGTCATCCAGTCGAAGGTCGTTCGCGACGTCGAGAACGTCGAGCTCATGATGCAGCAGGCAGGGCCCTCCGCGCTCTCGGCGATCCTCGTGCTCGCCGGAGCCATCACCGTCACCGCGCTGTCCGTCCCGCAGTTCATCCCCGTGTTCGCGATCACCGTGCCCGTCGGCGCCGGGCTGTGGACCCTCATGACGCGCACCTCCGCGCGGCGCAACGCGAGCTTCCGCCGGGAGGTCGAGACCTTCTCCTCGCGCATCGGCGAGATGGCGACGCTGATGCCGATCACCCGGGCCCACGGCCTCGAGAACGTGGCGCGGGAGCGGGTCGCGCGCAGCGCCGAGAGCGTGCGCGCCGCCGGATACAGCCTCGACCTGCTCAACAGCGGCTTCGGCGCCCTGACCTGGGTGGTGCTGCAGCTCATCGGAGTGGGGTGCCTGCTGCTCGCCGCGGCCGCCGCGGTGACCTCGTGGCTCCCCATCACCGCGGGCCAGGTCGTGCTACTGAGCAGCTACTTCGCGCTGCTCACCGGGGCGGTGACGTCGTTGCTCTCCCTGCTTCCGATCCTCACCCGCGGCGGCGAGTCCGTGAAGTCGATAGCCGAGGTCATGCAGGAGCCGGACGTCGAGCTCAACGAGGGCAAGGCAGTGGTCGATTCGGTGGCAGGCAGGATCGAGCTCAAGGATGTCTCCTTCGCCTATGCGGACGGCCACGGTGCCGCGCTCTCCGGCCTCGAGCTCGACATCGAGCCGGGCGAGACTGTCGCCTTCGTCGGGCACTCCGGATCGGGCAAGTCCACGCTGCTGAACCTCATCCTCGGATTCGTGCGCCCTACGAGCGGCCGGGTGCTGTTCGACGGCGTCGACGGCGAGCTACTGGACATGCGCACGCTGCGCCGGTTCGTCTCGGTGGTGCCGCAGGACTCGGTGCTC
>Ga0247740_1000863_pt1 | contig 13616 bp, 11 predicted proteins | sample UWRJL148409B2_FD_180942 | JGI IMG/M metagenome (GOLD analysis project Ga0247740, IMG submission 180942) | Plant litter microbial communities from Arlington Agricultural Research Station in Wisconsin, United States - UWRJ-L148-409B-2 | ecosystem: Environmental > Terrestrial > Plant litter >...
GGTCTCGCGATAACCACTATAGTTCTACGTCACGGACTCGCGCGCGTGATCCGCCAAGCGCAAGTCTTCCGGCGGCAGCGAGGCGCGCTGAGTCGAACCCGGAAGCAATTGCTTCGCGCCCAAACGAAGTCCGCGCGTCCGCACCCGCCGAGTTTGCTCCCTGCCTGGGCCTAGAGGTCGAACCGACCGGCAGCCTCGGGCTGATACAAGACGCGCTCCACCCGCGAACGCCGCACGCCGCGCGGCGTTTGCCACGCGACCTCGGTCCCTTCATGGCTGCCAAGTAACGCTAGCCCCAGAGGCGCCAGCACCGACACGCGCCCGGACTCGATATTGGCGAGCGTGGGGAATACGAGCGTCAGGCAGAGCTTGAGGCCGGTGTCCAGATCTCGAACCTCGACCTGCGAGTTCATCGTAACCACGCTCGGCGGAATGGCTTCGGGCTTCACCACGATCGCGCGTTCGAGCTCTCGATCGAGAACGGGCAATATCGGCGGCGGCGCCGATTGTTGGCTCAGGCGTTCGACGATCACCTCGAGACGAGACACATCGAAGTCAGTGAGGGTGGGCGGATTATTGGAAAGCATGCGTAATTCTCCTGAGTTTCGTGTTCATGGCAGCGATCGACAGCGGCACGATCTGCGCCCCCAATGGCGCGACAAAGCCCGCCATTCAGAGCAGCACGGCAGCGACATCACCCCGTGAGGGGCAACGCCGCTGTCACGAGCGTGTGGCGGTTCTCATGGAAAACGCTCGCGCCGACGTCGAACGCGCGCAATACGGCGCTACGAGACGAATGACAGAGCGAGTAGCCATGGGCTCTAGGTTTGGCACACAGCGGGAGGGTACGCCAGGGCATCGGTTTTCGGAGATGGGTCGCGCAAAGCCGTTAGCTTGCGAACGTCGCGGGATGCCTTAGCGTTCCGCCATTTCCCGCCGATAAAGGTCCATTTCCTCCCCGAATGCCCGCGCCACACTCGGCCGCTCACGCAGCCGCCCATAGTACGACGCAATGGCCGGCCAGCGCCTCAGCTCGACGGGCGCGACCATCGACCAATTCAGAACCGCGAACAGATATGCGTCCGCCACCGAGAACGTATCGAGCAAAAAAGGTCGCTCGCCGATCTGCGCGGCTAGCCAATCGAAGCGCGAGTCGACCTTGCGCAAGGCGTACGACTTGACCTCGGCGGGCGCGCTCTCGTCCAAGAGCAGCACGTAGATCCCCTTGTGCAGCTCGGTGCCGATGAAGCACAACCACTGCTGCAAGCGCGTGGTGCCGAGCGCATCGTTGGGCGCGAGCTGGGCGTGGGGGAACTCTCGGGCGATCGTCTGCAGTACGGCCGCGTTCTCGGCCACGCGCTCACCCGAAGGCAGTTCCATCACTGGCACGAGGCCGAGCCCGTGCACGCTGCGAAAGTCTTGCCCCGTATCGGTACGTTTGGTTTTGCCGTCGACTCGAATGAAACGCGCCGAGGCGCCCGCCTCGTACAGGGCGACGCGGCTGGCCAGCGAACAGGCCATGGGTGAAAAGTAGAGGTCTATCGTGGGGTTGGGCATGAGCGCCAACATGGGCCAATCGCGGCAATGCAACCAACGCATTGTCGTGATAGGAGCGATGCGTAGAGCGCATATGTCAGTCGAGCCCAGACCGCAGTTGGAGGTGCGAGACTTGGAGCTGGTGCTCGCGCTCGCGGAGTCGGGCAGCACCGCGGCTGCTGCATCGCGCTTGCACCTCACGCAATCGGCCATCAGCCGCGCGCTCACGCAGGCGGAGGATAGGGTAGGAGTGCGGTTGTTCGAGCGCGTGGCGCGTGGAGTGGTGCCCACCGTGGCGGGCGCGACGTTGATCGCAGGCGCGCCGCGCCTACTCGGCGCATTGCGCGAACTCGAGCGCTCGCTCAGTGCGCCCGTCGCTCCGCCCAAGCGGGTGCGCATCGTCTGTGAGTGCTACACGGCCTATCGTTGGCTGCCCACCGCTGCCGCGCGCTTGAACGAGCGCATGCCGGATCTCGAGCTGCAAGTCGATACGCGCTTCACCCTGAACCCGGTCCAGGGCCTACTGCAAGATCGCATCGATGTGGCGCTGCTCACGACGAGCGAGCTGCCCAAAGGACGCGCGCGGCACACCGCCCCTGACCTAGTCGAGCAGCCGCTGTTTTCCGACGAGATCGTGTTTTTGGTCTCGAGCCACCACCGGCTCGCGCGTGCCAAGTCGCTCACGCTGGCCGATCTGCGCACAGAGCGGCTGATCACCGGCAATACGCCGCCCGCGGAGAGCGCGTGGTTCTTCCGCACGGTGTTTGGCCGCAAGCGGCCCAAGCTGCAATTTCAGCTGTTTCCACTGACTGAGGCGATCCTCGACGCGGCCCGTGCCGGCATGGGCATCGCGGTTCTCTCCGACTGGATGGCCAGCGCCTACCTGGCGAGTGGCGATCTGGTTTGTAAGCGGCTAGCCACTGGACCCTTGCGCCGTCCGTGGCGCATCGCCTATCAACGCAGCGCGAGCGAGGTAGCCGAGCGGCTAATTGCCCCGTTGACCGCCTCGTTGCCGTGAGGGCGACGAACGCTGGAGTTCACGGGCCGCCCCGAAGAAGCGCGTGCGAACCATCTCGCCCTGAAATGATCCTTCGCGCACGAAGCGAGTTCTTACTTCGGGAACGGCCATGAGAGCGGGCGTGCTCATCGCACCTCAGCGCTATGCGACGAATTACTTTGCCTGGCCGAAGCGCTCAGTCGATTCCTCAGAGCGTTCATGGCGCGGCGCTTTGGCGGAGCGGCAACGCTTGCATTGCGAGGCGAGTGAAAGTTTTGTTTTTGGGGCGATCCATGGGCGCCCGCTGCACCTCGGAGGGTAGGCGAAGGTGCTCGTGAGCGAACCGACAGTGTGGGATGACAGGCTCGCTCGCGGGCCCGCTCGCTGGTTTCGCGGGCTGTGCAGGGCTGGATATTGCGCGGTTGCTGACTGGGAGTCGATGGGTCAGGGTACTTGATCTCGGAACGCGCAGCCTTGCTTGGCTCGAGTCTTTGGAAGGGTCACATGTTCAAGTTCCACGCATCCCTCTTACTGATAATCGCCTGCGCAGCATGCGGGAGCAGCTTCACTGCCAACGGCGGCAACGGCGGGTCTGATGGCCTAGGCACGGCGGGTGAAGGCAGCGGCGCCGGGCCAGGCACTGCCGGCAGCTCGAACGGCGGTGACACTGGTGAGGCGGGTGCGGAGAGCGGCGGCGCGGACACCGGCGGCGCCGGTGGTCGCGCGGGCAGTTCTGGTTTGGGCGGTGCGGGTGGCCGCGGCGGTTCCGGTCCCGGTCGCGGCGGTGCGGGCAATGGGGGCGGCGGGGGCGCGGGTACGGGCGGTGGCGCGCTGGGCGGCTCCGGCGGCACTCCCCCGGTGGATGATTGCGCAGCGCTCCGTGAGCAGTACTCGGCGGTCGTAGAGAAAGCCCGCGTCTGCGAGCCAAACATGAAGGACGAGTGCAGTGCGAGTTCCACGCTGAACTCGATTGGTTGTGGCTGTCCCATCTTCGTCAACCCCAAGAGCGAGTATGTGGAACAGGCGAAGAAAATTTACAGATCCTATCAAGACGCGAAGTGCGTAGATGACGTGGCCTGCGCGCAGGTCGCTTGTTTGCCGGTCGTGAGTGCGAACTGCGCTCGCGTAGCTGGCTCGAGCTCGTACGTGTGCACGGGCACGGGCATCGCGAACTAGCGCGGCGGAGTGAAAGCGCGCTCGCTCGCCCGGGAGCGAGCCGCTCAACGCAGCGTGAGGATCACGTACTCCGGCGGTACGCCGAAGCGAATGGGCCACACGCTGGTGCCGATGCCGGTCGTAACGAACATTTGCCGTCCATCTTCGAGGTAGTGGCCCGCGGCGTAGCGCGCGCCGTATCTCGACCGCACGATCGGGGGCCCGATGAAGGGGACGCGGACTTGGCCACCGTGGGTGTGGCCTGCGAGCGTCAGGGAAGGGCGCGCGTCGAGGTCGGGGAAGATGTCGGGCTCGTGCACCAGCACCAAGAGCGGCACCCCGGGGGGCGCGAGGGCGAGTTCTTGGTTTGGGGTGCGCTTGCGCACTTGTTCGTCAGCTAGGCCGAGCACGCAGAAGCGCGTGCCGCGGGCTTCGATGATGTGCGCTTCGTCGTCGAGTACGCGCACGCCCGTGGCTTCGAGCAGTGGTCGCACCACGGGGCCGTGCCAGCCGTCGTGGTTGCCGAGCACCGCGACCACGCCGAGCGGCGCGCGAAGTGCACCCAGTAGCTCGGCCACGATTGCTTCGGGCACGTGAGTGCCGAACTTGACGTCGTGGATCATGTAGTCGCCCGCGAGCAGGATCAGATCGGGCTGCTCCGCGTTCACGCGCTCTACGAGCTCACGAACGCGGCTCGGCCCCCAATGCGGCGAGCCGACGTGGATATCCGAGAGCAGCGCGACGCGCAGACCCGCGAGTGCGGCGGGCCAGTTCGGGATGTCGAGCGATTTGCGGTTCACGACCAAGCGCGCGGGCTCGATCAAGAAGGCGTAGGCCGCGAGCGCGCTGAGCGTCCCGATCACTAGTGCGGCGATGCGCATGACTCGCTTCATGGCTTCTCGCGCATCGATCGCTTGCTGAGCTGTGAGCGGCCCTGGTGGCGCTCGGAAAAAAGACTGTGTGTGCACAGTGGTTTTGAGAACGCGCGCAGTGGCCCGCGGTAGCGGGGTGCCCGGTCGGAATCAGACTCCGCAAAGGGGAGAGCCGCAACCCGACGCCGAAGGCTGGGACGGTCGCGTTGTGGCGCGTGACCATCAAGAACGATCTCCTGCTTTTCGGTAGCGGTGTTCAAGGGCGTGGAGACTCAGGGGTTTGGCTGACGGGGCCAATGGCTTGTTCGAGATCGAGTGCGGCAAACAAGGCCGAGGCGCGCAGTTGCAGCGCTTGTTCTTCGACTCGCAGGTAGCTCGAATAGGCGTCGAGGAGCTCGAGGATGGTGCCGCGGCCTTCGCGGTAGGTGACTTCCGCGGTACGGCGCACCGTGGAGGCGTTGCTCGAGGCTTCTTCGCGGAAAGCGGCGTAGGCGGTGGTGGTGAGCTGTAGCGTGCGTGCGGCGCGTTCGACCTCGCGCTCGACGCTGTGTTTGACGTCGCGTTCGTGCACGTGGGCGGCGCGGCTCTGTTCCAATTGACGGTCGATGGTGCCTTGTCCGCGATCGAAGAGCGGGAGGGGGATGGAGGCCGCGGCGAGCAGCGCGCCGCCGGTGTTTCCCGTCGTCGCGCCGGGGATCCCGCTCCAGCGTGCATAGCCAATGCCGAGCTCGGGCTCGGGGATGAATCGTCGGCGTGCGGCGCGCAGGCGTGCTTCGGCGGCGCCCGCTTCGAGGCGCATGGCTGCGATTTCTTGGCGATGTTCGAGCGCCCAACGCACGAGCGCTTCGGCACTGCGGCTCTCGCCCCGCGGTTCGGCGAGCGGATCGGCGGCCTTGAGTTCGCCCGCGGCGGGCGTGCCGCCGATAGCGGCGGCCAGATCCGCGCTGGCTTGCGCGGCTTCGACTTCGGCTTGGGCGATACGCGCGCGTAGACTGCCGCGTTCGACTTCGAGCCGCACGCGATCGTAGACGGGGTTCGCGCCCGCTGCGGTGCGCGCTTCGAGCACGTGCTGCACGCGTTCGAGATCGCTGAGCCCGGCTTTGAGTACGACGTGATGCGCGGCCGCGAGTTGCAGCGCGAGGTACGCGCGCCTCAGATCGCCGAGCAGCTGCCAACCTTCGGCCGCGAAGCTGCGTTCGGTCGCGCTGGCGGCGAGGCGTGCGGCGTCTTTGCTTGCGCCGATCCGTCCCCAGATGGGCAAGCTCTGGGAGAGCATGATCGAATATTGTTGGTCTGCGCTGTCCGGCTCGCCATGGATGTTGAAGCCCGCGTTCAGTGACAGCCGCGGGTTCGGCAATAGGCCCGCCGCGATGATGTCGGCGCGCGCGGAGTTGATTTCGTAGCGCGCGGCCACGAGCCGCAGGTTCTCGCGGCCCAAGCGCGCGACCGATTGTCCTAGCGAGACGGGCACGGGCGCGGGCGCGGACATCGTAGCGGGCGCGGAAGTGGTAGCGGGGACTGGTGCTGGAGTCGAAGATTGTGCGTGAGTCGGCTGGCTGAGCAGGAAGCTACCGAATGCGCCCAAACAGACGGCAAAAGAGCGATGGCAGAAGCGCATGGGCGGCATCATCGGGCATCGAAAGAGCGAAGGAAAGTCGGCGCTCCGTGTTAGTCTCGAGCGCGGTGTGCCGATGCGCTTGAAGCTCGATCGAATCCTGGTTGGCGGTCTGCTCGCCGTGTCTTCCCTGGCCCTCGTGGGTTGCGGCAAGCACGAGCGCCGTTTCGAATCCACGTGTCAAATCGTGCGGCGCAACGTCGTGGAGACGGACGAGACGGGCGAGCCGGAGATTTTGGACGTCGAGCTGGAGTGGGATCCGTGCCCCGGGGAACAGTTCCAGGTCGTGCGCGGCGGCAAAGCGTTCGCCAAGTGCATGCAGCAGTACGAGGTCGGGAAGCTCGTGCCCGTGCTAGTCAAGCACTGGTGGGACGACCGCGGCTACTACGACTGGGACGTGTACAAAATCGGCAATTGCGAGCGTGAGATCGAGGTCGATGCCGAGGGTTCGTACGAGAAGTCGCAAGAGTGCAGCGATGAATCGGCGTACGGCCGTGCCGTTGGCTTTTCCTGCAGCCGTCGTCCGTTCAAGGGCTTAGTGTCGGCTTGCCCGTGGATGGCGCGTCAGTAGTGCTGCTGCGCTGAGCGCTCGTGGGTGGGTCAACAGTGACTGCACCCGGGGTCGGGTCTCAGTTACGTGCCCATTGGCTGCCGTCGGTGCACGTGACGGAGTCGACGTGGGCAACGGCCATCGTGGCGGTGTTCACGTGGTGGAGGAGCAGATTGAACGTGTGAGTTTCGTTCGGGGGGAGGTCACTCACGTTGTCTTCGTTGAAGGCGACGTAGTATTCGCCGCCTTTGTTCATTGCGCTGGGCTTGCCGAAGGCGTCGTAGCCGTAGGCCGTGCCGGCGAATGATTTGACCGCGCACTTGCCGCGATTTTTCAGATCGAGATGCAATTCGTTGCCTTCGTCGCTGTTACCAACGTCGCCCACTTCGAGCACGAGTGGGTCGGCCTTGGTGATTTCGGCGAGGACCATGCGCGCGCGGGCGATGGGCGCGGGGCCGAGCAGGAGCGCGCCTTGTTTGGGGCTCGGGTCGGCGTCTTTTCCGGTCGAACGTTGGGCGTCGGCGGCGGACACGCGCAAGAGCACGTTGGGCTGGCTCCACTCCCGCTCGAGCAGGTAACGGCCGAGGAAAATGCCGAGCAGGAGCCCTACGGCCACGCCCAGGGCGCCGACTAAAATCAATTTCTGCATGAGTTCCTCATCGTTCTCGTGTCGTACGTTGGTTGCACTCGCGGGCTCCTGCGCGAGCGCTCAAATGAATACGCTGGCGGCCATGACGGCGGCCGTCGCGGGCGGTGTCCACGCGCGGAAGAACCGGAACCAGAACGGGATCCGCTCTTCGTCCACGATCATGAACACCCAGGTGGTGGCCATGTTCATCAATAGCGAGATGTACACGCCGAGCATGAGCTTGTCGGCGTGGGTCAGGTAGCCGGTGGCGGGCAGCGATTGGATCAGCGAGTAATGGAAGAGCACGGCGGCGGCCAGCATCGGCGCGCCGGCGTTGCTGCGCACTTCGAGCTCTTCGGGCGGCACCCAGAGGCCGATCAGCGAGATGAGCACGATGATGAACGCGGGCACGTAAACGCTGAACGCGGCCGACTGCGCGAAGCGATCCAAACCGAGTGTGAACTTGTAGCGTGAGACGTACAGGTCATCTCGATCGAAACGAGAGGGGTATTGATGCTTGAACGAGGTGGCGCCCACCGACGCCACGCCGTAGCCGGAGAGCCGAAACGTCGCGTCGAGCGACGTGCGGCGCGGGTCGGCCACGAAGATCACCGTGTCGACGCCGTACACTGCGTCTTCCACATTGATGTCGAGGTACTGCGTGTCGAACGGGTAGGCGCGCAGATCGATCGCGCTCGTGAACGAGCCGGTGCAGCGGTAAAAACGGAAGGTTTCGACATCCACCAAGTTCGCGCAGTTCACCTCGTGCCCGTTGGTGAAGGTCGGGTGCAGCTTGGGTAGCCGCTTGTCGGCCGTGAAGGACAGGAAGAAATCGGCTTCGTAGCTGCCGTCCGTGATCTGGTAATCACGGATCTCCGAAACCACGAGACCCACTTTGACGGTGGCGGGGCCGCCCGAGGACGGGTTCGCGAGCGGTGAGCGGAACTTGCCGTCCCGGTGGATCGGCACTTTGCCGTCACCCAGCGCGTAGATTTGCTCGGGGCTCAATCCTTCCGGGATGTCGCTCGCGTCCTGGATGACCGTCCCATTCAGGGTCAGGTTCGAGATCTCGTCTTTGTCGCCGCTGGCCACTTCGGTGGGCGCGCTGGGCGGGACGGGAGGAGCGGGCGCGGCGCTGCTCGCCGCGGCAATGCTCGAGGTGGGGATGGGCGGCGGATTGGCGGCAGCCAACACGGGAACCGCGCTCGCCGAGGGCAACGCGGCGGCCTGCGCCGCAAACTGAGCGGGCAACGGCGCGGCCTGCGCTTTGGCGCCGAGCTTGGTGCTCACGATCAGCGCGCCCACGCACAGCACGACCAGCACGGAAACGACTTGCCACAGATGCGCCGTGCGGAAACGACGAGTTCGCTTTGCCACTGGCGCGCGAAGCTAGCCGAAAAAGGCTCGGAACGAACACTCAAATCTGGCACGCTCCGGAAGGTGCGGAGAACGAGACGAGCGAGCTTGTGTGCGATTGCGATCTGGGCGGCGTTTGCCGCGGGCGCGTGCAAGCCACCGGCCGAAGTCGAGCCGGCGAGTGAGAAGAAAGAGCCAGGTGTGGACGTGAGTCTGTCACCACGCGCACTCGCAGGCGCCAAACTCGCGACCGGCAAAGTGCTGCGCGTGCCTCGCCGTTCGAGTCTGACGGTAGCGGGTTCGGTCGATTTCGTACCCAACCACGTGGCGCGCATTGGCCCGCAAATCACGGGGCGCGTGGCCAGCGTACCGGTTGCGCCCGGCCAGACGGTAGCTCGCGGCGCCGTGGTGGTGACGCTGGATAGCGTGGACATTGGGCGTGCGCGGGCCGACTTTCTCGAGGCCAAATCTCAGCTCGCGCTCGCTGAATCGGAGATGGCGCGTGAAGACCGCTTGATTGACGCGGGCGCTTCGTCCGAGCGTGCGCAGCAAAGCGCGCACACCTCGCGTGACTTGGCGCGGGTGGGGCTGAGCGCGGCCGGTGACCGCCTGCGCACCTTGGGAGCGTCGGCAGGGCAGGGTAGTTCGGGTTTTTCTTTGGTTTCGCCGATTGCGGGCAAAGTGCTCGAGGTGAAGGCGCGCCTCGGTCAGCCCGTTGGTCCGACCGATACGCTGATCGTGGTCGGTGAGACGAGCCAAGTGTGGCTGGCGGTGGACCTGTACGAACGCGACTTGGCGCGCGTGCACGCGGGGGATGACGTGCTCGCGACGGCCGTCGCCTATCCCGATCGAACCTTCGAAGGCAAAGTCGATCAATTGGCGAGCGTGGTCGACCCCTCGCGCCGCGTCTTGGAAGCGCGCATCGTGCTGCAGAATCCAGACGGCGCGCTGCGCCCGGGCATGACGGCGACCGCGCGCATCTTGGGCGTACCGGAGGCCAACGCGCCGGCCGTGATCAGCGTGCCACGCGGCGCGCTGCAAACCATCGACGGTCAGCCGTTCGTGTTCATCGAGCTCAGCGCGGGCAAATTCGAGCTGCGCGCGGTCGAGCGCGGGGTCGATCTCGAGCAGGGCGTCGAGATCAAACAGGGCCTGACCGGCGACGAAACCATCGTCACCGAGGGCTCCTTCATCCTCAAGAGTGAAGTGCTGCGATCGCAGATGGGATCGAACGATTGATCGACCGATTAATCGCGTTCTCGGTCCAGCAGCGCATGCTGGTGATCGTCCTCTCGTGCGTGTTCGTGATCCTCGGTTTGGTGGGCGCGAGCAAAGTGCCGATCGACGCCGTGCCCGACGTCACGAACGTGCAAGTGCAAGTGCTCACGCCCGCGCTCGCTCTCGGCCCGGAAGACGTCGAGACGCTGGTCAGCACGCCGATCGAGCGCGCCATGGCCGGCCTGCCCGGCTTGGAAGAGATCCGGAGCACCTCGCGCGCCGGTATCTCGGCGGTCACGATCGCCTTCAACGACGAGATGGAGCTGTATCGCGCGCGGCAATTGGTGGCCGAGCGCTTGGCCGTCGCGCGCCGCGATATCCCCGAAGAATATGGCACCCCGCAGCTCGGCCCGGCCTCCGGCGCGCTGGGCGAAATCTACCACTTCGAGGTCAAAGGCAACGTCTCCCTGATGGAGCGCCGCACTGCGCTCGATTGGATCATCGTGCCCCGCCTGCGCCTCGTGCCCGGCGTGGTCGAAGTGAACACCATGGGCGGCGAGGTGAAATCACTCGAGATCACGCTCGACCCCGCGCGCATGAGCAACGCGCGCGTCTCGGTGCCCGAAGTGCTCTCCGCCCTCTCGCGCAATCACTTGGCCACCGGCGGGGCCTACTTGGTCGACGGCCGCGAGCACGTTACCGTGCGCGGTGAGGGTCGCATCAAGACCGCCGAAGATCTCGGCTCGGTCGTGGTCGAAACGCGGGAAGATCGCACGCCGCTCTTCCTGCGCGACCTGGGTGAAGTCGGCTACAAGCCGCTGGTGCGCTACGGCGCGGTGACGCGTGACGGCCGCGCTGACGAAGCCGTGATCGGCATCGTCGTCATGCTCGCTGGCGCCAACAGCGGCCGCGTGGTGGAAGGCGTGCGCGCCGAAGTCGAACGGATCCAAAAGAGCCTGCCCCCTGGCGTCAAGATCGAGGCCTATCACGATCGCATGGATCTGGTGCAGCGCACGATCCACACCGTGACCACGAACATGCTCGAGGCCAGCGCCCTGGTGCTCTTGGTGTTATTCGTGATGCTGGTCAGTTTTCGCGGCGGCGTAGTGGTTGCAATTGCAATTCCGCTCGCGCTTTTGGGCGCGTTTTTGGGCATGTGGCTGGGCGGCGTGGCCGGCAACCTGATCAGCCTGGGCGCGATCGACTTCGGTTTGGTCGTCGACGGCGCGATCATCATCGTCGAAAACGCGATGCGCCGCCTGTCCGAGCGGCGCCACGACCTCGGCCGCATCTTGACCGACGCCGAACGCAGTGAAGTCGTGATCAGCGCCTCGCGCGAGGTGCGCGGCGCGACCGCCTTCGGCGAAGCAATCATCGCGCTCGTGTATCTACCTGTGGTCGCGCTACAAAGCGTGGAGGGTCGCATGTTCCGGCCCATGGCGCTCACGGTGCTGTTCGCGCTGGCGACGGCCTTCGTGCTCTCACTCACGCTCATCCCCGCGCTGGCTTCTTTGCTCTTACCGCGCGACGCGCACGACAAAGAGAGCCCCGTCGTTCACTACGCGCTGCGCTTGTATCGCCCCGCGCTGCGCTGGGCGTCGAGCCGGCCCCTGCGCATCATGGCGCTCGCTCTCGCGCTGTTCATCGTGACGATCGGCATCGGCTCGCAGATGGGCCGCGAGTTCCTGCCGCAACTCGACGAGGGCACGCTGATCTCCGAAACCGTGCGCTTGCCCTCGGTTTCACTCACGCAATCACTAGATCAGACCCGCCAAGCCGAAAAAACGCTGCTCGCCTTCCCCGAGGTAAAGAGCGTGGTCACGCGCACCGGCCGCGCCGAAGTCGCGGTCGACCCCATGGGCATCAACATGAGCGACGTGTGGATCTTGCTCAACCCAAGACCCACCTGGACGACCGCGCACGATCGCGAATCGCTAGTCGAAGCTTTCGACAAAAGCCTGACCGAAAACGTGCCCGGCGCGGGCTTCTCGTACACGCAGCCGATCGAGATGGCCTCGAACGAGCTGCTGTCCGGCTTCTCCTCGGACCTGGCCATCGATCTGTACGGCCCCGATCTGACCGAACTGCGCAAAGGCAGCGAGCGCATGGTGCGCGCCCTGCGCTCCGTGCGCGGCGCCCGCGACGTACGCGCCGAACAAATCGCGGGCTTGAACGTACTCACCGTGCACGCCGATCGCATGGCCATCGGCCGCCAAGGGCTCGACGAAAAGTCCGTGCTCGACACCGTAGCTGCCTTGGGCGGTACCCAAGTGGGTGAAATCGTCGAGGGCGCCACTCGTTACCCAATTCGCGTGCGCCTCGATCAACGCGCGCGCGAAAATCAAGCCAGCATCGCCGCCCTCCCCGTGCGCACCCCCAGCGGGGCCCTCGTGCCCCTCGGGCAACTCGCGCACATCGACGTCACACCGGGCCCCTCGCAAATCAGCCGCGCACGCCTGCAACGCCGCGTCACCGTGCAAGTCAACGTGCGCGGCCGTGACATCGGCACGTTCGTCGATGAAGCCAAAGCCCTGCTCGACCGCACCGTCAAACTGCCCGTCGGCTACTTCACGGTCTGGGCCGGCGAGTACGAGCGCCTACAAAGCGCCACGCGCCAACTCGCGATCGTCGTCCCGATCTCACTGGCCGTGATCTTGGTGCTGCTCATCGCCACCTTCGGCAAAGTGCGGCCCGCGCTGCTCATTTTCGCCAATGTACCCATGAGCGTCTCGGGCGGTATCCTCGCGCTCGTCCTGCGCGGCCTCACCTTCAGCATCTCCGCCGGCATCGGCTTCATCGCGCTATTCGGCGTGGCCGTGCTCAACGGCCTCGTACTCGTCTCCAGCATCGAAAAGCTGGTCACCGACGGCCACTCGATCGAAGAAGCCGTCGAACTCGGCGCCACCCAACGACTGCGCCCCGTGCTCACGACTGCCCTCGTGGCCTCCCTCGGCTTCCTTCCCATGGCCCTCGCCACGGGCGCGGGCGCGGAAGTGCAGCGCCCCCTGGCCACGGTGGTCATCGGCGGGCTCGTGTCGTCCACGCTGCTGACGCTATTGGTGCTACCCAGCGCCTACCGCTGGCTGCTCACCCCCCGCGCGCGAAAAGTGGCGGGCTGAACCGCACCTCCGCCGGCGGGTGTGATTGGCGGAACCTCCGCCGGCGGGTGTGATTGGCGGACCCTCCGCCGGCGGGTGTGATGGCGGACCCTCCGCCGGCGGGTGTGATGAGCGGACCCTCCGCCGGCGGGTGTGATGAGCGGTACCTCCGCCGGCGAGTGTGATGAGCGGAACCTCCGCCGGCGGGTGTGATTGGCGGACCCTCCGCCGGCGGGTGTGATTGGCGGAACCTCCGCCGGCGGGTGTGATGAGCGGACCCTCCGCCGGCGGGTGTGATTGGCGGACCCTCCGCCGGCGGGTGTGATGAGCGGTACCTCCGCCGGCGGGTGTGAAGAGCGGAACCTCCGCCGGCGGGTGTGATGAGCGGTACCTCCGCCGGCGGGTGTGATTGGCGGACCCTCCGCCGGCGGGTGTGGATAACCGAGCTTCACGTCCGCCGGGGGGCAATGCTCGGCAGGATTGGGGGGGCGAGCATCCAACAGCGGCCGCCGCTCTAGCTCTCACTTCTCTTTGTATTGCAGGCGATAGTTCGGGTCGCCGCCGAACGAGCCGGCGCCAATGTCGTCGTAG
>Ga0247740_1000865_pt1 | contig 13604 bp, 13 predicted proteins | sample UWRJL148409B2_FD_180942 | JGI IMG/M metagenome (GOLD analysis project Ga0247740, IMG submission 180942) | Plant litter microbial communities from Arlington Agricultural Research Station in Wisconsin, United States - UWRJ-L148-409B-2 | ecosystem: Environmental > Terrestrial > Plant litter >...
GTACTGCTCGGGGCTCGGCGCCATGCGCTGCCTCAAGCGCGCGAACGTGCTCACCTGCTGCGCGGCCAAGTGCGCCGCGTGCACGGTCTGCGCTACGTCTAGACTCAAGCCGAGGTCGCCGAACGTGACGTTGGCGACCCAGCCGTCGGCGACCAGGGTTGCGCTACGCGCGGCGATCGCGCGCTGACGTTGCTCGAGCCACGTCTCCACTGGGACGCCCTCGGGCGGCACTTGCGCCCCAACCAAAATCCCGGAGTCGCCCTCCAGCCAAGACTGCGCCGGCGGATAGGCTCCGAACGCGGCTGCCGCCAGCAGGCCGCCGGCCATGAACGCGATCCAAACTCGCACGCCCAGAGCGTACCGCCGCGCGGCGGGTCGGGCCAAGCGAGCGCGCGCTGCGCTTGACTCGCGGCCGGTCCGGCCGCAAATCTGCCCACAATCTGCCATGCAAATCACGGTCAACGGCGACGCCCACGAGATCCCCCCGGCCACCACCGTGCGCGGCTTGGTCGAAATCCTCGGGTTAACCGAGGGCCCCGTGGCCGTGGAGCGGAACCGCGAGGTGGTGCCCCGAGCCGATCATCCCAGCACCGAGCTTCACCCGGGGGATGTGGTCGAGATCGTGCATTTCGTCGGCGGCGGCTGAGCTCGAGAGTAAGATCACTTGGTTACGGTTTTGATCCTTGCAAATCAAACACGTTAGATTCGATTTGCAGGGAAGCGCCGGCTAGCTCGAGCGGTGCGCCTTGGCGACTTCCACGTAGCGCGCGGCCAATAGCCGGCCTTGTTGCCATTCGTCTTCGCTGAGATCGCGTAGCACTTTGGCGGGCATGCCGACGACCAAGGTACGCGGTGGCACCTTCATGTTCGCGGTGACGACCGCGCCTGCCGCAACCAGCGCCTCGGCTCCGATTTCGCAATTGTCGAGCAAGATGGCGCCCATGCCGATTAGCGCACCGTCACCGATGCGCGCGCCGTGGATCACCACGCGGTGCCCGACCGTGACGTCTTCACCAATCACCGTGTTCGAGATGCCGAGCGACATGTGCAGCATGCTCAGGTCCTGAATGTTGGAGCGCGCGCCAACACGGATAGAGCCGACGTCGCCGCGCAGCACGCTGCCGTACCAAACGCTCGCCTCTTCGCCGATCTCCACGTCACCGACCACGCGCGCGGTATCGGCCACGAACACGCTTTCGGCGACTTTGGGCCAAGTGCCTTTGAAACCGCGGAAAATGTCGACCATTTACGGCCCCGCGACCACGGGTAGGGCCCTGCGAACGGGTGCTGACGGGCTCGGCGCACGGCGTTCTGGGTTCGATACGAGCACGAAGCCCGGTTCGAGATCGCCGCGCAGGGAGTTATTGTAGGCCTCGCGGATGCGCACGGGAACGAGCTGGCCTACCGCATCCGCCTCGCAGGTGAAGTGAACGATCTCGTTGCGCTCACTGCGGCCCATGAGATCCCCCGTTTTGCCGCGGCGCTCGACGAGCACGAGTTCGGTCGTGCCGATCAGGCTCTGCAAGTGTTCACGCCGATGGCGATCGGTGAGCTCGAAGATCTGCTCCAAGCGCGCGCTCTTTTCGGCTTCGGGCACGTCATCTTCCAGCTTGAGCGCGGGGGTGTTCGGGCGCTCCGAGTAGGTGAAGCCGAAAAAGCCGGTAAATTTGACGCGCTCGGCCAGTGCCAGCGTGGCCTCAAAATCTTCGCGCGTTTCGCCGGGGAAGCCGACGATCACGTCAGTCGAGAAGGTGACGCCGGGGACGGCGGTGCGCAGCGCATCGACCCGCTCCACGTACTCTTCCACCGTGTACCGGCGCAGCATGCGTTTCAGCATGCGATCACTGCCCGACTGAACCGGCATGTGCACGTGGCGCGCGAGCGCGGGCAAGTCACGGTGCGCCAAGATCAGCGACCAAGTGAGGTGGCGCGGATGCGGGCTCGTGTAACGGAGCCGCGCGAGCTCTGGCACCTCCGCGCAGATGCGACGCAAGAGCGCGGGAAATTCGCTCTCGTCTTCGAGGGCGACGGCGCGCAGGGTGTGCTTGAAGTGCGACTCCCCCGCCCCGGGCGCGACCGGCAGCGAACCCTCGGGATCGCGATAGCTGTTCACGGTTTGGCCGAGCAACGTGATCTCGCGCACGCCCGCGTCGACCAACAGCCGAACCTCGGCCAAGATCTCGCGCGCGCTCCGGTAACGCTCGGGACCGCGCGTGTACGGCACGACGCAATACGTGCAGCGCTCGTCACAGCCCTTCATGATAGTGACGAACGCGGTGGCACCGGTGCGGCCTGGCTCGGCTTGCGCGCTCAAGAATCGGGGCGCGTTCAAATCGAACACGGTATGCACGCGGGGCGGCGCGCCCAGCTCGACGTCGGCCAAGATACTGGGGAGCTCGGCGATGTTGTCCGGGCCGAGCATGAAGTCGATCTGCGGCATGCGCTTGGTCAAGCGCTCGCCTTCTTGCTGCGCCATGCAGCCGGCCACGCCGATCACGAGGCCGGGCTTGGCGCGCTTCAGCATGCCGATCCGACCCACCTCGCTGCGCAGCTTTTGCTCCGCCTTTTCGCGGATACTGCAGGTGTTCAGCACGACCAGATCCGCATGCGCGGGCTCGGCCACCTCGGTATAGCCAATACCGCGCAACACCTCGCCGATTCGATCCGAATCATGCTGGTTCATTTGGCAACCGAAAGTGACGAGCGTGTAGGCGGGCATGGCGAGAAACACCGGAATCCCGGCGGGCCGGCAGGCTAGCACGCTCCGGCCCAGCCGCACCTACAGCAGCGCCCGTCCCTTTTCGGGCGGGCGTGGAAACGGCTTGTTTCCTCGACCCCGCCGCCGCTGCTAGACCAGACACGTGATGACCCGAGGCAGCGCACGATGACTCCGAATTTCAAGACCCTGGTCGAGCTGTGGGAGCAGAGCACCGAGCGGCACGGTCCACGCGAGTTGTTCGGCACCAAGGGCAACGGCGCCTGGCAATGGATCACCTACGCGCAGTTCAAACTCGAGGTCGACGCCTTGCGCGCGGGCCTGGCGTCACTCGGGATCGGCCAGGGCGATCGCGTGGCGTTGATCGCGGGCAATCGCGTCGAGTGGGCGGCGGCTGCGTACGCCACGTTCGGCTTGGGCGCGACCTTCGTGCCCATGTACGAGGCCCAGCCGCTCGAAGATTGGGCGTTCATCTTGAAAGACTGCGAGGCCAAGATCTTGCTGGCCTCGAACGCCGAGGTGCTGGCTCAAATCGAGTCGGTGCGCGCTCGGCTGCCGAACCTGGCTCACACCATCGGGCTGGATTTGCCGGAGAGCGACGCGCGCTCGTACAAGCAGCTGCTCGCCAGTGGAAAAGCGCAGCCGCACCCGGTGCAGCACCCGAGCCCCGAGCATGATGCGTGCTTCATCTACACCTCGGGCACCACGGGCGCGCCCAAGGGCGTCGTGCTGAGTCATTGGAACATTGCCAGCAACGTGATCGCAGCCGGGGAAATTTTCCCGCTCCGCCCCACCGATCGCTCACTCGCCTTTTTGCCTTGGGCGCACGCCTTCGGCCAAACCGCCGAGTTGCACATGCTGTTCAGCGTCGGCTGTGCGCTCGCGCTGAACGACGAGATACCGAATTTGGTCGGCAATTTGGCAGAGGTGAAGCCGACCATTTTGATCGCCGTGCCGCGCATTTTCAATCGCATCTACGACGGCGTGAACAAGCAGATGGCCGAGCGGCCCAAGCCGATCCAATCGCTCTTTCGGGCTGGCATCGCCGCGGCCACGAAGAAGAAGCGCGGCGAATCCCTGACCCTGGGTGAAGGGCTCGCGCTGGCGGCCGCCGACAAACTGATCTTCTCCAAAGTGCGCGGTCGTTTCGGGGGTCGTTTACGTTTCGCGGTCAGTGGCAGCGCGGCGCTGGCCCGTGAAGTGGCCGAGTTCGTCGATGCGCTCGGCATCGCCGTGTACGAGGGCTACGGCATGACGGAGGCGAGCCCCGTGGTGAGCGCCAATTGTCCGGATGCCACGCGCCTCGGCACCGTCGGCAAGGCGCTGCCGCGCGTGCGCATCGAGATCGATCGCGCGGCCACGGGTGACGAGAAAAACGGCGAGATCCTGGTGTATGGCGACAACGTGATGCGCGGTTATTACCACCGTGATGAAGAACAGCAGCAAGTCCTAATGGCCGACGGCGGCCTACGCACGGGCGACATGGGCTTCCTCGATGACGATGGGTACCTGCACATCACCGGTCGCATCAAGGAGCAGTACAAGCTCGAGAACGGCAAATTCGTCGTGCCCTCTCCGCTCGAAGAAGAACTGAAGCTCTCCCCCTACATCCTGAACACGATGCTCTTCGGTTTGAACCGCCCTTACAACGTCGCCCTCGTGGTGATCGACGAGCCCGCGCTCGCCAAGTGGGCCACCGACAAGGGCCTGAAGGTGTCCGACTACACCAACGATCAAGCCGTAAAAGAGCTGATCGGCAAAGAGCTAGAGGCTCGCGCGCACAACTTCCGCGGCTACGAAAAGCCCAAGGCTTTCTTGCTGATCCGTGAAGACTTCACGGTCGAGAACGGGCTCCTGACGCCTTCCTTGAAAGTGCGACGGAACCTGGTCCTCAATCGCTACCTGCCGAACCTCGAAGCGCTGTACGTGCCGCGGGCTTGAATCAGCGAGCGGGCAACGCGAGGCGCGCGCGGCCCACGCCGATTGCGCGCACGCCGGAGTCTGCGCCTAGGACCGCCTCGGGCAGCAACAAGAAACCTCCGCGCGCATCACCGAAGCGGCGGAACGGCACGTCGACGACGCGCAGCCGCTGCCCCTGAGCGCCCAGCAAGCTCAACTCGCGGACTTCACCCGCGGGAATACGTTTGGGAGCGAAGCTCGACCCCCAATGCAGCGATCCGTCCGCGCGTAGCAGCACGCGCCGGTAAACGCCGACCGGCGCGCTGGGCCGCAGGGATTTCGCGACCGTCACCTCGGCGTTGACCTGCTCGATGCGTCGAAACAGCGCGCGATACGTGTAGTCGCTGATCCAGCTCGGCACGCAGTAGCCCATCACGTCCCCGTACAGCTGCGGATCGAGCAGCCGATGCTTGGGCGCATCGAAGCCCCATACGCCGATCTTTCCCCCGAGATACGGGAAGGGCCCAGAATCCGGCTTGGCAACGTCACAGGGCGCGTGCTCGCGACCGAGCGCGTGGCCGAGCTCATGGGCCATGGTGTCGGGCGCACCCTCGTTCGAGCCGTCGGAAAAAATGCCGAGCCCGAGTGAACCCCGACTCTCGACATCGGTCGGTTCGGCCACCACCGAGTAGCCCACCGTGCAATCGCTGGCGCAATAGTCGTCGAAGCGCGGCGCGGGCGTGAACAAGCCATAGTAAAAGACGTTGCCGGCTGGCGCTTCGCTCGCGCGCAGCGTGTACACGTAGTCGAGCAGTTCGTCCCAGCCGGCTTCGGGTCCCACGTCTATCCCGGGTGACACGGGCGCATGAAGCGTGAAGCGCACGTCCGCGAGCGGATATAGAGCGCGCACGCGATCGCGGAAAATCGTCAGATTCTTTGCGGAAACATCGGGCTCCCAGCCACGCACTCGGATCGGCACGACCGTGACGTCGAAGCCGTTGCCCGGCACCTGTACCGCCCCGAGCGCGCTCTGCCCGCGGCTCGGGTAGCGCTCGAGCACGCGACCGCCCGCGCCATCACGGAGTGTGACCGAGTAGCGAGTGTCGGCCCGTACTTGGTCGCCGTCGATCGGAAAATTGAAGGTCGAAGTGAACTGTGCGTCGACCGATACGGCGCGGACCAGCTTCGTGCTGGTGAGCGGCGCTAGCGCCGCATCGAGCTCGAGCTCGACCGACAAGGAGCGCGCTTCGAATGCTGCAGGTGGCGCAACATAGACTCGGAGCACGCCGGACTTGCCGATCACCACCGGCGCGTTCGGCTGCACCGGCGCGCCGCTCAGTTCGAGTGGAATGCGCAGTGTTTGCCAGAACGAGATCTCGGCGATGCTCACGTCCGTGGTTGGCGACCCGCTCTGCCCGCCCGCGCCCGCGTCTCCGCCGCTGCCGGCGTCTGCCGGACTTCCGCCCGCGCCCGCTTCGTCGTCGCCTGCGCTCCCCGCGCCGCACTCCACGCAAGGCGGGGCCCCGCCCCCCCCGGCCGCGCCGCTCGGACGCTCAGCGGCAACGCCTCCCCCGCAGGCCGCTACCAAGCCGAACCCAAAGACCAGGGCGAGAGACCGAGACACGAGGGCGCACGCTAGCACTGCTCACGAACCCTCGCGGCTCAGCGGCGAGCGCACGAAGCGGCCCCGCGGCCGCTCAATCCGCAGCGGTTTCGCTTCAAAAGCCAGCCGATTTTGCGGGTCCAGGTGTTCTTGACAAAAACGATGTGCCAATGCATATCCAGTGCGTGAAGCTGTCGAACAAGGGCCGCTATGCCGTGCGCGCGTTGTTCGATATCGCCTTTTTCAACGACGGCAAGCCGACCCAGGTCAAGGACATCGCGGAGCGCCAGCACATCCCTCCGCGCTTCCTGGAACAAATCTTCCAAGACTTGAAGCGATCGGGGATTGTGGGCTCGAAGCGCGGGCCGCAGGGTGGCTATAGCTTATCGCGGCGCCCCGCGGAGATCCGCCTGGGTGACGTGGTACGCGCACTCGAGGGCCCAATCAGCTTGGGTGATCGCGAGCTCGGCCCAAAACGCACTCAGCCATCCAGTGACTCACGCCGCGTAACGGAGATTGTCTTTCGCGACCTTTCGACGCGGGTCGAAGCCTGCTTCGATGAAGTAACCATCGCCGACGTCTGTACGAGAGCCGAAGAACAAGGGCTGAAGCGCCCTGGAGCGCAACGCTACGTCTATGTCATCTGAAGCCGCCCCCCCCTCGCTGCCTCCGCTGCCTCAGCACCCCCTCGTTTACGGGCGCGTGCTCGACCTGATCGCCGACACCGCGCTCGTGGAGATCCGCCGGCTCGGCCGCGAGTCTCCGCGCGCGAACGTGTTCGGCAAGCTCGAGGCGCAGAACCCGGGTGGTTCGGTCAAAGACCGCATTTGCCTGGCGATGATCGAGCGCGCAGAACGAGAGGGCAAGCTCGTGCCGGGCGGGGTGGTGGTCGAGCCGACCAGCGGCAACACCGGCATCGGCTTGGCGCTGGTGTGCGCCGGTCGCGGCTACCGCTGCGTGCTGACCATGCCGGCGAGCATGAGCTTGGAGCGGCGCCAATTGCTGAAATCCTACGGTGCCGAGGTCGTTCTCACGCCAGACGAGCAGCAGATGGACGGAGCAATCGCCAAGGCGCGGGAAATTGCCGCCGCGACGCCGCTCTCGTTCATGCCTCAACAGTTCGAAAATAGCGCCAATCCGGCCGCGCACTTCGAGGGCACCTCGCGGGAGATCCTGCACGCTTTGGCGGGCGAACCCGTGCATGCGTTCGTGGCCGCGGTCGGCACCGGCGGCACGATCAGCGGCGTCGGTCGCGCGCTGCGCGAGCGCTACCCGGACTGCCAAGTGATCGCCGTCGAGCCCGAATCGTGCGCCACGATTTCACGCGGCGAGCGTGGGCCTTCGAAGATCCAAGGCATCGCCGCGGGCTTCATACCCAAGAACTACGACCCGCAGGCCGTCACGAGCGTGCGCACCGTGTCGGACGACGCAGCCTACCAAACCAAGCTCGATCTGGCGCGTCGTGAGGGCCTCTTGGCCGGCATTAGTTCTGGCGCGAACATCGCCGTAGCGCTCGAGGTTGCGCGCGAGCTGGGCGAGGGCAAGAACGTGGTGACCATGCTGTGCGATACCGGCGAGCGCTATTTCAGTCTCGATGAGTACTTCAAGTCCTGAGCGCGACGCGCTCCAGCACAAGTCGGCGCTAGTCGTCGGCGTGGGCGGCCTCGGCTGCCCGGTCGCCCTCGCCTTGGCCGAAGCGGGCGTCGGGCGCATCGTCCTGTGTGACGATGACTTGGTCGACGGCACCAACCTGCATCGTCAGATCTTGTTCGCCGAGAGCGACGTCGGCACCGACAAGCTGGGGGCCGCGGAGCGGGCGCTCTACCGCTCGGGCGCGCGCCCCGGGAGCATCGAGCTCGTACGCTCCCGGTTCTTGCCGGAGAACGCGCGCGAGCTCGCGCGCGGCGTCGATATCGTGCTCGAGGGCGCCGATAACTTCGCGACCAAGTTCTTGTGCGCAGACGCGTGTTTCCTGGAGCAGCGCCCCGTGGTGCACGGCGCGGCCGTACGCCTGCGCGCGACCGTGCTGTGTGTGGCGGCCGAGGGCGCGCCCTGCTACCGCTGCCTGTTCGAAGATCTGCCGAGCGGCGCGGCCGCGCCAAACTGCGCGGAGGCCGGCGTACTGGGCCCCGTGGTCGGCTTTGCGGGGGCCCTGATGGCGGACCGCGCATTGTCCGTGCTCTCGGGCGACGCGAGCATTTTCGGCAATCTGGTCAGCTTCGACGGCAAGGCGGACCGCGCGCGTGAGCTCACGCTGGGCGCGCGGCCGCGCTGCGCGCTGTGCAGCGCCGAGCGCAGCATCACCGAGATCAACTACGACCGCTACACGGCTGCCAACTGCGCAGCCTGATTCACCCGTTAACAAGGAGACCGATATGGCAACCGTGCGCATCCCCACCCCCCTCCGCACCCTCACCGGCGGCGAAGACCAAGTTCAAGCCGCTGGCGACACCGTGAAGGACGTGATCGAGACCCTGGAGAAGAATCACCCGGGCATTCGCGAGCGCCTGCTCGACGAAAAAGGCGTCCGTCGCTTCGTGAACATTTACGTCGGTGACGAGGACATTCGCTTCCTCGACGGCTTGGCCACCGCGCTCAAGGCCACGGACGAAATTAGCATCGTGCCGGCCATCGCGGGCGGCTGAAGTGGAGGTTGAGCACCCGCTCACCCGCCAAATCCGACTCGCGGAAGTCGGAATCGAAGGGCAAGCCCGGTTGTCCCGCGCCGCACTGTGCGTGCGCGGCACGGACGGCAGCTTGGTCGAGTTCGTGTATCTCCACCGCGCGGGCGTCGAGCGGCTTTCGCTTTCGCCGAACTTGCCCGCGCTGCCGTTCGCACACGCATCCATATTTCGACACGCGAGCACGCGTCGTTTCGGCGCGGGGGCCTGGCGCGCACTCGGCCAAATTCGAAACGTACTCGCCCTGACTGCGGATCTTCGATGAGCATTCGACTGACACGTTCGCGACGCCTCTCTTCCGTGCTCGACGCGGTGGGCAACACGCCGATGATTCGCCTGGAGAAAGTGGCGGCCTCCGCCCCGGGCGTGGAGGTGTACGTGAAACTGGAGTTCATGAATCCCGGGGGCTCGGTCAAGGACCGCCCGGCGATGCGCATGATGCTCGATGCCATTAAAGATGGGCGGCTCACGCAAGACAAGATCCTGATCGACTCGACCAGCGGCAACACGGGCGTCGCCTATTCGTTGATGGGAGCGGCGCTCGGCTACCGCGTGCAACTGGTGATGCCGAGCAACGTGACCAAGGCGCGCAAAGACATCACCCAAGCGTTTGGGACGGAGCTCATTTACAGCGACCCCATGGAGGGTTCGGACGGCGCGATTCGCCTGGTGCGGAAGGTGGTCGAAGAGAATCCGGACAAGTACTTCTACCCGGACCAGTACTCGAATCCGTCCAACTGGATGGCCCACTACGACGGCACCGGCGTCGAGATTTTGGACGCGCTCGGTGACCGCATCACTCACTTCTGCGCCGGTCTCGGCACCACCGGGACCATGATGGGCACGACGCGTCGCCTGCACACGCACTCACGCCCGATCCATTGCGTGGCGGTCGAACCCGATCAGCCATTGCACGGTTTGGAAGGGCTGAAGCACATCGCCTCCAGCATCGTGCCGCCGATCTTCGACCCCGGCGTGCCGGACGAAACCATGCCCGTCTCCACCGAAGACGGCTGGGACATGTCGGACCGCGTGGCGCTGGAGGAAGGCTTGTATGTCGGCCACTCCACGGGCGCGAACATCTTTGCCGCCGTGAAACTCGCCGAACGCATCCACAAAGCCGGCCGAACTGGCTGCGTCGTGACCATCGCCTGCGACCGCGGCGACCGCTATTTTGCGCCCATGAAATGGGAAAAGCGCTACGTCTGGTAGCCACGAAGGACCCTCATGTCGAACACTCCTTGGATCGAAGGCGGCCTCAAAATTCCCGCGAGCGTCCTCCGCGAAGTCGAGCGCGCCGGCATCGCCGCCTACGCGCGCGACGAAGAAGCGTGCGGTTACTTGACGGGCCCCGCGGGCGACCCGCTGCTCGCGGACAGCGCCGTCGAGCTCGAAAATCTAGCCAATAAGTACCACAAGGTGGATCCCGAGGGGCATCCGCGCACGGGGCGGGAGTACTTCAAGATCAACTCCCTCAAATTCGAGCGCGCGATCGCCGAGGGCATCGCGGGTGAGCGACCGGTCAAGGTGTTCTTCCACTCGCACCTCGATTGCGGCGCGTACTTCAGCGCCGAGGATGCGGCGAGCATGACCATGGGCAACACCGGTGGCCCGAGCTATGCGCTCGCCTACCTGGTGACCGCCGTCGACAAGGGCGAAGTCAGCGCGCACCGCCTATTTATCTGGGATATCGCCGCAAAAGCCTTCGTCGAAGCGGCGTTTTCGAAGCTGGACTAAGCTCGAGTCGATCATGCTCCGGCGATGCCTGCTCGGGTTCGTGGTAGGCAGCGCCGCTTGGTCGGGCATCGCGAAAGCGGACCTGGGCCGTGACGTTCGCGCCCTGACGAGCGCGCGTTCCGACCGTGCGCGCGTCATGCGCTTGAAGCCGCGCTTCCTCGAGCAGGGGGACCGCCTGCCTCTGGCGCTTCCGCCCGAGCTGCTCGATCCGAAGAATGCGAGCTGCACGACGGTGTCGTTGCTCGGCGTCGTGGGCACGCACTTCGTGCTGCGCTTCGCCGAGACCGATCCGGCTCGGCCGAGCACCGCGTATCCCGAGGCTAGCGCTGCGGGCGCGAGCGAGGTCACGCGCTGCGGCTCGGGCAAGCCGTTCTTGGCCAGCATATTCGTTGAAATGCGCTCCCCGCGTGGCGTGCTGGAGACGATTGTCAGCAGTTCGCCCGGGCTGCTGCCGCGCTTGACCGAGGTGCTGCCCGATCGCGACCCGGGCGCCGAGCTCGCGCTCGGCGACGCCGGGCCGCGACCCGCGCTCCCGCCGTTGAATACGCGCCTGCTGCGCCTGAGTGCGCGCGCACGACGCGAGGGCGCTCAGCAGTTCGAGCATTCAGCGGTGCAAGCGGCTCCCGACGGCAGCGGGGCCGAAACCCTCCCGCTCGGCCGCGGCTGCCACGAACTGACGTTGCTTGCGAACAGTGAGCCGCCGGTCGATCTAGACATGGAAATGGTCGACGCCGAAAGCAGCGCGCGGCTCGGCGTCGATCGCGCCGAGGACGGAGACGCGGCGCTCAGCGTATGCCTGGGCGCGCCGACGCGCGTCGAACTGCGCTTCATCGGCGGCACACCGAACGCGGCCCTGAGCTTGCTCCGCGCGCGCTGGGACTTGCCGCCCGGCGTGCCGCAAGCCTGGGCCGCCGAAGCTCAGGCGCGGCTCGCGCGCGTGGCTCGCGCCGCGCGGTTGCGGTTGCTCAGCGAGCCCATCTACAGCTCGCTCGGGGTTCAGGGCTCGACCGAGTTACCGTTCGAGGTCGAACCAGATGCGTGTTACAGCGTGCTGCTCGTGCCGGTACGGGGTGAAGCGCGCAGCCTATCCTTGTCCGTGCGCGCGCACGTCGCAGGCGAAATGCCGCGCGGGTCGACCGACAAAGACGGCAGTGCGATCTCGTTCTGTGCGCGCGGCGCGCGGCGCGCCACCGTCGAGGTCAGTGGCCAAGGCTCGAACCTCGCATGGTTGGTCTCGGCCTGGCAGAGCGGTCGCGCGCCGCTGGGAGTCACCGCCCGATGAAGCGCTGCACCCGCGGCTTGCGAGTGCTCCTCGGATTGCTTTTGGCGATGGGCTGCGCGCGCGCCCCGCGCCCGCAGCATGCGCCGATCCCCCCGTCCGCGTTCGGCAAAGCCCAGGGCAAGCCACGCGTGGAGGCGTGGTTTCGCCCCGAGCGAGAGAGCGAAATCGTGGCCGTCGAAGCCGGTGTGGCGGCGGACCGCATCGCCGCTTTGGTCGATCTGCCCGAGAGCTCCTGCGCCGTGTTCATCGCGCGCGGCACGGAGACGATCGAAGATTTGGATTTGATGGTGTACGGCGAAGACGGCGCCGAGTTGGGCATGGACGAGGCAGCCGACAAAACGCCGGCCGTGCTCGTCTGCCCACCGCACCCGGCCCGCGTGTACGTCTCGGCGCGCATCGCGGCTGGGCACGGCTTGGTCGCGCTGGGGGTCGAACGGATGCCGCCAAAAGACGCGGAGCAAGCCGCAAACACGTACCACGCTCACCAACGGAGCGGGGAAGCCGACGCGCGCCTCGCCAATTGGCCCGGCCTCGCAGAGCGCATCGCGGAGCATCGGCTGCGCCTGGGCGGCACCTGGACCGACGTGCGGCGCGTCGCAGTGCCACTCGACGCGCGCATCGCCACACGCCTGAGCGCGACGGTCGAAGAACGACGTTGTTTGCACGCGCTGGTGCTGGCGGGTGACGAGCTGTCGCACATCGAGCTGTCGGCCATCGCCCAAAACGGCCAAATTTTGGCGCGCGCGGAGAGCCTGGGCCGTGACCGCTCACTGGTCGTGTGCTCGGTGCTTTCGGTCCCCGTCAGCTTCGAGCTACGCCCGCGCGGCGGGCGTGGCATCGCCGTGCTCGTGCTCGCGCAAAGCCAAGTCGGCAGCACGGCCGAGATCGAAGACGCCGTGCGCGTCGACCGTTACGCCACCGGCAGCCTGGAAGAGGCGCGACAAAAAAACGAGAAACGCCTCGACGGCCTGGGCTACCCCAAAGCGAAGCTGATGAAGACCGGCACCCTGCAGCCCGGACGTTTGGATAGCGCTTCGTTCGCCTTACCCAAAGGCTGCGCCCGACTCGACGTCGTCGCCGCTGCCCCCGTCCGCGATCTCTCGGTCCGACTTTGGGGGGCAGACGACGCGCTGATCGCCGAGAGCGAGGCGCGTGCGGCACCGGTGCTGTTCGCCTGTTCGAATGGCGGCGCGGTTCGACTCGACACCGAGAGCTTGGCGCGCGCGGGTCAATACGGCGTCGAGCTCAGGGTCGAGCCGGAACCCGCGCCGCTTTTACTGACCTCCCCGCTCGCGGCTGGCCGCTTACTCGGCCATATGTTGGAGCACGGGCTGATTCGCAGCGGCACCCAGGCCGGCAAGATCACACGCCATCAGCTGAGCCCCGAGCAGCTCGCAAGCGAGCCGCTGCTCGTGCCTTTCGGTCGCTGCGTGGACTTCACGCTCGCGCTGGCCGCGGGCGCTACGGGCGCAGAGGTCCGTATTTTGGACGAACAATCCGGTGAACAGCTCGCGTTGTCACGAGGCACGACCGCGACCAGCGCGCGGGTCTGCGCGCTCGACGCGCGCGCAGGCGGAACCATCCACGCACGCGCCGAGCTACGCGTGAACGCCGGTCATAGCGAAGCGTTCTCGACCACGCACATGACGACGCCCACGCCCTGAAGCGCGCGTGTCTCGCCTCAGG
>Ga0247740_1000867_pt1 | contig 13585 bp, 15 predicted proteins | sample UWRJL148409B2_FD_180942 | JGI IMG/M metagenome (GOLD analysis project Ga0247740, IMG submission 180942) | Plant litter microbial communities from Arlington Agricultural Research Station in Wisconsin, United States - UWRJ-L148-409B-2 | ecosystem: Environmental > Terrestrial > Plant litter >...
TATATCTATTTATAATCTCAGCTGTTCCTCTCAGGAAAGTAGCTACCTCAAACACAACCTTTCTGCCAAATGCACTGCATTGAGACGCTGGAAAAACCGCTGCTACCATCTATCGGGTTGACTTGTCTTCCTGTGCGTGGTACCTTTCCTTTTGCACGCAGAGATGGAGGTTCCTTTTTCTAGGCTTGCGTAGTGGCGCATGCGTTGGTATGGGGTTGGGTTGGGTTGGATTGGGAGGCGAGAGGTTCGAGCCCGCGGCGCTTCGGATGATGACATTTTGCACCTTTTGGGACTGTGGTGAGAAGTGGTAAGTTATATGGTTCGTTCGTACATGAGCTTGTAGAATGCAGCCATTGCACCCGAGCGAATTCGGGCATAGTACTACTAGATATCTAGTTATACTACTCTGCAGGTACTAGGACATCTATCTTGTGCGTCTCGTCCACAAACGCTGCATCTTTCTCTACTAAACGATTGCTCATCTGCGTTCGAATCTTGAGAAAACCTGGTTATTGGAGTCGGCCTGGTAATGGATGTACGTGAAATCGCATTTGACGTCTGCGTGGTCGTTCTTTCGTACCGCGTGCTGTGTCAGCGAAGCGTCAGTTTTGAAGCTAATGGTTCGGATGACTGGTCCATGTGTCAGTGATGTCTTGGTCGTCATGATAGCTTTCATACCGGGCTGGATGGTCTGGCGGACAGGTTGCCATTCGTATTATGTGATCATGATCCAGTATTGCATTTGGTGCTTGTCGGTTCTCTCCGAAGCCACTTTGATGCTGTCGGAAATAGTAGACAAGGCTCCATGAAGTTGCGTAGAGGTGCTGCTAGGCACACCAAACCCACTAAGAGTTGCATCGATCAATTGCTGGTGGAGGTCCAGCGATTTGCACTCGAAGTGGTGCGTTTGAGTTTCATCGTAAGTCTTCGCGAACCTAATTATCGTTAACATGGAGTCACAAAGAGTAGATTGAGTATTGCGAGTTACCATGTGCTTTCACGCATCAAGTAATCGAAGACCATCGAATGGGAGGCAGACCGAATTGCTGTGGAGTCACCGTCCGTCGCGTTCGACAATGCGCCCGAGTTGATCCTCTCTTGTGTCTTGATGGCAGCTAAGCTCGAAGCCCAAGTTTGGCAAGAACCGACATTGTTGACAAGACTTTGCAGGTCCAAGAGAACCTCCCCTTGAAGACCTTCGGGTTTCAAGTTGACGAAGAAGACCGTTTGGATATCAGCGTTCTCTTGGCGTCTGTCTATTGCAGCGTCGAGGAGTTGAGCCTGTGTTTGAGCAGTCATGGCGCTGCTCTCTTTGAACGTACGACGAGTCATTTTCTCTGGCATGTCTGTAGGCATGATGGCAGTCTGAGACCGGTCGTCCTTTTCTTCCCGGTCGTTTTCGCTACTTGCAGGTAGAGGCTCACCTGTACGATCCAGTGGACGGATAAACGAAGCGTTTGTGCATTCTTTGGGTCCAACGGTGATGACTTCAAGTCCTCGGATGCTCGCAGGTCCGCTCGGACGAGTTGTAGCGGTTTGCGGTAGAACGGGACAGCCTGTGAAGAAGTACCTAGTCAAAGGCACATTGCATATAGCTTTTGCGTGGCAAGGGTCTAAGCGTTACTACTTTAAGCTCAGGTCCTCGATCACTCGGTCTTTAGTGTTGGAGGCGTCTAGTCTCGACCGATATCGTGCATACATTTAAGGAAGCAAAGTATTGTTTCCCTCTCGGTTCGAAGGCGTACCATGTTCACGCGTTGTTCAGCCCACCATGAGTTGCCCGTCTTTTCCCTTTCAACTTTTACCTCGGCTACGCCGCGTACCAGGTTCACATTGAGAAAGACAGGCGATAGGAGCGAAAAAGCACACGTGACAGGTGCGAGGTGATCGGGCACGCCGTCCTTGATGATCTGACTAGCATCTCACACAGAGTGCGTTGACGTGTGCCTGGCTCAAGTATCAAGTAGTATACAAACGTCAACGCTGCGTAACCAGAATCAATTCTGGGTTAAGGTGCTCCATCAGATGCGCCCACTTACCCGCAGCAAACAAGGCGTAGGTATGTCCGCATCCCTGCACTGCTGCCTATCACGACCACGCCAGTCATTCGATGGACGCCCTTCACACTCAACATACGGATCCTAGACTCAAGGTCTCTCTATTTAGCTATATATAATTAATAATTCAGCATCGTATCTCAGGAAAGTAGCTACAAATTTACTTGGACTAAAGCAACAATCTATCGGACTGACTCGTCGGTTCGTGTGGTTCTTTCCTTTTGCTTACATAATGATTTTGTATGCATGTCAGACTATGTTTGGAAGTGACAATGTTCGATCCCGAGGTCCTTCAGACGAAAACTCTATTTTCGTGCCTTTTGGGAGACCTGCGGGCAGTGACCAAGGTACTAACGGCATCCTGCATGCATTGGTACAATAGCATATGTAATTTGACTTATGGTCGGCACTCGATACAATGGAGATCTGAGAATCTCAATAGACCTCTCGCTTTCCGAAATGCTGCTGAATCAAAGTACAATTTCACAAGCCCTTATCACACACCCCTCCCCAACGTAAAGCCCGACCCCGCCGCCCAAACTCCTCGCTAACAAAACAACGCAGCAAACGACCCCTTCCCTCTTCCCCTCCTTCCATCCCTCACCATCTATCCCCCGGCGCATAAAACTCACCCAGCCTTCTCTCAGGTGCATAAAATCCTCCCTCCGGCTCCCTCCAAACCCCCATCTTCCGATCTTTCATCTGCTGCACGAATAAATCATATTGCGTCCCATGCGTCCTCGTTACGCCTTCGTTGCGATTTCCATAGGCACTAGTCCTGTCGATGGGGCCTTCTAGTACTGGACCAGCACCAGTACGTGTGCCTCCAGACCCAGACCCAGATGCAGCTGCACGACTCCCCTCCGCAACAACAAAGTCTCGCTCAGCCACTCCACCTGCCCTGCCCGCAGCCGACTGACTCGCTCCTGCTCGACCCGTCACCGGATCCCGACCCACAGCCTCCCTCGCTTCAGCAAGATAGTCAAAGGAGCCGCGTGGGGAAGCAGAGCGCACTGGAGGCGGTTGTGGGGTACAGAATTTCGTCGCTGCTACCGGTGTAGTCGCAGCGATGATTGTGGGATGATTCCGGTTGGCGTACGGATTTTTGACGCTGGAGGTGGGCGTGAAGAGTTTCTTGATGGACGGCATTGGTGTGGCTTGCGAGCGTGTTGGTATCGCGCTAAGTGAAGAGGACCAGGAAGATGATGTGGGAGGTCGGAGGTGTACGTGGTCCTGTGGTCGATTTTCCTTTTGAAGAAGGGTATCACAGGTCGGCAGCCAACATAAGGGGACACCCGCTTGTGTCCTTCGTCGTCAACCCCTCCAGAGCACAGGATGCCCCTTATCCAGGGTCCGAGATACCGTCCAGAAAATTCGTACGAGATGCTACCAGGCTACATCAACTCAACACGTGTAAACAAATACCAACTTCTTAAAGTATAATTGTTAAGACTCTGTTGGTGGGATCTCTCTGCTATCTCTTTCCGCTCACACTTGGCTCATTGTCGAGGCTGGGGAGAATTGAACCGGCAAAATACGCAAGCGCCAGCACAGCGCCCGCACTTTGTATGTCAGCGAATACGATGGCGTCGCCCAAGGAGTCAATAATTCAAGCGAAAGGATCGCACTAGCCGAATCGGTCCAGGCTCCAGGCAACCACCAACGATGCCTCGGCTTGAACTAAACGGGCACAGACATTGTTTGTTCAGTACGAGGTAACAAGGCGCAAAGTGAGACGGTTGGAGAGTTTCCAGGTATTATTTGCAGTACAAAAGCATCTATCCTTAGCATACGCTTCATTTCGACCCACAGAGTCGTAGTCTGCTCCATACCTGAACCAAGCAGGTTTCCCGAAGCAATAAGCCCAAATACACAGGGCGGCAAGAAACGCTCACACCGGAAAGGGCGCGGACCGAAAAAACATGTCGCAGAAGAAAAGGTCGCAACACGCGTACATGTATGAGCACGCCACCCGTGTCACCTAGGAGCAGGAATGAAGCGCCGCCATCGTCATCTCAGGAGATCCGACCACATGTACCGACCGCAGAGGTTTTGGTACAAAGTTCGACAGTGCAGGGTGTCGCGGAAAAAGAGGAAGAAAAAGTGAAATACATGGATTATATAGGCCAGCCGAGTGAACACCGAAGCCTGGTCAGGTTTAGGTGGTCGAAGCGGAACAAAGGCGGAAAAGTGATGTTGCAAAAGCTCTTCTATGTCGACAAGCGAGCGTGAAGTTGAAGCTGCACCCAAGACATCAAAGGAATCGAACTGCGTTTCTCAGATCTTGTGCATCCCAATCTCAAGCTGTCATGGCAATGCACATAGCAAGGTGAGATCCCACACTATCCTTGGCTTCGCCGCTAATGGACCGATGCGGCCGCGGGAGCTGGTCGCCTGCCCCAGACAAGGCTCTGATTCTGCGGAGAGGAGCGGTTGGTGGACCATGCATTGCTAGTCGGAGTTCGGGGCGAGCTGTTCGAGGTTGATCCCTGGCCCTGATAGTTGGAGGGCTTGCGTGGGCGCTGGTTCTGTCCGCTGGTAGGAGAATCGTTCGTACCGCTGTTGTGGTTCCGCTTCGGCTTCGCGTGGCCGGGGCCTCTCCTGTCATTACGATTCCTCGTGAGGGGCTTCGTGACTGTCGATCGCATGTTGCCTAGCTTGACAGGAATGTTGAAGGTGATAACATCCTGCTCCGTCTGTCTGTACGCTCCTCTCACTTCGAACGGAACTATGCTCTGAACATCCATCCGAGGTTGTCTATACCGGGAATTTTGCCTGGGTGTGGATGGAAAGGCGGCCAGAGGTTCGTTTGCCGCAAGATGAGGAACCTTGGAGAGCCGGACTGTGGGCAGCGAACCAAATTCTCGATCCTCCATCAAAAATTCGGTGCCGACACAAGTTGCAACGTCGGGACTGTGATCGTTGGCGAAGGGCTTTCTAGTGTCAGTAGCGGGAAGTGAGACTGTGGCTGGTGCAAGGTTCGAGCGAACTTCTAGAGGCGCCTTCGACGAAGGAGCAATCGCAAGGGAGCCAGATTTCGGCGACGCAGCATGTGGCCTAGTGACCGGGATAGGCGCTACACCTGGCGCAGATGGCTTTTCAAGAAGGCTGTTAAATCTTGCTTGCCATTCTTGCGTCAAAGCTAGCGGGCGTGCTCCAATTCCAACGCGCGTTCGAGAAGGCATGCTCACCGGAGTTTCGGCGGAGGCAGCGGCCTCAGCGGCGGCCTCGACAGCGGTGGGAGGTAAGCGTACACGCGCTGGTGGCCTCGGCATCTTCACAACAGGATGCTCGGTGTCTCCGCTAAACGCTGGATGGGCCTCTGTTTCCGGAGGGGGCGGTCCTTCGTCTTTGCTCGGAGCAGACGATGCCTGCGGTGCCGCCTCAGAGTGCCTAGGGAAGAAGCGCGAGGAACGTGCGCCTTGTGTACCTGGTTGAAGCTGAGCGCCCTGAGCGATGGCCTGCGGCGGAGAAGTGCCTTCGTGCGCGACCTTGACGGTGTCATCCTTTGGCTTTGCAGCAGGTGGAGCGATGGGTTGTGGGGTCTTGGTCTCAATTGGGACGACTTTGCTGTGTAGCGTCGTTTGTGACTTGCCATGTGAATCAATATGAGTTTCGCGAAGCTCAGGGCGGAATGATGCACCACCCATTCGCTCGAAGTTTTCTTGTGCCTTCGCGAGGTTCTCTCGATCATTAGCACGGATCTGGGCGTGAAAATTGCCCCAGCTTCTATTCGCCGCAGGCGGAGCAATGGGACCGGGCTTGGGTGCAGCAGCGACCTGGCTGGGCGGGGCAACTGTCTGGGAATACATGGCTTGTTGAATGACCGCTTGGTTCTGCGGAGCTGCGGGCTGCGATGGAGACGAGCTCAGTGCAGGATTAGGTCCAATCGGAGTAGGAGAAGGGCCTGTCTGCGCAAAAGTTCCGTTACCAAGGGCTCGATTCATCGCTTGAGGAGGTCCCCAGACATTGGACGTCCAGCCTGCACCACGAGGTGGCAAAGAGCTCGACCAAGGAGCTTGTGGAGGTTGGCCGGATTTCGCTGTTTGAGCATCAGGCGCTCTAGATTGTTGTGTTGGAATTGGCGATTGTTGCGATTCAGGCTTTGCAGCGACGCTGTCGTGGGTGGGGTTAGCGGAGGAGGGCCGTGCTTGTGAAGGTGAAGGTGAAGCTGCAGGCTGCAACTGCGTCTCGGGTAGCGCCTTTTTCGGTGAAGGGCTGCGCTTGGCAGCAATCGCCTTCGATGGGACCGTGTCTGCAGGTGAGGGCTTCTTGACAGGATGAGGCTGGTGGACCTTCATCATGCCGTACTGAGCGACTTCACCCTCTGACGTCGGCACCGGCGGCTTCGGAGGTGATAGAGCCGCTGCGGGTACTGCCTTCTCTTTCTGTGGAGACTTCTGAGCGAGCGGCGCTGGTGGCTCCTCCTTTGGTTTTGGCTTCGCATCTTCAGTCGAGGCCAAAGCCTCCAACTTCTTGCGGAGACGTTCCTTCTTTTCGGCCTCTTTCCTAGCTTCATCTTCCTGCTCTTTCAGCTTGCGCTGCTTTACGAGATCCAAAGACCCGTGCAAAAGGCGCTGTTGCACTTCCACCAAATTTTGCATTGGGGGTGGGGCGCCTGCAGTTACTGCATCTTGGGAAGCTACCGAACCGAGGGGTGAAGCCGGTTGAGCATGCACCACATTTGGAGACGGCTTCTGCATTGGTGCGATAGGATGATCGGTGGGGAGCGGTTTCGCAGGTAGTGGGTGACGTGGGGTGGCTGGTGCTCCAGCATCAACACCACTTATCGACATTGACTCTCGTCTCTGCGTGTTGATAGACATACCCATCGGGGGAAGATCAGAACCTCGCCTATCAAATGACATACGACGACCGCTACCACCACTGACATTGGAAGAGTTCCTCCGCCTGCCCCATGTTGGCACGTCTCCACTCGTCCGGGAGGTCTGGAAAGCGGCTGACGGTTCTGCCGGGCCGTCATGTGAGGGTCTCTGCAGGAGAGCAGGTTGTTGGCGGTAGCCGCTGTCTCGTATCGACCCACGGCGCATTTCGCCAACAGGCTCATAGCGTCCATTATGTGAGTTGAAGAGCTCTCGGTTTCCGCGCTCATCTCTCCAGGAGCGGTTAAAATCGTCAGGAGCAATCTCTTTCGCAGGAAGTGGTTGCATAGCATCGTAGCCGTGGCTATCGCGCGAGAAGCGTGATTGGGGTTGTTGTTGTACGGGCGGGTTGATGGCGATGGGTGACACCTTTTCCACGGGGGGTAATGATGCCCATGGCGATTTGACCGGAGTAGACCCTGAAGGCTTAGCAACCAGTGTTGGCCTGTCCTGTTGGCCCTTTGACTTGGACGTGCTTGATTGGGTATGCGCTCCAGGCTTCAGGATTGTCTTGGTGCCACCGGTCAAGCTTGTTTTCGGGGCACTGGGTGCCGGAGCTGGAACGGAAGTAGAAACTCCGGCTGGTGCAGGTTTTGCCAGTATCGTAGGCGTCTCCAACCTCGGGGCTGGGGCTGGGGCGGGTTCCTCAGGCGGCGGAGGTTGGTTCTCGACTGCGGCCACAGTCGACTTTGTGCCATCCATCCACTGTACCGGCTCGGGCGTCCAGTCATCCTCGTCGTCGTCGATGTCTGCCCATTTCGCTTCCTTGCCGCCATCGTCGGCTTGTAGGCGGGTCGCAAGGTGGATGCCGTACTGCTGCTTAAGCTCTTCATCGGTGAATTGCTTTGGCGGTGGGGGTGGAACTGGTTGGTTCTTATTCCAAACTTTGCTCGCATCCGGTCCTGAACTTGCGCCGTTCACTTTGCCAATCGACCGAGGAACGTTGCTCCCACCTGACTTCGCGACCAGCCGTGGTTTCGCCGTCAGCAGTGTCGAAGCACTTGTCTGCGCTATGCCTGCAATCTTATCGCCTGGGCGTGCGGCCGGTGCTGTCACGACAGACTTTGCGAGGAAGTTCTTCGTTACTGACACAGACTTGAAAGACGTGGGCTTCTTGACTGCCGAGTTGGTGCGCACATGGCCTTCCGGGCGCTTGGTCTGATCGACGCTGCCGGGGCGACTGATATCTGTGTCGGATCCGCCGCTGCCGTCTCCAGCTACAGCCTGCGATTCTGCGGCCGAGTGCTCGCCCGCATCCCCGTTCACCATGTGTTCTCTTGTCTCTTTTGGTGATGCATCTGACTGTGTCTCGCTACTCGTGATCGTCGTGAGGGCCTGCAACGGTCAGTTTCTCTCCTGGTGTCCTCGTGATCCCGCGTGTACTCACAGCATCCACACCTGCCGTCTCTGGCTGCTGTTCCGTACCAACAGCAGATTCATCTTTCGTCGCATTCGTTGTCGAGGGGGCGTCTGAAGGTTTGGAGTCGAGAGTGGGTGGGCCCGAGGGCGCCTCGCCGTTGCCGGCGGAGGTGTTGGTAGCTGACGCAGAGTCGTCGATGGGCGAGGCGGCGCCCATCGACTGTGCTTCCTTTACCACATCGTGCGTGGTCTGCTCTGCCATAACAAGGTTGGGTACTATTGGTGTAGCGGCGGGCTCTTGGTCAGAAGCGTGCTCTTCATCGGTAGAGGGGGTCATGAGCAAGGATGGAACGCGGCGGATCGCGACCGTGGTTCCATACAATGCGCGCGGGCTGAGAAAAGTTTGGGTGTATTCACCTAGCGTCAGGTATGCGTCGCCACGGGGAAAGAGTTGGCGCTTCCGCAGAAACGTCTACTTCGTGCTCCGGGAGCGGGCGCGGCGAGGCGGAGGTGCGGCTTCGAAGGTCGCGCGTGCGGTCGCTGTGAACGGCTCGTGAGCGGCGGGCTCGGTCGGCGCGTTGTAGTCTTGTTCAATAGCGAACAGAGAAAGATGGCCTCGGGTGACTGGCCGGCGTGTGTGGTCGATGAAAGTGCAAGAGTGTGACCAGAGGGAGTCGACGTCGACGTGGTAGATGCGAATTTGGCTTAGCGTGTTTCTTTGAAGCTGAGCACAACGACTGCACGGAACCTGCCACAGCATCCTCACCAGGCAACGGGAATGGCGGAATGATACAAGTCGGGCACAGAGCATCACGCAAATCACAACAGTCGACGGTACGAGCATTTAACAGACGAGCCCCATCTCTTCCCTTCGAACGAGCTCTGCAAGCTCTCGTCGCGTAAACAGCAACAGCAACATCACCATCACAACATCAGCTCTGGAATGACGACAGTCAACGGCTAAGCCTCCTGGGGGGCATATACTGCCACATGCTGGCTTGAGGAGCAGCCCACTCTTTGCATCCGTCAATCTGGGCTTCTTGTCACAAGCGCCGACCACGAAAGCGGCCCGTGTGCGGCATCACGAATCGTTGACTCATTCGTACATGTGCTCTTGACAGGATCTGGATTGGAATCTGCTACACTCTATATTTACACATGGCGCGTGTCCCACTCATATGTCGTATCAGCGACCGGTATCCGCTTAGGCGTGGACGTTGTTCTTGTGGTGGCCTAGAGAGCGTGAGTCAAAGCAAGACATGGGCCAGACCAGGAAACCTACGCAGATGGAAGTAGTAGTTCTGTGCGTAGCCGAGGGCAATCAGACCGCCAATAACGTGGACGAGAGCTGTATCCCCAACCGTCAGCATTCAAACCTGTAAATGGACATGTGGAACCCATCCGGAGTATACATACGCATCGCAGAGGCGTTCTTGCCAAAGTATCTCTTCTGGTAGCGTCCCAGGAGGCCCTTGGCCTGCGGCTCGGGGGCCGGTCCTCGCGGCAGCTTCTCGTAAAAGCTCACCACCTTTTGCATGCGCACCGCATTCGGCGATGATCCAACGGCCTAGAAACTCCATCAGCACGTCTTCCACAAATATATCATAACTTGCTGCGATGCGCGAGCGAGGCGTTCGGTATGCCGGAATGCTTGCGGTGGACCGAGGGATGGCGGAATCGGCTAGGGGAGGGTCGGGGTCATCGTAGGAAAGCCTCAAGTAGGACTTACGTTGGGAGAAGCGACCTGGGCCCATGTTAGCGCTGTGCATGTCTCTACGTGAGGAGGAGTCTGTAGGCGTACCTTCGGGGGGATCAGGGTCGAGAGACCGCGGATTTGGGTGAAGCTCATCTTGTCGGCTGCGGGTCAATTAGCATCAATTGGGTTTCCTTGGTGGATCCGGTTCGATTGGGCGACGCACCTGGGCGGGCAAGATGCGGCAGTGGAGATGGGGAGGGCGTGCTGGAGTGATGGAGGTTGTCGAGAACGAAAGCTGCGACTGAGGCTAGCGGCTTGGGCTTGGCGTTGTCGGACCTCGTACAGACACCCGATCATCGTGGTGTGCTTCCACCCTCCAACCCGCCACCCCGCGCATCATGTCGGCACTTCCTAGATCAATTGGCTCGCGGCTACTGCCCGCTACGCTTCGCCCCTCTGCCGCCAGGGCTATCGCGCCCAGATACCGCACATACGCCTCCAAAGAAGCCGAATCCAAGACGGATCCCAGCGACGCGCCCGCCGTCAACCTCACAGAATCGAGCCAGATCCGGCAAGAAACGGCAAAAGAGGGTATAAGGCACCAGCCGGACTACAATGTTGCCGTTGACTATCGGACCTCGTACGTTGTCAACATTTGAGCTTGGGGGAGCAACATCGCTCACAATGCGCACAGGAACTTCTCCCCGATCCCGAAGCGCGTCATGGATGGGAGCGAGCCAGGCGGCTCCGTCCCTGCGGCCGTCCTCTCTGGTGCTCCAACTGATCTGCAGGCCAGGACTGTGCGGTACGTTGACCTCACAAGAGCCCCTCCATCTGCAGGCTGATACCCCATAGCATCTACCGCCCAACCAAGACCGCGACCCAGTCCGGTAACTGGCACTCACACCACTGGCTGATGGACTGGGATGTTCTTCCCAAGGGGCATCGATGGGAGAACCAGCTGATGGGCTGGCAGTCATCGGCCGATTTCATGAACGGTCACCGGATAGAGTTCAAGACCAAGGAGGACGCCGTTGATTTTGCGAACAAGCAGGGCTATGAGTACTTCGTCCAGGAGCCCAATGAGCGGAAGTTCGTGCCTAAGGCGTATGCCAACAACTTCACTCACGTACCAGGAAAGGTGAAGCTGGTCCGGGCCAAGTAGGGGGATGAACGCATGGCGGCGGCGAATACTACTGTACATACAGGCTGAAGCGAACCATTCTATTTCAATATCTCTTTAACATCATGTGACAACTTGCCGTCCGAGAAGACGTGACCACGAGGTGTACTCCATATTCTCTATGTGTACATATATATATCTTACATGGCCCGGGCTAATAAGCATCATAGATCCACCGATGCGGATATTCGGATCCAGTTCCGTCCTAACATCCTCCATCGTTGGTGTAGAGCGTCAGCCGGCATCGCAAATTGGCTCTTAGTGTATCTTTGCGTTAGGTACAAAGCCTATCCAGGGGTTTTTCAACACCCGTCGCGACGCACTAGAACCTACACTTCAACAACTCATGGATGGCTCCAATGATCCATGTGTCTACAATTCAACCTGATCATCCCGACCCAAAGATCACGCACCCCACTGCCCCATGTACACTGAGCATATGCCGTTCTCGACAGGAACCTACTCCACCTCGAGTCCAAGATCCTACTTCACTTCACACCCCCGCTATCTCCAGGTGAGAGCAAACGCTCGCGCCTTCCTTGCGAGTCTAAATGAGCCGGCCATAGCAACACTCGTTCCTGGTTAACGCGTAACTGCTTCACTCTGGTTGCTCCCCTGGGCAACCGCTCGCTCGCTGACGGACGGTCAGACCAATTCCTTTTCGTGCTTTGCGAAGCTTTCGTTGTGCAATGTCTGATCTGCTTGTCCCAAGCTTTGTAACAGGCACAACACCAACACCACAACAGCCACTACATCTGCTACCGTTCACATACACGAGTCATATCGGGGGTCATGGGACGCGGGGGGTATGACTTGTCTGTCGACGAATACGAAGTCGGTCACAAGCACGATGAGATGATCGCAGCGCAGGAAGTAGGGTTCCTTAGTAGATAACATTGGCAAGCAGCACCTGATGAGTTCCAGGTCCAGCACACGATCGACAAGCTGAAGGCAGAGGCCGAGCATTGCCGGAAAATCAAGAAGAAGTTGCCGGAAGTGAGTCTACATTCCATCTACAGTTGGGTATTACCGCGAGTTAATCCCATATGTACAGTGGGCAAAGAAACAGAAGCCGTCCGCTGCGAGGCCCGATCTGGAAACCTCGAAGTCGGCAACATACGGTCTCAAGTATGTACAAGCCCCCACCATATCCCCTTCTATGCACAGCTAATCCACCGGGTAGGTCGTGAGCGGAACCGGACAGCGGTCCACTTCCTTCTCATCCTTATAGCAAGGGGGCATCTGCGACATCTATCAATCGGGAGCCGATCGAAGCGAACGCTCCGAGTACATGAAACATCCAGACAGGTAGGAACAGTAGGAAAAGACATTAAATACAGAGTCGTGAGGAAGAAAAGAGAGCCGTCAAATATACAGGGCAAAAAGATGAAGAAAACGCTCAAATGCAGGAAGACCGCGCGATGCCAAAACAAATTCCACGCTCTTTAACCACGAACCTTGATCGCATCGCGGACTGGCTGGAATAACCGTGCCGACATGTACTTGTTGCCCTCCTCGTTGGGGTGCGTGCCATCAGCCGTCATCGTATCCGCGTTGAAGCCCGTAAAGGTGTCGACGACAGTGATGGGCGAGTTCGCACTCGATTTCCCAGCTGCCCACCTCGCAATCGCATCGTTCAACTGGGAAACCTGCGCCACCTGTGCCGGAGTATTATTCGACGACCGCAACGGAATTAACTTCATGACCACCAATTGCACATTCGCATTCTGCGCGCGCATCTGACCTAGCAATGTCGAGTAATCGCCAATGATCTGATCCGTCGTGCGAGCCGCCTTGATGTCGTTGGTGCCGACGTGCATCAGGATGATCTGGGGGTTTGCGGCCCTGAGCCAGCCGGGAAGATTGTTGTTTGCAACGAATTCTTGGACTTTGGCGCCGCTGTGGCCTTCGTTGTTCTTGTCGAAGTCCACAACTTGGCCGGCGAGCTTGCATTCAGTGGGGCCGGTTTGGCCGCCAACCATGTCGAAGTTGTTGGTGCCGCCTTCCTTGAGTTGCTTTTGAAGGTATGCGCGCCAGCAGCCCTGAACAAATGTTAGTAGAGGTCATGTGATGGGTGTGAGGGGACGTACGCCTTCGACGATGCTGGCTCCAAATGGCATTACCCTGACGGTGGCTGCGGCGGCGATCATTCCGTCGAGTGTTTGAGGTCGGGGAAGTGCGGTTGTGTGTGTTGCGAGACCGAGGAGGCCGAGTGTGGTGGCGTAGATGTTGAGCTTCATGGTGATGACGTCTGCTAAAGCGTAACTGGTTCGATCGAAGATGTTGAGAGTGGGTATAGTGGACCGAGAAACTGTCGATGGCACAACCAAACTCTATGCAGTGGAAGACAGTCGAGGGTCGAAGCTGCTATGCCGAAGTCGATAATTGCAAAAAGGGACCAAGAGTT
>Ga0247740_1000868_pt1 | contig 13581 bp, 14 predicted proteins | sample UWRJL148409B2_FD_180942 | JGI IMG/M metagenome (GOLD analysis project Ga0247740, IMG submission 180942) | Plant litter microbial communities from Arlington Agricultural Research Station in Wisconsin, United States - UWRJ-L148-409B-2 | ecosystem: Environmental > Terrestrial > Plant litter >...
CATTTCCACATCGGTAAAATTCCGTTGAAGAATCTTGGCGTGTCCAACACTATTCGTGGTGCTGTAGCCAGTTGGGCAAAAAGTATGGCGAATGAATTAGGACAGTATAACATTACGGTGAATAATGTATTGCCGGGGTTCACTTCAACACAACGACTATCGACATTGATAGAAAACATTGCAAAAAAAGGAAACACCGTTGTTGATATTGTAGAAAAGAATATGATTGAAGAAGTGCCGATGAAGCGTTTTGCCGATGCATCCGAGATTGCGGCCGTGGCTGCTTTTCTTGCATCGCCTGCAGCATCGTATGTAAATGGCGTTAGTATTCCGGTGGATGGTGGACGTACGGGAAGTATTTAATTAGCTTAACCCCGTTGGCGGCTGAAAGCCCCGACGGCGGTTAAGCTAAGCAGCGATAAAATAATTATGTAACGGGCTGTATTGCTACTATCATCGTCCCTTGCGTCGCACACTTGTACGACATTAACACGGATGAGCACTTGCGAAGCTCACTATATAATTTATAAATTTATTATCAACGAAGTATGAACTTGTCAATACCATACCACTTAGAGAATTATATCGGAGGGAATTTAATTGGCCCACTCAGCGGAAAGTTTATCAACAACACAAATCCCGCAACGGGAGAAGTGTATGGACAAATTCCTGATAGCAATGAGAAAGATGTGGAAGCTGCGGTGCAGGCTGCACAAAAAGTATTTCCTGCATGGAGTGTGTCACCAGTGGAACAAAGATTTAAAATCCTCAATCGCATTGCAGAGTTGATTGATGAGAATCATGAAGCACTTGCACTCGCTGAAACAAATGATAACGGAAAGCCATTGTGGTTGAGCAAAGAAGTGGATATTCCAAGAGCTTCCTCCAATTTCCGGTTTTTCGCTACAGGTATAATGCACTTTGCTACGGAAAGTCATAATATGGAAGACAAAGCAGTGAACTACACCCTTCGTCAGCCAATTGGTATTGTAGGTTGTATCTCTCCGTGGAATTTACCACTGTATTTATTTACCTGGAAAATTACACCAGCATTGGCTGCAGGCAATTGTGTAATTGCCAAACCAAGCGAAGTAACTCCGGTAACGGCATACCTGCTGGCAAAAATTTGCAAAGAAGCAGGATTACCCGATGGTGTACTGAATATTTTACATGGCACGGGTCCGAATGTTGGCGAAGCCATCGTTAGCCACCCTGCCATAAAAGCAATTTCATTTACTGGCAGCACAAAAGCCGGTGAAAGAATAGCAAGTATTGCGGCACCAAAATTTAAAAAGCTATCCTTAGAACTCGGCGGCAAAAATCCTAATATCATTTTTGCTGATTGCGATTGGGAAAAGATGTTATTCAATACTATCCGTTCTTCATTCGGTAACCAAGGACAAATTTGTTTATGCGGCAGCCGGATACTAATAGAAGAATCGGTGTATGAAAAATTTAAAACAGATTTTGTTGCCTGGACAAAAAAGCTAACCGTTGGCGACCCCTTGCTTGCCGAATCCAAACAAGGAGCTATCGTGAGCAAAGTGCATTATGAAAAAATATTAGGTTGCATAGAGAAAGCAAAAGAAGAAGGTGGGAAAATTTTATGTGGTGGAAATGCTGTAAAAGTAGAAGGCCGTTGTGCCAACGGTTATTTTATTGAGCCAACTATTATTGAAGGCTTAAATCAAAACTGCCAAACCAACCAGGAAGAAATATTTGGTCCGGTGGTAACGATTCAATCTTTTAAAACAGAAGAAGAAGCCCTGCAGTTAGCAAACGCTACACAATATGGTTTAGCCGCCAGCATCTGGACAAAAGATATTGCTGTAGCCAACCGTGTAGCTGCAAAAGTAGAAAGCGGCATCATCTGGATTAATTGCTGGTTGGTCCGTGATTTAAGAACTCCGTTTGGTGGATTGAAGAATAGCGGCGTTGGTAGAGAAGGCGGCTGGGAAGCATTGAGGTTTTTTACAGAGGCGAAAAATGTTTGTATTCAGTTATAGGAACGCAGATTATTATGATTATGATGATTAACGCTGAAGCAATCATAACAAATCTTAACCATCATAAAAATCAGCGTTCAAAAAATTAGTATGAAAGAAGACCCGATTATAACAAATAATGCATCAAAACCATTAGGGGCATATCCTCATGCAAGAAAGGTTGGAAATCTTTTATTTCTTTCCGGCATTGGCCCAAGAAACCCGAAAGACAATTCCATACCCGGATTGGAAGTAGATGCAGATGGAAATATTGTGAAATATGATATTGAAGCGGAATGTCATTCTGTATTTGCAAATATCAAAGCAGTGCTAGAAGCTAGCGGTAGCAGTTGGGATAAAATCGTTGACGTAACTGTATTTCTAACAAACATGAAGAAAGATTTTTCAATTTACAATAAAATATATGCGGAGTACTTTACTTCGGTACAGGCATGCAGAACTACTGTTGAAGTAAAGAGTTTGCCAACACCGATTGCTATTGAATTGAAAGTGATTGCAACGATTTAGAACTAAGATTTTTTGGATTAATGGGGTTAAGAGGAAAATGAGGAGAGTATATTGAAACAGGTTGTGTTTTGATAAGTATAGCCCCCGTAGGGGCTTAATGTCGGTAGAAATAATAGTGTAAAATGTATTTGAACCCCGTAGGGGTTCAACAATTCGGGAATTAGGATTAAGTAATAGTTGAAAAATTTTGGAGTAATCGCAAATGCTCATCCGTGTTAATGGTACCCCGAGAAATACATCGGGGTGCAGCACAATGCCGAATAGAATTCATGCTGCACAAGTGTGCGACGCAAGGGACGATGATAGTAGCAATGCAGTTGATAAAATAATTATATTAAAGTTGAGGAGATTGCTTCGGCCTTGCCTCGCAAAAAAACTTGAGGAGATTGCTTCGGCTATGCCTCGCAAAGAAAATGAATTATCAAAATACCTTAGCTTTTGCAAAGCAGCTTGATGAACAAGATGCGTTAAAAGATTTCAGAAAGAAATTTTTCATTCCGCAGCATGAAGGAAAGGATTGTGTGTACCTGACAGGAAACTCACTCGGCCTGCAACCAAAAACAACTTCGCGGTATGTGCAACAGGAGTTGGACGATTGGGCGAAGCTGGGAGTGGAAGGGCATTTTCAGGCAAAGAACCCGTGGATGCCGTATCATGAAATTTTTCCAAAGCAATTATCAAAGATTGTTGGATGCAAGGAAAATGAAGTGGTGGTGATGAACCAACTGACAGTGAATTTGCATTTACTGATGGTTAGTTTTTATCGCCCTACCAAGCAGCGGTATAAAATTATCTGCGAAGCAAAAGCATTTCCGTCGGACCAATACGCATTTGAAACGCAGGCAAAATATCATGGTTTTAATGCTGCTGATGCAGTGATAGAAGTTGCACTTAGAGAAGGGGAGCATACACTGCGTACAGAAGATATATTGGCGGCAATAAAAGAACATGGTGATACAACAGCCGTTGTTTTGTTTGGCGGTGTAAATTATTATACCGGGCAATTGTTTGATATGAAAGCCATCACCGATGCAGCACATGCTGTAGGTGCATATGCCGGATTTGATTTGGCTCATGCCGCAGGAAATGTAGACTTGCAGTTGCATGATTGGAATGTTGACTTTGCCTGCTGGTGTTCGTATAAATATCTGAACAGTGGTCCGGGTGGAGTAGCCGGAGTGTATATCAATGAAAAACATGTGGCGAATAATGAGTTGCCAAGATTTGCAGGCTGGTGGGGATATAAAAAAGAAACCCGTTTCAGAATGGAAAAAGGATTTGAAGCGATACCAACAGCAGAAGGCTGGCAGTTGAGCAATGCGCCGGTATTAAGTATGGCGGCGCACAAGGCATCGCTGGATATTTTTGAAGAAGCCGGGATGGAGCGGTTGCACGAGAAGAGAAAACGATTATTTGAATATTTATTATTTATTATTGATGACTGTAATTCGAAGGCGGCGGATAAAATTATTGAAGTGATTACGCCGAGAGCAGAAAAGGATAGAGGCTGCCAGGTGTCGATGCTTATGCTGAAAAATGGAAAGGAAATTTTTAATGAGTTAACAAAAGAAGGTGTGATTGCTGATTGGCGGGAACCGAATGTGATAAGAATTGCGCCGGTGCCATTGTATAATTCGTTTGAAGATATTTATAGATTTGGAGAAATTATTCAATCAATAGTTAAATAGAACGCTGATTTTTATGATGGTGATGATTAGTTAAGATATAGCAGCGTTAATCTTAATAGTCATAAAAATCTGCGTTCCCGTTTATTATGAAGAAAGACATTACAATAGTTGGTGCGGGCCTTGTGGGTTCTTTGTTATCTATTTACTTAGGCAAACGGGGGCATAAAGTAATAGTGTACGAACGCCGCAGCGATATGCGCAAAGAAAAAATTGCAGCGGGTCGCTCTATAAACCTTGCATTAAGCGATAGAGGTTTGCTGGCATTGGAAAGAGTAGGATTGGCAGATGAAATAAAAAAGATTTCTATTCCTATGCATGGCCGCTTCATCCACAACCTGGATGGAACAACAGCTTTTCAACCATATGGAAAAGAAGGACAATTTATTAATTCTGTTTCGAGAGGAGAATTGAATAAACGCTTAATGGATATAGCAGAAGAAAACGGAGTAGAAATTTTCTTTAATGAAAAATGTACCACACTGGACTGGGATAAAGATGTGATGGAATTTGAAAATACAGCCGGTAAGCAACATCCTTCTTCGAAAGCCGATATCGTTTTTGGTGCAGACGGCGCTTTCTCCGCAGCAAGAATGCAACATCAGATAAGGCACGATAAATTCGATTATCAGCAATACTATATTGATTGTGGCTATAAGGAATTAACGATACCACCAACGGGTGATGGTGAGTTTGCTATGGAAGTAAATGCTTTGCATATCTGGCCCCGCAAAGATTATATGCTCATTGCATTGCCAAATCTTGATAAAAGTTTCACCTGCACATTGTTCTTTCCTTTTGAAGGCGAAGCTTCTTTCTCTAAATTAGATACCGAAGAAAAAGTAAAAGAATTTTTTGAGCAAACATTTCCGGATGCGGTGAAGCTGATGCCGTATTATATAAAAGATTTTTTCAATAATCCAACATCTTCATTGGTAACCGTAAAATGTTTCCCCTGGGTGCGGGAAGATAAATTTGCGTTGATTGGTGATGCGGCGCATGCAATAGTTCCCTTCTTCGGACAAGGAATGAATTGCGGGTTTGAAGATTGCAGAATACTGGATGAACTGATTGAAAAGAACGGCGACAACTGGAAAACTATTTTACAGGAATATCAAACCCTTCGCAAGCCCGATGCGGATGCTATTGCCGACCTGGCAGTGAATAATTTCACCGAAATGCGGGACCGAACTGCAGACCCGAAATTCTTACTGCAAAAAAAGATAGAAGCAAGGCTGCATGAAAAATATCCTGATAAATGGATACCGGCATATTCACAAGTTACTTTCAGTCCGCATATCCGCTACAGCGAAGCCTTACAAAGAGGGCAGCGGCAGGAAGCAATAATGCAGGAGGTGATGAAGATGGAAGGGATTGGGGAGAAGTGGGCAAGTGAGGAGGTGGAGCGTTTTATTTTGTCGAAATTAGAACGCAGATAATTATGATGGTGATGATTGGTTAGGATTTGCAGCGTAAATTTTAATAATCATAAAAATCAGCGTTCGGTATTGTAAAATTGGAACGCAGATAATTATGATGGTGATGATTAGTTAGGATTTTGCAGCGTAAATTTTCATAATCAGAAAAATCAGAATATGGTATTTGTAGAATTCGGTGGCAGATAATTATGATGGTGATGATTAGTTAGGATTTTGCAGCGTAAAACTTAATAATCAAAAAAATCAGAATACGGTATTGTAGAATTAGAATGCAGATAATTACGATAGTGATGATTGGTTAGGATTTTACAGCGTTAATCTTAATAATCTTAAAAATCAGCGTTCGGTATTATCTTTGCGCCATGACCCGCCAACAACTTATCGACCAGATACAAAAAAAGCAATCTTACCTCATCGTTGGTTTAGATACCGACATTACAAAAATTCCCAAACATCTTTTAACAGAAGCTGACCCTGTTTTCGCTTTCAACAAAGCCATCATCGATGCTACAAAAGATTTATGTGTAGGCTATAAAATCAACACCGCTTTTTACGAGGCACTTGGTGTAAAGGGCTGGCAGGCTATGGAAAAAACAGTTCATTATATCGGTGATGAACATTTTAAAATAGCTGATGCAAAACGTGGCGATATCGGCAATACTTCTGACCAGTATGCCAAAGCTTTTTTTGAAGCCCTGCCTTTTGACTCTGTAACTGTTGCACCATACATGGGTGAGGATAGTGTAAAACCATTTTTGCAATACGAAGGTAAATGGGCAATTGTATTAGGATTAACTTCCAATAAGGGTGCAAGAGATTTTGAATTGAAACAAACCGATGATGGATTGTTATATGAAAAAGTTTTACAAACAGTTTCTACCTGGGGTACACCGGAAAACTTAATGTTTGTAGTGGGAGCTACGCAAGCCGATTCATTTATCAATATCAGGGAAATTACTCCGCAGCATTTTTACCTGGTTCCTGGTGTGGGTGCGCAAGGTGGTAGCCTGAAAGAAATTTCTGAGAAGGCAATGAATAGCGATTGCGGTATTTTAGTTAATGCAAGCCGTGCTATAATTTTTGCTTCGGATGGAGAAGATTTTGCAGAGAAGGCGAGGGAGGTGGCTAAAGAGTACCAGCAGGAGATGAAGACTTATTTAGGCTGATTGTCTTTTTCTCAACATCATTCCAAGCTCACCCCCAATAAAAACAAAGACTGTTGCCAATAGAGCACCTACAACTGCTTCAATATTTATTGTAAAGTTTTTAAAGTCGTTATTAATTAATAATAGCAGTATTAGTGATATTGATGTTGCTAAAAGATTAAGGTATGGCTTACCGGTCGCTATATAACCACATACTGCACCACTGCAAAAGGTAGGTATAAATACTCCAATAAAAAGAAATAACAAGGTGCCTCCAATACCGTCATCTTTACTAATAGACATAACAGTTGCATATATTAAAACAGCCCCTATGCAGAAACCCGTGATTACTCCTGCTACAACTGATAAAATATTTCTTACTGTATTGTTCATTGCTAACCTTCCTTTTCTTACTTATCCTCTTTCGGCTTCCCCGGTACAAAACTACCCGAAGGCTCACTATACCAAGGCACAATGTCTACCACAAAAACACCAGCAGCTACAGCAGGGTCGGTTTTTACATAATTTTCTGCTTCTTCTTTTGTTTTACAATCCAGTATAAAAAGGCCACGCCAGGTAAAATCATTTTTGCCAAATGGTCCGGCTACTTTTAATATGCCTTCTTTGTGTAAGCGCTGCATATTGGAAAAATGACCTGCAAAAACCTTACTTCTTTCTGTGGAATCCGTTATTTCTTTATCCTTCGGCCCAGTCTTTATCATCACCAGCCAGAACTGTTTTATTTTCTCTTCCATTTTCTTGCCGGTAGAATCTTTCTGGCAAAATGAAACAATACTAAAAACCAATAGTGCGGCCATACAAAGGGATATTCTTTTCATAACCTGAATTTTGCTCAATGTATAAATTTTCAGGCACAAAAAAAGGATGACTTCTTTCAAAGTCATCCTTCACTTGTAATTCATGGCTGTTATACGGTTCTGATATTTTTAGCTTTCTTTTTCTTTTCTGTCATGTCCACTTTCAAATCATGGCCGATAATTGTTTCGCCGAAGCTGGAACTGATTTTTATTTTAGCACTTCCACTACCGGAGGTGCCACTGTAGCGTTTGGTAAATTCCGGTCCGTAGCGATTTTCTTTTTCTCCCTGCTTGGAAATTGCAAAGCTGCTTTGGTTAGTAAATTCTCCATGCGTGGAAGTAATATCGTAAGTGGCAGAGAAGTTTTTGTCTGCATCCAGATATACTTCTGCATACGAATTATTTATTGTCAATGTTTTTACACTATTGTCAATTTCCAGTTTAACTTTCGAAAATTCCAGGTTAGCTTTTACATCACCCGACAGTTTATTTACAGTGCCGTTAGAGAATTTAATGCTCAGTTTTCCACCGCTTACTTCGGCAATATTTGCATTGCCAAATTCCACGGAGATTTCTTTTGCATTGCTGAATTTTCCTGCTGTCAGCGAACCGAATTTGCTGCTCACTTCCGCTTCGCCACGGTAATCAGGTACTATCATTTTGCCAAACTGGTTAGCTGCTTTCAAGGGATTACCAGTAGGAAGATAAACGATGTAGTTAATTTCCATACTCTGGTGGTGATTACCTTTCTTACCTTCCCAGCTTGGTTTTTCATTGCTCATTTTTGTTTTGTAATAAACAGCGCCACTTTCTTTGCGGTCTTCAATCGTTATTCTTTCCAGTATTTCCTGTGCTTCTGCTTCATCGTCAGATTTAGCAGTAATGCTCACATCTACTTTTATTTCATTCTTATCCCAAATCACCAGTTTCATTTCGCCAAACTGGTTATCCAGGTATATTTTATCACCTCCGCTTATGGAGTATGATTTCGAGTACGATTTAGATTTATTAAACTTAAAGGTTTCTTTCTTTTCATTTTCATCCTGCTGTGCTATGGCGTGGCTTATGCTTAGCAAGCCTGCTATCAGGAAGGCAGTATTAAATAGTAGTTTTTTCATGTGTTTATTTTTAATTGATTTTGTTAAATGGAATTTGCCATAAAAATTTTCTTCGCAGATAGCTAGGTTGCCCGATAATTTTTATCGCTCATTCCATTTGGCTTGTTTTTTTGTTTTATTTCTTTGATGATTAGTAATTGCCTGTTCAGTAAGTCGCTCTGCAGTTGCAAATTCTGAATCATGGCTTCCAGCAGCATTTCCCTGTTCGGATTTGCGGAAAGATTTGTTTTTAATGCCTGGTAAGAACTATCCAGTTCGGTTATATCGCCAACAAATTGTTTGTATAGCTGGGGGTATTCTTTCTCCAGCTTTTTTAATTCACTTTGTTTAAGTGTAATCAATTCTTTAAAGTGATAAATTTCTTTTGCATACACCGGGTCTCCGTAATCTACTGTTTCTTCCACCGGTGTTAGTATTGCAACCTCTGTTTGCTTATCTTTTTTAGGCAGCATAAAATACGCAGCTACCGATATTGCAATGATGCCCGCTACCACTGCTACTTTTTTTAATAAGCCCCAGCTCATTTTTTTTACTTTCCCATTGTCCGCCATCTGCTCCTGCAATCTTTTTAATATTTGCGGGTCGGGTTCGGCACCGTCAAATTCTCTGCGGTTTTCATCAATAAATTGTTTCAGTTTGTCACTCATCGTTTCCTCCTTTTTCTAAAATGTGTAGTAGTTTTTGTTTTCCTCTATGGTATTGTGTGCGCACGGTAGATGCTTGTATATTCATTATCTCAGCTATCTCTTCGTAATCGTATCCTTCAAATAAAAACAAACTCAGTACAGTGCGGTAGCCGCTTGGCAACTGTATCATCGCTTTTTTTATTTCTTCCACTTTCATCCGCACATGGTCTTCATCTATCATTTCATCTTCACCAATATCATTCACCGTGCTTTCATTAATATCAATAGTAATCATCTTTCGTTTGCGTAGCACATCTATCGATTTGTTTACCACTATTCTTTTTACCCAGGCACCAAAGGTGGAAGAGTAATCAAAATTATCCAGCCGGAATGCCGCCACAAAAGACTCCTGCAACACATCTTCCGCATCCGCCGTATTGTTTACAATGCGCAGGCTGGTATTGTACATAGCTTTGGCATATTGCCGGTACAGCATTTCATAGCTATACGCATCGCCCTGCTTGCATTTAGCTACCAGCTCATCATAATACACAGTTGCTGTAAGGTTCAATCTTTTTGCTTTAAGATATTGTTCAACGTTTGAGATACATTTTTTGTTACCAGCTGTATTACTACTATCATCGTCCCTTGCGTCGCACTCTTCTGCTGCATGAATTCTACTCAGCAAAAATGCAGCACCCCGATGTATTTTTCGGGGAGCATTAACACGGATGGGCATTTTGCAAATTTCACTTCATCTTCTCACTGTACTAAGTACGGGGGTTGATAGATTTTGTTGCATGAAAGTCGTAAATTCTGAATATTTCCACAGTTTGATGGGTGATTAGATGAAAATGAGGCCAGGAGGAAATATTGCTTATGTGGCATTGTGGGGACATTCCTGAATTCGATAAAAGTTCCGTAGGAACTAAATGTCAGTAGATTAATAAAGGTTTTATTGCATTATTGCCCTAGCGGGGCAATGTCATTAAGTAAACGATTACCATAGCGAAGCAATACCTTTAATTGAAACCAAACTATTACAAGGCAATAATAACTATTAGATGTCACACCGGGCTTGACCCGGTGTCTTTCTCAAATATCACGCAAAAGGGAAAGATTCCGGGTCAAGCCCGGAATGACAGCGGAATTTGCCTCCCTCAGATTAAATGACTTTAATTGCAGATTTTTTTTATTACATAACTTTCTTAAACTAAATGACATTTCCCCGCTAGGGCAAATCTCACATTTACATTACAAATGCTACCGACATAACGTCCCGCTGGGACGAATACATTTTCGTCATGGTTCGTTGAGAAATGAACCATATCAATTAAGTTCAGATACTTGAAACAATTTCACATAACACCGCACTGTATTTGCTGATCAGCGATATGCAGTACAAGTGTGCGAGGCAACAGGTGTTCATCCGTGTTACTATCGCCCGGCCAATACTTCTTCTGTATTCACCTTAAAGCGATACAATCCTTACCTTTGCCACAACAAAAATGATTGCAATATGGCGGCCCGTACAGACAATTTTCAAAGTCCTGATTATTTTGGCGTAGACGAATTATTGACCGAAGAACATAAACTCATCCGTGAGTCGGTTCGCAGTTATGTAAAAAAAGAAATTTCGCCGATAATAGAAGACTATGCACAGCGGGCAGAATTTCCGCAGCAGATTGTAAAGCAACTCGGTGACCTGGGTTGTTTTGGCCCGACAGTGCCGGTAGAATATGGCGGCGGCGGATTGGATTATATTTCCTACGGACTGATGATGCAGGAATTGGAAAGAGGTGATAGCGGTGTTCGTTCTACGGCATCGGTGCAAGGTTCTTTAGTAATGTTTCCTATTTATCAATACGGCAGCGAAGAGCAGCGTAAAAAATATTTACCGAAACTGGCAAGTGGTGAATGGCTCGGTTGTTTTGGATTGACCGAACCAAACCATGGCAGCGACCCGAGCAGTATGCTCACCAACATTAAAGATGCCGGTGACCATGTAATATTAAATGGTGCAAAAATGTGGATTAGCAACGCACCATTTTCGCAGGTGGCTGTAGTGTGGGCTAAAGATGAAGCGGGTGATATACGTGGTGTAATTGTAGAAAGAGGAATGGAGGGTTTTACTACGCCTACTACGCATGGCAAATGGAGTTTAAGAGCATCTGCTACAGGCGAATTGGTTTTTGATAATGTAAAAGTTCCGAAGGAAAATATTTTCCCGAATGTAAAAGGATTGAAAGGGCCATTGGGTTGTTTGACCAAAGCCCGTTACGGTATTGCCTGGGGAGCTATTGGTGCAGCCATGGATTGTTATGATACGGCTTTGCAATATTCGAAAGAGAGAGAACAATTTGGCCGGCCGATTGGTGGCTTTCAATTGCAACAGAAAAAGTTGGCCGAAATGGTAACAGAAATTACCAAGGCGCAATTATTGAACTGGCGATTGGGAGTGTTGATGAATGAAGGAAAAGTAACACCACAACAAGTGAGTATGGCCAAGCGCAATGCCTGCGAAGTAGCTACCAATATCTGCCGTGATGCAAGACAAATGCTGGGCGGTATGGGCATTACCGGAGAATATCCTGTAATGCGGCACATGATGAACCTGGAAAGTGTAATTACTTACGAAGGCACACATGATATTCATTTGCTGATAACGGGAATGGATGTGACAGGGTTTAATGCGTTTAAATAAGAAACAGGAAGTCAGAAGTATGAAGTTTCCATTAACTATAGGGTTCTTCTGATTTCGGACTTCCTACCTCAGATATCTGAATATGAAAATTTTCCTCATAGGATTCATGGGTTCCGGCAAAACACACTGGGGCCGTTTACTGAGCCAGAAACTGGCTATACCTTTTTTTGATTTGGATGAACAGATTATTGAAAACTCCGGAAAAACTATAGTAGAAATTTTTGAGGAAGAAGGAGAGGAGCAGTTTCGCCTGCGGGAGAAAGATATTCTGCATATTATTACCGAAAGCCATGATGGATTTGTAATGGCAACAGGTGGTGGCTCGCCCTGTTATTTTAATAATATCGATTACATGAACCAGGCTGGAACTACGGTTTGGATTAATACGCCGCTGGATATAATTTTTACTCGTCTGCTGGAAGAAAAAGAAAAAAGGCCGCTGATAAAATCATTATCCGACGACCAGTTAAAAAGTTTTATTGCCAAAAAATTTGCCGGCAGAAGAATGTATTACGAGCAGGCCGATGTAACGGTAGACGAAGACCCTGTACAGGTAGAACAAATAATCGAAAAAGTATTTCATGCATAAAAACTATTTAGCCACGGCTGCTATTTTTGGTGGACTTGCAGTAGTGCTCGGTGCCTTTGGCGCACATGGCCTGGAAGGGTTAACGAAAGATGAGAAAATTTTGCATGCCTTTCATACAGCCGTGGAATACCAGATGTACCATACGCTGGCCTTAATTTCCATTGCACATTTTTACGACAAACTATCGGAACGTTGGGCTAAGTGGTCGGTTAACTGTTTTATTACCGGCATTATTTTATTCTCGGGTTCTCTTTACCTGCTTACGTTTTTAAAATTGCAGGAAAGTACAGCGGTGAAATTTGTGGGTCCAATAACTCCGTTGGGCGGTGTATTTTTTATAGCAGGATGGCTCTTCTTATTACTGGCTGCAAAGAAAAAATAATTACAAAGGAAGCACCAGTGTAGTTACAGTGCCATTCTTATTTTCGATAGTGAAAGTGCCGCCGATACTTTCCATTCTTCTGCCAATATTTTTGAGGCCATTACCAAACTGCCGCAGGTTTTGCAGGTCGATGCCTTTTCCATCATCGTGAATGGTAATTTTCAGTTCGGGTTTTAATTCTATATCAATAGTAATGTTGGCACCGCTGGAATGCTTCAAGGCATTGTTTAATGTTTCTTTAATGCAGAGGAAAATGTTCCGCCTTTTATCACCTGTTAATTCAAAATCCGGAATGGAGGTGGGAGTGTTTACTTTACAATCGATATGAGTTCCATCGAAATACTCCAATGCATAAGAACGGATATAAGATACAAGATTGTCTAATGTATCGTTGCCACTGTTCATACTCCAGATAATAGCATTCATTTTATTCAGCACATCATTGGCGGAGTCAGAAATTTTTTCAATTTCTACCGGGGTATTTTCTTTCATTTTGCGGCGGGCAATTTCGCTCATCAGTCGTATGGCTGTCATACCTGCACCGAGCTCATCGTGCATGTCA
>Ga0247740_1000869_pt1 | contig 13575 bp, 14 predicted proteins | sample UWRJL148409B2_FD_180942 | JGI IMG/M metagenome (GOLD analysis project Ga0247740, IMG submission 180942) | Plant litter microbial communities from Arlington Agricultural Research Station in Wisconsin, United States - UWRJ-L148-409B-2 | ecosystem: Environmental > Terrestrial > Plant litter >...
ACGCGTCTGCCAGGCTAAACAAGCTTCTGCGACCTTCGCGTCGTTGGCCGAAAACAAACGCAAACTTGCTCGTTTGGGAGAAATGCGACCGTCGCCCGGTCTTACGCCGCGTTCCGTGCAGGATTCAAGCCACTAACAAACATTACTTATGCACGCAAAGAAGCTCGCGGTTGTTTATAATCCAGCATTACGATTGATTGTCTCGCGCGCCGCGAACCATTGTAGCGATCCTGTCGCGAACATTACACACTCGTTTCTCCCGCTGCACGTCATCGCGCCCGTTAACCGGCAACCGTCACTCGATCAGCTACTTCTTTAGAGAGCTGACAGTCCCTATTGATCTGTACCGCAGGCATGGATCACGACTCTATGTCGGAGATGCCAACCACTCCGGCGGGTGATCATCATGGGATGTCAGGCATGGCTTCGACCTTCTCAATCAACACGAAAGTGACGCTGCTGTTTGCCGACTGGGTTACCAAGACACCTGCGCAATATGCATTCACTTTGATTTTCCTCTTTGTTCTTGGTCTCTTTAATCGCTTCCTCGCTGCCTTTCGGTCACAGCTGGAGCGGAAATGGAACGAAGATTCAGATGCGGAGCGACATTGGTCATTACACAACACCACAGCGCGTCGGCTCCACACTTCTTACTCGGTACGTCAAGATAATGCGACCGAGGAACTCGAACCGCTTAGTCCTGCGCCACCGGGAGTAAACCTGGATGCGACTGAGAAGCCGTCGCCGCACAGAAGGAAGGGCTTTTGGGTGGCGTATTCGGCGTGGAGTGGGAAGAGGGATGCAGTTCGCGCTGCGTTCGAGTTCATACGTGCTATCATCGGATACGTACTGTGAGTTTCATGAGCTACTGCATCCCGATGGTGACTGACGCGGACGATAGGATGCTTGCAGTCATGACCTACAACGTGGGGTTCTTTTTCGCGGTCACTGGGAGCGTACTTTTGGGCGAACTGGCTTTCGGACGTTATACACATAGCGGCAATGGGGGTTCCTGGCAGGAAGGTGGATGTCATGAGTGAATTGATGATTCTCAATCTACGTCAACAGCGTCTTCTTGCTCGCCACCGGAATTGTGTGAAGGAAAGCATGTATTCAGATCCGGTGTGACTGAACGATAGTGTGCAAATCTATCGCTTTCCTGGCTTTGAGTAATTTCTTATGAGAAGTGGCCCTGCTATTCTGAGAGCGCATTTGCTTTGCTTTGGCTGCGCAGCCCCTGTGACTAAATTGTGTAACGCTTCACTCGCAATCGTAACTACCCGTTCGCCGCCTTCTCTTCTTCGCCTTTGCAAGTCATCTAGCCGGCTGACTCAAAGCTAATTTGGCCAAGGCATCCAACCGCTTGAGTTATCTGTGCACCCGTACGGTCATTTCCACTAGCTAGTTATTCTGTTTCTCCATCGCAAGTCGTCGCTACTCATCGGAGTTGTCAATGTTCTCATAATGGCGGAGAGATTGGCAAGCACTCCTTTGAGACTTACTTCGTTGGCTTCGGAGGCCTGGAGACGATTCTCGGTAACGTTGTGTACAAACAGTTCTCTGTGAAGCCCATGGAAGCCATCTCGCTGAAATGTCAGTTCATTGGTCGTGGCTTGCTTCATCCTGCTGGAGTGCTTTGCGACCTTCGTACTCTTAAACAGCGTACAGATCTAAGATCTTTGCGCTCGCAATAGTCGAGCATCCAATTAGTCTTAGCCTGAGAATCAGCAAACAAGTGCGATATCAAAGGAGTGTATTGAGTACTTTAGGGCTCAAAGGCTGTATTGTGAGGAAAATATTCCCCGGTCCTTTAACAACGGACTCTCTTCAAGCTGCCGAAATCGTGGAATCATCAAAATCATTCAAAACCATGTTCGCGGACTGGTAGCAGTTTGCTAGTTGGTCTAGGGACTGTACCACGTGACATTAAGGTCTTTATGGCTATATTGTCGAAGTCCGGAACTGGGCTCGTGTTAGGACATTTAACTCACTTGTTAACCTTTCGGACTCTGTGCCTGCATAGCGCTTCGCCTCAGAGAGTGATAGGAGGCTCGTCTCTTTGCCGCTTGCGAGTCGAGCAACCGCAGATCGTTCAGTTTGCAAAGTCGTTATGGGACAGAGCTCTTTCATCCAGTGAGCTGAACGTACGGACTGCGGTAATAGGCCTGAAAATTACTACAAGAAGCATTCAGTGGATGATAAACTCTTACGAAGTGGGACTCGGTATCGTGCCAAGACGCCATTGATATGGCTAGTGGCAACCCTATCCGGCGCGCAACCGCTGCATTTCAATCTGTCACCTTACAACTTTGAGTGAACACCTCCTCCCACAAAAGAATCATGGTAGCCCAGGTGTATAAGATGTGGGTGGGTGGGCAAGAGAAGGAGGGCAATGCGGAGCAGTCAGTCAGCTCACCCCACATCATTCACTCCTGCACCGTGCACTCGTCTCATAGCATACAGCATCCCAATCGAAGACCCTGCCACCGGAGAGATATTCGCACACAGTCATGCGGCCTCCGCTGAAGACGTGGATGAAGTCGTCCGAAACGCGCACGACGTCTTCAAATCTGGAGTCTGGTCGAAAGCACCCCGCCATGTTCGCGCAGACACCCTGGAGCGGGTCGCGGACCTATTGACGAAGAACCTCCCGTGTCTCATTGAGCTCGAAGTTCGCCAGACTGGTCGCGCGATTCGCGAGATGAATGCTCAGGTGCCGACGCTCGTGAAGTGGTTCAAGTACTACGCCAGTTTGATCCGCACCGAAGAGCGCAGCGTGCTTCCTACGATGGGAAAATTGCACAACTGGGTTGATCGCGTACCCCTTGGCGTAGTGGCGCAGATCACTCCGTTCAATCACCCGATGCTTATCGCGGTAAAGAAGATTGCTCCAGCGCTTGCGGCTGGCAACTGTGTGGTGCTAAAACCGAGCGAGCTAACGCCGCTCACGAGTTTGGAATTGGGGAAGTTGCTGAAAGAGGCGGGTGTACCGGATGGCGTGTTCAATGTCGTTACTGGCGATGGGATCACTACTGGCAAAGCACTGGTTTCTCATCCTCTGATCAAGAAGGTGGATGTCACGGGCGGCACGCCGGCGGGACGCGCGATTGGTGCCATTGCTGGAGGTAACCTCGCGCACTACACGGCAGAACTCGGTGGCAAGGCCCCACTGATCGTCTTCGATAAAGCAAACGTCGATGCAGCGGTCAACGGTATTGTCTTTGGAAGCTTCATCGCTAGTGGGCAAACTTGCGTCGCTGCTACACGTATTATCGTGCAGAATACCATTCTGGAAGATGTCCTAGAAAAGCTCGGGAGTAAGGCTGGCAGTATCGAGCGTCGGATGGGCAGTCCTAAGAACGCTGATTCTATGATGGGACCCCTCATCTCCGCGAAACAACTCTCAAATGTTACTACGCTCGTCGACGACGCCAGTAATTCGGGTGTACAAACTGTCATCGGAGGAAAGCGAATGACTGGTGCATCATCATTGGACGGCTCGGACTTCTCCAAAGGCTATTTCTACCCACCGACAATCTTGGCCGACAGCGCTACGAAGAAAATTGTGGACACGCGTATCTGGAAGGAAGAAGCGTTTGGCCCTGTTATTGTCGTGGTCGGATTTGATACCGAAGCCGAAGCTCTGAAGCTTGCTAACGACAGCGAATTTGGGTTGGGAGCCGCTATATGGACACAAGATCTGGCGCAAGCGTATCGGGTATCGGAAGCTATTGAGGCTGGCATCTGCTGGGTAAATACGCATCATCGCAACGACCCGAGCAGCCCGTGGGGTGGCATCAAGAGCTCAGGTGTAGGAAGCGAGAACGGAATCGGTGAGTGACCCGCGCATCGGCGAAATCAGCAAACAATCGAGCATATGCGCTAGTTGTGCTTGTATCGATCAGATTTGGAGACCAATTCTAACAGTACCCGCAGACGCGTATCACGCCTATACGACCACGAAGAGCACGATCATTAACTACGCTTCGGCGGACGAAATGATTGCGAGCGATGATTGGTTTAGAGAAGGCACAGGTGAAGTCCGATATGGTTAGGTACACATTTGCCAGTCTCATATAGGTTAAAATCTATGGTAGCACACTTCAATGTCAATAATTGCTAGAGATGCGGGTTCGAGATAGAAAGTAACAAATGATAGCAATTCGGTCCGATTATTACTAGAAGCAGAGCTGGCCATTCAACATCTCATTTCTCAAGCAAAGGTACATTACTCGGGCTTTATATCTTAGTTCTGCGAGAGCCCAAGGTAAACTGCACCGCTGAAAACATTCAACCAGACGCTTCCTCTATTCCTATACATAACGTCAAGGAAAGTGATTTGTGAGTACCGAAGTGATTGTACAATTGCAAGCCAATATCCTTCACCAAAGGCCTCACCATACCGTGCGCACATGCTATATCCTCCTTCCTCCTCTACACCCGTACGAATTCTTGACGAGCGCCGGTGTGGAGCCTGCCATTTACGCTAACACCCATCCTCAGAACCCACAATGTTTTTGAGCGCGGTCAGCTTCTTCTCAGCAGCACCGGCCCGTGTCTTTACGTCTACAACCTCCTTTTCTAACTTCTCGATCTTTGCTTCCAGGGCGGTGATATATTCGAAGATACTATCAGCGTTGATGTTCGATGACTTCGTGGCATGTCTGGAAAACGTTCGATGCTTGGTCGTGTCGGTCGGAGCCTCTAGAGTTCTCTCAGGCGCCACAGAGTTCGGTGTCTTGAACCTCTTAGACGGTGTGGTGGCTCCCGAGCCAGGTTCAAATGTTTCGTCTCGATTCGTTGCGGCGGGCTTGTTCGATTTATAGTCCCTAAGATTCGGGAATCTATAGGCAGCGGGGACTTGCATTCGGTTCGTGCGCTTTTTCGGACCTATGATTACAACATCAGCATATAGCTCTGTATATTAGGCAGCATGAGCAACTTGCGTGAAACTGGCGTAACAGGTTCATCGTCCTCCCCGATGGACCTTTGGCGTTTCCGTGAATTGACCTTCTCGACAACCCTTTTGGACTTCCGCCCTTCTCCATTCGATACTACCGAAGCTTCCAGCCCTTGTTGCTCTTCATGGTTCTTCTCCTTCTTCTCCTCTTCAATTGCGTTGGCCGCACGGATACCTAGAGTTCGGGACACGATGTTAGCCATGCCTGATCAGAGATGTCTCAGCAACTAATGTCCAAGACAGTGCACGTCTTCGGAATCGCGACGCGGCTGATTCAAGATTACGTACAAGCTTCCTTGAAGATTTCCAAAGTCTTCTTTCCCTCGATCCTATCCATGCCATCGCTCTCGCCCTTCAACATGAAAACGTATTCGACGAAGACGCTGAGACGTTTGCGACCAACAGCGCGAACCGGAGCCGTGTTGTTCTTCTTGATACCTGCGATCTGGTGGTACGGGAACATGTAACGAAATTGAGCCAGTGCATTTGGATCGTCCATGTTTATTTCCTTGAGGCGACTGTCTTGTTTTCCCTGATAGCATGCCAGACGCACTTCGGTTCCTTCACGGTTGTCGCGCTCTTCGTTCGCATTCGCGTTCTGTGTATTGTTGGTCTCCGTATCGTCCAGGGCGGGAGTGGAAGAGGTGGCAGCGCCAGCAACACTGGCGTTTTGCATTCCAGTTTTGACTGCGATGCTCTCCTCAACATCTTCTTCGTCGGTGTCTTCATCGGTGTCCTCGTAGATGGGCGCGCGAATGTTGCAAGCCCACAAGCCAATGTCGCCATTCACCTTGCTGTAGTGACCGACATGGAGAACATGCGCATCATTCTGCTCCTTATCTAGGTCCTGGAGCTTACGTAATTCCAAAGTATAGGCGTTTGGGTTGGAGACGGCCTCGAAAGCTTTGGGGAAGTGCTTCTTCGCGTACCTCTGCAGCTCATCGAGAGTGTAGGGGCCGGAGCCTGGATTGTCGGACATATTTTCGTGCGATCGATGGTTGTTACAGATGTTGAAATCTGCGGTTTTGGTTTGGGCGGCCGTAGTGCGGAAGCTGTGGATATAGTCGGTTGTTTGTCGCGTTGATTGCGTAACCGCAAATTGTGGCGGGTGCGCGGCGGCTGTGGCCGGTTCTGGAAGAAGATAACTTTGTGACCTTGAGCATCTGTTGAGCATCGACGAAGACTTCTGACACAAATTTTAGCTAGTCGCGTTGCTCAGGAGACCTCGCACCGCAAGTCAGTGTATTGGCGGATATCGCGAAAAGGCCTACTAGGGCCTGGTGAAGAAGTGAATAGTACCGGACGAGATCGGCAGATTGTTGCAGACGCCGTAGATAGTTTCCTTCCAAAGTATTTGCAATAGCGAAGTCAACAACAGGTTGTCACCTAAGAAGTAGTACACCAATTTCGGGACTTGATAGGCCCCATGTACGTCCACCCGTGCAGTATGCTGCTATCATTAATACTTTATATATTGTCAACCAGAAGGTAGGTACTTGAAGGGCTCGACAAGCGAACCTGACATAGCGCCATATCGATATAGCTTAATGGCTGAGACTCTAACTTTTCGATAGGCTGTAGATGGCTACTCAGCGACTTCATCCAAAACCAGTTTTCTCGTTTCGAAGAACATTCTCGTGCTTCAAGTTTCCTGTGGATTCGATATTACGAGATCACGAAAGCTTCGAATAGAAAAACCCAGAGTGGGACATGCCTAAGTTGACCTTGCCGGCTTCGAATGGGCTATTGAATAGCATGGCGGCAGTGAATTACGAAAAGGTTCGGCAGAAGAATGAACAATAGTTGGGCACCAATGACACAGAGAAGCCGTTATAATTAATGCATTCTGCTCCAAGTGGTACCAACATAGCAAGAAGAGAGGTCTTGCTGTTATTTCTTCGAGTGCATCGCTACACCTCCAAACTCGAAAGTAGATCTGCATCATTAGCTCCAAGTCTTTCATCTCAAGAAATCCACGTGCTCATTCATCCCTTAACGACCTTGCTGACCTTATATTCAACAAACGTTTTCCCATCCTCCTTCACGAAGTGCCCGGCTGCAACATACGTTCCGTTCTCCAGCTCTTTGTACTTCTCGCTGCCCGTCTCAAAATTGAACGTAACAAATGAATCGCCATAGTCGGTAGTCTTCGCATCTGCGCCACCGCCCAAAATCGCTTTCACGCTGTCACTAAGGGCGACAGTACCTTTGTAGTACATGGCCAAGACAGTTCCATCGTTGGTCTTGACTTGGGAGCGGACATCAAGGCGCATATTGCTGCCACTGGCGTCGTTGTGGATGTAGTCGTAGCCGACGCCGTTTCTAAATTTTAGTCAATATGGTGTTTCGTATTAGATATATATCAGATATATATAGGGATGTATGGCGCACGTACAGCTCAGCGTCTAACGCCGGCTCGAAACCAGGCTCGCTCTTGACCGTTCCAGAAACCATTGGCTATCGAACCATTAGCTATAGGTGGTTTATGAGGAGTTCAAAGTCAAAACAGCTTACAACAATGACCAACGAGGTTCCGGCCTGCCCACCAACGGCCATCGGCGCATCGATGACCACTCGCACCGTAAACGCCGGTTGCAATTTCGGGAATCCGGACATGATGCTTCTTTGACTGATCTGAAACTGCTGATGGAGGGTAGTGGTAACTGATATTAGTGAGGTTGAGGAGGATTGCCAAGTTCTTATATCTTCGTAAACGGGACGAGTGAGGTTGAGCTGCGGATCGGAAAGAAGGAGCTCCATTTACCCCGCTGACCCCACTTTGCTGAATGCCGTCAGCAACCACAGCATATGGGAACCACGAGCCGACGAAGTAATGAGCATACATTCGGCTATCTCACCTCCGAACTCATCGCAACCTCCTCCGCGTGGTGCTCTCCGGGTGTGTAGCATCCCGTCGACATTAGGCTAGCCGTCGCATCACAATTTGTTACCTCGAAAGCCTATGCCACTCCACGTAAGGCCACTTTCCCATTCTGCACTTCCTTCTGATTCCATATCGGGCCTCAGAAGTAATCCTTTGAGAGGAAGGGAGGGTATTGGGCACATAGTGTGCAATGGCGCCGAAAATTCCGCGCCTCCGTTCCAGTCTCTAAGTTCACCCCGTTCTGCGTCGGTTCGAAGCCCCTATCTCGTTCCTATCTTCTTGATATGTAGGCCGTGCGGGCTGAAAGCGCGATCGAAGCCCTCGGCAGACGGACGATGGTGGGAAGGCATTGTTCAAGAGAGAAAGTCGAGATGCAGTACTCGGCTTTCATTCGAATCTCGGAGATTAGATCCAAAGATTAGATACACTCTTGGCACAGAGGCCTCATCATCTCTAGCTCCCACCCTCGCTCGCACTCATCACAGCTGGAAAAGTCCTCGTGTTTTCTTTTTCTCCTGTCGCTTTCGCGTACAACGTTGACCATGAAGGAGTGAGTGAGTCTGTAGTGTTGCAGGTTTCGCGCATTGTAACCGTGTTTTTGGCGGACTGCACGCAGGCTCGCTCCAGGAGCTCTCGCTGTTGATTCCGACGCAATACCGCTCGCAAGGCCGGACCCCTCTGACCAGTCGTACACACAGGTCACCGTACGCAAAGGCGGCAAAGCGAAACGACCCAGGAACATGACGACAATACCATCAAAGCAAAACGCTGAATGTTGGAAAAATGCCGCGCAGTTCCACTCAATCCGCCCACATGCAGTCGCAACTGCGATGCTGCCAATGCCAAGATTCCGCGCTCCGCTGCCCAGTATCCCAAGCACGACCAGTCGGATACACGGCATTGTGCCACGTACCTGAATATCAGCCACGTCGCCACGCACCCGTTCCTCTCCTCGCCGAGAACCTTGGGAATGTGCATTGTTCAGCGGAAAGACTTGGCTGTGGATCACGACTTGTCCTGTGCCCAGCAACTGAGCTTCGGTATGGTGACCCGTCGAAGGCATTTTGCGGGTTCCAATCCGTTCTGTCTGCTGCTAAGTTCAAATGAATGTGTTCACAATTCACTGTAGGATTATATTGCAAGACCATGTATAACAAGAAATACAGACTCATGACTACCGACCTAACACATCTCAATTCGAGGACCTGCAATTGGGCACTGGACGCGACTGTCCGCCTCTAACAAACTAGAGAACCCATTGCCAATATCATCGCCGCGACTGACTCCTGGCTCTCACAGCTAAGACTTGGCCGTCTTGAAATGATGCCTAACCCGCCAAGGCATCCTAAGATCTTGCCTCCAAACCAAGACCTCATTGCCTTCCGATATCCGGCCAGGCACGCGCGGGATTACGGCTTCTCGCACTCCAAGGAAAGTTAACCTCTCTTCGATAGCTTGTGTCGTTCGGAAAAGATGATAAGTACAGCTTTCAAGTCACAGTGCTCAAAAAACACACTCGTTCATACATAGGGACACGAAAAGAGAGTTTCGAGCAACGACAATAGTCTCATTGGTCCAGAGATCGCCGTCGGATCTACCACATCCCTTCACAGTATGAACCCAATATGGTTAAGTGACGGGCACTGTGTCAGGATACCTTCTACTTCGTTTCATCTGACTATCAAGTTCTCCTAAAAGTCCATCGTATCTCGAGTCCGAAGCAACTCACCTCTCGTCGCTGTTTCTGTCTTCAAGGGCGCCATCCCGCTCACTACTGCAGTCTCCTCTTTCTGTTCTTCTTTTCCATTCTCTTCTTTTTCGGTTATGCTTTTTGAGTGATCGGCCGGTCCGATTTGCGTGGTTTATCTCGCTCTTCCGCTAGCTCCTAGTACGACGACCCCGGAGGTCGCTGCGTCTACTCTTAATCTCTGGAAGCCTCGCTCGCCTACCTGTACGCAAAGGAATCACGAGCCCTCGGGACTTTCGACGTAGCCATCATGCCTACCTTAGATGTCAGCGAGCTGAACATCGTCATATCGGTTCTCGGTAGGCTTTCATGGAGGACAATCGCCTGTGATGACAGTGCTAACACCTAGCTTACAGGAGCATTCACAGTGCTCTATGGCCTTATATCGGTCAAGGTCAAGCAAAAATGGTATCTCGGCGAGGCTCTACCTGCGATGCTCTTCGGGATCATCTTGGGCCCTATAGCTGGAAGGTTGATTGATTCCGAACGGTGGGGCTCTGCTGTGAAGGACCAGACAAGTGATATCACCTTGGTAAGGCGTACAAATTCCATGCCTCCCAAGTTTCAAGCTAATGTCGCTTTCACAGGGCCTCACTCGCGTCGTCATCGGCATCCAACTGGTCATGGCTGGCTACCAACTTCCAGCAAAGTACCCATGGGCCCGGTGGAGAGACATGGGGCTGCTTTTGATCCCCGTCATGACCATCATGTGGCTATGCACGACAGGATGTATCAAGCTGATGATCCCGAAACTTACAACACTCACTGCAATGGTCATCGGCTCGCTTGTTACATCGACGGATCCCGTGTTATCGCAAGCCATTGCCAAAGGTCCGTTTGCAGACAAGTACGTCCCTCGGGCGTTACGAGAAATCATATCCGCGGAAGCTGGCTCCAACGACGGCTTCGGGTTTCCATTCCTACTGCTTGCGACTTACCTCATCCGACACGCCCCGGAAGAAGATATCACTTTCAAGCCGGACGTTCAGCGACTAGCTGAAATTGGCAGCGAGGGTGCTAGTCGAATGATGTCCAGGGCAGCCGATGTAGGCCGCCTAGGAGGTGGTGCCGGTCAAGCCGTTGAAATCTGGATTGTCGAGGGCTGGCTGTACTTTATTTTCACGGGCGCTATCGTTGGGGCGGTTCTGGGTGTCATCAGCATGTACGCTGTTAAGTTCTCGTTGAAGAAGTAAGTCACCGATACTCAACCTTCGCGAGGCGATACTGACCTGCTTCTTCCAGGAAATGGATCGACAGTGAAAGCCTCCTCCTTTTTCCGACAGCACTTGGTCTCTTCGTCATCGGAGTTACCGGCTGCGCAGGCTTGGACGATCTACTAGCGTGCTTCTGTGCGGGCGCGGCGCTCAACTGGAACGGAAAATATCTCGAGGAAACACTTCAGCGGCACGACGAGGTCAATGGCTCCATTGATATCCTTCTCAACTTTGGCGGCTTCATGTACATCGGCGCCATCATGCCATGGGAAGAATTCAACCAGCCCGACATCACAGGGATCACATATGGGCGACTCCTAGCACTGGGTCTCCTCGTACTGCTGCTTCGACGCATACCCGCGATGATGGTCATGTACAAGCTGATGCCCAACACTGTGAAGAGCTGGCAAGAGGCACTCTTCATGGGCTACTTTGGGCCCATCGGGATCGGAGCCGTTTTCTACGTCGAACATGCACGCCATCTATTCCCAAAAGTCGATGTCGCCGAGACTCACGAAGAGGAGGATCTGCTCCGCGCCATGGGGCCGGTCGTTTATTTCCTAGTCCTATTCAGCATCATCGTCCACGGCCTCTCCATCCCTGGCCTCGAGCTGATCTACCGCTGGCAGGGTGTCCAGCCGATCGTCGAGATGGAACCCGTCACGTCGCGTAGGCTCAGCGTGAGCATCCCGCTTCCCAACAACGCGCATGTCGACCCCCGGCATGGTAGTGTCGTGCGCCACAACCGATTCTCGCGCGCGGTCAGTGTCTCAGATCGTCCTGGGTTTAGTTTCGATGAGCTGGAGCGACGACTAGCATCTGCCAAGGGTGAGCAGCGTTCTGCGAGCGAGAGGCCAATGCCTGTAACTCCGACTTGGAGACTTACTTCCGCGACCGATGATAGGCCCGACTCGATGGAGACAATCACAGTACCAGACAACGGCATACAAGAGCAGAAGGAGAAGGATGAGATGGCGCTTGGGAACTCACGTCGGGTGACTTACCTGAATGAGACCAACCGGGTTTAGGCGGTAGCAGGGTAGAAACGGTGACCGATTGGAGTTGTGGGGCATTTAATATGTGTTGGCCCTTCCATATCTGGCGGTTCCGCATATCTAAACGCATTCACTCGCTTTACAGGTTGGGGTCTGAAGTTGTCGGCGGGAATCCCTGTACTTCATTCTTTGATGGCTTCGTCTCCTTCCGATGTATCACCACACAATAATAACAACTTAGAACTAGAATATAGAGCCTCTACAATCATTCGCTCATGTCGAGACTCTAGATCAGAAGTCGCCGTAAAAGATCGGCCAGCAAGACAACACACTTTACAGATTCGAAATAAGGGCAGACATTGCTCGGCTTGCTGAGATCGGGAGAGAGTGCATGAGCTAACACGATGATTGGTAATTCAGAGCGCTAGTCTCTTTTTGGAAGTGATCGTGAAAGGAGACGCCTATAGACCCCCCTAAGTCACAACTAGCGGGAGTCTATAACGGTTTTAAGAGATTGTTTGCTTTCTCTCTGCATCATGTACGTCGTGTGTGCATTTTTGGGTCTTCCTAGATCTCAAAGATTGGTTCAAAATATCAGTGTCTTATCAATACCGCGGAATCCGTTCCGCAACCCGATTTGTAATTGCAGCTTTTCACTGACGTCTTTAGAGCCAAAAGACTAGAACTGCATTTTCAAAGAGCACCTAATCCCAGAATGTCAAAAGGGCTGCTCTCGTGCGGGATCTTATAGGATCGTTGGCGCAGGGTCTAACCATGTGCTGACAAACTCCCAATCATCGTGCACGACCTCTTTTGCTTTGTAACTCGCATGTTGATTAATACCAATACTACTATATAATGTTGCTTATCGTATTAACAGCACAGTGCAAGCACCTGACTTCCAACGCCTCTAGCCATGGCCCCTAAACTTCATTTCTTCTTCTCTCCAGGCTCTTGCGCCTTAGGCCCACACATTCTCCTTCACGAAGCCAATCTCGCCTTTGCGTTTACCAAGATCGACGTCATCGCCGGCTTCCCAGATGAATACAGACATCTCAACCCGAAGGGCAGAGTCCCCATCCTCCACCTCGACGACGAAACCGTCACCGAAGTCCCGGCGATCACGACCGTTATCGCACAACTCTCCCCCTCCAACAAGCTCCTTGGAAGTACTCCATTTGAAACAGTCCGCTGCTATGAATGGATGAATTGGATGTCGTCCTCGTTGCATGGAGTGGCGTACGGGGGTGTATTTCGGCCGCATTGGTTTGTGGATGGTGAGGAGTTGTATGGGATGGTGCAGAAGAAGTCATTGAAGAGGGTAGAGGAGTCTTATGAATATATTGAAGAAAAATTGGAGGGGAGGAAGTGGGCAGTGGGAGAGGACTTTACGGCTGTGGATGCGAATTTGTTCGTGTTTTATCGGTGGGGTACAGCGAATGGTTTTAAGATGGAGGAGAAGTTTCCGAACTATGCGAGAATAGCGAAGGAGGTGGCCACGAGGCCATCGGTGATCAAAGCGGCGGAGGAAGAGGGGATTGAGTTATAACCTGATCAAAAGATGAACAGGTTTCAGCCGTAGGATGAGATGGACTCAATAAGTATGCATTGCATCTCCTGCGCGAAACCCATCGACGATCTTATGAGTACTGCATTTCTGTTGCTTCTGATGACATCATGTGTTGAAGCTGTTGCGTCTTTCTTGCACACCCAGTGGCTCCTTAGCCCACTGGTTTGACCGTGTTCGAATGTGTTAGCATCTCTCTCGGTGCTAA
>Ga0247740_1000870_pt1 | contig 13565 bp, 10 predicted proteins | sample UWRJL148409B2_FD_180942 | JGI IMG/M metagenome (GOLD analysis project Ga0247740, IMG submission 180942) | Plant litter microbial communities from Arlington Agricultural Research Station in Wisconsin, United States - UWRJ-L148-409B-2 | ecosystem: Environmental > Terrestrial > Plant litter >...
CCGCCGGTACCACCGGTGCCGCCAGTACCACCGGTGCCGCCCGTTCCACCAGTGCCGCCCGTTCCACCAGTGCTGCCGGTGCTCCCCGTGCTGCCGGTGCACGGAGGCAGACAGCTGGTACCGCCGGCCTTGCCTGCGCTGCCGGCCACGGGCCCGCTGCCGCCGCCACTGGTCGAGCCGCCCGCCGCCGGGTTGTTCGGCGTGGACGTGCCCTCGTCGCTAGCGCCGAAGCAGCCAGCACCGAGGAAGCCAAGTACGATCGCGGAGATGGGGAGGAACGACTTATCCATAGTTTTTGCCTGTCTGTTGAGACGCTGCGCGAGCTGAGCGCTGGCTGCTGAGCGCGTGGCTCGTATTGTAGTTTGAGGCCGCCCCTGTTGGAGCTTAGCGGGTGAGAGAACTCGGCCCCGAGTGGTAGGTGAGTATATGCAAGGCCCTCGTTTCCGCAACGGCGTAGGTTAAGATTATTCCGCTACCCCAAGGCGCTGCTTCGCCTCAGCCAAATTGAGACGAATACGCTCGAGTTCGGCTTCGGGGACGGCATGCCCGCGTTCCGCCTGATCGATCACGGCCTCAGAGCAGCTCTTGCACGTGGCGTAGTCCCCAACCCAGTAGGCCGCGACCGCGAGCTCGTCGAGCAGCCTCCAAGTGTACACGCTCTGAGCCACGAACAGGTGGTCGTTCGGTAGTGGCGTCCCCACCCCCGCTTTAGCGAAAAGTGTCGCCATTGCATAACCCTGACGCAGTCGGTAATAGCGCGCCAACTCGTAGAGCGGCTCGGCTCGGACGGGGCGAATCGCGTACGCGCCGAGCAATTCACTCAAGACGACGGCTTCGGACAGCTCGAGGCGCATGCACATTCGCCCCGCTTCGAGCTGCGCCATGAAACGCTCTTCGATCCAGCCATTTTCCATCGAGGCGCGTTTTTTATAGGCCTCCAGTGCTCGTTGGTAATGGCCAGCATCGCGATACGACTGGCCCAAGTAAAATTGGCTTCGTGCATCGCTCGGGTTTCGAACGAGTTCGTCTTCGAGCAACTTTGCGTCACGCAAGAATTTTTCTTCCTGCGTGACCCCGTGAGACTTCGCACCCTGCGCCTGGTGATAGACGATCCAAACGTCACGCCTGAGCTCGTGACGTTGCTCACCCTCGCGTACGAGGTAGTTGTGCACTGGCCCGGCCCAGCGATGGCTCGCGCTGCGAATGTTCAGCAAGTGGCGCACTGCGTAGCGCAGCTCCCCCTGGTGCTTTTCGATATCGTAGCTGACGCCAGGCTCTAGCTTTTCGTAAAACTTCGGATCGGAAACGCCGAGCTCTTCGTCGGCATCGATGAACAGCAGCCAATCGGCCTTGTCCGCCGCCACCGCGAGCTCCAGCGCTTGCTGGCGATTCACGCCGAAGTTCACCCACGGTCGCTCGTGAACCTCACCCGGGATCCCGTAGCGATCCATCTCAGTGCGGATCAGATCGATGGTTCCGTCGGTCGAGCCGGTATCGACGATCACGTAGTAGTCGATGTAGTCGGCGAGTGATTGGAACAGGCGCGGAAGAACCTTCACCTCGTTCTTCACGATCATGTTCAGACAAATATTGGTCTTCGGGCGCGTCATGCTGAATCCTCACTCGACGTGTATCAACAAACGCCGCCGCGTAAAAAGAAAACCTGGCACGACGCAAGACGATAAAAACTTCGCCTGTTTTGCGGCTCTTTTGCGCGTAAAACATCACGCTTGTCGGTTGATTCACGCGCAACGGAAGCTATAGTGACATCACTCCTTCAGCTCCCTTCGAAGCCATGAAATTCAAAGCCTCACTCTTCGCGGCTCCCGCCGCGCTGGCGGCTGTTCTATCGATTGCAAACTGTGGCGGCAGCGACACTGCTGACCCATCCGGCACCGCAGGCAGCCCTGCCGCGGGCGGCGCGGGCACTGGCGCGGCCGGCAAAGGCGGCGCAGCGGGCTCGGCGGCGGGCGCGCCCGCTGCGGGTCTGGGCGGGGGAGGCACGCCGAGCGCGGCGGCGGGCGCTGGCGGCACCGGCGGCGGCGTGCCGAGCGCGGGCACGGCCGGCAAGGCCGGCGGATCTGGCGGTGGCACGGCTGGCGGAGCCGCGGTCGAAGCAACGTTCAACACCGTCAGATCGATTATCGAAATGAGTTGCTTTGGTGGCAATGGCTGTCACGGCCAAGAGGGAAACCCGATGCCGCTGAAGCTCGACAGCACGCTCTATGCCAGTGTGACCAGCCATGTAACCCTGAATTGCGGCAAGCTGGTGGACACGACGAACGCGGCCCAGAGCGCACTCGTCAAGGTGATGCAGGGTGACTGCGGCACCGCGCCTGCCGTCACCGCGCGGATGCCCTGGGACAAATGCTTCGAGGGCGAAGTCGACAATGAGTACTGCGTGGCCCCCGCGAAGATCGCCGCCGTCCAGGCGTGGATCGCGAAGGGCGCGCCGCAGTAAGTCGCCGGCGCGCGGTTAGTGCGCCGACATCCGCTTGGACATTGCGGCGGCGGCGGCGGCCGTGCTCGCTCCAATTTCACCCGATTCACATTGCGCCTTGCGCCGCGCTTCTAGCTCGGCGGCGACGCGTTCGAAGGGCATCACTTCGTGAAGCAATTCGCTCGCGAGCTTGTCGACCTCTCGCACTTCGTCGTAGCTGTTGGCGATCGATCGGTTGAGCTCTTCGAGCTCGGCGGCGTCACCCGCTTTGGCGGCCGCGTCGATCTGGCCGACCAGCCATGTGAGCTTGGCGTTCATGCGTCCGAGGCCTTCGTCGACCGCGTTGAACTTGCCTCGGGTCTCGCCAAAATCGGGCAGATCCGACGGCAAGGGATCGAACTTCTCGTGCAGCGCAACGAACCGGGCGTTCAGGCCGCCGAGCAACGGCTTCAGCCCTGCGAGTGATTGATTGGCGGCGTCGGTGAGCTGCTTGATTTCCGCGGGGCTTTTCTTGACTACCGATATCGGCGCGGGCTGCGCCTTCTCGGGGGCCTTCTTGTGGCAGGCCACGAGCCAGACGGTGATCGAAATCATCAACCCTTGCAAAATGCGCAATCCAAATGCAGGCAGCACGCTTCCTCCTTCGAACTCGAGTTCGGTCATTGGTAACTCACGGTCCGCCCATCGGGTAAGCGTCGAAGGCGACGCCGGCTTGGGGTTCGCTCACGGCGCCAGTCTGGAATTCCCACTTGGCGCACGGCGCGAGGGAGACAGAGCTCGCGCCGTATGCCACTCCGAGCGGGCGCCCCACCGCGTTGAGTGAGAAGACGGCCACCGTTGGATCACGGAGGTCGGTATCGAGACCATTGACGAGTTCGCCCGTGTACCTAACGCCGTCGCCATCTTTCAATGGTTTTACGTCCGCGAGGCTGACGCCATCGGTCGGAGCCAGCTTCAAGTCTCCCCAATAGTTGGATTGGTACACCGCACTCTGCACGTCTTCGAGCGGGGCATACAAGGTCAAGTCGCGGATTGCGACCATCGTCACCTCGCCCGGCGCTACACAACCCGCGATGGTGCCTGAGCCGTCCGTGAAGCGATAGAAGCCGCGGGTCATCAGCCCGCTGATGCTCGCGCCGATTACTTGGTCGTCTTCGTCGTGGAGCTCGACCGAGAATGAGGCATTGCAGGCGAGGATATCGCCCTCATTGCGCACGGCGGCGTAGACATCGGCACCACCCGCGCTGGGCCGCAAGGTGAGCGCGGCCACGTTGAATACGCTGTTGATGCCAGGGCGCGGTGTCACGCGGACACTCGCCGGTAAAAACAGGGCGCGGTCATCCGCTTCGTCGCCCGTCGGGACTATGCCGCTCACGCGGACGCCGTCGGCGGGACAGTGAGCCGCGTCGACGGGCTCGTCACTCGAACAGGCGACGACCAACAACGCAGCGGGGATGAACAGAAACTTCACGAGCATGAGCGTGACCGAAGCGGCGCGCGGCCGAGTACCTCCGCGTCTCGAGAGTAGCGCACGAATGCGAAAAGGCCCCTCCGCGGGAAGGGCCTTCGTCGCGAGCATTCGAGAACGGCGCTCAGGCTTTGAGCTGGGTGTAGCCGCCGGGGCTCCAGATCTTGTGATCCTTCACCGCCTCTTCACCGCCCGTGAACTCCTCGGTCTTGTCGGAGTAGCCGAAGTGAGTGACCTCGCTGCCAGGGCCATCTTTCGCGGGGTAACCCTTGGCATCGGCCTTCATGCCCATCGCGGTCATTACGTTGCAGAAGTACTTGTTGATCGGCATGTTGCCGAACTTGGCTACCGTGCCTGTGCCCTGGCTCACACCGTCGGACGTCTGGGGTGCGCCATCGACACACTGCGAGAGGCTGCGGCCGAGAAAGTCGGTCGCGGTGCCACCCGACTCGGTGTCGAGGTTGATGATCTTACCCTGCTTGAAGTAGCCGCCGCCGCTACCGGCCTGGATCAAAGGCGTGTTGTTCATGTTGTGAGCGTTGCCGTCCGAGTGCTCGTTCAGCCAGAACGCGACGCTATTGTCGAGCACCGTCTTGCCATCCCCTTCGGGGATGCTGTCCAGGTACTTGACCAAGCTCGCGAACTTCGAGGCGTAGTACGAGTCAATCTTCTTCAGATTGTTCACCGCGTCCTTCACGCACGGGCCACTCATGCTCGCGTCCGTCAGGCGGTGCGACTGATTGTGCGAGTCCGCGTTGATGCCGAGTCCGCTGTACACGAAGTTGTTCGGCATGCGCAGCAACACGACCGGGTTGGCGTTGCAGGCTGCCGAGAGCGCGGCGATCGCCATGTACAAATCCGCGTTGTCCATGGTGTCGGTGATCTTGCGCGTCACCGCGTCACCGCTGGAGCCCGTCATGAGCTTTTTCGATGCGCCGAGCGTGTCTGCCAGAGTTTGACCGCAAGCAGCGGAGACCGCGACGCCCGTCGCGTTGAGCAGCTCGACCCACGCATCGAGCTTGTCCTTGTCGGCCTTGCTCATGTCCTTGCTGCGGAGCCGCTGCAGATCCCCCTTCACGATGTCGGCGATCTTCTTGCCTTTCTGCATCTGCCAGGTGTCGGCGTTCATCGGCGCGTCGGTCTTGAACAGACCGGTCAGCTGCTGATACGCCTGCGTGGCGTTCAAGCCACTGAAGATGGTGTTCTTGGCCTTGTAGGAGATGGCAGCCTGCGCCGTCACGCGCGATATCCCGGAGAGCTCCATGTACAGCGGGGTTTGGTTGGGGCTCAGCTGCGCCGCCATGATATGATCCAGCGACGGGCCAATCGGCATGGCGTTGAACTTGGTGGCCGTCTCGAAGCTGAACGGGTCATTGCTGTTCGGCGTGACCGGCTGCAGCGTCAGCGCGGTACCCGCGCACTGGGTGTGGGAGTCATTGCCCTGGCCGCGACCTTTGCCCGCGCCGCGGTTGTTCGCGGTCCATTCGTTCATGGTGCGCATCCCGCGCGGCATGAGCAGCTTCTTCGTGTAGGGAGCCAGCGACTCGAGGCTAGTGCCCATCAGATCGGAGGCGAGTAAATCGCCGTCGAGCTTTTGGGGGAACCAGTTGTTCGTGACGCACCCGTAGTAGGTGAACATGATCAGCGTGCGTTTCGGGATTGCACTCGCGGCTTGGGCGCGCGCTGACCGTTCGAACAACGAGGTGAGGATAGGCGCCGCGATACAAGCGCCGCCCAGGCCTTTGAGGAGGATTCTTCGGTTCATATAGTTGGTCATGTTCGGAAATTCCTCAGAGTTTCAGAGCGCCGGGCCGCGAACGCGTAGACGGAAGGAATCCATCTGGGTGAGATCAGCGAGTAGGCCGAGGATGGAGTAACCGTCACTGGCGAGTTTGGTCTGCAGGGTGTCGACCGTGCACTTGTCGTTGTCGTTCTTGGGACGCCCTGTCGCGAAGGCAACCCACGCTTGCGCATAGAGCGCTTGTGCCTGCGCTGAGTTCGCGATCTCTTGCATCAGCTGCACGGGCGAGGTGATTTCTTTCGAGCCGCTGGCGAAGTTGATCGTAGCGGTCGTGACCGATGCGTCGATGGCGCCGCCCTTCGGGTCCTTGGTCTGGACCTTTCCGATGCCGTCGAAGCCCTCGAAGACGTAGCCCATGCCGTTGAATACGTCGTGGCAGCTCTTGCACGGTTGGTCCACCTGCGTCAGCGCCTCCACGTACTTGCGCTGCGTCGGGAAGGTGCCGCTGACCGTCTGCATGGCAAAGGACGGATCCGGCGGGGGCACGTTCATACTGAGCAACCACACCGCCACGAACGAGCCGCGCAAGATTGGGCTCGTGGCACCGAAGTTCGCGTACGAGCTCAAAAAACCGGCGCGCGTCAGGAAGCCCGGTCGGTTGGCATCCAACGTCACTTTGGTCAGCGCGTCGGTGTACGTGGCCGGGTTGAGCCCGTAAGCCACGGCGTTGTCCTTGTTCACGAAGGCAACGTTGCTGAGCAGCAGGTCTTTGAACGAGCCGTTGCTGTACGCCACTTCTTCGAAGAACGCATCGAGCTCCGCCTTGTTCGCGACTCGCGAAGCGTCCGTGTAGTCCGGGTATACCGCCGTGTCGTGTTTACCCTTGAACCAGTGTGCGCTCGAGTTGTTCATCTGCGCCCAGTCGTCGTGGAACGCGGAGATGAACCCGCCGGTCTTCTCACGAACCTGGATCATGCGCTGCGCTTGGACCAAGATTTGGTCCTTGGTGCCGAGCTGCTGATCGTCAGCGGCTTTGTTGAGCGCGTCATCCGGCACAGAACCCCAGAGCAAGAAGGAGAGGCGTGTGGCTACTTCTTGCTGCGAGAGCTTGATCGCGCTGCCTTCAATCTCGGTATTGAGCTCGGGGATCAACAAGAACGAGGGCGAAACTAGGAACGCATTGAGCGTCGCCTCCGCGACCTGGGCGGGCGTTCCAGCCGGGGTGGTGCTGCTCAGCGTTTGGAAGCTGGCAACTTCTTCGGCCGTCAGGGTGCGGCGGAACGCCTTGCGCCCGAAGGTTTCGATGGTGGTTTTCAAACAGCCAGCCGCGGCGGGATCACAGCTGATGAACTTGGCCTTGTTCGCGCCAGCCATCACTTGAGCGGCGATCCGCTCGCCGACGTCTTGGTAGACCTTCCAGGCGGGAGCGGTCATTGCGCCGGTGAAGTCGCCGACTAGTAGGTCCGCAATCGGTGTGTTGTCCAGCGCAGTGACGCCGAGCAGGTCGCGGACCACATTGGCATACTGCCGGTTCAGCAGTAGGGGGATCTGAGTGGTCACCGGGATGCCGGGCGCGCACACACCGGTAGAGGGGAGCCCGCCCGCGCCTGAGCCAGCCGTACCGGTGCTCGGTCCTGCGCCTGTGCCGGCCCCGGCCGTCCCGATGGGGGAGCCACCCGCCGCGCTCGGTCCGGAGTTGCCGCTTCCGGCGGCACTGCCGTTGCCGTTGCCGTTGCCGTTTTCCGTCGCGGCGCCGCACGCGGCGAGCGCAAGCGGCAGTGCCCCGAGCGCAACCAATGACCGTAACCGTTTTTCTTTCATGGCGACCACCTAATTACGGAGTATTTCCGACGGGCTGGAAAACAATGCGAATTGCGCACGCGCGCCCAGATGCGTAGCCACCGAATCCCATCGATCGGGATACACGAGTCGCGCGCAGCACTACCTACCTCGCCAACCTAGCTGATTGATTCAAGCCCGCGAGATGAGTTTTTTTGCATGCCTCCGCAGGACTTCTTTCAGCTGGCTTGAATACGCGCGGTCGTTAAAATCGCTGCTCGAGGAAAAAAGGTCTCCAGGACGGAAATCAGGCTCGATTTCTCGTTCCGTTCAGGCCGGTTCAGCGGGCCTGAACAGAACCACCCGAGTGCGCAGCGGCGCCCGAATCGGCACTTCGCTTCAGATTCGAGAGTGATAGTCGCCCGCGTAATTTCGGCGACTCAGGGCCGTCGCGATGGTCACCAAGCCCGGTCGACAGCGGCGCAGCCTTCGGCGTCGGGCTTCGAACTCGGAGCCAAATTGCTCTAAAGTCGGGAAATCGAGGGCCGAGGCATGACTGACGGTGCGCGAGGATTGTTGGCGAAGGTCCTCGGTGCCAAGCTAACGCGATGTCGATGCGGGTCGGTCTAATGCTGGGTGGCTTGTGGCTCGGAGCGTGCGGCGGGAGCGCGAGAGAGCTGGGCAATGGCGACCCCCTGACTGAGGCCCAGGGAACTGGCGGGGGCGCCGCTTCGCCTTCCACGGGGCGCGCAGGTGCAAACAGCCAAGCCGGCTCCGGCGCCGCCACGGCGAGCGCGGGTGCAAGCAGCTACGCCGGCACCGGCGCCACTACGGCCGGCGCCGGTGCTCCCGCCTTGCCGCTGGCCATGCGCGCTTGTGCCGACCCTCAGCCCCATCCAAGCGGCGGTGGCTACCGCGTTTGCGCGGACGGTTCTTTGCGACGGCCCGCCGCAGGTCGGTGCGATTCCTCGCTCCCGCGTGCCGCGCCGGACACGCCGCTCGCGTTCGACGAGTGCGCGCTCGACACTGATTGCGCGGCCTCGCCTCACGGCTTTTGCGCGTACGGCAAGTGTCAATACGGCTGCGTTACGGACGACGAGTGTGAGAGCGGCCAAGCTTGTTATTGCGGACCCGTGGTCGGTGCCTGCATTCAGGCGAGCTGTCGCAGCAACGCGGACTGCCCCGAGGATTTTCCGTGCACCGGTTTTCAAGCGCCGGGGTTCGCTGCGCCCGACGCCTTGGCCTGCCAATCACCGTCGGACGAGTGCGTGACGGACGCGCAATGCAATAGCCTGAACCCGCGAGTGTCGTGCAAAGTGCAGGTCGATCATCGCGTTTGCTACCGAGACACGGTGGGCTGAGGCGCGCACTCGATGCGACTTGCTCGCGGCGCATCCGCGAGCAAAGCCAGATCTAGCGACAAGGTTTGCCCTGCGTCGCCCCTTAATCGGGAATGCACGCTGCCTCGCCCCGGTCTCTCCTGCCTGCGGGTATGGCACTATTCGCGCTCCTGTCATCGGCCGGGCGCGCAGGTGCCGCAGAGTACTACGTGTCCCCAACTGGGAACGACTCGAATGCCGGGTCGCTCGCCGCACCCTTCGCCACTTTGCAAAAGGGCAATGACGTGGCGGCGGCGGGCGATACGGTTTGGCTCCGCGGTGGCACCTACCAAAACACGAAGCAGATCAAGCTCGGCAAGAGCGGTCAGTCCGACTCGAAACGCATCAAGTTTTGGGCCTACCCAGGGGAAATCCCCGTCCTCGACTTCTCGAAATACGTGTCCACGAACACCGCCGTCGACGCGCCAACCATCCTCGTCAGCGGCAGTTGGCTGCACCTCAGAGGGCTCGAGATTGCCAACGGTGCCGTGGGAGCGAGCGGTTCGCATTCGAACGACGCCCTGCGTAGCGAAGGGGCGAGCAACAACGTGTTCGAGTTGCTGAACATTCACCACAACTTCGGTCCCGGACTGTTCATATCCAAGGGCAGCGGCGGCAACCTGATTTTGAATTGCGACGCCCACGACAACTACGACAAAGACGGCAGTCAGGGCGACGGTCAGAACGCAGATGGCTTCGGGGTGCACTATCAGACGTCGGGTCCGAGTACGATTATTCGCGGCTGCCGCGCGTGGCTAAATTCCGACGACGGCTACGATCTGATCTCGCAAGAAGTGCCGGTCGTGATCGAAAACAGCTGGGCGGTCAGCAATGGCTACAGCAACGGTGGCGCGGGCAAGCCCTCCTCCGGCAACGGCAACGGCTTCAAAGCGGGCAGCAGTGACACCGGTATCCGTCACGTCTTGCGCAACGACGTTGCTTGGAAGAACCGAGCGGCGGGCTTCTACGCCAATCACTCTTCCGGCGGGAATACTTGGCTCAACAATACGTCTTACATGAACGCGGTGCAGTACAACATGCTGGCCAGCCCCGCCGGCGACTCGGGCACGACGATCGTGCTGAGCGGCGCACTCGCCCACGAGATGCGCAACAATATCGGTTTTCCGAACAAGAATACGAACATGACCGGCGTGAACTCGATGTTCAACACTTGGGACCTGGCGATTGTCGAAAGCAACGCCGATTTCGTGAGCACGTCGGATGTTGGGTTTATGGGCGCTCGTCAGGCGGACGGCAGCCTGCCCGCGTTGGACTTTCTGAAGCTGAAGGCGGGCAGTCCGTTGATTGACCAAGGCACGAACGTGGACCTGCCATATGCCGGCCGCGCACCCGATCTCGGCGCTTACGAGTACGGCGTGATGAGCAGCGGGGGTGGCGCGGCAGGCAGTGGCAACCCCACGGGTGGCAACGCGAGCAGCACAGGGGGCGAGGCGGCCGGTGGCGCCACTAGCCGCGCCGGCGCCGGCGGCAGTGCGAATCTGGGAGCCGCCGGCAACGGCAGCGCTGGCGGAAGGATCGGAGTGGGTGGCGCCGGCGCGAGCGGTAGCGCGGGGGTTGGTAGCGCCGGTGGGCCAGGCGGAGCGACCAATTCCGCGGCTGGCGCCTCGAGCTCAGGCTTCGCCGGCAGCGGTTCCAATTCATCTTCGGATGACGCGGCCGGTTGCTCCTGCCACCTCGGCTCGGCCACGACGCACCGTGATCGCGCGTCGTGGCTCATCCTCGCCGGAGTCGCGCTTGGCGCATTGACCAGGTCGAGACGCCGTAAAAGCGCGGGCCACCGCTCGAAGTAAAGATCACTTCGGTCAGCCGCTCGTGCTACCCGTGTTTTAGGGTGATTGGATGACGATCGTGACGCGGTGGGCTGGGCGGTGTGGTGTGCTTTTGGCGGCGGTCACGGCCGCATGCGGGAGTGAGTCGCGGAACGGGAACAACGCCGCGAGCGCGGGCTCCGCGGGTGACAGCGCGGGTTCAACGAACCAAGCCGGTGCCGGTGCCGGTGCCGCAGGCGCAGGGACCTCGGGAGCGAGCCAGGTGGAATCGGGAGACGCGGGAGAAACGGGCAATCTGAGCGGCGCAGGCGCAGGCGCCGGCCAAGGCGGGAGCGCCGGCGGTGGGAGCAGTGGCAGGGGTGGCAGGGGTGGCAGGGGTGGCAGCGGTGGCAGCGGCGGCAGCGCTGGCACCAGTGGTGGCACCGGTGGTGCAACCGGCGGCGATAGTTGTGTCGGCGCGCAGGTCCTGTTTTTGATCCAGCGCTCGGGCGCATTGTTCGAACAGCCGGGTCCACAAACCACCGGCGTGCCGCTACCCTTGGAAGACAGCTATTACGGCTTTCTGCGGGCGGCGTTGGTCGGTGATGCCAGCGCGGCCAAGCCATACCGTGGAAAGCTACCGATCGGGGTCTCGTTTCTGTTCGCGACGCGGGACGCGAGCCTGCCGAATCCGGGACCGGTGATGTGTCCGCAACTGGCCGCCACTGCGCCCAGCTTGCAGTTCGGCGACAGCTTGGCCGCGGCCTTCACGCAGAGCGTGGCCGAGCACGCCGCGCTCGTGTCGGCGAAGCTCAAAGAAGAAGCCCCGGTGCCGGAGAGCATTGCCAGCGCGGTGGCTTCTTGGTCCGGCGTCAGCGGTCAACGTCACTTGGTGCTGGTCACGACGGCCATGCCCGACACCTGCACCAAATTCGATGGCCCGTGCGGCATCGACGCGACGGTGAAGGCCGTTCAAGACGCGAAAGCCGCGGGCGTCATCACGCATGTCATCGGCCTCGGCAACGATCTGCAATTCAGCGCTTTTCCGCCCGGACTCGACCCCATGCCGGTGCCCAATGGTTATGCGCGCTACTTGCAGCAACTCGCCAACTCGGGCCGCGGCAAGTCTCCCGGTCCCGCCGACGTCGAAAAGCTACAAGACTACGTTTGCGACGGGGCCATGCCGCGGTGCTCACCGCGACGTATTCGGCGACGCCAGGCGACGCAGAATACTACCAAGTGATGACGGCGACGGACGCGCAGAGCGCCGTCGCCGAGATCCTCGCGGGTATCTGCCCCTGAGCCCGCCGCGCGCAGCTCAGCCGCGCATGGCTTCGATCGGTGACGTGCGGGCGGCTTTGAGCGCCGGCAAAAAGCCGCCCAAAATCCCCATCAGGGCGCCCGCCACGAGCGACCCAATCAGGAGTTCGGGGGTCGGCGCGAACGAGAACGACACTTCTTGCCAGGTCGAGAAGTTCATCATCGAAATGCGGGCGAAGCTGAGCAAGAGCGATGCGCCCAAGCCCACTAGGCCGCCGACTACGGCCAAGACCGTGGATTCGAGCACGAACGAAGACAAGATCGAGAACTTGGAGAAGCCGAGCGCGCGCAACGTGCCGACTTCACGCTTGCGCTGAGCGACCGCCGCAAACATCGTGTTCATCGCGCCGAGCATCGCGCCAAACGCGCAGAACACCGACACGACCCAGCCCATGGCCGAGATGAATAGCGCGGTGCCCTGGGATTGCTCCTCGTAGTAGGTCGTCTCGCGCTTGGCTTCGAGTTGCAGCTGCTTGTCGCTGCTGACATTGGCCTTGAAGCCGTCGAGCTTGGCGGCTGATTCGAGACGCACCGTCACCGAAGACACCAAGCCCTCACGCCCAAAGGAAGTGCGCGCCGTTTCGATGTTGGTCCAGATTTCGGATTCGAAAGAAGAGCCGCCGGCTTCGAAGATGCCCACGACTTCGACCGGGCGATTCTTCTTCAGCTCGAACTTCTCACCCAGGTTCATGCCGCGGAAATTGCCGGCGATACCCTTGCCGACCAAGCATTCGTCCGTGCCCGGCTTAGGAGCTCGCCCCGCCACCACGTGCACTTCTGGTCGGACTTTGAACACATTCTCCGTCACGCCGCGCACGAGCAGATTCGACACTTGGCCGGGCTCGGCACCGAGCTTCTCTTGCGCAATTACCAGCACGACTTCGCCGGTGCCGAGGGGCGCCCCGGTTTCGTCCTTCTTCACGCCGGGGGCGGCCAAGACCAAGCTCACGGTCGGGCTCTCGATACTCGAGGAGAGCTCGTTGCCGCTGCCCTTGCGCAGCACGATTGCGTTGTCGTCACGGCCGCCGGCCACGAGCGTCTTCTTCACGCCGGCCGAGAGCATGAGCGCGGCCGCAAGCACGAACACGACCAGCGCGATGCCGCCCGCGGTGGCCAGCGTCGTCGTTTTGCGCACCATCAAGCTGCGCACGTTGTACGAGATGGGAATCATGCTTCAGCTCCTCAACCGACCCGCCGCAGCGCATCGACGACTTTGAGTGACGCGGCCTGGCGCGCCGGCAACACGGCCGAAAGCACGGCCAACGCGACCGCGAGCACCAAGCCGAGCAGCGCGATGCCGGGCTGCACGCGGAACTGCGGAAACATGTTGCCCATGTTCTCTTCCAGCGCACGCCCAACCAGAGCGTTCACGAACGGATAGCCGATCGCCACGCCGATCAAGCCGCCGAACAGCCCAATCGCCGCTGCTTCACCCAACACGAATTGAGCGATGTGCTTGGGTAAAAAGCCAATCGCGCGGAGTACGCCGTACTCGCTCGTGCGCTCACGCACGCCCATGGCAATCGTGTTGCCCACGATCAGGCCCATGATCAGGATCATCACCACCGACACGATGTCCACCGCCTTCAAGATCGCGGAGAACATGCCCAAGAAGGACTGATTCAGCGCGGCCTCGCTCATCGTCACGGTTTGCAGATCCCGCTCCCCG
>Ga0247740_1000872_pt1 | contig 13547 bp, 18 predicted proteins | sample UWRJL148409B2_FD_180942 | JGI IMG/M metagenome (GOLD analysis project Ga0247740, IMG submission 180942) | Plant litter microbial communities from Arlington Agricultural Research Station in Wisconsin, United States - UWRJ-L148-409B-2 | ecosystem: Environmental > Terrestrial > Plant litter >...
TCCAGAGCCAGCCCATGGTGGAAGCGCTGGGGGTGGGGAGGAGGAGGACGGGGTGGTTGTGGGAGGAAGAAGAGCACTGGACAACATTTGCACTACTGCTACTATAATACTACTACTGCCGTGCATCAGATGGCCCGCGCTCGACCTCACCCCTGCCAGTCTTCGCCTCCCTAGCCCGGCGCGTCAGTCGCCTCAACACCAAAAACAACGCGCACCCCCGCATCATCAAGATCACCATCATCATCACCATCACCACCACCCCCCCGATGGACAGGCACGAGCGACGACAGCAGCGCGTGCGCGGCGCTGGCGCGTCGTCGGTCCAGGAGAACTTTGGGTTCAGCTTCGCCGGCCTCGCCCCGAAAGCCGTTGCGAAACAGGCCTCGTTGCCGCCGCAGCCACCGCGACGAACGCCCACGCCCGCCCGCAACACCCCGCAAGCGTCCGTCCAGCGCAGCAGCAGCGCGCGACGCCATGCGCATGCGACCCCCCGCCAGCGCACCGTGACGCCGAAGCTGGGCAAGAGGAAGCGGGGCATCGTTCACGTGCAGGCCAGCGAGGACGACGGCGAACCCGACGACCTCAGCCCAGACCGCCACGATGACGTGCAGTCTGTGGAGAAAAGCAGGAGGGTCGTTGGCACCGCGTCGAGTGTGCTCGGCGCGTTTGATGAAGAGCCTGACGAGCTGTCCTTCCTGGAAGAAGGCCAGAGCACAGCAAAGCGCGTCTTGCCAGTCACCGTTGCCGAGAAGACGCCCATTGCGGATAGAACCAGCGACCTGGCCATAAGCTCGACTGTCAAGTATTCCCGTACGCCCAAGTCAACCAATGCACCGCCCCACACACCCGGCCTGCTGCCCATCCCCCTCAGAGCGTCTTCTGCATCCCACTTCGGCCCAGACTTCACCACGCCCCGAATGGCACAGGATGGAGAGGACAGCGAGGACGAACTGTCTCCGCCGGTCAAGATCTCGACTGTGCGAGTCGTTGCACCCAAACAACCAATACTACCACCCGCCGAAAGCGAAAATGACCCCGACATGTACATGGACGAGCTGTCTCCACCTACTCAGTCGCAGAGAAAGGAACCGTCTGCGCCCACCAGTGCAAGAAGACCTCGCCGAATCGTCTTGGACGAAGAAGACCAAGCCCAAGCCACACCGACAGCTAGGAAGCCACGGCCTAAGAAGACGAGTCTCATCTCGCCCGAGCTGGCAGAGACCGAAGACAACGCGCCTGACGACATCTCGCCCGATGCCGTCCGGACACGCCAACGCCCACAAATCGCAGCACGCCGTGAGGAACAGCTGCCTGACCTTTCGTCTGTCGAGGAGTCGGATGGCTATGAGCCGGAAGTGGAGGAGCAGTCAATTGTGCGAAAGCAAAAGCAAGCCAAACCTACCAAGCCCACGGCCGGCGACCCGCCTCGAAAGCGTCAAAAGTTCGGGGGTCCCAAACGTGCCATTTCAGTCATGCGCATCAAGGGCTCTACGGTGCGGGGCATTACAGTCGCTGATACGACACGCACCATTTTGGAGCAGAACATCGACCACAGAGTAGGCCGGATGGCCGAGAAGCTGCAGCATGCCCACGAATCGTCACGCCGGAAGCAGATCCGAACCGAAGTCAACCTCGTCCTTGCCTTTAGAGAAAGTCTGAACGAGAAGCTGCTAGATCTACAAGATGCAAACGACACGCTCAGCGCCGGCTTCCAGAAGCGAAAAGCCTTCAGAAACAGGAACGTTGAGCGGAGGAAAGATATGCTCGCATTGCAGATTAGCAGACATGAGATTGCACTGGAACTGGACGATGAGCAGGCCATGTTCGATGCTGATAAGGAAAGGACGGAAGCGAAAGAGAGGCTCAGCGCAAACATGTTCGCGATCCAGGCCGCGATTCAGAGCGGCCGAGAGCGGGCACGGCAGCAGGGCAGGGAGCATGAAGGCGCCGAGGTACCGCTGAGTATGCTGCTTGAGACTGTGGGGAGAAGCGTAGGCTCCGTCGGCGGTGGACTACTAGCAGGCATGCGGGAGTTCAATAGTGGCTTGGAGAGGGCTGCCGGATGGCTGGAAGGAAGAGCGTGAGGGCCACTTTCGTGATTGTTCTATGTTTAGCATTACTTTGCATGCAAGATACCCGACAGACATGAGATTGCCCGATTTGGTTAGCGTACATGTCCCCTCATGGTTGGCCGTGGCCGTGGCGTGATCCATCAGGCAACACCATCAACTGGAACCGAGCCGCGTTCATATCAGACGATATTGCATTGCCTACCTCACCATTCCATTGGGCTCACTTCGTATGACTGGCAAACTCACTTCACACGAGCCTGACTGCTTCGTTCCTTCACCGGCGCGCGCTTACGGGCACGCGATGAATGACGACCTCGGCAAGCAACCAAGGTACTCTCGCGCCCGCTCTTGACCAGCAGCGCCTAGCCAACTGCATCAAGAACGCACCTGGTATTCCGCACCTCTACTTCAAACAACACCGAGACAGTCGACCCGTGCGGAAGGTCTCCCATATCCGTCATGGCAGGCTCAGGCTACCTGGTCAACCCGCGTTCAAAGACGCCAACTCAATCATACCAGGACACCGAAGCGCCGACATCACCAAACCAAACCCCACGCTCCCCTTGCTTCTTATCAAACAAGTCACCACGTAGCCCAAGGATCACGGCTTGGTCCGCCGAGCAGCAACGCCGCAGCTTTCTGCATCACCTGACCAAATGGTCAGCGAACCACGACGCGAGCCTGTACTTCAATGGCAAGATCAGCCTCGTCATGCAGGCAGAGAGTGTTGAGACTATTGGACTTGGAAAGTCGATCAAATGTGTTCTCACGGATACTGCATGGACGGACGCCAGGAAGCAAGTCGTAATCCGCCTCTTCCCACCCGGACACCGAGATGCGAGATACAAGCTGGTGGTCCGATATGGTTCAGGTTGGATGAGCGCCCGAGACTTTTTAAGCAAGGAGTACTTCAGTTCCAAACATGCTGAGCAAGTGAACAAGGAGGCCGCGTCGTGTGCAACAAGTGTGGACGACTCACTGCGCCGGAGATCGTGCATACTAGGACTGAAGCCGGCCGATAGAGACAGTGTCGCTATCCAACCGCTGTTTCTCCAATTCCTGAAGTTGCCGCTGGAGCTTCAACAAATGATTCTTGGGACTGCAGCCGGCGTTACAGGCGAGTTCCTCTCACGTCGACGAGCTTCCCACGGCCGCCACACACCCGCCGTATCGCCTTCGCCCATTTCACTAGCTACCATGATGCGCATCTCAAAAGCTCTGAACAGTCACCTAGTCCCGTGGATATACCACACCACAGACTTCCAATTCGGCACAACCGGCTTCACATCCTTCCTCTGGCTATCCGGCCCCCATCGCCGCGCCGAAATCAAGCGAGTAACCTTCAAGTTCTCCGACCCTTACCAAAACGGTCTAGTACACTGTCTCCGCTGGCTCGCCCCAAACCCCATTTTCGAGCTCTTCGATCCTCCGGTGCCCACCAACCCGGCCGCGCTATGCTATCTCTGGAGATGCCAGCTTATGGATTTGGCAAAGGATGTGTATCTCGCTGTGTTGACGATCGATGTATATGGAGTTTCGGACTGTGACCTCCCACTGATGGTGCGGATTCTGCGGCAAGCATTCGGCGGCGTTGAGCACGTTCGCTTCAAGATTGGTTCGCTGGTAGTCGAGGGGAACCAGGGGCTGGGGCAGTTGAAGAGTTGGAGGGAGGAGTGTCGGGGTTTCTTTCAAAGGCGGAAGATTGATGGTGGTGGGGGCGCGCGGCGTTGGCCGGGTATGTCTGCGCGGAGGAGGACCATGAGTGTCGAAGATCTGGAACGCGATATGGATTGTGACCGGGAATTCTTTGATCAAGTGGACTGCGCGTGGGCATGATTGTGGCTTTGTGCATGGCCGGGCGTTCTTGTTGGCATTCTTGCCAGCGTCCTTTTTGGTGGAACCATCTTATACAGCGTTTTTAACGATTTCACGTTGTAGCATGCGGAGCCTGGCTCAACGTAGAGTACCCTATCTAGCCTAGTTCCCTTCTTCCGCTCAACTCGGTGTTTGATGTCCGAATAGTTGCGGTTAGACAGTAGGTCACCTGCGGCACTACAAAAGCACCATAGTGGGGGTGAGGTCGTACGGATGAGGGGGCCAGGGAATCGTGCTGTACTAACGCTGCCTTGTATAAAAGTGCATACTTCTCTCTTCTCTCTATGCACGACGTCTACGCCTACCCCTTGATCAGGCACATGCTCTCTCCAATCTGGGCGTCCATGGTGTTTGCATGTCTTATGCATTAGAAAAAATCGGGCGCAAGACTAAGTTGTCGCAATAGGTAGTCTGCGTTACGTCTGTACATAATTGGGTGAAGTTATCACGTTACCAGATGGTTTTCTGGTAGCCAATCGGACAGGTTCACTCTCACAACCGCTCGGCTGTTTTCACCCCTCACCTGTTCTCACCCCTCACCCAATATACCACAACAACCATAATTGCTGCTACGACATTGCCAGTATCCACTCAGGTTGAACTGCACTTAACAAAGCTGAATCGCATCGAGGAGCTAAGCCAGTCATTGTTTTCAGAATCGACATGGCCACTACGCATGAGGGAAGCTGTTCATGCGGAGCTATTAAGATAGAAGTGCAGGGAGATCCAGCCTTTGTCGTAAGCAACTGCGCTGCGCTGCGTCCCGAACCACAACTAAGTCTATCCCGCAGGGCCTGTGCCATTGTCGCAACTGCCACAAGAGCACCAGCTCGGCGTACAGCACAAACTGGGTCGTACCCAAGACCGCGTTCAAAGTCATCGCTGGCCAGCATACGACTTACAAGTCTAAAGGCGGCAGTGGCAAGCCAGTCCTTCGTCAGTTTTGTGGAATCTGCAGCTCTACCATGTGGACTGAGAGTGAAGCCTTTCCGGAGATCATCGTTGTCAAAGCTGGTGTTATTGACGATGCTGCATTTGGAAAGTTTACTCCTAGTGTCGAGTCGTTTACTTCCAGAAAGCTGGGGTGGCAAAAGGAGGTAGAGGGTGCAAAGCAATTTGTCGATGCCTTCCATGCTTAGGCAAAGAGCCAAATTCGGTGATCTTGAAGTCTCCTAAAGCTCAAGACATCTCAACTCAGAAATATGCCCCACAATTGAACTCTTCTCCTCTTCCGTGAGCCGAATCTCGAACCAATTCTCCAAGATTTCTATCCTCTCAACCTCAGTCGTACATTCCTTCACGACCCGCGTCTTGCCCCCCAAATTCTCCTTGGCCGTCCCGTTAACAAGCATTCTCTTCCCGTATACCTCCTCTTCACTTCCAATTCCGTTTCCACCATCCTTTTTCCTTCGCAAAAACTTAATGATCAACACATTATGCGTCTGATGCGATTCAGGCGAGCTTCCCGTGAACCAGTTCATGATCCTAAAGTCTGCTTGCAGAAACTCGAACTCGGGAAAAGCGTAGAAGGAATTCCACTCCTTGCCTTGACCGTTCCGATACTGATAAATCCAGAGCTTAGTGTGCTCGCTCCTCTCAGTTTGCTGGGGAATGTGATCGTGTATGAAGCGGATTTCTTGGGTACCAATGTTTTGGACGATATTGCCGGCTACGAGGGGCATTGGCTTCGTTGCACCATCGCCACCAAAACCTACGTCAAGAACGTACTTCTCGCCGGTTGGAAGAGTAACAATGTTGACGAGGTGGACCCTAGGCACATGTCAACCCATTTACCTCTCACACAGATAGAGGAAATAGCTACCAGCCGATGAAATCTCCACTCGGAACCCCGTTCTGTCGCATCCGGATCCTCACGCCGGCGGTATATGCTCTGAAGCCCAATCCTCTGAGTATATGATTGAACAGTATGCTTACCTCCATGCAGTAGCCGCCACGACCTCTGCCATCGCCGATGATCTTCTGGAAGGAGTGCAGTGGATCGATAGATATTTGGCGGCCAGACGAGTAGTGCAAAGTCAAGTTCTCGTAGGGTATCGTGGAGATGGTATGTACGTGCAAGGCCTTCAAGAATGCAGCATCGAGCGCAGGGTGGCGGGCCAGATAGTATTCTTCGGGAATCTGAATGTGGTGCAGGAACGCCAAAACCTGGTCAGGGGTGTATACAGACGTCATGGTGGGCCCCGTTGGAGAAGTAAAAACTTCTTTTTCGAGATGCGCCGCCTTGGGATGTGCGGCAAGTCTTGGTCTTAACCGCGGAGAGGTACGAAAGTCGTTGACTCACAGAAGCAATGTATGTGTGACTGTACCAATCAGACAGCAAAACTTTTGCGGACTAACTTGCCGCACCACGGAATAACGGGCACTTCCAGAGGTCCTCTCAGCGTGTCCAAGCTATTGGCGTTTTGCCTCAGGTCAAAGATCGAGAAATGATGGGTGATCCCTCTTGCTTGAGGCAATACCACAGTGGTACATCTGTATCAAATTGTGAATGCACCTCGTTTTGGAGGATTTGTGCTAACACCATTGTAGTCTAGCGCATGTCTTTTATTCCAAGTGCCGTAAGTCTATGCGAGATGACCACGTCGTCGGGCGTCTACCAATACATGCTTTCTTTCGCAAATCGTTTGTGTACGTACATACGTGCAGTGTTCGAGAAGCTCCTCCTAGTATTTTCTACCAAGAGCCAGTCCGACCATAACCATGCGCATGACCTTTTCGGCCCCGTCCTCGACTAGCCTCTCCGTCTCGGCGATCGCATCTTCCAGCGACGATGGCCCGTTAAGGATACTGGTGAAAGCTTTGATGCCTGCACCATAACATCCATCAGCCCCTTCTCCAATGGTACCGGCCAAGGCAACCACCTGCGCTCCGTGCCGCCTGGCACGTCGAGCCACTTCCGTGGTCATCTTGCCTTGCGTCGACTGGGAATCAAGGCTGCCTTCTGCAATGATCACAAAGTCCCACTGCTTCTCTTGCTCGAAAACCTGTTCGAATTCAAAGTACTCATTGATCGCCTCGCCGCGTGGGCGCAGCTTCGCGCCAAGCAGCATCAAGCCTGCGCCGAGCCCCCCGGATGCTCCACTACCAGGAGCCATCGCGAGCTTTCCCTTGGTATGCTTCCCGGCTACCTGTGCCAGACGTTCCAGTCCGGCAACAAGGATATCGACCTGTTCCGGGGTGGCGCCCTTCTGGGGCCCGTAGATTCGGGCGACCCCCATCGGCCCACATAGCAGGTTTTTAATGTTACACACAGCTTCAATCTCGACGCGGGTCTCTCGAGAGAATGTCAGCATGTTGTACAGCCACATAGAGAGAGAAGAAATTTACCGGCGTCCTGGAGCCGTGGATGGACGTTGCACCAACAAAGCTTGCTCAGCTCACGAAGGGTTCCGCCACCACCTGCCTTGGGGAGCTCTTCACCCTTCGAGTTAAGGAGCCGCACTCCCAAAGCTTGGAGCATTCCAGCTCCACCGTCCGAAGTCCCAGAGTCACCGCATCCGATGATGATCTTTTTGCACCCTTCGTCAAGCGCTTTCTCGATCAACTCGCCGACGCCGTAGGTAGTAGTTCGGGTGGGGTCCCGCATGTTCTTAGGCACGAGGCTGAGACCTGCTGCGGCCGCCATATCTAATACAGCGGTCTTTCGGTCTTCGCCAATGAAGCCTAGGTGCGATTTTACTGGACGTCCAACAGGACCAGTGACTGTGTGTTCCTTAAGTTTTCCCCCGTGAGTCACAACCAACGCACGACAGAAACCCTCACCACCGTCGTGAAGTGGCAGCTTGCGGAGAACAGCTGAGTCTTTGCCGAGGACTTTGCGAATACCGGCCTCGATGGCATCGGCGATGGCCTCCGGCCCCAGGCTTTCCTTGAATCCAGAGGGCGCAATGAGAATTCTTAATGGATGAACGCCTAAGGTGTTGGATACCGGGGTTGGCAGAGCAGATGTAGCCGCAGATTTGATCAAGTCGTCCACTTCGTGGGGTGGAAGATTACACATCTTCAGCGTGCTCAGGCGTGGTAGCTTTGGGCGGAGTGGAGGGAGAACCGGGGACGTGGGAGCAACGGTAACGAACTGTGCCATTTCAGCAAGCATGTTGAGTAGCGATTGAGGTATGGGTTGCTAGCAGTTGAAGCAATTAGCGAAACTAAAGCTGAGTCGGAGTTGGCACAAAAACGAAGGTAGAGGTGTGGGATAGCAAGCAACGATTGTGAGTAACAAAAGGGTTATTTGTTGATCAACAGATATCGCGAGCGATTGATCTACTCTTAACACAATTGACCACTGCTAGCTTCATCTTTGTCCTAATCTCTTCCACAAAGCCTCACATGAAATTTGCTACGCTCTACCTGCTGTAACACAGCCTGAGAACCACGCAAGTCGAGCGAACCAAGGACGGAAGCTCTTTACCTTGGAACCTAGAAACAGCCAACGACTGCCCGCTGTCTCTTGTTTCATGCCCAACACAGCCTGGCTGTCGATATCGCTACTCAACATAGCCATAGCGACAAGACCCATGGCTACCATCGCTCCATATGCAAGCACTGCACACGCCTTAGTGAGGCCAATCTTTTCGATATGCTAATCTATCCAAGAGACTGAAGAGGTCCCATCCGTCCAATCACACATTTCTGCTTCCACGCTAAGGGTGAGACAGGGTGAGTAGCGGCTCTTGTATACTTGGCGTTACATCTTAGCACAGCCCTCTGGTGACGACTACTATGTGACGAATTATCTTGTGTTCCGGCTAGCCTGGCATACTTGGATAACCATAACCGGTTAATTGCTTCGCATAGGTTTACTACTATGATGAAGGCACACGACATGTTTCTATTTCGGTGTCAGTGCCAATTTTACCTTTCGGCCTACGCATCGGTGGCTTCAATTACCATGCAGATATGACTTCCAAGATCCGGCTTCACATGGCTTTTCCGAACTAGTAACTGCCCTACGATGAACAGCCTCTCTCGGCCACAGTTGTCACAGCCACACTCGGATTGGACGCATATCCTAATAATGCATATGAAGGGATCATCAGCTGCGAGGAGGACGTATAATTTGTCGGGTTATTCGTCTGACTGTCTTTACTTGGGACAATGCCACTCGTTTCTGACACACGCTTCCATGTTCGCTTCATGAAGCGCTTCTACAGAACCCGCAATGACTCCGACGAAGAGAGCGCACTGGAGCCCTTTACTCTTCCCAGATTTTCCTTCGAGGGCGATGGACAAATCAGAACATCTTTCATCAGTACCAGCCGAGATGAGCATTCCGCGAACAACGAAACTGCCTATGACCTTGGGACTTGGTTACTGCACAAGGGCTTAAACGACGACCGAGAAATTGTGGTATGACGTCCGAAACCATTAGTACATGTGTCGCTAATCGACTGTAGGTGACTTGGGATAGTCCCCACGATCCGCTCAATCCCTTGAATTGGACATGGAAGCGCAAGTGGGTCACAACCATCTTGGTCTCCCTGTTCACTTTCATCTCGCCCTTCTCATCCACCATGGTTACACCCGCTCTTCCCGCTATTTCCAATGATTTCAATATACCCGAAGGATTCATGCGCCAGCTGGTTATGTCTATATTCATGCTTGGCTATGCCCAAGGACCATTCGTACTGGCACCGTTGTCTGAAATATACGGCAGGGTAACGGTGTTGCAGTATGCTAACCTGATATACCTTGTATTCAATACAGCCTGCGGTTTTGCTCAGACCCGTACCCAGATGCTTGTCTTTCGTTTCTTGAGCGGTATTGGTGGTTCGGCTCCTCAAGCGGTACGATTCCTTGCTACAGGATACAAGATCTCTCTTACTGACGAGGAAATAGTTGTGCAACGGCGTCCTGGCAGACACTTGGTCAAAAGAAGAGCGCGGCAAAGGCCAGGCCATCTACGGCATGCTAACTTTCATTGGACCTTGCGTCGCGCCCATCTGCGGTGCATATATTACTACGAATACGACGTGGCGCTGGGTTTTCTGGGTTACATCCATCTTCGATGTCTTAGTCCAAGTAGTCTCCCTTTTTTTTCTATCTGAGACATTTGCGCCAACGATCCTGGCTCACAAAGCGAAAAAAATCAGAGAAGACTATCGACGACGCGGTGCCAACGATGTTACAATTAGATCCGAGTTCGAGACTGGCGATCGATTCAGTAAGATTCTGAGAAAGAGACTGGTCCTCCCTTTCATCATGATGTTCACGCATCCTGCTGTTCAGGCACCTGCCATATACCGCGCCTATCTGTACGGCGTCATGTACCTCGTACTATCGACCTTCCCGCTTGTGTTTGAGGAAGCATATGGCATGAATACTGGCACTGCTTCTTTGAACTATCTCTCACTATGCTTGGGCTTTATGCTTGGGCTTCAGCTAAGTCATCCGCTTATGGACAAGGTGAGCAAGTGTGCCGTCTCCTTGTCATTATTTGGTCGCTGATATTCAAGCTCTACGCCCGTCTCAAAGTCTACTACAACATAACAGAAGGCCTCCCAGAATGGCGCATCCCACCCATGCTCATCGGGGCCATCCTCTGCCCCACCGGCCTCTTCATCTACGGCTGGGCCTCCCACAATCGCGTCCATTTCCTCGTCCCAAATCTTGGCTGCGTCTTCCTAGCAATCGGTCTCATCATCTCGTTCCAATGCTCGCAGGCTTACACGGTCGATGCGTATTCAGCCAAGTACGCGGCTAGTGCGGCGGCAGTAGGTGCTTTCCTGCGTACCATGTGCGGATTCAGCTTTCCACTGTTTGCACCGAGGATGTACGAGGTACTCGGTCTGGGGTGGGGTAACAGTTTGTTGGCATTTCTTACTTTGGGGGTTGCTCTCTGTGGCCCAGTGTTGCTATGGTTTTATGGGCCGAGGATCCGGGCCATGAGTACGAGGGGGCTTGAGTAATCTGTGATAGGAAGGCCAACGTATAATGAAACTCTTGTGAAAACCAGTGGATAGAAGTGATCGTGTAGATATGGGTAATCGTCCCCCGCTCACAAATCGGCCTAGAGTTTAGCTTCTTCGGACCGCTTTACTCTATGTCTCTTCAGCACTCTCATAACATCTTGACGTGCTCAAATCTCCGATAACTCTTCAACATACATCCAATATATTTGAGTCATTAAGACCCACGTCTCGATCGTCCTATCATCGCCTCTCTCTAAGAGTAGCTCGACCATTTCCTTCACTCCATTTTTTACAGTCCAATGTAACGGATTCTGCCTACCGCCCAGCGAATAGATTACAACTGTGGTCGTAGTCCCTACTACTACCTGTAACCATCATAATATCGATATACGCTCTGTGTTCGAGCAGAGATGAGATCACTGGCAGACGGTATTAGTAAGAGAGTGAGTAGATGCACCGTTCACGACGAGACCGGCAGACGGCGACGTGTGAGACTTGTCAGGCTCCAGCTGCAAGAAGAAAGGCAGATGTGGTGACTGATGCGGATTGAGCGGCTGAGGGGAGGATGGTGTAATGAGTGTTTGCCGACGCGGTGTTTGGATCAGCACTATGGTTGAGAAACCAACGTACTATTTCCTCGTGCAGAACAACGGAGCCATAGCCAGTTGGACAACTACCGGAAACTCTGGCACTGTAGGAAATTGACTAAATGCGGCAGCAAAGGGAAGTCGTTCCAATTTGGAGGCTTCGCAGAGATTAAAACCTTTCTCGGAGCAGCGTATTCGAGATGATGAGGTGTATGGAGGATTTTCACCCTAAAACTGGCGGTCCAAATATCGCGAGAGGGTTGATATCCCTTCCCTGTCTCAAAGCGATACTGAGCGTGGTCTTATCTCCTGTGTACCCGATCAAGCCCATGAGCGTAGACATGTGGTGCTTATTGAATTGCAAACCATACTCGAACATCGTCTCAATTAAAATTGATTTCCCCTATCTTCATAGCTTCCTGTATCATTTCTCCCTATCTTGATAATTTTTATGGATCGTGTTCGATTTGTTGAACCATTCAAGCACCAGGGGATGACATGGCTGCTGCTAATGTCTCCTTTCTCAACCACTTGCCACCAGTCAAGAAACTCTTGAAGTATAGCTACGGACGGAAACTCTCACACGAGACGTGTAATTTGTCTGCTGAGCTCATTCAGCAATTCTCCTACGGGTGTTGCGGATTGAATGGGTGTGATGAGACTGGGGTCATGTTCGCCACCAAGGCTAGTAACTTGTTTGTTGAGGCTCTCCCTAGCGATGAGCCAGAAGAGGATGGTAAAGCGTGAACATGAATGGAAACGTTTGCAGACATTCTGCTATGAGTGGAGAAGAGGAGATCTAGGATCTAGACTATCGTGGCTATGAGTATTATATATACCTAAGTCGAGTGCAGCTTGTTGGGGAGGATGGCACTACTAAAATTGCACACATAGGTGTACGTGATGAAGTTCTTACTATAGACCTGCACGAAAGAAGGATTGGCTTGGATGAAGTCGACATTAGTAGAAACAGGCCTTGTGGCAGGTGCGGAGGCTATGTGGTCATCTGTAGCGACCAGGCTGCAGGTCAGCACAGCCGCAGCCTCGTCGTATGGCCAATCACGGGTGCGTAGCAGGAAGGCGATTCAGCCTCGAGTCTACAAGAATGGGCGAGGTTGAGAACCATGATTGTAGTATATAGGAACGAACTCTTTGATGTGGTAGAGCTAGCTAGGATATTGCAAAGGATGACTTATCAAAGTAGACATTGTTGCTGTCTCATTACACGCTTCTACGAGTATGAATTGACCTGACGAATGCTTTGGTCTCAATCGCTTCGCGAGACTGATGTGCGATAATGGGGATGAGCCTTCGTAAAAGCGGTAGAGATCGAAGGCGGTAGGAATCGATTACTGCCAGCACCTCTCAGGGCACTTGGTACCCTCGAGTGAGGTACTCACCCGCACAAACATGGATGCACATAGATGCGTTATGTGCTGCTCTTTGGACGTTGCAGAACCGGATCTGCACGTAGATTCGATGGCATCTCGTCTTCTTTTCTATCGCTCGCTGCCCACGGACACTTGAGTTCGAGGAACCACTTCCCTTTGTGCGCGTACGTGATATCTAGGTCCTAATCTGGACCGGGGTGAATGCGGGCGCGATGAATGATCGAACGGCTTGCAAAGCATTACCATCGTTTGCGCGGAGAAGATCGGTCGCTTTTGGCTTTGGGAGCTCGAGCTCTAAGACCTGCACTGACTGTCAGCCAAACTGTCATCTCCGCGCGAGATCCAATCCTATCCATATCCTCAAGCTCACACCGCTAGCAGCAGCGAACATACCAAAAGCGCCACATCACTCGGCTCAATCTTGACTGTCTTCTTCTTCTCCTCAGCATCCTTGCCAACACTCAGATTCTTCATAGCCTCGCCCAGTGCCTTGGTATCGACTTCTTTCTTCCCGGCTGCGTCGTCTTCCCGCGCGTCGAGCGAGGACAGTGCGGCGGCGGCTTTGCGGTCCTCGGCGGTGCCGGTAGGCGCGGGCGGGTCCGAGGCGCCTTCTTGGATGTTGTCGGGTTGCGGCTCGGCCATGGTGGTAGTAGTGGTGGCGGTAGTGGCGGTGGTAGGGGATTTTGGAGG
>Ga0247740_1000873_pt1 | contig 13537 bp, 12 predicted proteins | sample UWRJL148409B2_FD_180942 | JGI IMG/M metagenome (GOLD analysis project Ga0247740, IMG submission 180942) | Plant litter microbial communities from Arlington Agricultural Research Station in Wisconsin, United States - UWRJ-L148-409B-2 | ecosystem: Environmental > Terrestrial > Plant litter >...
AAATTCATTATTAGTTGCAGCGCCTAACATGATCATGCCGTTGCCATGTGTCAGTTGGGCATGTGCAATAGCACCACTTTCATCAGGAATAATTAATTGTGCCTCTAACCCAAAGGCCTTGCACAACCAATCGATGGCTGCTTGACCATTGTAATAACGCAATGTGGGAATAACGCAGGGATTTGTGCTTGTTTGATTCTGGCTCATGTACACCTCTGCTCTTAATAATAAATGTCGAGAAGTACCATGCTTGAGATATAAGCATCGCTCTGTACGCTATAAAACACACAGAGCAAGGTTGAATTTTTAAAACCAGCCAAACATAAAAACACTGTTCTTAGTGGCGGTTAAATTCAAATTATTTTGGATGTAAATATCAATTTCCCTGTAAATGTTTGAGTAAACGAGCTTTCAAAGCCGGAGGGAGATTTTTGATAATAAGACTGTCGCTGTCGGCATCGTAAAGAATATTATTGCCCAAACACTCAGCATCAAAGCTCATGCTGAGTGAATCGTTGCGGCCGCTGATTCGTGCATAACTGCGAACCTGAGCGGTGTCGGGAATAAATTCAGCTTTAATCTGATCTTGTGTAGAAGCGACATATCGCGAGAAATGATCAGGCTCATAGGTTTTCAACTCCTCTGATAGCGAATTGGAAAGATCATGAATAACTACACTCTTACCTGCTTTATTTTGTTCAAGACAATAATCTACGACTTTACTGCGCGTCATTTTTGCGGTGTTTTCATCAAGCGATTCAGTAAAGTTATCAACGATTTTCAAAAACTCTACGGTATCGCTTTTAACATCGTGCTTATCACTAAAACCAACAAATTCGGTAAAGGCATCGGACAATTCTTTTTCACCGCGCTCGCGTAAAAGAGCAAGATAGGTTACCGAATCACCGGCGTCCCAATCCTGTAAGCTGATTTTAGCCGCAAGAGTGAACTGCGCTGAGTTTAAAAAATAACTATCGCTGATCGCTAGCTCTGCATCTAAATAAACGCTGTTCGTATGCTCTACAATAAACACGTAAAGAATTTCACCGGCTTCAATTTTTTCAATCAGAAAAAATACATAAGCATCCAACATGTTTTCAGTTTTTTCAATTGCTGAAGCAAAATGCTTCATCGCTTTGTGAGTAAAACTCTCAAAGCCCAAACGTTCTTCGCGGTATTCTTTAAGCCACGATGAAAATGGAAAATCGACAGTTTCAGCAGAGAATCGCCCATAAAACTTTCCCCCTTTACGAATAAAATTAACTTTTAATTCGTAAGCCAATTCCTCAAGTTTGCCATTGGCGCTAAATATGTCAGGTCGCAATTGCAAATGAGCAGATGCAGTGGGTTGAGTGCGTTGAATACGGTGGGCAATAGTATGTGTAAAAGCCATAAGCTAAGTTCTAACGTTAAGAATTAAGGAGTAAAGAAATTAAGAAGCTCTAAAATTAAGAAACTCTACAGGTTAAGAGCGATTTAAATATTGTAAGATAGCGGAAAAACAAACCCGAAGTTTAACACGCAGGTTCAATATTAAGTACAACGATGGCAGGTATAACCATGGTAGAAACAACGATAGAAATCAAACGCCCCGATCACGAGAACATTCAACGCTTAAGACCCACGCCGCGCTGGTCAGATGCAACTATTTTTAATGGCATAGCACACTTTGTGGAAGTGCCCGCTGATACCGAACAAGATATGACCAGTCAAACGGTACAAATTTTTAAACAAACTGAAGCAACACTCGCAGAAATAGGTAGCGATAAATCGCATTTACTCTCAGCCACCATTTATTTAACGCAAGCACATGACGCTGCAATTCTTAACCAATTATGGGAATCCTGGCTGCCAAAAAATTGCGCGCCATCACGCGCTTGCATAAAAGTAGAATTGCTAGACCCGAAGATGCTAATTGAAATTGCGTTTGTTGCTGCGGTTAATTCAATATAAATAGCTTTAAATATTAATAAGGAATAGAAATATGCTTAGCAAGTGGACCTCGGCATTGTTACTCGGAATGGGCTTTTTACTAATGTTACCTGCTCTTGCGCAAACCAAAACTGAAAAAATGGAAAGCTTAATAAATCCTTATGTTATCAATAAGCAATTCATGGGAGCCATATTAGTTGCTCAAGGTGACGAAATTATTTTAAATAAAGGCTATGGCTATGCAAACCTTGAATGGAATATTTCCAATGCGCCCGCAACCAAATTTAGGCTGGCATCGCTTACAAAACAATTTACAGCCGCAAGTATTTTTTTACTTGAACAACAAGGTAAATTAAAAACCACCGATTTTATTACAAAATACTTTTCAGATATGCCGGTCGCATGGAATAAAATTACTATTAACAACTTGCTAACCCATAGCTCCGGCATTCCAGACTTTACCAGTCTTCCAGAATATGAATATTTTCAGCTGTTACCAACAACAGCGTTGCAAACGATACAGATTTTTCGAGATAAAGCTCTAAACTTTAAACCCGGTGAAAAAGTAAGCTATTCTAGCTCCGGTTATATTATTCTCGGAGCACTCATAGAAAAAATTTCCGGAAAAGCCTACGCGTCCTTTCTACAAGAAAATATTTTCTCTCCGATTAATATGACAAGCTCAGGTTATGAATTGAACTCGGAGATTCTAGAGTATCGAGCGACCGGTTATGTTCCAGGCGTTAACGGTTTCAACAATGCCAGCTTTATAGATATGTCTGTTCCTCACGCGGCGGGAGCAATTTACTCAACTACCGAAGATTTATTGAAATGGGAAAATGCTCTTTTTGGTAAAAAACTCTTATCCGCTGCTTCACTCAAAAAAATGATCACCCCTTTTAAAGAGGATTATGCCTCAGGTCTTTTCGTTGCAAAAAATAATGGGCATACGGTCATTCGACATGGCGGCGACATTCAAGGGTTCAACACCAGTCTTTCCTACCATCCAGATAGAAAAATAACGGTAGCGGTGTTAGGGAACGTAAACACCTATGCCGTAGAAGAAATTGCGAACGCACTAACAGCAATCGCACGAGGAGAGGAATTTCAGGCTCCTGTTATACGAATGGAAATTAACGTACCTATCGAGAATTTGAAAAGGTACGTTGGCTCCTATGAGTTATCCCTTTCTGCAAATATGATAATTACGCTAGACGGAAATCATTTAATCAGCCAAGTATCTAACCAAAAAGAAACCGCATCTCTATTCGCAGAGACGGATACCCGCTTTTTTGTTAAGGCATTTGATGCTCAACTAGAATTTTTTGAAAATGAAGACCATGAAATCACGCATTTAACATTGCATCAATTTGGTAATACTAAAAAGGCATTCCGGCATTAAAGGTAGCGCAGCCTATTGTTAAGGCTAATTTTCATTAAATGTTTTTTGCCGACGCATTAAGGTGGATTTTCCAAATAGTGAATCAATTAAATCTACCGCGATCTCTGCGGTTTTATTGCGAACGTCTAGCGCGGGATTTAATTCCATTACATCGAGCGAGGCCATTAAACCTGTATCAGCAATCATCTCCATGCACAATTGTGCTTCGCGATAAGTAGGGCCGCCGTAAATAGTAGTGCCTACTCCGGGCGCTATGTTAGGGTCTAAAAAATCTACATCGAAACTTACGTGTAAATGTGTATTTTCATCAAGATCTGCAAGTGCTAACTCCATGGTGTGCCGCATTCCCATTTCGTCAATAAAACGCATATCAAATACATCAAGGTCTTGATCGTGTACGAATTTTTTTTCACCTGCATCAACACTGCGAATACCAATTTGACGAAGCCATTTGGGGCTAATGGCGGGCACGTGACCGCCAATCTCTACTAACTCCTTAGGACCAAAGCCGCAAAGACAAGCGACCGGCATGCCGTGAATATTTCCACTGGGTGTTAATTCACTGGTATTAAAATCAGCGTGCGCATCTAACCAAATGATGCGAAGTTTTTTTCCAACATCTCGACAATGACGCGCGACTGCGCTGATCGACCCTATGCCGAGACAGTGATCGCCACCCAATAAAATAGGTAAGCGGTGTAATTTCAATTCTTCGTATACCGCGTCATGCACTTTACGATTCCAAATCGCAACTTCTTCCAAATGTCGGTAGCCATCAATGGGCGTGAGCCCAGGATTAAATGGGCCATTTAAATTTCCACGATCAAGGACATCTACATCTTGTCCTTGTAATGCACCCACTAAATTAGCAATGCGAATTGCTTCAGGCCCCATGCTCGCGCCGCGTGTGCCTGCGCCTATGTCAGTTGGTGCGCCAATCAGAGATACCGCTCTCAACTCTGTCATAACAATGCCCTTTCGTGATGAATTCGTTAGCTGAATTTACCTGCTAAAAATTTGCATATCCAGTTTTTGAATAATAAAATTTTATGCTACCCACAAGAGTAATTTTTACCGTCTGCTTTCGCACATTACGTTAGGAGAAATAATCCTAACAACAATGACAAAGGTCAAATTGAAAAAGCTGTCACCGCCCCCATAATTTAGAGACTATTAGTCCCATTCTATCCATGCAATTTTTGCTGCACTTGAGTTTATTCGCCATGTTGAAAAATATCCCATTTTCTTTACTCGAACTCGCCTCTGTACGCGAAGGCGGAACAATTGGTGAAACTCTGCAAAATTCTTTGTGTTACGCACAGGCCGCTGAAGAGCTAGGATTCAATCGCTTCTGGTTAGCAGAGCATCATAATATGGAGGGAATCGCGAGTTCTGCAACGGCTGTTTTAATCGGCCATATTGCAGGAGGAACCAAAACGTTGCGGGTGGGCTCGGGTGGAATTATGCTGCCAAACCATCCTCCTTTAGTAATTGCGGAACAGTTTGGAACTCTTGCGAGTTTGTACCCTAACCGGATTGATTTAGGTTTAGGGCGTGCGCCGGGCACTGACCCAATCACTAGCCGAGCGTTGCGACGCGATAACCTTGCAGCAGATCAATTCCCCACTGAAGTAAATTTACTGCAACAATTATTGGCACCATTACAACCCGGACAAAACTTACGAGCCATTCCCGGTGCAGGAACACAGGTACCGATATGGTTACTGGGATCGAGTTTATTCAGCGCGCAATTGGCCGCGAAGCGCGGTTTGCCATACGCGTTTGCCGGCCATTTTGCACCACGATTAATGCGCGAAGCGGTACGTATTTATCAAACTAATTTTCAACCTTCTGAAAATCTGCATGCACCTTACGTGATGCTAGGAATGCCGATAATTATTGCCGAGACAGAATCTGAAGCAAAATATTTATCTACGACCAGCCTTCAAAGAATTCTTGCTTTGCTACGCGGCCATGCTCTTTGGCTTAAGCCACCAGTGGAAACTATGGAAGGATTGTGGGGCATTGAAGAAGAATTAAATGTGAAAGATTTTTTAGGATTAGCTGCGGTTGGAACTCCGCAACAAGTTAAAAATAAATTGGAACGTTTAGTGTCTGAATTAAATATTAATGAATTTATGTTCACGAATGATTTATATGATCCACAAAAAAGAATTCACTCACTACAATTATTAGCCGATCTTAAAGCGTGAAGGCGCGGTTATTACTAGCTCCATTAAACTAAAAAAATCTATTTTCTAAATTTCCCAGTTTCATTATCTATCGCTCGCCCAATCATTTTTCAACAATCCAATTATAAATAATTCATTCTTCACTAACACACTTTTCATATAGTCTGACATTTTTTAAAAAGTGTCAGGCTTCACACTTATTCCGGTAAAAAGTGTTTCAAGTGCCAAAAAAATAAAACGCATTCTTTACTTGTATTCAAGTATGGCAATAGTGCACTGCCGAAGCGTACACTGTGAAAAATTTTAATCGGAGTTCGCAGTCTAGCAATACGGGCCCAGATCACTCGTAGCGTTAGTTTTTTTAAAATGATCTACCTCGGAGGATTTTCCCCCATGAAAACAATAAGTAATAAAGTAATATTATGTGCAGCCGCAATTTTTACAGCGGTAGTGAGTTCGACTTTAGTAGCGCCGCGTGCATCTGCTGCTTCACTGCAAGAGATAACAAATTTCGGTAGCAACCCGACCAATTTGCGTATGCATTTGTATGCACCAGATTCATTGCCAAATAATGCAGCGGTTCTGGTAGCAGTGCATTATTGCACCGGCTCAGGCCCAGCATATTATTCGGGGACGCAGTTCGCGAGCTTGGCTGATCGTTATGGTTACATCGTGATTTATCCATCTGCAACACGCAGCGGAAATTGTTTTGATGTTTCAAGCCCACAAGCATTAACTCACAACGGCAACAGTGACCCTGCAGCAATCATATCCATGGTGAATTACGTTAAACAAAATTTCAGCGTGGACTCTACGCGCGTATTTGTTGCTGGTTCTTCCTCGGGCGCGATGATGACCAACGTTTTACTAGGCGTTTATCCTGATGTTTTTAAAGCCGGTGCTGCATTCGCTGGTGTACCTTTTGGATGCTTTGCAACAACCGACGGCTCCACATGGAATAGCAATTGTGCAACTGGCAACATTAATAAAACACCTCAGGAGTGGGGAAACCTGGTTCGCGCGGCTTACCCGAGTTACGGCGGCACACGACCACGCATCCAACTTTGGCATGGCACCGCCGACGAAACATTAAATTATAGAAATTTCAACGAAGCGATTGAACAATGGACTAACGTGTTTAGCCTGAGCCAGACACCTACTTATACAGATACACCTCAATCAGGTTACACACGTACTCGTTATGGAAGCAGCGGTGGTCAAGCACAGGTTGAAGCTATCAGTATGCAAGGTGTTACTCACAACCTTCCTGTTAATGCTGCGGAAGCAATTCGCTTTTTCGGTTTAAATTCATCTGTTTCTTCATCGTCTTTATCAAGCAGTTCTGTAGTGAGTTCAAGCTCAACACCTAGAAGCTCTTCTTCAATCCCTAGCTCAAGTTCTGCGCCGACTAGCTCGTCTTTAAGCTCTAGTCCAAGCTCCATATCAAGTAGTTTTTCTTCAAGCTCTATACCAAGAAGCTCATCTTCATCATCAAGCATAGCGACGGGCGCTCGTTGCAATTGGTACGGCTCACCCATTGTATTGTGTAATAACACCACCAGTGGTTGGGGCTGGGAAAATCAGCAAAGTTGTGTCTCACGTAGCACATGCAGCGGGCAGCCAGCGCCATACGGCATCATTGGAGGCACAACGAGTTCTGCACCCGCCTCAAGCTCCAGTTCACGTCCGGCGAGCTCAAGTTCAAGCAGTTCGAGCTCAGTGCCTAGCGGCCAAAATTGTAACTGGTACGGCCAACGCTACCCATTGTGCGTAACAACGCCATCGGGTTGGGGTTGGGAAAATCAACGTAGTTGCATCGCGCGTACAACGTGCAGTGCGCAACCATCGCCCTTTGGTGTAGTGAATTAATCGCCGCTTCCAACTTTTATCCCGCCCTGTTATCTAGGGGCGGGATAATCTGCTCGCCCTCCCATCACTTATAGCTAATACGATCTCACATCGCTTTATCGTATTTTCCTCAAGCATCGCTTTAATCAGCTGTCAAATCTATGAGCTATCCAGAGGCTCGTTCAGCAAAGTTGGATGGCGTACAGATAAATACGTAAATTGGTTTTAATTTATGAAGCGCCATTTAACGACATCGCGAATCTAACGTGATATAAATTTCCTGAAGAATTAAATCAATTTCGAATTTATGGCGCCGGGCCAAACGAAAGCATAAAAAAACAAGCAGGGATAAAATGACCAAGGCTAGCTTTCAAGTAGAAAATAAAGATACGCAATCCACCCTTTCGCTTAGTGGTGAATGGCAGCTCGGTGAAACACCCGACGCTGAAACTATTTATAAAGATATCCCAGCCGATACAACTGCACTCAACGTTAATACCAATGAATTGGGTGAATGGGATTCAAGCCTTGCGATTGCTTTGCTGCAAATTGCGCACTGGTGTAAGACAAAAAATATCAATTTCAATATTCAAGATACGCCCGAAGGATTGCAAAAATTAATTCGTTTAGCCACCGATGTTCCCGCATACCAGTCCAACACTGAAAAAAAATCTGAGCCTTTTTTACAAAAAGTGCAGGAAAAATTTAACGATATTTGGCGAGACATAAGCGCAACGTTTACTTTTATCGGCGAAACCAGTCTCGCACTTTTACAATGGGGCAAAGGCAACGCAAAAACACGCAAGAGCGACATCTTTTATTTTGTTCATCAAGCGGGCCCTAAAGCACTCGCGATTGTTACGCTCATCAGTTTGTTAGTCGGCATGATTTTGGCGTATCTCGGTTCGGTTCAATTACGACAATTGGGTGCGCAAGTTTATGTCGCAGATTTAGTAGCACTAGGCATGGTGCGTGAAATGGGCGCGCTTATGACCGCGGTGATCATGGCTGGCCGCACTGGCGCAGCTTATGCTGCACAACTTGGCACCATGCAAGTTAATGAGGAAATAGACGCACTTAAAATTATGGGTATTTCCAGTGTGGAATTTTTAGTGCTCCCGCGTTTAATCGCGTTGGTTTTTGTAATGCCGCTATTATGCGTTTACGCAGATATTATTGGCATGATGGGTGGTGCATTGATCGCTGCTAATATGGATGTAAGTTTCACGCAATATATTTTACAAACCCAGAACGCCGTTGATTGGTTGGACATCTGGACCGGGATATTAAAAAGCGTATTTTTCGGAATCCTTATTGCGATTGCGGGCTGCCAGGCAGGATTAAATTGCGGGCGCGATTCAAACGCCGTGGGAATGGCGGCTACCAATGCGGTAGTTAGAGCAATCGTCTATTTAGTCGTTGCCGATGCAGCCTTTAATATCCTCTACGATAAATTGGGAATTTAATTATGACCCATACAACGACCAACCCAACAATCAACTTGCCGACGGAATCAAACGAAACAATAAACGCTGTTGAAAATAAACAGCCATTTATTTCGGTAAAAGATTTAAGTATTGGTTATGGAGATCGCGCGGTTCAAAACAATTTAAATTTCACTGTTAATAAAAATGATATTTTTTTTGTAATAGGCGGAAGTGGCTGCGGCAAAACAACTTTATTAAAAAGCATGATTGGTTTATTGCCGCCTATTAAAGGCGAAGTTCTCTACAACGGTCAAAATTACTACACCGCTAATGAAAAAAATCGACTCGATCTATTAAAAAGTTGGGGAATTACGTTTCAAACCGGCGCGCTATTTTCGAGTATGAGCCTTGGCGAGAATGTTGCCCTACCCCTTCAGCTCTATACCGATTTAAGTGAAAAACAAATTGCAGAAACTGTTGCTTACAAATTAGCCCTTGTTGGTCTTGCAGGCTTTGAAGAATTTTACCCATCTGAGCTCAGCGGCGGTATGCACAAGCGCGCGGGGCTCGCGCGCGCCATAGCGCTCGACCCACAATTATTATTTTTTGACGAGCCATCCGCCGGGCTTGATCCCATAAGCTCATTGCGTCTGGATCAATTAATTTTACAGGTGTGTCAGGCTTTGGATTCCACTGTCATTATCGTTTCTCACGAACTGCCTAGCATTTTATCCATCGGAACTAATTCTGTATTCTTGGATGCGCAAAGTAAAACAATGCTCGATGCAGGCGACCCCAAAATATTGTTAACACAAAGTAAGCAAGACAAAGTACGGCAGTTCTTAACACGCGCCGAAAACAAAAATCAACCTGTTGAAGAATCCTTGTCATGACTAATACCAAAAACACCGCCTTTACCATAGGTGCTTTTATTGTCGGCGCCATGGTACTTATTTTTGTCGCACTATTATTTTTTTCGGGTGGCAGGCTTTTTTCAGAAAAAGAACCCGTCATTATGTATTTTGAAGGTTCAGTGCAGGGCTTACAGGTGGGTGCCCCCGTCAAGCTTAAAGGTGTGGTGCTTGGTGAAATCACCAATATCCAACTCAATTTTCAAAACGATGAAAAGACGGTTATCACCGCTGTAACTGCTGATTTGGTACTGAAGCGTATTAACAGCAAAGGAATCAGCATTAAACGAGAATTTTTTAACGAAGCTATTAAGAATGGTATGCGGGCACAATTAAATTTTCAAAGTTTTTTGACCGGACTACTTTACGTTGAATTAGATTTTTATCCTGAGACGCCTGTTAAACTTTATGGATTGCAGAATAAAATTCGTGAGCTGCCTACAGCTGCAACCCAATTTGAAAAACTTTCCAAGCGCTTTGCCGATATGGATATCAGTGGCATAGTCACTCACGTCGATGAATTGCTAACGGAAGTTAACAAAATTGTAAAAAGCGGAGATATTCAAGTAGCAATAAAAAGCGTTGGCGACGCTGCAATCTCGGTAGAAAAAACCTCGGATACCGTGAATGCCGAATTTAGAAATTTAACTCAGAACATCGAAAAAACCCGTCGTTCAGTAGACACTTTATTGGCAGAGTTGAACCATCAAACACCTGAAATTGCGAACGCATTACATAAAAGCCTGAACGACCTAAGCAGCAGCTTGCAGCAGGTCGATAAAAGTGCTGCTGCAATTAACAATACATTTTCCGAAGATGCACCTTTAATATATCAACTCAATTCCACGCTCGAAAGTGTCAGCCGATCTGCACACGCATTTCGCGATCTAACCGATACATTAGAACAACAACCCGAAGCCTTGTTGCGCGGCAAAAATACCGGTAAGGATAAATAACTATGCAAAAAATTATTTTAATTGTAAGTATGTGCTGTCTTATGTTTGCGTGTCAGCACTCTCCGAAAAAAAATTATTTTTACCTGACACCACAATCTAACGCCGCCTCTGAAACCAAGCAGGAAATTACCCAACTAATTGGTATTGGTCCGGTGGAGATTGCTGAGTATCTTGAACGTTCACAAATTATTGATAATCAAACCGATAACACACTTAATCTATCTGAAAATGCTTATTGGGCAGAGCCGCTCGATAAAAGTATTACCCGTGTTATTGCGCTCAACTTAACACAGCTAAATAGCTCTCGTAGTTTTGTAAGCTTCCCGTGGAGAAGTGATAGCAAACCGCGTTACAGTTTACGCCTACGTGTTGACAATCTTTTGCGTACAGACGGTAAAGCATCGATAAACACAACTTGGGAATTGGTCGATAACGACCGGAAAAGCACCGTGTTGCGCCGCAACTTTATACGCACAACCACCGCCGCCCCCGGTGCAAAGGGCCTAGCTCAAGCTTATAGCCAACTGCTGGCGGATTTATCGAACGAAATAAATGTTGAATTAGATAAAGTACAGCAATAGTTTTACTCAATTTTTAAAAAAAACGGCGATATAAATCGCCGTTTTTTTTGGCCTGCTCCGCGGCAAGCCCTATAAGAGATTAAAAATTATGCTTCGCGGATTTCATAGGCGTGGGTGATTTTTACTCCGCCTGCTTCTAACATAATTGATGCAGAGCAATATTTTGTTGCAGACAATTCAACGGCGCGTTTTACCTGCGCTTCTTTAAGTTCTTTACCGGTGACAATAAATTGCATATGAATTTTTGTAAAAGGTGATGGAACGCCTTCAGCGCGCTCTGCTTGCAATTCACAACGACAATCAGTGACAGACTGTCTTGCTTTAGTGAGAATACTCATCACATCAAATGATGAACAACCACCTAAGCCCATCAATAACATTTCCATTGGTCTCACACCGGTGTTGCGTCCGCCGTGATCTGGTGGGCCGTCCATTAATACCGCGTGACCGCTGCCGGATTCTGCTAAAAATTGAGCACCATCTATCCATTTGACCACAGCTTGCATGTAAACCTCACGAGAGAATTTTTGAGGCAACAAGGTTAACACATGCCGCATAAAAAAATGAAAGCGTCACCGAAATCCACAATTATCCCAAAATTACGATTTTCCTATGGACAACAAGCAGGACTAGGCTTATAACGACGTCACAAAGCTTTAGCTACTTACTGGCAGATTACAATACTAACAGCCATAATAAGACTATTTATCGCATTATCTTATGCAAAGGAGCATCAACTTGGTCTCAGTTTCACTCACCCCGCATATAAAAAACGTGGACGAATTTTTAGTCCACTGTCATCGCCGCCGCTACCCTGCTAAAAGCACAATAATTTATGCTGGCGATAAAAGTGATTCACTGTATTACATCGTAAAAGGTTCTGTAACTGTTCTTATCGAAGATGACGATGGCCATGAAATGATTGTTGCCTATCTTAATGATGGCGACTTCTTCGGCGAGATGGGCCTTTTCGATGATAAAGATTCTCGTAGTGCCTGGGTTAGAGCAAAAACCGAATGTGAAGTTGCTGAAATTGGCTACGCAAAATTCCAGGAAATTTCTGAAGCACATCCTGAATTCCTGTTTGCATTAGGTATTCAAATGGCTCGCCGTTTGCGCGCTACTACTCGTAAAGTAGGCGACCTTGCGTTCCTTGATGTTACAGGCCGCGTTGCGCGCACCTTGCTTGAACTTTGCAAAGAACCAGATGCAATGACTCACCCCGACGGTATGCAAATTAAAATCACTCGCCAGGAAATTGGCCGCATTGTTGGTTGCTCTCGCGAAATGGTTGGCCGTGTACTTAAAACGTTGGAAGACCAAGGTTTGGTATTGGTTAAAGGTAAAACCATGGTGGTTTACGGAACGCGTTAAGCTCTCGTTTGTAATCTCGATTCCACGAAAATAAAAAACCGCCTGTTGGCGGTTTTTTTATAGGCGACTGAACATATTCAAATTTGAAATGATATTTTATAAGTTTCTCAAGCGAATACTTTATTTAAAAAACTCACTCAAAGCCGCGCCGGGATCTTCTACTCGCATAAATGCTTCTCCCACCAAAAACGCATTAACATTTTTGGCTCGCATAGCCTGTACATCTACAGGCGCAAGAATTCCGCTTTCAGTAACTACAATGCGATCAGAGCCGATTTGATTAAGCAACTTATAGGTGGTCTCCAAAGTTACATCAAAGGTATGCAGATTACGGTTGTTAATACCGATAAGCTTGTTGGGTAATTGCAAAGCAATATCTAACTCTTTCTCATCGTGAACTTCCACCAATACATCTAAACCAATCTCATGAGCGAGATCGTTTAATTCTTCCAATTTTGCAGGCTCAAGCGCTGCAACAATTAATAAAACGCAGTCAGCACCTAATGCACGTGCTTCGTAGATATGATATTCATCCACCAGAAAATCTTTGCGAATGACAGGAATATTTACTGCCGCACGCGCCTGAAGGAGATAGGCATCTGCCCCCTGGAAAAAATCAACATCCGTGAGAACCGAAAGACAGGCCGCACCACCTTGCTCGTAAGATCGTGCAAGTTCTGCGGGCACAAAATGTTCGCGGATAACACCTTTGCTGGGAGATGCTTTTTTAATTTCGGCAATAACACCCGCTTTACCTTGCGCAATTTTCTTCTCAATAGCATTTACAAAACCGCGCGCAGGAAGTTGTTCAGTAGCACGAATTTTTATATCGGCGAGCGAGGTATTCTGTTTTCTTGCCGCTATCTCTTCCCATTTGCGCGCAATAATTTTGCGCAATACGGTTGGTGTTTCAG